>Ga0209009_1000060_pt1 | contig 49044 bp, 42 predicted proteins | sample BlaSpr_A8_OM3_M2_FD_187979 | JGI IMG/M metagenome (GOLD analysis project Ga0209009, IMG submission 187979) | Forest soil microbial communities from Thunder Bay, Ontario, Canada - Black Spruce, Ontario site 2_A8_OM3_M2 (SPAdes) (version 2) | ecosystem: Environmental > Terrestrial > Soil > Boreal... | reverse complement strand
TCACTCTATCTTTTCCCAGCGCCACCATGGTCTCAAAGAGTGGAGGTGCAACGGCCCGCCCCACGATCGCTACGCGCGTCGCATTTATAAGTAGGCCGGCTTTGACGCCTTCCGAAGTAGCCATGCCGCGCAAGGCAGCGTCGCATGCATCATGGTTCCAATCCGTCACCGCCTCCAGCGCCTCAATTAATTGGGGCATCAATAACGGAAGCTTTTCGTCTTTCCAGAATTTTGCGCGGGCTTCTGGCTCGTAGTCGAAATCATCGGTGAAAAATGCACGAGCCCAACTGCTGAAATCGCACAGCAATCGCGTCCGAGGCCGAATCAAATCCACAGTGTGCGCAAACCATTCCCGCTCCGAACTAGCCCAGGCCTCCTGCCACAGCCCGGAACGCTTCAGCTCCGCTTCGACATAAGGCAAGATTTCTTCGACGGGCGGCTTCTGCAAATATTGCGTGTTGTACCACTCCAGTTTTGCGCGATCGAAAATGGCATTCGTGCGGCTTACACCTGCGAGAGAAAATCTTTCGATCAGTTCATTGGTGCGCAGGTATTCGGAATCGTCGCCAGGCGACCATCCGAGCAGCGCCAGAAAATTCCGGAACGCTTCGGGTAGAAATCCTTCTTCCGCATACGATCCAACGCTCGTCGCACCGTGTCGTTTCGAAAGCCGTGTGCGATCGGGTCCCAGAATAAGCGGAACATGAGCGAATATCGGCGGCTCAGCGCCGAGCGCTTTGTAAATCAACACTTGCTTCGGCGTGTTAGACAGGTGATCCGCACCCCGAATGATATGCGTGATTCGCATATCGATATCATCCACTACCACGCTGAGTTGATAGGTGGGCAAGCCCGAAGACCGCAGGAGAACAAAATCCTCAATTTCAGCATTTTGTACATCGCGCGGACCGAACACCGCATCTTCAAAATGCGTCGTGCCCGTTCGCGGAGTGCGAAACCGAATCGCTGGTCGAACGCCTTCCTTCTCTTTCGCCGCGCGCTGCTCTGGAGTCAAGTCTCGGCAAGAACAAGCCACCGCCTTTGCCGCTTTTCCCTCATCGTCGCCTTCACCTTCATTCTCGTCGGCGGAGTCGCCTCCGGTATATGCAGCTGCTTTGCAATAGCAAGCGTACCCCGCGCCACTTGCAAGAATATGTTCGCTCGCCGCACGATACATTTCGATGCGCTGTGACTGAAAGAACGGTCCTTCGTCCCATTCAATACCCAGCCATCGAAGTGCCACCAGAATTCCGTCAACCAATTCCGGCTTGTTGCGTTCCACATCAGTGTCTTCAATCCGCAGTAGAAGTGTGCCGTCTTCGTGCTTCGCGAAAAGCCAATTAAATAGGGCTGTACGCGCTCCCCCCACATGGAGAAATCCGGTAGGCGATGGCGCAAAACGCACGCGCGGCTTTTGATTGGATGTCATTGTCCCTGCGAGTTCCTTCCCTGAAATGGAAACGATCATCTTAGCGGAACGAGTGTGCAAAATCGAGCGCCCGCGCAACAACCGCGCAACAACAGCGCGCAGATCAATAGTAAATGGCCCGTAGGTACCCTTGACGTGCCTGCCGCCAAACGTCATATTTGAATGAGCCTCCGCTCTTTTACCGCATATCCGGCCGATTTTTGCCCTTTTTGCGTAGGCGCGGCAGACGTTGACCTCCACGAAACTTGGCCGGATACGCACACGGATGCCTTGCAAATCTCTGCTATTCTCGACGGAAGTAGCATCAGGAGTTGGAGCGGTAACTTGCTGATCCACATCAATATGACGGCGTCTGTTCTCCTAGCAGGAGCCCTCCTGCTGGCGCTGTTCTTTTCCTACGTCTACCAGCAGAAGCGCCAGCAATACATGCTGGTGTGGGCGGGAGGGTGGCTGCTGGTTGCTGTCCACTTTTTGGTTCGATCTGCGGGCGCTAAGTTGACCATTCCGTGGTGGGCCGATCCGGTGAGCGAGTGGATGCTTGCACTTGCGGCGCTGGCGTTTTATTGCGCGGCCAAGATGTATGCACGCCTGCCCGTACGCTGGAAAGGGATGGCAGCCTTGTCCGTTGCTGCAGGAATTTGGGCGCTGGGCTACTCACGTGGCTGGGTAAACGTTCCTCTCGGTTTGGCAGTCGGCCTGTTGTTTTTCTTCGTCGCGCGCACCTTCTGGGAAGAGGGTCTCAAACAGGAATCCCGCGCCGATCAATTCCTCGCCGTAACTTTCGTGGTGTGGGGATTGCTGCGCTTAACGACTATTTTTCAAGAGAGACTTGGACCGCTTGCGGGGAAGGATCTTCTCCCACTCACTCTGCTGCCCGAACTTTTCGGTGGCGTGCTGATGGTGATGGCTGTCTATGAAGAAGAGCGCCGCAGAGTAGAGCGCAACATGCTTGCGCTCTCGAATTTGAATCTGGCCACATCGAGCTTTGCAGGCGGCGAGATTCAGAAAATGCTGGCGCAAGCGCTTGATCGCGTCCTGAATGTTGTGCGCATCCCTGCCGGTGCACTTTGCCTGCATTACGGAGAAGAGAACGGTCCCACTTCCGTGGTGGTCACTGGGCTGGGCGATGCCTTTTGCGCAGCCATTCAAAGTAACAATTTAGACGATTACGTAGTCAGTCTGGTCGCGCGTCTTGGTGGACTGGTGGTGTTGCGCGATTTGGAGACCGACTCGAAATGGGAAGCCCTGGAGAAAGAGGAATCCTTCCGCCACCTACGAAAACTTCTCCTCGGCCAAAAATTGCGTACGGTAGTGGGAATTAGCTTGCAAGCCAAGGAGCGTGTGTTTGGAGTTTTGCTGCTGGGCACGCCCGACAATCGCAATTTCACGCCCGCGGAATTGCGGCTGCTACTGGCCTTGGGCCACCAAATAGGAATGGCGGTAGAGAACAGTTACCTGGTTCAGCAGACGTCAAGACGCAGCGAAGAACTGCATATCCTGAACGAAATTGGGCGAGCGCTCAGCTCAACACTGGAACCAGACGCTCTCTTCGAACGCATTTATTCCGAGATGAAGCGGCTGCTCGACGTAAATAGTCTTTTTATTGCGTTCTACGATCACAAAACTCAGCAAGTACGATTTGAAATCGACGTGCTGGACGGCGAGCGAATGCCAAAACGAACTCGCCCTGCCGGGAATCATCTGACGGAATATGTGGTCAAAACATGCCAGCCGCTCCTAATTCGAGATCACTATGCAGAAGAAACCGATCGGCTAGGCATAAAGCCAACCCGCATGGCCGGCTCCATTTGTGCTGTGCCATTGATTCTTTACGATCGAGCAATCGGGGTGATGGCAGTGCACAGCAAGCAAGAGCGGGCATTTGACGATGGGCACGTGGAATTGATGCGAGTGCTCGCCAGCGAAGCGGCAGTGGCATTGGAAAACGCGCGACTCTTCACCGAAGAACAGAAGAAGTCGCGTCACCTGATGCTCATCAACAACGTATCCAGCCGTGCGATCACCACGCTGGATCCGGGAGAAATGCTGGCGAAGATCGCTGCGGAGATTGAGAATGGCCTGAAATACGATCATATCGGAATTGCTACGGTGGATTACCCGGCGAAAGAGCTGGTCATTCAGGCGGAGGCCGGCGCCAGGCGCGACGCGGTCGGGCGCAGGATTCCGCTCGGCGAGGGCATCGTCGGCCAAGTGGCTCGCAGCGGGCAGATGGCCATCGTACGCGAAGTGAGCGTTTCAACGCCATGTCCTGTGCTACCTAATTCCGTCTCGGCGATCGCGCTACCGGTAACCTACGCCGAACATTTGCTCGGCGTGTTGTACGTGGAATCCTCGGAACCGTGCGAATTCGAAGAGGAAGAAGTGCTGCTGCTTCGCACTCTCGCGGATCTTTTTGCAGGCGGCTTGAACAACGCCCTAACATTCCAGAAAGCGCAAGAGCAGGCAATTACCGATGGCTTGACGGGCGTCAAAACCCACCGCTATTTAATGGAGGCACTGTCGTCAGAGTGGAAGCGCTCCACACGCGCGAATCGCCCCTTTGCTTTGGTCTTGATGGACCTCGACCGCTTCAAGTTCGTAAACGATTTTTACGGACATCTGGAAGGCGACGTCGTATTGCAGCGCGTTGGTCACATACTGGAACAAAATTGCCGGCGCTCCGACGTGGTAGCGCGCTATGGCGGAGATGAATTCGTCATACTGATGCCGGAAACCACGGTGGAGCAGGCTCGCCAACTCGCCAGCAAACTGCGCGGCTGGGTCGCGTCCGATCCGCTTCTTCGTGACAAAAATATTACCGCCAGCTTCGGCATCGCGGGCTTCCCGATTCATGGTTCCACTCCGCAGGAGCTGATACAGGTAGCGGACTCTTCGATGTACTTATCCAAACATCAAGGAGGGAACTCGGTGTCGAGTGCGGAGGAAGGCGGTCCGGGCGACACCAAGCGCTGGAAGAAAGACGTACTCGAAGCGTACTTAGGTGTGACGCTGAAGAGGCTCTTCTCGACCGGCCCCGAAGCGTTTGACGAAGTTTATCGGCGTCTGGAGCAGTTTACGCGCTCGTTGGCGGAGCAGAGCGGAGGCGTGGCGCCGGATACGCTGCCGGAGGCCGTAGTTGAGACGGTGACCTCACTTGCGCTCGCGATTGACGCCAAGGATCACTACACCCAGGGGCATTCACAAAAAGTCTCTGCCTATGCGGTCGTAATCGCCAAAGCTCTTGGGATGAGCGAGTCAGAAGTGGAAGAAATTCGCCTGGCCGCGCTGCTGCATGATATCGGAAAGGTAGGAATACCGGAGACGATTCTGAACAAGTCGGGCCCGCTGGATGCGTCCGAGTGGGAAACGATGAAAACCCACACGGAGCTAGGCGCCAAGATACTGGAGCCGCTGCAGACCATGGACCGAATTCGATTGATGGTCCGGCACCACCACGAATTTTACGATGGCACAGGCTATCCGGACCGGTTGGAAGCGGAAAACATCCCCTACGGCGCGCGCCTGATAGCAATAGCCGACGCCTACGACACCATTACCTCGGAACGGACATACAAAAAAGCGCGAACCTCCGAAGACGCTTTCAGGGAGCTAGAACGCTGCGCTGCGAACCAGTTTGATCCGGAGCTCGTTGCGCTCTTTATCGAAACAATGCGGCGGTCTCCGCGAGTTCGCATTGATGCAAGCGTAAGCGTCCCCGATATGTCCGATAGTTCTTCGCTATAACTAACCCGCTCGGTCGCTACGTTCACCGTACCGATTCGTATCCAGAAGATTTCTTAACGCTCTTGATTTGCTGGACGTCTCGCTTCAAGCTCATATACAGTTTTCCGCGCGATACGCGCTGAGTTTTGAGCGGAGGAATCTTGCAAACAGCTACGGTGAAGTGGGTTGGGGGCGAAGAATTCGTCGCCCAAATGCCTTCGAGGCATGCGGTGCCATTCGATGCGGACAGAAAACACAACGCCGCCCCGGGCCCCATGGAAATGCTGCTGGGTGCGCTGGGAGCGTGCTCGTCCGTCGATGTCGTTATGATTCTGGCGAAGAAACGCCAGAAACTTGTGTCGCTGGAAGTGGTTATTTCCGGCGAGCGCGCTGCCGAGCCTCCGGCGGTCTGGACGAAAATCGACATGGTTTATCGCCTCTCCGGCGCAGTGGAAGAGAAAGCGGCGCGCGATGCCATCGAATTAAGCCAGTCGAAATATTGTTCGGTGGCGGCTATGCTGCGAAAGACTGCTGAGATCACCTACCGTCTCGAAATCTCGCGTTAATAGAAACATCGAACAGAACGAGGCGTGTTTTGCTTGTCACGCATGCAAGCGATTGCATACAATCGCGGGCTGCTGTGAGCATCCTGGAGAAGATGAATGGGCAGGCGCATTGCCGCAAAAATTACCGGAGTGGCAGGATACGTTCCGCCGCGCGTGGTCACGAATTTTGACCTTGAAAAAATGGTGGACACAAATGACCAATGGATCCGCACGCGCACCGGAATCCGTGAACGCCACTATGCAGACCCGGGCGTGGGATCTTCGCATCTGGGGGCCGAAGCAGCCAGGAAATTGCTCGCTGCAAAGGGAGTCCCGTCCGAACAAATTGACCTGATCGTGGTGGCCACGGTGACTCCGGACATGCTGTTTCCCGCCACCGCTTGCCTGGTTCAAGACCGTATCGGCGCGAAAAATGCCTGGGGTTTTGATCTTTCCGCCGCTTGTTCCGGATTTGCTTACGCGCTAACTGTTGGCGCGCAGTTCGTCGGCGCTGGAACGCATAAAAAAGCTCTGGTGATCGGTAGCGATGTGATGACCTCCATACTGGATTACCAAGATCGTGCCACCTGCGTTCTTTTTGGCGATGGCGCCGGCGCCGTGTTGGTGGAACCCGTCACTTCCGATAACGAAGGCATTCTGGATTTCGCTCATGACGTGGATGGATCGGGAGGTTGCAATCTCTACATGCCGGCTGGCGGATCTCTGAAGCCCGCGTCGCTGGAAACGGTCGAAAAAAGAATGCACTACGTGCATCAAGAGGGCGCGCAGGTTTTCAAATATGCAGTCCGACGCATGAGCGAGCTGGCCGTCCAAATTCTAGAGCGCAATGGATTCACCAGCCGCGACTTGGCGCTAGTGGTGCCGCATCAGGCAAATCTGCGGATTATCCATGCCATGCAGGAACGGCTGGGCGTGGATGACTCGAAAATTATCATCAATATAGATCGCTTTGGAAACACCACCGCTGCGACCATACCGCTGGCTCTGATGGACGCGCTGGAACAGGGGCGTTTGCACAAGGGGGATCTGGTGCTCGTGATTACGGTCGGCGCGGGTTACACCACCGGCGCCATTTTGATGCGCTGGGCCTACTGACTTTCCGACGAAACGTCGCGCTAGTGTCCAATAATGATCAGGACAGGATTCAAGTCGCCCGGCGTGGTTGTAATCATCACTACGTTCGCGGGCGAAACGATAAAGAAATAGCCGGTGAAACCGGTTGGAGTGGATAAGGTCATCGTTCCGCTGCCATCCGTATTGCCGGTCGCATTTAAGACATACGTGCCTGTGGATGCGCCGGATGAATTGCCGGATGTTGTGCTTTGATCTTGGGTTCCACCCACCGCGGAAATGCCGTCGAAGCTGAGAAATCCGGAAAGATCGCGGTCCGCACTAACTGCTGGAGCGGAGGCGCCATCCACCAACGATGTTGATTTAATTGTTTCCGCGGTGAACGGCCCTGCCGACTGCGGCGCGAAATAACCAAATGTCGGAGCGTTCTGCACTATGCTCACGCAAAACGCTTGATTCGTATTAATCAGATAAAGGATAGGTAAGAAGGTAGAATTGAATTCCACCGATCCTTGTACCCGGCCCAGGCTATCGGAAGTATAGGCGTCCGCGACTGGCGTACCATTTGTGCCAAATATTGTTCCGGCCTGATTGTCAGTTTGCAATACGGCCATGCTTGGAGTGCCGCTTGTGGCCGAAAGTTCGACCACTTGGACTTCGGGAAGATATGTGCCGGCGGAGATCAGTTGCCCGCTAAGTCCACCCACCATCGTTCCGCTTAAGACGCCCTGGGTAACGAATGGTTGTCCGATTTGCTGAACCATTTCTCCGACCGCGAGATATGGAGTAGTGCTGATACCGCTCGCTGTATCCGTTTCGATCAGGAACGCTTCGCCGCCCGAAATCGGATAGATACTATAGTTCTGGTTAGCAAGGCCCACGGACGACAACGCGAGAGTACAGTGACTGCTGTCGGGTCCGGACACGTAGGTGCCTGAGACCGAAGTGTCATCGATGGTCACTAGTCCAGGTGTATTTGTATCCATCTCGCCGAAGGACAATGAACCTGTGGTTCCCGGAGCAATCGGCGTTGTAGCCGTAAATCTGCCTGCGAACGCGAGCGGACCTGTGCCGTTGGCTGCGGATTGACCCGCGAAACCCGCACCGCCAAACGCGAAATCGCCGCCGTAGGTGCTGGCAACCGTGCTACTTACAATGCATGCCGTCACAGTCTGAAGCGCAATCCGGCCGGAACCGCGCGTGCCGGTGGTGTCAAATTCAATAAATCTGCCGTTCCCAGTAGCATCAATTGAAAACGCGTAAGTGTACTGTGGGGCGGGCTGAGCAGGAGTGCTTCCGGTAAACGTGAAAGTCCCGCGACCGTCAATTCCCAAAGTGTAAGTGCCCACGAGATTCGTGTAAGTCACATCCATTCCTGAGATTGAGTTGTAATCTTCTTCGCCACCCGTAATTCCGCCGGTGCCATTTGCAGTGAATGTTCCAGCAAAGGCCACGAATCCAGTGCTGTTGTAACCGCTGAATTCGAAGGCGTACGAGCCGTTTAGTCCGGCGAGATTTTGAGCGCCACTGACAGCAAGAGTGAAAGTGGCAGTGACGGAAACAGGAGGGGTCGAACTGTCCGTTACGGTGATGCCAAAAGTGTAAGTTCCTGCCGTTGTCGGTGTCCCGGAGAGAACCCCTGTAATGGGAGCCAGCGTGAGCCCCGCGGGAAGTGTCGATCCGCTTGCGACAGTCCAGGTGTACGGCGTAGCGCCGCCAGTAGCGGCGAAAGTTACCGAATAAGCTGTGGTCGTGCTTGCGGGCGTCAAAGGCGATGTTGTAGTGATCGCCAGCGAGCTGACTGCCAGCATGAATTGTTCGGAGTTAGAGAAACCTGCCGCATCTGTCACCGTAATCGTAAATGGGTAGGTTCCCGCTACGGTCGGTTTGCCGGTGATTTGCACTGTGTCTGTGGCGCTCGGTGCGAGCGAGAGTCCGGTGGGCAAAGCGCCGGAACTGATGGACCAGGAAAGAGGCAGCAATCCGCCGGTTGCAGTCACCGTGGCGTTATACGCCGCGTTCAGCGTCGCTGTGGACAGCGACGTGGTTGTAATCGTCGGCGGCGGCACCACATTAATGGTGACCGTGGCGAACTGCTTCGGAAAATCTATGGAGCTGACTATGATTTTGACCGTTGTCGCGGTTGCGACAGCGTTCGGTGCGGCATAAGTAGCAGTGGTAGCGCTGGTTTGGTTCAGAGTGCCGAAACCGGGAAGGCTGCTAAAATTAAATGCCACGCCGCCCGCGTTGGGATCATTCAGCACGTTTGCCTGAATCGTGACGGATTGGCTCTGCGCAATAGTTTGCGTGCCCTTGGGAGCCAGGATCTGCACTTCATTGAAGGTGGGTGGCTTCTGAGCGCAGCCTGAGAACTGGATCAGCGCAAATAAGACACCTGCAAGCAAAATCGAAACTTCGGCGCGCTTCATTGTGGCGCCTCCTTCAATTGGGACATGCATGCCCCTGGGTTTTGTAAGATTTAATTGGGCCACAAAAACGGGTTAAGTATTGGGAAATGACTTGTCAGAATGGCGTATCAGGCAACCGGGTTGGAGAACAGGAGAAAATGTGGCGCACCAAGGATAGGCGAGGCTAGCCTAGCAGATGAGCATACGATATCCGGCGAGCACGGAAGAAAATTGGGACGCGACTGAACTAGTAGGAGCGGGCTTGGTTCACGATGCTTATGTTGCGTTCCAGACGCTGCGATAGGCGTACCTTCGCATACTGAGTGCACAAGGCCATTTCGCGCTGAGTCCAGCTGAAGCCTTCTGCCGGCAGAATCGAACTGCCCACGCGGCCCACGAGGTTTATCACGGCGTAATAGATGCTTACTGCGCGCAAATTCGTGGTTGGGCTCATTTTAAGCTCGGGGCAAAGATCTCGGTAAACCGCTTTAACCTCTGCGAAGCTGGTGGAACGTAGGCGGTTAGGATAGGGCTGAAGCGAAGCATCGGCTTCGTTAACATACTGCTCCGAAACCGCGCGAAGCAGCGATGCGCGCCACGCAAACATGGCGAACTGCGTCAGCGCTGCGATTGAGATCACGAGAATGAAGGCTGCGATTAGCATTTTCGACCAAGGACAGTTTGGGGTTTTCAGGCGCCGGCGACAATAGAACGACCGTACCACTCGGGTAGACAGATAGAGATGGGCAGGACTATGTGGCAGGAAGCGAATCGATTAGTAGGAGCGGGCTTGGTTCGCGACGTTTATGTTGCGCTCTAGGCGCTGTGACAGACGCACCGTCGCATACTGAGTGCAGAGGGCCATTTCGCGGTGTGGCCAGCTGAAGCCTTCTGCCGGCATAATGGAAGCGCCTAAGCGGCTAAGAAAGCCCATGGCGGCGTAATAGATGCTCACCGGGCGTAGGTTGGCGGCTGGTGCGGACTGCAGTTCAGGGCAGAGATCGCGATAAACCGCCATTACTTCTTGGAAGCTGCTGAAACTTAATTGGTTAGGATAGGGCTGAAGCGAGGCCTCGGCTTCGTTTAGGTACTGCTCGGAAACGGCGCGGAGTAGAGATGCTCGCCATGCGAAGGCAGCGAACTGCATCAGCGCTGCGGTTGAGATCACGAGGATGAAGGATGCGATTAACATGTTCGACCAAGGACAGTTTGGGGTTTTCAGGCGCCAGCGGCAATGGAACGTCAGTACTGTTTTTTGAGGGGATGACACACGGCGTTAACCAATGGGAATTGAGTCAAGGGCGAGGCGGATTTGATCGAAGCCTGAATTATTACTGCACGAACTTAGGGGGATTTGATGACACGCAAACTGCTATTGGCCTGGATTCTGTGCTCCGGTTTTGTGTTTGCGATTTCATTTGCGATCAATCCGCGTGTGCAGGCGGCAGCTGAGTCTGCCGAGACGCAAATTCGGTCAGTTTTGGACATGCAATCGTCTGCATGGAACCGAGGCGATATAGCCGCGTTCATGGAGGGATATTGGAAATCACCGGAGATCGAATTTGTAGGGGCGAGCGGGATCACCAGGGGTTGGCAAGCCGTCCTCGATCGTTATCGCCGGAATTATCCGGATGGGAAAGCCATGGGTAAATTGTCCTTCTCAAATCTTGAGGTCCACCTGGTATGTCCGGATGCCGCATTTGCGATCGGGAATTTCCAACTCGAACGCGAGAAGGACCGGCCCAGCGGTGTGTTTACGCTAAATTTTCGGAAGTTCAAGGAAGGTTGGCGAATCGTGGCGGACCATACAACAGGTTTTGCGGCGCCTACGACGGCAACCTCTCAATAGCTTTCAAGACTTGCTCGCGTGCGGCAGTTCGAAATCTCCATTTGTCGTCGTTCAAGACAGTGCAAAAAAAGCCGCAAGAGGTTGGGAATAGTTCCAGAGTGAACATTTTTTCAGGGATAATGGCGACTTGTTGAACTGCTGAATAGGAGATACGAGTTTGCGCGCAGTCATCACAGGCGGAGCAGGATTTCTGGGTTCTCATCTCTGCGAATTGATGCTCGAGAAGGGTTGGGACGTTCTCTGTCTGGACAACCTGGTGACGGGAAACCAATCGAATGTAGCGCACCTGCTCCCGCATCCCCGTTTCCGCTTCGCCCATCAGGACGTAACTCGCTACATAGAAGTGCAAGGACCGGTGGAAGCTGTGCTGCACTTTGCTTCTCCCGCCAGTCCTCCGGATTACTTGAAATTTCCGATACAGACACTAAAGGTCGGCGCTCTGGGGACGCACAACACGCTCGGTCTCGCCATGGCCAAGAAGGCGAGATTTTTTCTGGCGTCTACTTCGGAATGCTACGGAGATCCGCAGGTCAGTCCGCAGCCCGAAACATATTGGGGCCACGTGAATCCAGTGGGGCCTCGCGGCGTATATGATGAGGCCAAGCGCTACGCCGAAGCCATGACCATGGCTTACCACCGCTATCACGGTCTGGATACACGCATTATACGGATTTTTAATACCTATGGTCCGCGCATGAGGCTCAACGATGGCCGCGCCCTTCCGAATTTCCTCTACCAGGCGCTCAGTGGAGAACCAATTACTGTGTATGGTGACGGCAAGCAGACGCGGAGTTTTTGCTACGTCTCGGACCTTCTGGATGGAATTTACAAGCTTCTTGAATCAAACGAGCACGAGCCAACTAATATCGGTAATCCTCAGGAAATCACCATTCTGGAATTTGCGGAACGCGTTCGCGCACTGGTCGGAGCCGACGTTCCCATCATTTTTCATCCATTGCCGCAGGACGATCCCAAGCAACGCTGTCCCGACATCAGCAAAGCGCGTCGCGTTTTAGGTTGGGAGCCGGAGGTGAAACTGGAAGACGGATTGCGGCTCACGTATGAATATTTCCGACAGCGATTCGCGCAGATCAGCCAACCAGCCAAATAATCACGAGCTCGTTTCCGCCGAAAGCTTCGTAGCACGGCGAATTCATCCGTAGTAGAATCCTGCCAAGCAAAGCCGCTTCGCGCCCAATTCGTTCGAGTATCGCGGAAGCATAGCCATGGAAATCCTCTGGCCAACCTTGGGCATTTGTGTTCTGGTAGGCTTTGTGTTTTTTGTGTTAGCCCAGCATTGGCAGCGCCTTCTGCGGAATCAAAACGCTACCATCCGCCGCTTGACCGAGAAAGTGCGGACCCTGGAAGCAATCGATGACCCGGAATTTCGCCGCCGTCTTGACGAGTCAAGTCCTTCTCCGCTCGAGCAAGTGTTCACTTTTTCCCTGCGCCTGAGTGATCGCTTTTGGCGCGAGACCCTGAAAACAACTGCAGAAGACTTATCTTTCATTCGCGCGTTTGGGAGTTTTTTGGGTTCGGTAAAAATCGAGCGCTGGCGCGGCCATACGGTGGCCACGATTTCCGAGGTCTTACCCGCAGGTCAGTCCGCAGCCTGGCAGACTCGTTCGCTCGATTGTTATTTCGAAAAATCCTCGGGCTACGAAAAGCTTACGCTCTGGGAAGTTCCGATCGCTCGCGTGCAAAACTCGGAGCGTCCGCCTTTGCTTGAACTGGCGCTCAAAGAACTGTCTATAGAGTTGTGCGCTCATCTTCTCCCGCCGCCCACAAATAACGGTCCTGCAAAATCCGCAGGCCTCGACGAAATTGTGATCTTCCGGGTCCCCCTTGATTCCACGGAACTTTTGGAATTTCGCAGCCAAGATCCGCTGCAAAGTTCTGACAACGGCGAACCTTCGGATCCTTATCGCGATCGTAATTTCTGGCGTGCCTTCTATTCTCACAGTGATGAAGCCGCCGGATTTGAATGGCAGCTTTGGATCCGCGATCTCGCGAAAAAAGCGGAATGGGAGCGCTGGAAAATCCTGGAATCGCCTGGCGATGCAGTAGAGCAAAACGCGCAGAAACGTACTAAGGCAACAAGCGCTTAATCACTGTGAGGATGGACCGGCAGGCCTGCCCAAACATTCATCAAACCTAAAATCTCGCGCACCACGGAAAGCGCGTCCCGCGTATTGCGCCACCAATGATCTGCATCATAAGGATCATCCGGCGCTGCTCTTACAATCGCAGTCAAATTCTTGTCAGCCAGCTTGTTCCATAGCGCTTTCACCCTGCGTGTGTGCTGCGGGGAAGTCACAATGATCACGCTGGGCTTGTTCTGGTGGCGCAGTTCGCGAACTATTTCCTCCACTTCCTGCTGGGTATTAACGATACTGCCGGGAAGAATAAGAACGTCATTCTCCGGCACATGCATATGAATCAAAACCTGGCGGCTATATTCATCCTCGCCGGTGTATGAAATTCCCAATTCCTTAAGCTGCTCGGCAGGCTCATCAGGGCGCGTAACCCACACTTCGCTCGCGTAACCCGAAGCGAAATATTTCGCCGCCGCCTCCGCTCGAAAAGGTAAGCCGCCGCTCAAGACCACGATGGTCTCAGCATGCGCCGGCGGGTCTTCGCGAACCAGCCAACGTCCAACTCCCCGAAACGCGATAATTCCGAAAACGATCAGCGCCAATAAAATAAAGGCTAAGAAGAAACGCCCGTTCTGCTTGTGCTCGCGACGCCGATTTTTCATGCTTTCCATGGATCCTTAATTTTTCTTCAAAAGAAAATTGCCGGCCACCAGTGCATCCGCGCCTGAACAGAAGTAGCTTCGCACGGCATCGCGCGGCTTCACCACCAAAGGTTCCCCGAACAAATTAAATGAGGTATTTACTAGAATGGGAGCAGGAGCGTTTTCTCCCGACCTCTTCAGTAACTTCCAAAACAAAAGGTTGTCTTTAGAACTTACGGCATGTAAGCGTACCAAATGATCTTTCAAAAGAAATCCAGGCGGAAGATCGGCCAGCAACTTCCGCCCCGATTCTTTTGCCCGAGCCATAGTTGTTAGATAACGTGCGTTCGGAGTGTAATTAAAATATTCAGCGCAATCTTCCTCTGGCATGGCCAACGCAAAAGGTCGAAAAGATTCGCGGTGTTTTACATAGTCGTTCAAATTTTCCTTCACATACGGGGACCATGGAGACGCCAGAAGGCTTCGGTTGCCCAGGGCCCGCGGCCCGAATTCGGCTGCTCCTTGATACCAAGCCACAATTTTCCCTGCGTGCAGCATCCGGACAGTCTCGCCAATTTTCGCTTCCTCAGAGTCGCACCATTTGTAGGAAGCCTTGCAATTGTCCAGCACGCTCTTGACCGCTTCGTTCGAAAATTCGGGGCCCCAATACGGAACTCCCGCGAAGCCGACGCGCGGTCGGCCACCTTCCCGGTGCCAGGCGAGATAGGCTGCGCCCAGGGCGGTGCCTTCGATTCCTGCGGCTGGCTGCGCAAACACATTTTCAAACCGCGTATTCGATTCCACCGCAGCAACGAGCAGTGGATTTAAAAGCAACCCTCCGGCAAGGCACAGTGAGCGCAAATCGGTTTTTTGCCGCGTCGTCTCCAGCCACTCGCACAAAATCACCGCGCATGCCTGTTGCAGGCTCGCTGCAATATTCGCACGAGTCACATCGTCAGCAATTGGTTGAGCATCGACCGGCAGGCCCACGCGCCGGTAGAATTCATCACTGAAGGAAAGCTCGCCGGCGTAACTTCGCTTGAAATATTTTGCATTCAGATGTGGAAGTGCGTTCGCCGCGCTGCGCAGCGCATCCAGAAATAAGTCCAGAAAAACGGGTTCACCCGCCAATCCCAGCCATTGAGTTTTATGTTCTTCGCTATGCGGACGAAAACCGAGCAACCTGGTCACTTGCGAATAGACCCACGCGAGCGAATTAGGAAAGGCGACAGACTCCACCTCGCGAATGCGCGCGCCTTCGCCAATACTCACGGATCCGGAGCGCCCATCTCCTAGTTCGTCGAGCGTAACGATCAGCGCACGATCGAAGGGCGAGCCAAAGAAAGCGCTGGAAGCATGACATTGATGATGTTCGAAACTCAGCACCCTGTCCGGTGGATCTCCAGCCAATTCTTTAATCAAGCGAAAATTATTCAGCTCGCGACTGAGTTCACCGAACGCTTTGCTTATAAAGTATCCGCTGGATGCTGGCGCAAGTGCCGCCAGTCGAGCGCGAAATAATGTTTGGCGCTCCCAGGACCGCACAGGACGGCTGCCGATGGCGATATGCCCGACCGCTGCTATGTCTATATTGGCGCGTTCCAAGCAGAATTGGATTGCAGCGCGAGGGATTCCTTCCACTTTGCGAGTTCGGGTTAGCTTTCCTTCTTCAATAGCCGCGATCACTCCTGGCTCGCCGATGAGCGCCGCGGCGGGATCATGCGTCATTGCAGAAACACCGAGAATGTACATGTCGGTTTTAATTCTTGGCGCGGACATTATTACGCCCGCCAGAGTGGCCTGGGGCGCGCTAACTTAGAAGCCTGTTTGGTTCGCCGAGCCTCTGCGTGAGAGCAACCCGCGTAGCCCCAACAGCGCCAAGCGAGGCTGGCTCAAACACACTCGCCAGAGAATTTTCCACGCCTCATCGCGAGAATATTCGGCAAGCGATTGTTTCGCGGGATCGTTCAACAAGTCCACCAGCTGGGTGTAGTCGGCTTGTTGAAAATCATGAAGTGAACGGCGCAGTAGAAGGTGAAGATCGAGTTCCCGGCGCAATGTGCGCAGCTCGCTGGATACCCCATGCAAAATCTGTTGAGCCACGCCGAGCGCGCCGCGAAACCCGGTGACGATACCCCCAACCGTGGTGACCTTCACTTGACCTGCGGCGTCCCCCACCAAGTACACCGACCCTTGGCCCACGCGCCGGTGCACTGGAACCCAGCGTTTGTAGGCCGGAATCCGAGCCGCCTGAAACTCGATGGGTTCAAGTTTTCGTTTTTCCAGGAACTTTTCCAAATGGCTCCGCGTTTCCGGGCCGGTCTCACCGATGATTCCCAAAGCCCCGCGCGTCGCCGATTCTGGAATAAGCCAGTAAAAATAAGGAGTGTCTTGCGGTACGAACCACACGCGCGCAGTATCGGGAGACATATCTGTTGGCAGTGAAACAATCGCCTGCACCAACGGAACAGTTTCAAGCGGCGTCCATCCCGCCGCCTGGGCCACACGGCTGGAAGCTCCGTCGCCGCCCACAATCGTGTCAGCGTGAACTTCTTCGCGGCTTCCGTCGTTGCATCGATCGATTTCCAGCACCATCCCGCGGCCGTTGGAATGCAAGGCATGAAAGCGGCGGCCCAGTTCGACAGTCGCTCCAGCCTGTTGTGCTTCTTCCGCCAAGCCTTGAATCAAGGTTCGGCGCTCAATAATCAGGTCGGGACGCTTCAGAGATATCGTTGCCGATCGGCCGTCGGTAAAAAGTTCAAAGCGGCGGATTTCGTTCACCACACTTTTCTCTGCGGCGCGTCCAAGCAAGGCGCGCATGCGATTCGTTACGATCAGGGTTCGCTCGTCGGGCTTCAGCGTCTCGATGCGTTCAAACACGCGGACGGAAATGCCCTGCCGAGCCAATATGGAAGCGGTAAATAGACCAGCCGCTGATCCGCCTACGACTGCCACGCTTTCAGGATTTGTGTGGGAAGTGCTGCGTACAATATTTTTCGCGTCGCGTAATTCGGGCGCCATATTCGTCACGTACTATTTGCCTTTGCTTAAATTACCGGAGCGTTTCCCAGGAAGCTACCGCCGGGATTACTGTCAGCCCCGTATCCCGGGTTGTTTGATGCCCCGTTAACCGAGGAAGAAGTATATATCTTAACGTCGCGCAATCAAGACGGATAGCCTCTTTCAGCTGTCGCTGGGAAGGAATGTTTTCGGTACTTTCGCCTGACGTTCATAAGGAGCGCATTCCAGCAGAAATATGACAAGCAGGCTTCCCAGAATGATCAGCACCGCCAGTGCATAGGCGGTCGCGGCCGAATAGTAAGGGATGATAAGCGCAGCCACACCGAATAATATGGCGAACAAATACAGCGCCAGAACCGCCCCGCGATGACCTAGCCCGAGGTTCGATAGTCGATGCGCGGTATGGTCCTTTCCCGGTGATGTGAAAGGCAGAAGGCCGCGGCGCGCCCGAGAAATGGACACGAGCGTCGTATCAAAGATCGGCACTCCCAGAATCAGTAGCGGAATCAGCCAGGTGATGGGGAAGGGTACGCCGTCGGGCCGTACCTTTAGTCCTAGCGTTGCCATTAAAAATCCGAGAAACATGGCGCCGCCGTCACCCATAAAAATTTTGGCGGGATTGAAATTCCAGCGCAGAAATCCCAGGGACGCGCCCAAAGCTGCGGCACCCAGACTACGAACCAGGGTCTGTCCGTTCATACTGGCCGAAATCGTGAAGAATGCGGCAGCTACCGCGGCGATTCCCGCGCATAGGCCATCCATATGGTCGAGAATGCTGAATGACGCTGTGATTCCTACAACCCAGAGCACGGTGAAGCATCCATCCAAAGCTTTGCCGGTGAGCCCCGGTACAAAATTGGAAAAAAGCTGCGCGTGAATTCCGGAGGCAATCAACATCAGCGCGGCTATAGGCATCCCGACGAAGAGTTTTACTTGATGGTGCAAAAGCTTTCCATCATCCAGGAAACCGACAACCGCAAGCAAAGTAGCTCCGGAAAGTATTCCGGCGACTTGTTGCTGCGGAACGCCATGGACCGCAACCAGAATGGCAAGCGCAAAGGCAAGATAAATAGCGATGCCACCAAGAAGCGGAATCGGTTTCAGATGAACTTTACGTGGGCCGGGGCGGTCCACCATGCCATAACGTAATGCCAGATGGCGCACTGGTATCGTGAGACCCAGTGAAGCCAGCAGTGCAACAGTAAAAGCGATCCAATCGGCGTGAATGAAATTCATTGCAGTTGCTCCGCTCAACGCGCCGTAAGCATTTTTTCCAGAATGTCGCGGACTTGTTCTTTCTGTTTGCTCGCGAAATACCAGTCCATGGTCTTGCGCAGCCCTTCGCGAAATGGCGTTTTTGGCTCCCAGCCCACCAATTTTTTCGCCAGGGAATTATCCGCCACACGATTCGCCGGGCCTGTAGGCATGTCCGGTCGCAAACGGATTTCCGCCTTCTGTCCCGAAAAGTCGAGAACCATTTTAGCGGCGTCGATCACTCGGATGCGCTCCATAGTGCCAAGATTCACTGCGGTGCCGTCATCGATTTTCTCAGCGGCGCGAATTGTTCCGCTCACGATGTCGTCAACATAGGTCCAGTTGCGTATCTGCGTTCCATCGCCCCAGACGTCAAAGGGATTCTGGCCGATAAAAGCGCGGGCGATCATGGCGATTACCGCATGATTTTCCACTCCGCGCGGTCCGTACACGGTGAAATACCGGCATGATGCTGCTTTCAGTCCGTGCTCGCGGTGATAGGCCTGCAGCGTCAGCTCCGCCATCAATTTTGCCCAGCCGTACATATTGTCCGCGTCGTGCGGTGGTTTCACGTCTTCTTCGCGTAGATAAAGCTCCTGCTTCGTGTCGGTCTGCATATTGTTGGGATAGACGCAGCCCGAGGAGGCGTAAACAACTTTTTCCACGCCCGCCTTCACCGCCTCCCAGAAAACAAGCCCATCGAGAAAGAGATTCGACGCGGGGCCCGCTTGGTGCAGGTCCACGTAGCCGCGCCCCCCGTGGTCGGCAGCTAAATGAAAAACAACCTGGACGCCATTCATCGCCGCACGCGTTATACCGGGCTCGCGCAAGTCAGCTTCCACGAATGTGACGCGACCATCGCTTAAATAATGTTCGATGTTCGAGAGTCTGCCGCTGGTCAAATCATCCACCACGCGCACTTGCGCGCCGCGTTCTATCAGTGCGTCCACCAGATGCGATCCGATAAACGATGCCCCGCCTGTTACGAGTACTTTCTTACGAGTCCAGATGGCTGCCTCCATTTGCTAGAAAGTCGCTATACCTTAGAGTGATTTCCTACCTCTTCCATTACATTTACGAACCTATCAAGCTCATTGACTCTAGCATATTTGGCCGCAACTTCTCGGGCTCGGGCGCCCATTTGAGCCAACCGCGCCGGGTCCTTTCGCAATTGGACCAAAGCGTCGGCCACCGCGGCTGGGTCGTCTGGATCTGCGGACCTTCCGCAGCCGGTTTCAGTGACGATGCGGGCGGCGTCCGTTGTGGCCGGGGCTACGGCAAGTACGGGCCTGCCAGAGGCGAGAATTGAATAAAGCTTACTCGGTACCACAACGCCCTCCAGGCCGCGCCGGACTGTGACGATGTGCACGTCGCCCGCCATCATTACGTGAGGCACTTGCTCGACCGGGAAAAATGGCAAGAAGCGTACATTTGGCGAAGATTGCGCGGAAGCTTCCAGAGTTGCACGATTTGCTCCATCGCCTACAAACACAAGCCCTATGTTTTCGTTCCGCAAAATTTCAGCAGCTTTCAGCAGCGTATTCCAGGCTCCGTAAAATCCCAAATTGCCCGCATGTATCGCCACGAACGAAAAGCCGCTGCGAATTTTCTGTACCACAGGATCGCTGCGTTCCGGCAAGGATGATGGAAACCAGCTCCCGTCCCGGACTATAACCACGCGCTCCGGCGCAACGCCTTTGTCAATGATGCGGTCGCGCATGTCGTCGCCGAGCACTACCACCCGCGCAGCTTGTCGAAGCGCGCGGCGGTGCATTTTTTCCCAGCGGTGAACCCAGAACCCCGAATTTACGATTTCACCGCCCACAGCCATGTCCGGATACAAGTCGCGAATGTTGTATACGAAGGGCCGGCTACTCATACGCGCGACGAACGCTCCGGCGATGCCTGCCACCGGTGGATCCGTCATCGCCAGAACGATGTCTGGACGAATAGCCAGAGCGCGTGGCACAGCCAAGGCGAGATACGACAGATAGTTTGAAATGCGCCGCCGCATCTGATGCCGCGGGTAGGCCGTCGAGCCCACTCGCTCGACCGTCACATTATTTCGAACATCTGTTCGTTGAAGCGAGTAAGGGTAATACTCGTCGGGATCGTACGAAGGACGCCCGGCCACCACGGTGACGCGATGCCGCTGCGCCAGTTTCTCTGCAATTTGCACGGCCATGTTGGCAGTAGCGGAAGTATCCGGCGGGTAATACTGATTGAGAAGAAGAATGTGCATAATTCGTATTGCGATCCCGGCGCCGCTGGACAACTTTGGCGACGAGCGATGCTCCGGACGGCAACTCCCTATTTTGCGCGTTTCGCGAACTTATCCGCGCTTTCTTCCTGCGTACCGCTTATGAACTTTTTCTCCAAAATGAAGTTTCCCATCACCAATACATCCATTTGCGTTCGCTGGAAGCAATCCAGCGCTTCCTCCGGCCGGCAGACAATCGGTTCGTTATCGTTGAAAGATGTATTCAACACGACCGGTACCCGGGTCTGATTTCCGAAAGCTCGCAGAAGCTTCCAATACAGTGGATTCGTATTCCGGCTCACGGTTTGAAGCCGTGCCGTGCCATCCACATGAGTGGGCGCTGGAATCACACTTCGTTTTTCCGGACGCACATTGTAGGCAAAGGTCATAAAAGGAGAAGGCTGCGTCTTTTCGAAAAATTCGGCGGTGGCTTCTTCCAAAATAGAAGGCGCGAAAGGCCTGAATATTTCCCGGTGTTTGATTCGGCGATTTAAGATGTCTTTCATTTCAGGGCGCCGCGGATCGGCAAGAATACTCCGTTGGCCCAGCGCCCGCGGGCCCCATTCAACACGCCCCTGAAACCAACCCACGATTTTTCCGTCAGCAATATGTTTTGCCGTGGTTTCAAGTAACGTCTTTTCATCCATCTCTGCGATGCTTGTCTCGTCCGCCGACGCTTGAAGAGACTCGATCGTCCGCGCAATATCCTGCTGGGAAAATTCCGGACCCCACCCCGCATGATCCATCACAAATTCGCGCGGGCGTCCGAGTACTTGATGATTCAGCACGAATGCCGCTCCCACCGATAATCCTGCGTCTCCCGCGGCGGGCTGAACGTAAACACGTTCGAATGATGAACGATCGAATATTTTCCCGTTCGCAAGGCAATTGAACGCTACGCCTCCCGCGAGGCACAACGATTTCTGTTTGGTTTTATTTGCAAGCGCGCTCCAATGAGCAGCGAGAACTTCCTCAAGCGCAGCCTGCATGCTTGCGGCAATGTTGCGATGCCGCTGTTCGAGCGGCTCGCCCTCTTTGCGCGCGGGCCCCAGCCGTTTTTCCAAGTAAGCCGAGAAAAGCCTGCCCAGTACGGGTGTGCGATTCGCCTCGCGCCAACTCATATCCGCGCCCTGGCTTTGATGCGTGAAATACTGCAGCCCCAGCCGAAACGAAAGCGGCCCATCGGCATAAACGATACGGCGAAATTCCTCCAGAAATTCCGGCTGGCCGTAAGCCGCCAGACCCATCACTTTGTATTCGTCGCCAAATTTCCAGAAGCCGATGTATTGCGTCAACGCGGTGTAATACATCCCCAGCGAATGAGGAAAACGGATTTCTCCCAGCGCGCGCATCTTCGGCCCTTCGCCCAAGGCCCACATGCAGCTGGCAAAATCACCCAATCCATCAGCGGAGAGCACCGCGGAATTTTCGAACGGAGAAACGAAATAGGCGCTCGCCAGGTGTGCGGTGTGATGTTCGATCCGATGGAATTGCGCCCGGATATTTTCCGTGGGCATATCGAAAGCCGTCGCGAGATCCTCTTTAACGCCCGCAAAACGCCGCATCACACGCGCGCGGTCTAAAGCAAAGCGCGGCATGCGCATGGCGAACCGAAGTTTTGTTCCCAGCCGGGCCCAAGGATTGCGCGGCACAGCGATGTGATCGACTTCAGAGAGTTTCACGCCGGCTTGGTCCAGACAGTACTGAATCGCGCGCGCCGGCAAGCCCGCCGCATATTTCACGCGATTGAGCCGTTCTTCTTCCACGGCCGCCAGCAATTGTCCATCAACGACGATGGCCGCCGAGGAATTTGCGTGATACGCGTTAATGCCAAGAATAATCATCGTGTGATTGCGTCAACCGACTGCTGGAGGCCTGGGCGTCCGAAATTCAATTTACATGTACTGCTGCTGAAGCGCGGTTTTCCCCAACGTCCGCAGGCGGAACGTTCATGTTACGTTTCACCCACTCGTTCAAAACGTACAAACTCCACGGCCGCGACCAGGTTGTCCGACCCAGCAAAAAACTCCTCCACACCGTTTGCGCAAACTTCACGTCCACAATCGCTTGCAAAGCCGGCGCCCAGTCGCCAAGCCCCACAGCCACGCGCTCCCCCAGCTTTCCACGCATCCAACATTCCCAAGGAAATGTAAAAGTCCGCTTCGACTGGTTGACGATTTCGTCTGGCAGCAAATTTCCAAGAGCTTCAATGAGCAAAGCCTTCGGACGTCCATAGCGCCGCTTGATCGATTCCGGCAGCCCCAGAACATATTCCACGAGCGGAGTATCCAGAAATGGAACGCGCACTTCGAGCGAATTGCGCATGCTCATCGCGTCCGTATCCCGCAACAGCGTATTCACCATGTACGAACGCAGCTCCAGCCACGATACTTGTGTGAACTTGCACATCGCTCGCGACTGCACCACAGCGCCTTCGAGCCATCGGTACCAGAGCATCGATTCCCAGTCCACCGCGCCGCCATTGAGACGCGAAGAAAAAGCCTTCGGAGTAAAAAGCGCCCGCGTGAAAAAGTAAGAATGAGGAAACAACTCCGGCTGAAGCCAGGCGGAAAGCCCTTTGCGAAAAGCATCAGGAGAAGTTTCGAAAAAAGGAGTCCGTTTTATTCCCGAAGCTGTCAATTTGCGAAATGATTCCGGAAAGAAGCGAGCCGCCGCTGCAACACGCCCTACTTTCATAGTCGCTTGAAAAGAAGTATAGCCGCCGAAAAGTTCATCGCTTCCCAGGCCTGAAAGCGCCACTTTCAACCCAGCTTGCCGTGCCGCCCAGGAAACAAAGTAGGTGTTGACGCCGTCCATCGACGGCTGATCCAGCGCGGCTACCGCCTCAGAGAGCCGACTGACCATTTCTTCTCCGGAAATCATGGCCTCGCAATGTTGACTTCCAATGCGCTCTGCGGTTCGCTTCGCAATTGCACCTTCGCTGAATTCTGTGTCGGGAAACGAAACGGTGAAAGTATGAATTCCACACTGTGTTTTTGACGCAAGCGTCGCGATGGCTGTGGAATCGATTCCGCTGCTCAAAAACACGCCAACCGGTACGTCCGCGATCAAATGGCCCCGCACTGCGTCTTCCAGCAACGAGCGAACTCGCGCAGCGGGCGTTGTTCCAGCATTCGAGTTCGGCGACCCAGACTTGGCTCCGGTGCGGTCACCGGAAAATTGCGCGGGCTCCCAATATGCTTTCGGTTCGACAGTCGCGCCACGATCGTCACATGTAATCGCCATACAATGCCCCGGCGGCAGCGAAAAAATCCCTTCCACCAGCGTAGTTGGCTCGCCCACTGATCCAAATAGCAGATAAGCGATAACTGCTTGCGCGGAAATCTTTGGCGCAATCAAGCCGCTTGCAAGAAGCGCTCTCACTTCTGAGGCGAATAGAAACATGCCACCGATCTTCGCGTAATAGAGAGGTTTGATTCCGGCGCGATCGCGAGCCAGGAATACGCGCGTGGCGTGGCTGTTCGGTCCCTGCGGTAATTCAATCACCGCGAACGCAAACATTCCCTGAAACCGTTTTACGCAATCCTGACCCCACTCCTCGTAAGCGTGAACTACCACTTCCGTGTCGGATTGCGATCGAAATAAATGCTTGCGCGATTTCAATTCTTCGCGAAGTTCTTGAAAGTTATAAATCTCCCCGTTGAACAAGACCGCCAGCGTTCCAGTTTCGTTCCAGATGGGTTGCCCACCGCCAGGAAGATCGATAATGCTCAGCCGACGCGCCCCCGCGGCCACAGGCGGAGCTACAACTATCCCTTCGTCGTCGGGTCCCCGATGAACCATTGTTGCGAGCATACGGCGGACCAAAGTCTCACCCATGTCCCGCGAGCTACATCCGATCATGCCGCAGATTCCGCACATGCAGGTTATGTGGCATCCAAAAATGCGTGGCAGGCTCTGCGTAGCTGCTGCCGGATGCGAACTGAGGGCAGGCCCAGCCGTTTTTCTCCATACCAACGCAGCGATGCCCGCAACAGAATTAAGAAGATTACCAACAAGATAGAGGAAACCAGGGCGGCGAAGGATTCACGCTCCACCAGTAAAGTCATGCTCGGTGTATCTTCCCATCCAGGAGCGACACGATTGAGTATCCGCCGGAGCAATGATCCGACTACGTGAATGCGTGCGAGTCGAATATGCACGGTACGGTCGTAGGTATAGCTCGAGTCGTATCCGTGAATATTGCCCGTAGCAGCTTTAAATATTTTGGGATCCGCTAGCTCGTCGCGAGTCAGCGTCTTCCCGTCCGCTCCGCGCAGTACCACGCGAAAGCTTGGATCCACAATAATCCAACGCCCATCCACTAGAACTTCCGCTACCACGTGCTTGGTCATCTGGCGCGAGTCAACCAAAAGCAGCCTGCGAACTTGCATGCCCCCGGTATCCACAAGATTGATGAACGCATTCGTCGCCGTCCCGCATACTTGCAAGAGAGCGTCGTAATTGAGCGTGTCTGTGGGATCACGGTCTGATTGCGCTGCATCAACCCCGGAGGTTCTTCGGGCCGGGCCGTGAGCCATCCAATTTAATATTGCTTCTATTTTCTCATCCCCCGGCGAAGTAGCCGGCACAATGGCGTCTGAGAATCCCTTCAAGTATCTGCGCGTCGAAAATTCCCAGGCTGTGGAATACGCAGCAAGAATAAGAGCAATTACCAGCAGGACGTTCACCGCGAGCCACGTGGCCCGGAATAAGCTATGGCGCTGAACGTGAGGATCTTGAACAGGCCTCGGCCAACGCCGCGTACCTACCGCGGAATCAGGCTCTTGCTGAGCACTTATTACCGCACTGGACGTCCTCGAGCGATCCTCTATCATGCGTTTTTGCGCACCTCTTCAGCCAAGTCCTTCGCATCCATTTTGTTCAGACGAATCTGCTCTTCGGCAGGTTCCTTCGCCATGATAAATGAGTGCACGTTCTGCCCGCGATTCTCGTCATATTGCACGATGCGGCCTTGCCGCCCCGCGCACCATTCCTCTACCAATTGGCGAGGCAGAAATGCGACGCGCGGGGTCACGAAGTAGTCGTAGAAGAGGTTCCGAGCGCCCGGCCAGGTCCGTTTGCCTTTAGACCTCACAAAATGTACCAAAAAATATGGCGCCTGAAAAAGTAGTGTGACCAGCGGCCTCGCCCAGGAATGATTTAGCGCCCAGCGAATAAATCCGCCAGGAAACCGGTAGAGTGCAGGGTACCGGCCGCTGGGTTTATAAACCGCCAGATACATTTGTCCGCCTGGCTTTAGAATCCGGAAATTCTCGGTGAAAGCGGCAAACGGGTCCTCTGTGTGATGTATCACGCCGTCGGAAATAATCGCATCTGCGGCTCCCTCCAGGAACGGCAGGTGCAAGTTATCTCCCACCACACCGGGTCGGCTGTATCGTTGTATCGCCAAACCTAAAGAAACGCGGCTGCGGTCTAGTCCGATGCACCGGATTCGTCTTCGCGCAAGAAAGCCTAGAACGCGCCCGGGGCCGCAACCAATATCTAAAACCAGCGAATTCTCATCAAGTTTATTGATAAACTCCGCCAATAGCCGTGAGACAACCGACTTCATTTCCGTCGAGTCATCCGCCGGAGCCCAGTCGAATGGATGTTGGTCGTAGAAGGTGACCAATTCAGTTGTTGTCATCGTAGGTTCCCAGTCGTGCCGGCCAAAACTTGCGCGTAATATCTTTCCATCTGTTCCGTCAAACGATCCCAACCTAATTGTGCTGTCACTTCGGCGCAGCCCGCCTTCGATTTCCGGTAAAGCTCAACATCAGAAATCAGGCTCCTGATCGCCTTCGCCAATTCCATCTTTTCCGGCGCCACTACTAGTCCCGCGCGCCCGCTTACCAATGAGCGAATGCCGCAGAACTCCGTAATAATTACAGGAACGCCGAATGCAATGGCTTCGGCTGCCGAATTTGCGAAATTTTCATAACGCGATGGCAGAGCAAAAATGTCGGCGTCCGTGAGCAATGCTGATTTATCCTGGTCGTAAAGAGCGCCCGTGAAGATCACTCTCGATCCAACTCCCGCTTCGCGCGCTCGTGTCTCCAGCGTCGCACGATAACCCGGCTCGCCTTCCGGTCCCGCGATTACAAGCCTTCCTTTTTCAACACAAGTCTGCGCGAATGCGTCAATCAGAACGCCGGCGCCCTTCCGTGGAATCAGGCGCCCCAGAAAAACAACCAGCGGCTCGTCGAGAAGGATTCCCCATTTTCTCCGGAAGCTGCCTCGCGACTGGTTCGTCGGACTGGTGCCGAGATCGATGCCGTTGTATCGGAGTATCACTTTTTTCTCGGAGACGCCGTCGTCGAGCAATTCTTGAGCCTCCATTTCCGAGGTGGCTACGATCCGCGTCGCATGCCGCCAGGAAGTGTCTCCCACTCCGGCATGCCACAACCGTTTTAGCCGGAAACTTCGATCGATTGGACGATACATCCCCATAGGCTCAATCACGTAAGGCACGCCGTGCCTTCTGCAAAAATAACTCGTGGCTGGTCCCAGTAAATCGTAGAGGCCATACAGGTGAACCAGATCAAACTGCGAGATGGACGCCCGGCAGAATCCTATCACATGCGGATTCAGCGTGAGTGCGCGATACCGTACCAAACTGCTGAGATAAACGGTCTGGACGCCATCCTCTTCGCTACGCCATCCCCATGGACTACGTTCGAACTTCAGGCCAGCAGCGTTATTGCTTGCCCCTTTCACTCCCAGGTCCGCCGTTAAAACTGTGATCTGATGACCACGCTTGGCCAAGCCACGCGCCAGAGCGCGCACCTTGACGACCGGGCCACCTCTATCCTGAAACGGAAAATAAGATTGAACTACCTTTAAAATGCGCATCGGAATTCAACGACGAGAGCCTGCTTGTTCCGATTCTTTGTCGGTCAAGCTGCGAAAACAGAATACTATCCCGACACGTCGGAATCCATTCCGCACTCCTCGACGATTCGTTCGAGCTGGCCTTGGAAAAACTCGAAAGCATATTGTTGGCGAACGATCTCCGCACCGCCCCGGCCCAATTCCATTCGTAGCGTGGAATTTTCGAGCAATCGCGAAAGCGCTTCGATCAAGCCTTTCAGATCATGCGGCGGGACCAGCAGACCGTTCACTTGATCTTGCACGACGTCAGTGCTTCCTCCGCAAGCCGCGCCTATCAACGGTTTGCCGAAGGCCATCGCTTCCAGAAAAACGAGCCCGAAACCTTCACCAGTACTTGGAAGCGCGAAGATTTCGCTGCGAGCGTAACAAGCTGCGATCTGTTCGCGTGACAAATTCGTAAAGAATCGCACGGATTCGGAAACTCCTAAATCACTGGCAATTTTTTGGAGTCTTGAAAGATCATCGCCATCGCCCACTGCCGCCAGGTACAAACCCGGGAACTCCGGGAGAAGTTGTGCGATCGCGCGAATTAAGTCATCCACACCTTTGTAACGCTCCGAGGCCGCCCAGCGGCCTACCGTCAGAACCACGCGGCCATCGGGAAAACCTTTCAGCGAAGGAAGGTTGGCTGGATGGTCCGCCATGCGCAAAAAATCTGGATGAAGCGGCCAAGCGAGTTTCCTGATCTTCGCGGCCGGCACACCTTGAACTTCCGCAAGTTTTTGCGCGGTGTCATTGCTGGGGGCTAGCACAAGATCCGCGAATAAAAGCGCGCGGCGCCGCAAACCGGGCAGCGGTTTCCAAACTTCCACACCGTGTGATATCACGATTGTCTTGATGCGCGGCGCTTTCCATTTCATCAACGCGGCAGGTAACGAAAGATAAGGATGCGCGGCTAGAACTACTTTCGCGCCGTGTTTGGATTCATTTAGCGCAGACGCGACAAATCGAACCTTGGAACGGTTGAAGCCGCGCAACGATACTCGTTGGCGAGCAACTTCAAAATCGTGCTCACCCGGACCGTCGTTGATACTTAGAAATGACGTGGTCCAGTTATCGTGACGAGCCGCAATCGCGCTCAGCGCCGCGGCCGTCAGTCGGCTCGCTTCCTGGATTCCTCCGACACCGAGTAATTCAGGAAAAAGGCCAACGATTTTTTGGGGACAGACGGATTTCTGCCGCATCATCGGCAAAGAAACGCGCGCCGGGAAAGGCAATTGCTACGCGGATTGTTCGTGGCACCGGATCTCATGATTCCTGCGTCTGAGTTTGTGTGTCCGCCGGCGCCTTGCGCCGCACGATGTCGCCGAAAACCATGGCCATTTCGTTCCCAAGCATATTTTCGGGCCGTCTCCGCCGCGTTTTCTCCGAGTCGCTTGCGGAAATCTTGGTCGTGATACAGACGGCGCAGCATCTAAGCCAGCTCTACCGAATTCGTCGGGTCACTCAGAATAAAGCCGTTCTGTTCATCGGTCATGATCTCGCGCGTTCCGTTTGTCGCCGACACGATTACCGGAAGTCATTGCTTCTGCGATATTGGATAAATCGAGGTCTTCGACGCTTTGGCTGTAGAGATGTATTTCAAAAGAATCTTGAAGGCGGGTTATCCATGCAACTGCCATTCGCTCTGTTCCATTTCTCTTGTCGAGAAATAGCGAAACCACCGCAAGACGATACTTCGATTTACTCAAGCTCATGTTTCATGCCGGTTCAGTTGCATTCTGCGCTGCTAGTTTAACCCACTTATGTGAACAGCGTCTGTATCCCTCACCTCATCTATTGGCGGTCTAAATTGTCACCTTGAATGTGCTCTCGTGTTCTCCGTTGTCCTTGGCTACACGCAATTGGGCAGGTGATTACAGGCTGTAGCGGATGGTTGCAATCTTCCGCCGCTGTAACCTATGTACGGACTTTAATTCTATGCTCGACATGACAGCCCACGATTCCTCGATCCGCGACAAGTTTTCTGTTGCGAATGTTTCTCTGCGCGATGTTTCCTTGCGCCAATTGTGCTTCGTCATTTTTTTCGCTGCGTCTCAGAGCCGATTATTTGCGTTGCTGCGGCCGATCTATCGGTGATTCAGGGAGATGGATGAGTCGCGCTTCGGTGATGGATGGAATAGCGCGGATGTGTTTCAGGATTGCAGGATCGACCTTACCGTCGAGGCGTACGAGCGCGACGGCTTCGGCGCCGTGAACCGGGCTGCGGCGACCGAGCGCGAAAGTGGCAATATTCACGCCAAGATTTCCCAGTGATGTTCCGATCATTCCGATTACGCCGGGAACGTCACGGTTCCGAGTCATCAATAGAGTTCCTTCCAGCGGAGCTTCCAGCGAGATTCCATCGAGTGACAGAATTCGCGGCGAGCCGTCTTGAATCACGGTGCCCTCCACGGCGAGTTCAGCTCCTCCATTATTAGCAGCAGAGACCTCGACAGTATTGGGAAAGCCGCGTTCGCGGCGGCGAGTGGTTTCTTCCACGATTAATCCGCGCGCGGCGGCGGCTTGCGAGGCGTTCACCAGATTCACTTTTTCGTCCAGAACGCTGTTCAGCAGGCCGATCAGGACGGCGCTGCGTATTACGTGCGAGCCGAGTTCGGCAGGCTCTCCTGCGTAACGAATTCGGATGCGGCTGAAGCTGGCCGAAGGCGCGGCTTGCGCGACGAGAGCGCCGAGTCGTTCGCCTAGTTCGAGGTAAGGGCGCAAGAGGCGGTATTGCTCAGCGGAAAGTGCGGGCATATTTACGGCGTTGCGAATCAGGCCTTCGCTGAGATAGTCGCGAACTTGCTGCGCGATCAGCGTTCCCACTTCTTCCTGGGCTTCGGCTGTGGAGCCGGCGACGTGGGGAGTGGCGATTAAGTTTGGCAAGCCGATGAGGGGAGAATTTTTCGGTGGCTCCTGCGCAAAAGTGTCGACCGCAGCACCAGCCAGGTGACCGGAGCGCAAAGCTTCGGCCAGCGCGGCTTCGTCGATTAATTCGCCGCGAGCGCAATTGATCAGGCGCGCGCCACGTTTCATTCTTGCAAGAGTCTCTGGGTTGATTATTTTTTCTGTGGCGGGACTGAGGGCGGTGTGCAGCGAGACCACGTCGGAGCGTCGGAGCAAATCTTCGAGGGGAATCAGCTCGACATCGAGCTCACGTGCGGCGGCTTGGGTGACGTAAGGGTCGTAAGCCAGAACTTTCATTTCGAGAGCGCGAGCGCGGCGGGCTACTTCGGTGCCTACGCGGCCGAGGCCGACGAGGCCGAGCGTCTTGCCGCGCAATTCCATGCCGGTGGAAGATTTTTCCCAGCGGCCGGCTTGGATGGCGGCGTTGGATTGCGGCACAGAGCGCGCCAGGGCCAGCATCAGCGCGAAAGTGTGTTCGGCGACGCTGACGGCGTTGCCTCCGGGAGTGTTCATGACCAGAACGCCGCGGTGGGTGGCAGCGTCCATGTCCACGTTATCGACGCCAACCCCGGCGCGGCCTACCACGCGGAGGCGTTCGGCTTTGTCGAGGAGTTCGGCGGTGACGCGGGTGGCGCTGCGGACGATGAGGCCGTCGGCGTCGACGACCTCGGTGGGAAGCGCTCCGGCGGCGGGGAGAACAACTTGCCAGCCGAATTCCCGGAGGAGCTCGATGCCGCGCTCGCTGATTTTGTCCGCGACGATAATTTTCATTCTGGGAAATCCTGGGGCTGCCACCATGGGGACAAATAGGCGGGCACGAAAAACGCGTGCGAGCGTTTTTGAATTTCTTGGCGATTTGAGCAGCTCACGGCTGATCGTTTTCTGTGAGTTACAGCGCGTTTTAATTCCCGAATTTGGCGATTTAATTTCGAGTTTCCGAAGAATTCTTGATTTTTTGATTTATCTCTAATCGCTGTTCTGGCCCCGGTTAGAGATTTTTCCGTCGTTTGTTTTGAGTAAGTTGCGGTGAATTCTGTTTGTGGTGCTGTGCCGGTCAGAAGTGGTCTAGACCGCTTACAAATTTGCGTCGACCATCGGAGCAAAAAGTGAGCCTGGGGCGGTGGGAGTGGCACAGCTATTTTGGGGTTTGGGAGAAGTGTCCGATGCTGTTCTATTTTAATCACGAGCGACGGTAGCACGCAGTTTGAAGGAATTCAAGGACCTGTGTGCGGACGGGCTAGTATTAGGGCGCAAATCTTCTCCTTGTGGATTTAGGTTCCGCGTCAGATATAACGCGAATAGCAGGTCGCTCAGGCCTCCGTGCACGGCACAGTTCGGGTTAGATCGTAAAGGAAAAGATAAAGGAATTAAGACAAAGGATTAAAGTTCGACGAAGACTTCTGGGGAAACTTTGAAGTGTCGGCTGAGGTTCTCGAGGTGATGTTTGTTGAGGGGGCGTTTGCCGCGCAGGACTTCTGAAACTACGCTTTCGGAGGCGAACAATTCGTTCCGCCCCTCCCATCGAAGTCCTAACAACTTTGATGGAAGCAAAACATGGGAGCCAGATCTTTTTGGCGCAGGTTGGGTAACGCTTTTCTTCGTAGGTTTCAATCAAGTGAGCCAGGATTTCCGCAAAATATTTTTCCTCTGCGGTTAGACGGCTGCGACTTTCCAGCTCAAGAAGCGCGGCGGTGTAGCGTTCGTTCTCTGCGTCGGAGCCAATGGGTTTTGGCATAACGAAACCGTTCCATTCGTAACGCTTAAGCCTCACCTCTAGAGGTGAGTTACATTCAGGGCATGGCAACAGCAGGTCCCTCGGCGGCCATACTGCAGCCCCTGTCGGATGACAACATCTAGTCCAAAGGCAGGGCAAAGGGCCGGCAAGACGCCGGCGCTACGAAAAACCGAGCTCTTCCCAAAACTTACCTGCTGAACTTTGATTAGATGCGAGTTTCCTTTGTGCTTGACGGCTCTGCTCGACCTCTTTAGGCTAGAAGGATCCTTTGCCCTAAAGTTTGTACAGGAGGGCTAATGCCAGAGGCTACAGAATCGAAAAAACCGGCGGTGACGCTTCCGGGAACAGTGGAAAAGATTATACCTGCCAACACCATTGCGCCGGAGAAGGCGCAGATTGCGGTGGAGGGCGCCGACCATCTTTATCGCGAGATTCGGGTGGAGAACACTTTGCAAGATGAAAAGGGGAAGAAGGTGGGGTTGAAGCCAGGGGCGCAGGTGGATGTGAAGATTGAAGCGGAAAAGGAAGCTACAGTCCCCAAGTAGTTTTACAGCGCCAGTTGCTGCACTCACATACCGCTCGTACTGCCAGTGCTGAGTCGCTACACAGCAACCCGACTTTCGAGCAGAAACGTTTGCGGTATTCCAACTGCGGTCCCTAGGCGAGTGTTTTTCAGGAATTCAGCGCACTGCTTGCCGAAGTGATAGCCAAGACAACCTTCGCAATCTCATGGAAGAATCCCGTTACACGCTGAATAGGGCCTTGCTCGTTCTGAAGCCAAATCAATCACCATGGTCGCGACCGACGGACACTGGTTCGCGATGGTCAATAAAGGTCATAAATTCGAAGGCTTGTGCAGAGTAGCCCAACCTGTTCCACCTCGTAATAATGTTTCATCGCGCGACGTCGTAAACAGTCGTCTTAACTGAGCAAGCGCGGTGCGCTTGAAAAGCAGGGCATTCTCGGTCATTCTCGGTCTTGACCGAATATGCTTGGACGCATACGATGCTGCGCAGCGTTCTGCGACCCAGCTCTCGCTAAAACGAAACCACTGAGACGGCATTTGGAATCCTCCGCAGGGATACCGAGGGTACAAACATGCGTATGCGCAAAAGAATTTCTGCCGGGCTAAAGGCTAGCGTTAAGGAAAATTTCTATAACTGGATACTTTGTTTGGTGTGTCTCGCAGTTTGGCCGGCGGCGGCTCTGGCGCAGGATGCAAAACCCGCGATTACCGCGCCGGTGAACGAAGGAGTGCTGGTGACGCTGGAGGGCAACACGCCGGCTGCGGCGATGCACCCGGAGTGCGATCGCGGGCCTGTCGCTGACGAAATGCAAATGGAGCACATGCTGCTGGCGTTGAAGCGCGCGCCGGAGACGGAAGCTCGTTTCGAGAAATTGATTGCGGATATGCACGATCCGAATTCGCCTGAATATCATCGCTGGCTGAGGCCGCAACAGCTTGCGGCACGGTTCGGAATTGCGTCTCCGGACCTGGAAACGATTCGGACCTGGCTGGGGTCGCATGGGTTCCAGGTAAATCACGTTTATCAGAATGGTTTTGTGATCGATTTTTCGGGGTCGGCGGCGAATGTGCGGGAAGCGTTCCACACGGAGATTCACAATGTGGTGCTGGCTAACGGCGAACGTCATATATCCAACATAAGCGATCCGCAGATTCCGGCGGCACTGGCGCCGGCGGTGCAGGGCGTGGCGTCATTGCACAATTTCTTCCCGAGGTCGCGTGCGATTCAGTTGGGGCCGGTGAGTTACAACAGCAAGACGAATACGTGGCAGCCACATTTCAACGTCAACTTTCAAGGAACCACGTTCCGGGGGCGGCGGTGGTACGTCGTTTGCATCGCCGGCGATGGCGGGAATTCAGGCGCTGATCGATCAGAAATATGGGCCGCAGGGGAACGCTAATTACGTTTATTACGCGCTGGCGGCGGCGCAGTTCAAACAGCAAGGCGCTGCGGCGTGCAATGCCAGCCGTACGGATGGCGATCTGCCGAACAAAAACTGCGTGTTTCACGATGTGACGCAGGGAGACATGATCATTCCGTGCGGCCAGGGGCCGGGAGGAAAATTTTACGACTGCTTTGGCGCGGAAGGCGGGTCGATCATCGGGGAGTTGTCGTCGTCGGATTCAAAAGCGGAGCCTGCGTACAAAGCAACGGTGGGATACGACTTCGCGACGGGGCTGGGATCGGTGGACGCTACGAATCTGTTTGATGCTTGGCCGAAGAACTAATCATCTAGAAACCGAAACTTGATACGTCGATACGGTGGTTATCCAGGGATGCCTGGCCGAGTAATATTCATGGCTTGGGCTGTGACGTCGGTGTATTTCAGGCCGGCGCCAGTGTTGAATACTACGACGCGGTCTTCGGGCTTCAGAGAACCTCTTGCGATTAGATTTTTGTAGGCGGCGGTGGCTGCGGCGCCTTCGGGCGAAAGAAAAATTCCTTCATTACGCGCCCAATCTTTTAGCGAATCTAATATTTGATCATCGGGGACGGCCACCGCTAAGCCTGCGGAGTCGCGCAAGATTTCGAGCATGATGTAATCGCCGTAAGGTTTGGGGACGCGCAGGCCGGCAGCGAAAGTTTCGGCGTTCTGCCAGGGGTCTGTTGCGCTGGATTTGTTTTCGAAGGCGCGAACCACCGGGGCGCAGCCGGAAGATTGCACAGCGATCATTTTTGGGCGCTGGCCGGGAGCGACCCAGCCTAGTTCTTCCAATTCCGCAAAGGCTTTCCACATGCCAATCAGCCCTACGCCACCGCCTGCGGGGTAAATTACGGCGTCGGGATATTTCCAGCCGAGTTGTTCCACGATTTCGTAGCCCATGGTTTTCTTGCCTTCCACGCGGAAAGGTTCCTTCAAAGTGGAGATGTCGAACCAACCTTCTTTCTCTTTTCGCTCGGCGACCATGCGACCGCAATCTGAAATTAGGCCGTTGACCAAGGTGACGTTGGCACCATAGGCTACGGCCTCGACGTAATTGGCGAAGGGGACGTCTTGCGGCATGAAGATGTGGGCTTCGAGACCAGCAGCGGCGGCGTAGGCTGCGAGAGCGCCGGCTGCGTTTCCAGCAGAAGGGACCGCCAATTTTTTCAGACCGTAATGACGAGCCATGGTGACGGCGAGTGCGAGTCCGCGCGCTTTGAAGGTGCCGGTGGGATTGGCCCCTTCTTCTTTGAGAAAAATTCCGGGATGGCGGCGGCTGCGAAGCATGGGCGTCCAGCCTTCTCCTAGTGTGACGGGGTCAACGGAGGGAAGGACGGCGCGGTAGCGCCACATGCCGGACCAGGGGCAGGCTGCTTGCTGTGGTACAGCGGCGTCGCGGACGGCGGGACCGTGGAGCGGGCGAAGATCGTAACGGACGTAGAGCGCGCCTTGGCATTTGGTGCAGAGAGTTTGCGGGCGCTCGGCGGAGAAAGTGGAATTGCAACGCGGGCATTCCAGATTTTTGATTGGTGGCATCGTTGCCACCTTAGCAGATGAGTTGGATGCTCAACAAGATTTGCTGAAGGTTGAATATTATGTAGGTGGAATGAGATGACGCCCGCGGTGAACGATTGCGTTTAGAAAAATTGAGATGAATGAGACGGCTAAAAAGGATTTGACCATCAAAGAAGGTTCGGCGGCCTGGCGCGCGGTCCCTGTTGTGGGAGTTTTATTGTTTCTGTTGGGCGCAGGGTTGGCGATTGTGCTGGGGCCTCAACTGTGGATTACTGTGCTGCGCTGGGTTGGTCTTCTGGCGATTGCGACGGCGGGATTGCGGGGGCGGTCACTCACCTACTGGATTTTTTTCTCGATGTTGCTTGGCGGAGAAATTGGGCTGGACCGGCCGCAGATCGCTGAACACTTGCGCGTGCTGAGCGACATCTTTCTGCGTTTGATCAAAGTGATTGTTGCGCCGCTGATATTGGGCACGCTGGTAACGGGGATCGCGGGACACGGAAATCTGCGCAGCGTTGGACGCATTGGACTGAAAAGCCTGATCTTTTTCGAGGTTGTGACCACGCTGGCGCTTTTCATTGGCGTGGGAGCGATTGATATCAGCCGCGCAGGCGAAGGGCTGACGCTGCCAGTCACGCCGGAAGTTGCGCTGGCACAGAATGCGGCACCGATGCGCTGGGACGATTTTCTGCTGCATATTTTTCCGGAGAATATTGCGAAATCGATTGCTGAGAACCAAATCCTGCAGGTTGCGGTATTTGCGCTGCTTTTTGGAATTGCGCTGGCGTTGCTGCCGGAGACGAAACGCGAGCCAATGTTGAAGTTTTGCGAGTCGCTGAGCGCGACGATGTTTTCGTTCACGAATCTGGTGATGTATTTCGCCCCGATTGGCGTGGGCGCGGCAGTGGCCTACACGGTGGGACACATGGGCATCAGTGTTTTGCTGCCGCTGGGGAAATTGCTGCTCACAGGATACCTTGCGCTGATTGCGTTCGTTTTGGTAGTGCTGCTTCCCATCGCTATCCTTGCGCGGATTCCGCTGGCACGGTTTCTTCGGGCAGTGGCCGAGCCGGCTACGATTGCGTTTGCAACGAGCACTTCCGAGGCGGCGCTGCCGCGCGCGATGGAGGACATGGAAGCGTTTGGCGTGCCACGAAGGATTGTGGCGTTCGTTATTCCCGCCGGATACAGCTTCAACATGGCGGGGTCGTCGGTTTATTTGGCGGTGGCGTCGATATTTGTGGCACAGGCGGCGGGGATGCACATGTCGTGGGGACAACAACTCTCGATGGTTTTTGCATTGATGCTGACGAGCAAAGGCGTGGCGGGAGTGCCGCGCGCGACGCTGGTGGTGTTGATGGCGACTGCGTCGATGTTCCATCTGCCCACCGAGCCGATTTTCGTGATTCTGGGTATCGATGCGCTGATGGATATGGCCCGGACGGCAGTGAACGTGATTGGAAATTGTTTGGCTTGCGCCGTGATCGCGAGGTCGGAAGGCGAACTTCCGAGCGACGCTTAATTTGCTGACGCTGGAAACAACAGCTTCCTCTAACCACCCTGCGGCTTTCCGTTACTTGCTGCTTAGAACAAACTTATTGCCGTCGACATCCTTGAAGATCGCTGAGGTTCCCCAGGATTCCGTCTTGGGGTCGGCGGCAAACTCCACGCCTTTCGACTTCATGATCTTGGCGGTGGCGAAAACGTCGTCACACCAAAACGAGATTGGTTGAAAATCGCCGATGCGATTTTCGTGGCCATCCGGGGTGAAAAGGACCAGGCCGGTTTCCGCGCCGGGAATCAGGAGTTCGATCCAGCGCTGCTTGTCACTGAAGGGCTGATCTGTGCCGACTTTGAAACCGAGTTTTTCGGTAAAGAATTTTAGAGAAGCGTCTTGATCGCGAACGGGGATGCTTACGAATTTTATTCCTCGGATCATTTTAGAAATCCTCCGTTAAGTTGTTGAGGCCATCTGCAGGCAGCGAATGAGATGCCGCCGCTATGAAAGGCTGCCGCGCTGAAGACCGCGGCGCTAGATTGAAACCTTTCCGACCTCGAGCGGAGCATAGCTTTTAGAAATTCGGGTTGCAATCAGGCAACTATTCCTATACTAACCATTGGTACAGCTATGACGAACATCGATGACTACGTTACGAACGTGTTGATGCGGGACTTGGTGGGACACGACAGGAAACCGGTGAGTTTTCTGGTGTATTTGTGGCTGGCTGCGGAAGAGGGGCGGAGAGATGGGGCGGTTCAGATCAGTTACCAGGCGCTTGCAGAATCGATTGGAGTTTCAAAAAGCTCTGCACAGGCGGCGGTGAAATGGTTGATGCGGAGGAAGCTTTTGGCTGCGAGCAAAGAAAATGTGACGGCCACGCCGCGTTATACGGTGCTTAGTCCGTGGAGAGATACGAGCAGAAAGAGTGGTGGCCGTGCACGCTGATTGGGCTCATGTATAGCGAGATTCTTCCGTGAAACCTCTGCGGCGGAGAATTAAACCCGCACTCTTTACAAAAAAACGAAGGATGCGGCGCCCGCAAACCCTTGACGCCTGCCATCAGTCGAATCGGGCGTTAAGCGGCGGGAACCAGGTCTTCGGCGTTTGCCATTAAAGTGTCCGGCTCGCCTTTTGGAACAATTCGGGTGATGGCAGAGACATCCATATTGGAGTCTTTGATATTCTGGGCGTATAGCGTGAAGAGAATGATTGGCGTATCTGGCAGGATTTTTGATATGGCATTGGCTGTCTTCAGGCCGTTCATCTCGGGAATGGCTAAATCCAGGATCACCAGATGCGGATAAAGGATTCGGGCCTTCTCTACGGCTTCCTGACCGGTGGAGGCTTGGCCACAAACCTCGAAATAGTCGTGATCGCTGAAGGTCTTGCAGAGCGAATCGACGACTTGAGGATGGTCGTCAACTATTAATATTCGTTTTTTCATTTCGCCACCAATTAGAACGCTTTTGCGGTCGTTATTTGAGCATGACGGTGATCAGTGTGGAATACGTGTTAAACCTTAATTTCGTGCGGGAAACACTCGTTTAACGAGGTGTTCGAGGTATTAGTAAGGCTGCCCAGCGCTTAATAGAAGCGATCGGGCAACTCGCGAAAAGGAGAACATAAATGAACCCAAGATCGAGCGTACGAGCCCTTCCTCTTCTAGCTGCCTTATTGCTGGTGCTGGTCGGGTCAGCTTCAGCGGGTCCAGATTTTTCGTTCAGTTCGACTCCGGCCCATCCTGCGGCAATGTTGAATTCAGGGGTTGCGCAAGCGGACAAGCTGGTCGATATCAATTCAGCGACAAAGGACGAACTAGACGCGCTTCCGGGAATTGGGCCAGCCTACGCGCAGAAGATAATTGACGGACGGCCTTACCGCGCGAAGACGGATTTGCTGAAGGAAAAAATCATTCCGCAAGCGACGTATGACAAAATCGCGGACAAAATCATTGCCAAGCAGAAGCCGAAATAACCACCCCCAAAAGATCCGTTGGGATGATCGCGACGAAGGTCAGAATTAGGTTCGGATCGCATGTCTAAGAGAGACTCAGACACGGACCTGTTCTTCTTCGATCGCAATCTCGCGAAGATGGGTGATTGGGCTTCGCACACGGGATTACGTCGAACTGCTTCCTGAGATGCTCAAAGCGGTAGACGACGCAAATCGCACGGATCCGCATTACTTGGGTTGGGCGAGACATTCTTACAACGATTATCTTAAAGCGGGACGCTAAAGCTAACGTCTGGGGCGAGAGTGGGCTCGCCCCAGGCGTCAGTAGAATTTTAGCTGGCGGTGGCGGGCATTTGCATGGGTTCGTCGAAGCTGCCTCCGTAAATGTTGGGGACTTTGGAGCCCATCGGGCGGAGATAGGTGGCGAGCTGTCCGCGATGATGGATGCAGTGATTGTTGAGGAATGCGAGATAGGCCGCTGCGGGCAATTCGAAGAAACCAAATGCGGGAATAATTTTGGCGAGCTTCTCAGGTGGGAGCGCTTTTACCCTTTTTAGAGCGGCTGGGAATTCTCTTTCGTAATAGGCCACGATTTCCGCAACGCTTCGAAACTGCTTGTCCTCCTCGGGGATAAGTTCGCCCTTCTCGATGCCGTGCAGGAACCAAACATCCGAGCTGGCGATATGGGAAGCGAGGGCGAATGCGGTGCGGGCATTTGCGTCCGGGCGATAGTCTTTCTTGCCTTCCGGAACGGCTGCGAGAACTTTTCTGGTGATCTCATATTCTCGTTCGAGGCCGTCGGTAAACATGTGTGCGGTAAAGGCTGCTTGTTCGTGATTCATTGGTTTCTCCTTTGCTTTGTGATCTGCTTCGACGCGAGAGCCGGGAACAGGAAACTCTGAAAGTAAGACGAGGCAAAACCGAAAATGTTTCTTTTTTACCGGAACTCCAGGAAATCGGGCCGAAGTTGAGTGTCTAGTTCGACCTGGGAACGGGGACATTGTACACCCGGGCAGCGAGTTTTGAGCAGGACGGGGTATTGAACCCGAAGCGCGGCGTGTGCTAGCATCCCGGTTCCGCAGGGTCATGCGCGTAGCCGTCGGGGACGGCGCCGTGATGTTGGTCCTTTCTTACAACTCGAAACAGCTCTTCGCAATAATCCGCCACGAAATGCCTGTCCGGAAGTTTTTTCCACAGATGGATCCTTTTATGTGAGGTGAATTATGAAATCGTATAACACAGAATGGATACGAAACGTTGGCATTGTAGGCCACGGCGACACGGGCAAAACCCAGCTCGTCTCGTCGTTGCTGTTCACCGCGGGGATGACACCGCGCCTGGGCAAAGTGGCGGAGGGGTCGACCGTCACCGACTGGGATGAAGAAGAAATCGCGCGGAAAATTTCGATCAATACTGGTTTAGCGTTTGCGGAATGGCAAGCGCCAGGTCAGCCGGAAAAAGTGAAAATAAATTTCCTCGATACCCCGGGTTATTCCACTTTTATCAATGAGACGAAATCTTCGCTGATCGCGACAGACGCTTGTTTGATTTTGGTGGACGCGGCGGCAGGCGTGCAGGTGTGCACGGAAAGAGTCTGGGATTACGCGACGGAGTACGACCAGCCGCGCGCATTTGTGCTGAACTGGATGGACCGCGAGCTGGCTAGTTTCGAACGGGCACTGGACTCGGTGCAACACGTGTTTGGGCGCGGTGCCATACCGATTCAATTGCCGATCGGGCAGGAAAAGGCGTTCAAAGGCGTGGTGGATTTGATCGCGATGAAGGCGCTTTTGTACGCGCCGGATGGCGACGGGAAAGCGAAGATCGAAGAAATTCCAGCGGACCTTGCGGAAGAAGCCAAGCTGGCGCATGAAGCGCTGGTGGAGATGGTTGCGGAGGGCGACGACGCGTTGATGCAGGAATTTTTCGATGAGGGAACGCTGCCCGTTGACGACCTGAAAAAAGGTCTACGGGAAGCGGTTGTGGCCAAGAGAATCTTTCCTATTTTGCTGAGTTCGGCGCTACATAACGTGGGAAGCGACGCAATTCTGAATTTTATGGCGGAGATTTTTCCCTCGCCGGCGGGGCGCGGGAAAGTGGCGGGGCACAAAACGCCGGACCACAAGGGCGATACTGTGGAGCGCAAGATTGCGGATTCCGAGCCGCTTTCTGTTTTTGTTTTCAAAACGCTGGCGGATCCTTTTGCGGGTCGCATCACCTATTTCAAAGTTATGTCCGGCGTGTTGAAGAACGATGCCACGTTGGCGAATTTCAATCGCAGCACGCAAGAGCGTTTGCAGCATGTCCAAGTGATGCAGGGCAAGACGGCAACGGCAGTGACCGAACTTCATGCCGGTGATGTGGGCACGGTGGCGAAACTGAAGGACACCACCACGGGCGAAACCATGGGCGAAAAGAGTGCGCCGATTTTCTATCCACCCGCGCGGATTCCGGAACCTTCCATCACATTCGCGGTGGAACCGAAGACGCGCGCGGATGAAGACCGCATCGGTGTAGCCATTCACAAAATTCTGGAGGAGGATCTGGCGTTGCGTTTTGCGCGCGACCCGCAGACGAAGGAATTTTTGCTGAGCGGCGCGGGACAGCAGCATATCGAGGTGGTGGTGGCGAAATTGCGCAAACGCTATCACGTGGAATTGAAGCTACATCCGCCCAAGGTTCCGTACCGCGAAACGATTCGCGGGAAAGCGGACGCGGAAGGAAAACACAAAAAGCAAACGGGCGGGCACGGGCAGTTTGGATTGTGCCGCATCAAGATGGAACCGCTTCCCCGGGGAAAGGGAATTGAGTTTGTGGACGATGTTTTCGGCGGAGCGATTCCGAAGAACTGGATTCCGTCGGTGGAAAAAGGGGTGCGCGATTCAGCGGAGCGCGGATTTCTGGCGGGATTTCCGGTCACCGATTTTCGCGTGAGCCTTTACGACGGGAAGTATCACGATGTGGACTCGAGCGACATGGCGTTCAAGATTGCGGGGTCGCTGGCATTCAAGGAAGCTATGAAGCAAGCGCGGCCAGCTTTGCTGGAACCAATCATGCATGTGGAAGTGTATGCCCCGGATCAATATTCAGGCGACTTGATGGGGCATCTGAGCGGGCGCCGCGGAAAAATCAGCGGGAGCGAAACGCGCGGAAGCAGCGTGGTGGTGAAGGCGCAGGTTCCGTTTTCGGAAATGCTTAGCTACGCGAACGAATTGATTTCGATGACGCAGGGACGCGGAAGCTACTCCATGGAATTTTCACACTACGATTTTGTGCCGACGGAAATTGCGGAAAAAGTGATCGCCGCGCACAAGCCGCACCACGCGGGAGAAGAGGAAGGCGAAGCTGCGTCAGCGTGATCTGGTAATTTTGGCCCAGGCGTTGGTGAAGAAGTTGCCTTCTTTTGGCGCGGGTTGCGGACCGCTCTGAGCGTTCGCGGGATGCGAATCTTTATTCTGGGCATTCGCAGGTTGCTGCGATTTCGGGCCTTCGCCTTTTTTGTACTGGCCGTCTTGGCCCACGGTGTGGGCGGGGCAGCCGACTCCGAAACAGGGGCCTGTGGGCTGCAGCAAGTAGCAGCCTGCAAGAGAAAAGGTCGAAAGGATAAGGAAAGCCGCGAATCGTGGAAGTTTTGAGATGTTTCTCTTCATTGGCGCGCCCTCGTTGAAAATCTCGTACGGAACGACGACTAGGTGGAACTTCTATTCCCTCATCTTGACACGAAAGAGGTGGATGCTTTGAAATTGTGGCAGGTCTGCGGCGTATCCGTCAGCGAATGAAAGGCAAAGCGGATGTGAAGTGCCGTGAAAATGCCGCTGTAAGTCCTTTGTGGACAATAATCCTGTACGTTGGGACAGCTATTTTATGAAAAACGCGGAAGAAAAAAGCCAGTGTGCTGCTTGTGCTCCAGAAACGGCTCGCCGAAATTGGCGGCGAGGAATTTTTCTTCCTTGCGCGCCTTTTGATAAAAGCCGAACAGAATGATTGCGAAAGCGAGCAGACCGCGATATTCGCCCGCTGTGAGCGCCGATCCAATTACGGCGACGAGCATACCGGTGTAAATCGGGTGGCGAATGTAGGCGTAAGGTCCCGTGCGAATGATTTGATGGCCTTGCTTGATGGTGACGGCGGCGCTCCAATTTTGTCCCAGATTCCAACGCGCCCAGATGGCGAATAAGACGCCGGTGAAAGTGATGGCGGCGCCGAGCCAAGCGATCCAAAGAATCTCGGGCAAGAAGCGCTGATTCAGAAGGCCCCAGTTGCCCTTACGCTGAAATAAAAGAATATAGCCTGCGGCCATTAGGATCATGTGGCCGAGACGCTCCCCAGAGGGTTCTCTCTTTTGAGTTTTTTTCGCACGGAAGGCAGAAACGAGCCAATAGCTTCCGAACAGGAACCATGAGGCGTAAACGATTTGTTGCGGCGTAATACTCATGCCAGCTCAACGTTAAGTTCTAAGTCAGCATGCTCGATTCATTCGGCGGAGACGCGAGATCCAGGCGAGCTCAGCCCGAATTTGTTGGCGCATAAACCTCGTAACTTCGCCTCCGTAGCGGCCGAGATCCATTTCGGTTTCTAGAAGAGCTAACCGTTGTTCGCGAGCTTTCAGATATTTTCCCCGTGCTGCGAGGATTTCCTCGCGTGCGGGCGGAGCCAGTAATTCGAAGAGACCAATGCGTAGGCGGAAGGCCTCGGCGGAAGACGCGTCGTCAAATTGCTGAAGTCGATGGACCAGGGCGACGCGGCCTAAGGGTGTGAGGGAATAAACTTGGCGAGTCTGTCCGCGCTGACCGGCGGCTTTTCGTTGGGTAACCCATTTCTGGGATACAAAGCGGCGCAGCAACGGGTACACCAGGTTGTTGTGCATGTCGGGCTGGCCTAAAGCCATACCGGCGCGTTTTTTCAGGGCATAACCATGTTGGGGGCCGTCCGCTAGGATCGCGAGTAATATTAGGTCATTCATGACTATGTCAATTATGTACCAATGGTGGAGGTGTGTCAAGCGTTGTGTGCGTCGATGAGCGGAGGCAGTAGGCCCCGCGTGAACCAAATTGGCGCTTGCGAATTCGCGGGCAGGTGCGCAATCCTGCGAGGCTATGAAGAAAACCAAGAAGACCATTAAGGTGAGCGGCGACGCGACGCTTGCCATCCACGTGGGTGAAGACAAGTTCCACAAGGGCGCGAGCGTTGGCGTAGAAATTGCGCGCACGGCGAATTTCACGTTTGCCAGCACGGAAGAAATGAAGCGCTGGGCCGAGGGGAAGAGCCCAGCTTACATCTACACGCGCTACGGAAACCCCACGCTGACCATTGCCGAAAAAAAGATTGCGGCGTTGGAAGGAGCGGAAGACGCGGTAGTAGCCGCTTCGGGAATGGCGGCGATTTCAAGCGCGCTGCTCTCGGTGTTGAAGGCCGGGGATGAAGTGATCGCCACGCGGCAGGTTTATGGCGGGACCTACCGCATGATGCGCGACGTGTTCCCGCGCATGGGCATCGTGGTGCGGCATGTGGAAACAGACCTGGCGGGGATCGAGCGTCTGGTGAATCCGCGCACCAAGGCGCTTTACATCGAGACGCCGACGAATCCGACATTGCGGCTGGTGGATTTGCACAAAGCGGTGGCGTTTGCGAAAGAGTGGGATTTGATTTCTCTGATCGACAATACCTTTGCGAGCCCGGTGCTGCAAAAGCCGATCGAGATGGGGTTCGATCTAGTGCTGCACAGCGCGACAAAATATCTGGCGGGACATTCGGATGTGATTGCAGGCGCGGCAGCGGGCAGAGAGGCGTTGATCAAAGAAATCCGGCACATGATTATTTATCTGGGAGGATCGATGGATCCCGAGGCGGCGTTTTTGCTGATCCGCGGGATGAAAACTCTGGAGGTCCGCATGCGGCGGCAGTGCGCCACGGCAATGACGCTGGCAAAATACCTGGAAAAACATCCGAAAGTTGCGCGAGTGCATTATCCGGGCTTGGCGTCGCATCCGGATCGCCGTTTGGCGAAGCGGCAGATGCGCGGATTCGGAGCGATGCTGGCGTTCGACTTGAAAGGCGGTCTGACGGCGGCGCGTCGTTTCTGCGATCGCGCGCGCATTTTTTTGCTGGCGGCAAGTCTGGGCGGAGTTGAGTCTTTAGTGGTGCTGCCGATTTATACGTCCCATTACAACATGTCGCTCGCGGAATTGCGCGCAGCCAGCGTAGAGCCGGGAACTGTGCGACTTTCGGTGGGGTTGGAAGATGCGGAAGACTTGATAGAGGATTTGCGGCAAGCGTTAGCTTGAGTCGGAAACTTGTTCGGGCGCGGCAAATGCGAATACATGCTGCGAGAGCGGCAGCGCAAAGGAACGCGCTTCGCGCGACATTCGTATGCCGGACCTGAAGGTCCGAGTCCCTGCAGATCAATGAGCGCAATGGGACACACAGTCCGAGATCGTAAAGAACTGCCGATGCAGTACAACTTTCGGATTTCAAGGTGGGACTGATTGCGGACATCAAGTTGCCCGTATTGGGAGGCCGAAATTGCCATTCTGCAGAAGAACGCTGAAAGCGAACGGGGGCAGGTTCCCGATGACGTGGCCGAATATATCGCGCGCGCGATTAGATTGAATATTTGCGAGTTGGAAGACGGGCTGGTCCGCTTGACGGCTGTTCTTACGCCGGCGAACGGTTCGCGGGAGGCAGGAATGGGTAAGACACATCATTACAAAGTCAGCGTGGAATGGACCGGGAACACCGGGAGCGGGACGTCCGGGTATCGAGATTACGAACGGCGGCATGAGATATCGGCGGGGACGCAGAAGCCGGCGATACCGGGTTCGTCTGATCCTAATTTTCGGGGGGATGCGGCGCGTTGGAATCCTGAGGAATTGCTGGTGGTTTCGTTGTCGGCATGCCACAAGCTGTGGTACCTGCATTTGAGCGCGCATGCGGGGATTGTTGTGACGTCTTACGTCGATCATGCCGAAGGGGTGATGGAAGAAACGGCGGACGGATCGGGACGCTTTGTGCGAGTGGTATTGCATCCTCGGGTGACACTCGCGCCCGGCGCCGATATTGAGAAGGCGCGGGGATTGCATCATGCGGCTCATGCGAAATGCTTCATCGCAAATTCGGTAAATTTTCCGGTTGAGGCTGAGGCCGAAATAACGTGCGGCTGAGTTTCTCCCCCGCGGCAGCGCACCGGCTGGAATAGCAACACATTCGAAACTCCAGCGATTGCAAATTCCTCCAGCAAGGCCACCTTCGCTTTCTTAAACATCATCGTGGGAGGCCAGATTGGCTCTTGTGGTGTTTTGGGTCTGAGCCTAGGCTGGCTGCATGAGCCAATTCCAGCCAACGCAACGTACGCAGGTGAAGCGTTTGCCCGATCGCGGGGCTTACGATTCCGAGACTGTTTTTAAGATTCTCGATGAAGGATTGATTTGCCACGTGGGATTTTCGGTGGACGGGCAGCCTTTCGTGATTCCTACGAGCTACGCGCGCGTGGGAGATACGCTGTACATCCATGGGTCGGCGGCTAGCCGAATGTTGCGGACGCTGGCGGAAGGCGTTCAAGTTTGTGTGACGGTGACGCTGCTGGATGGATTGGTGCTGGCGCGCTCGGCGTTTCATCACTCGATGAATTACCGGTCGGTGGTGATGTTGGGGCGCGCGACGCTGGTTTCCGATCCTGAGGAGAAAATTAAGGCGCTGGAAGCGTTGACCGAACATATCGTACGGGGACGCTGGAATGATGTGAGGCTGCCGACGGAAGTTGAGCGGAAGGCTACCGCTGTGCTGGCCTTGCCGCTAGCTGAAGTTTCCGCGAAGATTCGCAAAGGTCCGCCGAAAGATGACGCAGAAGATTATGAATTGCCGATTTGGGCTGGTGTGGTGCCGCTTTCGACCGTGCCTGCAGCGCCGATTGCTGATCCGCGGTTGAAGGCGGGGCTGGAGCCTCCGGATTACGCCAAGAAATATTCGCGCTGAGTTTTCGGGTCTGGTCCTCTTTTCAAAAGGTCACAGGCTAACAGTAGGCAGAATTTGTAGTCAGCGCGGACTCGTCAAAAGCTGCCGCGCTGAAGGCCGCGGCGCTACATTGAAACCTTTCCGATGTGCAATGCTGCGCGAGAAGGTAATCTGGAGGCATGTTCGTTCGATCGGGCTTCGTCCTTGCTGCGATTTCTTTACTTCTGACGGCAGCCCTCGCGAAGGCGCAATCAAAAGAATCGCCGGGCGAAGGATTTTTGGCGCGGTCGTACCGCAGTTCAACTGGCGAGACGATGCAGTACCGTTTGTTTGTGCCACCGGGATACGACGCTGCGAAAAAACATCCGGTTGTTTTGTGGCTGCACGACGCGGGTGGACGCGAGTCAGATAATCTGAAGCAGATTTCGGGCAGCAATTTCCTCGGTTCGCACGTTTGGACTATGGCTGAAAATGCGGGCAAGTATCACGCGTTTGTGCTGGCTCCGCAGGTGGACATCACGAAGGGGTGGGCGCGGCCGCACGCCAATACGCCTCCTGTTTCCATTCGTCTTGCGCTGGAAATTCTTGACGCGGTGGAAAAGGAATACGGCATCGATCCGGAGCGAGTGTACGTGGCTGGGCAATCGATGGGTGGCGAAGGTGTTTGGTCGACGCTAGCTATGGCCCAGGGTAAGTTTGCCGGTGCCATCGCGTTGTGCGGGTACGGGGATGCGTCGATGATTCCGCGTGTGGCGAAAGTACCGGTGTGGATTTTTCAGGGGCAAGCTGATCCAGTCGTAAATGTGGAGGTCGCTCGCGCCTGGGTGGCTTCTTTGAAACAGGCGGGAGGGACGCCGAAGTATGCGGAATACCCTGGAATTGGCCACCCGGTGTGGGATGCCGCGTTCAGCGAACCGGAATTATTGCCTTGGCTATTTTCGCAGCGTTTGAAGCGTGATTAGGATTTCGGCCACGATTTTGGGTGAAGGCTTAGTGGCGACCGCAGGCGCGTGCCGTGCGGCCGAGGATTCCGGGCGAAGCGAAGCAGAGCCGAGATCAGTCCCTCAGAAGGTTGAGGAGAAGATAATCAGTCGCTAACAAGTTCAAGGTCCACGGCGCCAGAGGGAAACGCACGCTACTCTTTCCCAATAGCGCCGCTGCCACAGCGACCAGACAAAACAAAACCGCCGACCTATTTATCATGATCCAAATGCTGCCCGGAGGATCTGTCACGCCGCCGTGCAAACCATAGGCCCCATGTCGGATCAGGAATGCTGCGTCCGGACCATAGCCAGCGATGCCGAACATAATCCAACGACTACGAACCAGCTTCTCCACTCGGATTCGGAGATTTTGCCTTCCCACCTCTTCCAAGCAATAACCAAGCACCAGATTGCAGGAATCAAAAACACCGCAACAGAGATACGGGCTCGCATCATAGGAAAACATTATCAGGCCAACGGAAACTTCCATGGAAAGGATTTCACATCCAAAAAAAAACAGCCCCGGCCGGAGCCGGGGCTGCTGGGCAAATCTGCCAGGGATTAGAGAAACTTAGTCGCCGGCGACGGCAGCCTCTTCGGCATTCGTCTTTTCTACATTGGCGGGGTTTCCATTTCCATTCTTGTGACCGTTTCCGTTAGTGTGACCGTTGCCATTGGCGCCGGCAATCTGTACCGGCTTGACGGTTGCGCCTGGAACTGCCATTTGGATCTGCTGAATCGAGCCGATCTGGACCACGGTTTCGGTGGACTTCTTCAGCACGAGCTCTTCGTAGATACGGCGAACCTTGGCAGCTTCCTCGTTGGCCTTGCGACGCCGAGCGCGGTCTTCTTCGGCCGCGGTCAGAGGAATGTCGTGCTCGAGGTGACGCACGCGCGCTGCATCATCTTTATCGATGCGAAGGGTGTGCTCGTAGTTCTGCAGGTCAACCTTCTTGCCCTTGGCGAAAATTTCGTGCTTGCCGTGCTCCTTGTACCACTGAGCGACGGTCGCATTCTTGTACATGTTCTCGATAATTTTGCGCCAGCCGATGCCGGTGTTGTAAGCGCAGAAGGAAATTTCACCCTGTTGCGTGGCATACGGGATGATGCACATTTCTGTGCGGCGGAAGTCGTAGTTGAACAAATCCTGGAACCACATGCCCGCGAGGAAGAGGAAATTCCAGGGATCCTGACGGCGCTTCATGGAGTCGTCCAAGGTGCGATCCGGACCGACTTTACCGTAAACCTCTTCAGCCTTGTCCTGACCACGTACACCGAAAGTCTTATCAAACTTCTTCCAAAGATCCTTGAGACGCAAACTTGGAGGGGCCTGGAACGGATGATAATTCTTCAGCA
>Ga0209009_1000059_pt1 | contig 49798 bp, 47 predicted proteins | sample BlaSpr_A8_OM3_M2_FD_187979 | JGI IMG/M metagenome (GOLD analysis project Ga0209009, IMG submission 187979) | Forest soil microbial communities from Thunder Bay, Ontario, Canada - Black Spruce, Ontario site 2_A8_OM3_M2 (SPAdes) (version 2) | ecosystem: Environmental > Terrestrial > Soil > Boreal... | reverse complement strand
CGCCGTCCCCGTACATCGGTTCGACCCGCGGCGTCCTTCTCCCCTTCCAGGAGTGCGCCGCGGCGTCGCCGGGCCCGACGTAGGCCTCTGTCTCGACGATGCGCCCCCCGTACCAGGAGCCCCGGTACCGCCGCGAAAACCAGGCCCCGATCAGGTCCCTTGCCACGGCCGCCGTGTCGCGCCGGAAGAAGGATCGGCGCGCCACCCTCAAACCAAACGCCTCGGGATCGAATCGCAGGCGTTTATCCGGGGCAGGTATCATGCGGACCAGATCTTATGAATATCCTCGTGACGGGCGGCGCCGGATTCATCGGCTCCCACATGGCCAGGAGGCACGCGGATGACGGCCATCGCGTTGTCGTCGTGGACGACCTTTCCGCGGGACGGCGCGAGAAAGTCCCGGAGAAGGCGCGGTTCGTCCAGGCGGACATCGCGGAGACGGACCTCGAGCCGCTCCTTCGGGAAGAAAAGATCGAGTTCGTTTCCCACCATGCCGCGCAGATCGATCTGCGTCACAGCGTGTCCGATCCCCTGCACGACGCGAAATCGAACATCCTCGGGTCGCTGAAGCTCTTCGAGGCCTGCCGGCGCGCGGGAGTCCGCCGCGTCCTCTTCGCCTCGACCGGCGGCGCCCTCTACGGCGAGCCCGAAGGCGGCCGCCCTGCCCCGGAAAGCCACCCGACGAATCCCGTGTCTCCCTACGGCTGCGCCAAGCTCTCGATCGAAAAATACCTGCACTACTACAGCGTCATCCACGGCTTCCGGACGCAGGTCTTCCGCTACGCCAACGTCTATGGCCCCGGCCAGAACGGCACGGGCGAGGCCGGCGTCGTCGCCATCTTCGCCGAGGCAATCCTCCACGGCCGCCGGCCGAAAATCCGCGGCGACGGCGGGCAGACGCGTGACTACATCTACGTCGGAGACCTCGTCGAAGCCGCGGCGCGCGCCGCCGCGAGCGACAGAATCGGCACCTGGAACCTCGGCACCGGAGTCGAGACGTCGGTCACCCGCCTCTTCCAGCTGATCGCGGCAGAGCTCGCCTACCCCGAGCAGGCCGAAAATGTGGCCCTTCCTCCCGGCGAGCAACGCCGCAGCGTCCTCGACGGCTCCGCCGCGCGCCGCGACTTCGGCCTTCCCCCATACACCCCTCTGGAAAAGGGCCTCAAAACCACCGCCGACTTCTTCCGGACCGCCTCCCCCGTTCCCCCCGGCAGAGGGAAGGGGTGAGAGCGTAACTTTCGCCGGCCAACCCTCTACTACCCCAAAGTAACCGTCGGCGTCCCGTCCGTCGCCCTCTGTGCCTGCGTCGGCCCCGGCCCCGGCGCGGGCGCGCCTTCCGTCAGGTACTTGACCACGACCACCGTCCTGTCGTCCTCCGGCGGCCGCCCTTGCGTGAACTCGCTCAGTCGATCGATGAGCGCCCGCGTGATCTCGGCAGCCGGCTTCTCCCGCATCGTCAGGAAGAGCCTCTTCAGGCGCTCGATCCCGAACTCTTTCCCCTTCCCGTCCGTCGCTTCGATCATCCCGTCCGTGTAGAGGAGCAGCGCGTCCCCCTTCTCGAAGGAGAGAAATCCGCGGCTGTAGGCCGAAGTTCCGGAAGGTCCCAGCACCATGCCCGTCTGCTTGAGAGTCGTCACCCCCTTCGCGTGGAAGTGGAGCGGCGGCGGATGGCCTGCGTTGACGTAGATGAGGTTCCCTTCCTCCTCGATCTCTCCGTAAAAGAGCGACACGAACTTCGTCGTCATGCGCGACTGGTGGATGATCCGGTTCAACCTCTCGACCGTCCGCACGATCTTGAAGTCCCTCGCCACGCCCATCCGCAGCCCCGTGTACACGTCTCTCACCTGGAGAGCCGCCGGGAGCCCGTGCCCCGACGCGTCCGCGATGGCGACCCCCCAGATCCTCTCCGACACCGGTATGAAGTCGAAGAAGTCGCCTCCCACGATCTCGGCCGGCGCCGTGAACCCGGACATCTCGAACGGCCCCGACCGCGGCGAACGCTTGGGGAGGATCGACATCTGGATCTGCCGGGCCTCGTTCAGCGCCGACACGAACCGTTCCTGTCGCAGCTTCTGATCCACGGCGCGGCGCAGGATCCCTAGCGAGGCCATCAAGTCCTCGTCCGGCGCCCCCGGGTCAACCGAGAACGACAGGATGTACTGGTCGTCGCCGACCGCGATCGCGGCAAAACGATCCGCGTCCAGCCGTTTCTCGAGCTCCGGGTCCACCCCCGGCGCCGTCAGGTCCATGACGACGACCCCATCGTCGATCAACCTCTGGATCGGCGGATACTCCTCGGGAACAAACAGCCCGATCGCCGCGGCGCTCACGCCTCCGAACGTCCGAGTGACCTCGTACCCGCCATCCCGCCTCTCGTAAAGCCGACCCCCGCGTACACCCATATCCTCCCGGAAGTTCTCCACGATCGCCCCTGCCGCATGCGCGATCGTCGAGGCGACGTCCGGCGATCTCTCGATCGCCTCGATCGTCTTCTCCACCTTCCGGAACAACGACTTGCGCGGATTCGTAGCCACAGGGACCGCCGATTCTATCCCGGCGATTTCCCCTCCGCCGTCGCAGAGACGGCCGCCTCAGCGGGCTGTGGGACCCGACCGGTTTGCGTCTTCTCGCGTGGTCGGTTGTGAAGACGTACGGTGGTGGTTGGCTCGCTCAGGTCCCTGGAACACAAGCTGCGGTGGGCTAGCCACCCTCGACGATAGGCACCAACCGCCCCTCAGGAGCCTCTTCATTGCGCGTCTCTCTTCAAGCGCTCCCGCAACGCCCGAAGCGACGACGCGTCCGTTTGCGACCGGTTAACGGATTCGCGGAGCAGGCTTAGGGCCGCGAATCCTTCTTCCACCATCTTCTCCTTTTCGATCGTTGGTATGGCGGCAAGGATTTCAATCTCCGCCTCGTGCGGTCGTCCCGCGAACAGCAGCGTTTCCGCGAGGAAAATCCTCAAGGAGGCCGAGAATGTGTTCATAGACAGGGCGGCATATTCACTGATCGCCTCACGGAACAGATCGATGGCAATCGCAAGTTGTCCAATATTCCTGCATGTTTCTGCTACAGCTCCCTTAAAGTCGGCGCTCATACAGGACCGACCTGAATCGCCGATAAGGGGTAGAGCCCGTTGATACTCTTGCATTGCGCGATAATGCCAACCCTGAGCTGAATAGAGGTCCCCAACCTTGCAGAGAACTCCGCCCAGGAGACGACAGGGGTCGGACTCAGAGAGCAACCTCTCCAGAGCAAGAAACTTCGCCAGAGCCTCCTCAGCCCTTCCCGATTCTTTTAACGCCATGGCTTCTACGAACAGGCACTTGGTCTTCTCCTCCTTCATTTCTAGCTTTTGGAATCGTTCAATCAGGTGCGAAATATCCTTGAGGACCAGATCGAACTTTCGATGCTCATAGCAAAGTGTAAGTTGTGCGTAAGCCAGTCTGGCCAGATCAGGTTCCGCGTTCCGAAGGTTGCTAAAGGGAGAACACGCCTTGTCCAGCCACTGGGCCGCGCCTTCTCGCAGACCCAAGATCCGGTGAGCGGACCCCGCAAGTAACGCGAGCACGCCCAAGAAAAAAACCTTCTCACTACCCAACAGGGAGTCCTTTCGCTCCTTTACACGTTCGTAAAAGAAGGATGCTTCGGCGACCGCTTTGGCGGGACAGGTATCGCGGTACACTTGAAGCAACTCGCAGATCCCGAATATTCGCCTAACGTCAGAGAGGATCTCGTCGATCAATTGGTCGGACCGTTCTGACGCCTTGGTGGCGAGAAACTCTTCCAGACAATCCCGTTCGGCGGAAGGCTGAGCGAAGGCTACCCGGTATTTCCGCTCCCACGACAGCATGGTTTCGGTCGTCCCAGACTGCCTGGAGGCTCTCCACCCCATCAGCGCGAGCTGGCTCAGTATCTCATTCCGTTCTCCGAAGAGGTCCGTGGACCACGTGAGGCTTGAAACCAGTTCATAAGCGGTTGCGGCCTCGCACAAGCCGGATTCTCCGACGGAGACCGACGTCGAAAGGTCGAAGCAGAGGCGGCTCAAGACCGCCAATCCTTGAACATCGGCTTCCAGATTGAAACCTTCCCACATCCCATTCTTCAGCCGACCTCGAAGCTCAACGACGCACCGGTCCAACTCTTTCTCATCAGGTTCTGCCGGGATAGCGACGTTCTGCGTCGCGGCAACCCAAGTCGGGATCAAATTGACGAGATTCCGAATCGTTTCACTCATCGACACTCCCGCGATTCGGATCCCTGGATTGTTCGCCTTCGATTGGACCTCGCGAGTCCCATCTGGCCAGGAGACTCGCGCGCCGCTGGATCTTCCGCTGCCAGTTGACCGCCAAGTGATCCACGACCTGGTAGAGCCATGCCTTCGGGTTCCTTGAAGGGTCGAGCTTGCCAAGGGCGAGGATGAAAGCGTCCTGGACGACATCCCCGGCATCCTCTATGGACAGGCCCTGCTTCCGGACCGCCCGCCGGACGAGGGGCAGGAAAAATTGGCGGTAAAAGGTCTCGAGCTCCGGAGCGTAGCCCTCTGAGCTGACCGGCTCTGGCCGAGGTCCACTCTGCCTCGACGTGTGTCTCACAGGAGCCCTTCGCACTGTCTCAATTGTAAGGTCCCTACACCTATATTGTCACGAACCGGAACCTTGGAATCTGAGGAGAGAAAGTGAGAGCCTGGAAGGACTACTTGCTGGCCTCGAGTCGCTCCCGTAACTCGCGCAGCGCCGCCGGATCCGTTTTCCGGTGCCGGACAGACTCGCGGAGAAGAGCCACCGCCGCGAAACCTTCGGGTACCATCTTCTCCTCCTCGATAGCCGGAAGCGCCGAGAGAATTTCCCATTCGGCTTCCCGATCCTTGCCGAGGGAAAGAAGAATCTCCGCGATTACTAGGCTGAGCTGGGCTACGAAGGCCCGGAATCCAAGCGTCTGGTAATCGTTCCTCGCGACACGATAGGATTCGATAGCTCTCCGCAGACTCCCTTGCCCGCGATACGCGTTGCCGATGGACCATTTCAACTCGCACAAGGCGGCGGGTCGATTTCCTCTCATTACGATGGGTAGGGCTTTCTCGTAGGTGCGAGCCGCGGCTTCAAACTGCCCGAGGACTGCCTCATGATTTCCAATGTGAACCAGTACTTGACCGTGAAGGGAAGGACAGTCTCTGACGCCGGGCGCCTCTTCGAGGCCTCTCAGCAGAGCAAAGTGCTCGTCTACTCTACCTAGGGCCCTCAGAGTAACAGCCTCCAAGAATTGAGCCTTAAAATGTTCGACAGTCATCCCGAGCTTGCTGAAACTTGATTTCAGTGAAGGTAGCAGCTCTAGCGTCTCATCAAACCGCCCACTTGCGAATCGAAGAGCCAAGCGTTCGAAGGCGATGCCGGCAAGGGAGGGTGCGGGGTTGACAGTGTGCCTGAATGCTGCCTCCGACCGATCCAACCAACGTTCGGCATCGGTAAACTTACCCAGAAGCCGCGACCCCTTCGCTGCGATCAGGGCCGTTTCTCCGAGCATGTACTCTCGTTCGTCGAACAGGCCAACTTCGGACGTCGGGTTTGTGGACCAGCGATAAAGGACTGACGCCTCAGTCACTGATGCCGCCGGATCGCTTTCGATCATGTCTCGCAGGATCTGGCAGACCGAAAAGAGAACATCGCAATTCGAGAAGGTCTCCTCAAAAAACTCTACACTGCGATTCTCCTCAGGTGTCGAGAGATATTGCCGGGCTATCCTGTGAGCCTCAGCTGAGGACACCTCCGTCGAGGTCCGGCGCGTGGGAAACGGAAGAATCTTCGCCGTCTCAGGCATCGAGGTGCCGATAATTCAACAGCTCAAGACTGCGAGAAAAATCACGAGCCACATCCGCCGGCTCACGATCCAGGAGTTTCCTCAGTTTGTCGTTGGATGATCGAACGCCCGCACCGATCACGTACTTTTGATATTCGCGTGCGAATTGACAGCAGGCGACAAGTAAGAATGGACGCGAGTCTTTCGGAGAACTATTTCCCGGCCGCATGCAGAAGCGGAGAAACCAGATGTACAGATCCTTCTCCAGTTCCATGGCCTCCCCTTCGTCGAGGCCATAGTGGGAGACAAGAGCGATGTGGATCAGGCCAAGCGTGTCCTGGAAGATCGCCCTTACGTCTCTCTCGAAGGGATTTTCCTGGACGCGGGTTACCGGGTTATCGGTCTCCATGGCCAAATCCTTTCTGGGAGTTGGGCCTAGAGTACAGCTGTCCACTTGGGCAGTCAAGCATTTTATTCGAAAAACGAACAAACAGGAAAGATGCCTATTTTGAGTTATTTAGCTGCTGGCGCAGCCCTCGACCCCCCGTTAAGTGGGGATCGATGTGCCTAGGTTATTCATGTGGATAGCACCTTTCGCCGTGGGCGCGAGCAACTTGCACGCGCCAAAAGAATCAATGACGGCCGGCGTTTTCTCGCGTTGGCGAGAGAGCTACCGGACGACGCGTCCCGGAAAAGACGGACGCTGCTGCCCTGCCTTGTCTTGGAGTCCCACCTAGGGCTTTAAATGAATCAAGAACATTCGATCGGAGTTGGCGGGTGGTGTCAAGAGCTTTTTCCATCACCTTTGTCTAGAAATGAGTTGAGGTGGGATATCGAGGCGGATTGAGAAGCCCTCACCGTGCCCTTTCCCCGGGGGGGAGAGGGCTCATTGTGACACGTAAGTCATTCTAACCGTTGTGGATCAGGGCTTGGAGGAGGCGGTCCTGGAAGGCGTGGCCGCCGCCGTCCCAGACGCCGGGGCCGTTCAGGAGGATGGCGAAGGCGTAGATCTTGCCGGAGAGACCGGTCGCGTAGCCGGCGAGGGTCGAGACGCCGCGGATGCTGCCGGTCTTGGCGGCGACGCGGTCGCGTGCGACAGGGTCGTGAAGGCGATGCCGCAGGGTGCTCTCGGGATCGCCGGGTGTGGCGAGAGTGACCTTCCAGGCGGCGCCGTTGGGATTCGTCTCCATCGCGCGCAGGAACCTGACGATGTCGGCGGCCGACACGCGGTTCTGGGGCGAGAGGCCCGAGCCGTCGTGAAGGTTGTAGCGGGTCGGGTCCAGTGCAAGCGCCGCCAGGAACTCCTTCTCAAGGGAGATGGCATTTTCCCACGTGCCCTTGCCGGCCTTTTCGGCGGCGAGGGTCTTGAAGGTCTGCTCGGCGTAGAAGCCCTGACTTCTCTTGTTGATCACGGCGAGCGTGGCCATCAGGTCGGAATCCGTTTCCGCGACCAGCGTCCAGGCGGTGTCGGGCTTCACGTCCTTCCTGACGACCTGCCCGGAAAGCTCGATCCCGGCCGCCTTCAACCGGTTCTTGAGCGCTCCGCCGAAAAAACCCGTCGGGTCTTCCACCGCGATCGGAGTGGACCACCAGACCGAGCGCATCGGGACGGTTCCCGAGATCGTCACGGCGTTCGAGCCGTCCGCGCGGCCCACGGCCAGCCGGACGTTTCCGCGCCGCCCGACTGTCCTGGCCGACGAAAGCGCCCGCAGCGTGCCGGTCTGGGGCTCGATCGAAACCGCCGCCGGACCGCCGGCCCGCGTGCCGGGACGGATGCCGACGAGAACTACGCCGTCGTTGTAAGCCAGGGCCGAAACGGGCGCCTGGTACCACTTCGCCTCCTGCCCTGCCGGCCACTCGGGATGCCGGAGAACCGAATCGAAAAAGGAATCGTTCAGCACGAGGTCCCCGTTGACGCGCGTGACGCCCGCGGCCTTGAGACCCTCAGCCCACTTGTCGAAGACCGCGTTGTAGTCGTCGTGGTAGAAGCGCCCGGAAATGTTCGGGTCTCCCCCGCCCACGACGAGGAGAGACCCGGTCAGCACTCCATCGGTGATCTCCCCGCGGCGCCAGAAGGTCGTCTTGAACTTGTACTCCGGGCCGAGGAAATGGAGAGCCGCCGCGGTTGAAAAGAGCTTCGTCAGGGAGGCAATCGTCTCGGGCGCGTCCGGGTTTCGGGAGAAGACGCGCTCCCCGGTGGCGACGTCCGCGATCTCGATCGAGAGGCCGTTGGGACGGGCCGGCGGGCGCCTCGCGGCCCGCTCGAGTGCTTCAGCCAGTGAACTGGCCGGCGGCTCCGTGGGCTTCGCGGGCTTTGCCTTGCGGGGGGCGTGACGGCGTCTGGGAGCGGCCTGCGCGGGCAGAGAAAGGAGAAAACAGGCGAGGACGGAAAGAATTACGAGAAGGGGAGAACGACGTCGCACCTCGAGATTGTAAACGATGTCCGTGCGGTACGCCAGTGGCGTATACTCCGCCGGTTGATCCGGAAGGGGGTCTCGTGAAAACGCCGGGGTCGTCCGCGAAGCGTTCGCCAGGCGCGTGGCCGGCGTGAAGCACCCGGATGGGCTCCACCGCCTGCACGCGAAATCCGGGCGCGGCCCGCGGCTCCCGCCGCACGACATCAAGGCGATCCGGCACGGGCTCTCGAAATCCCAGGCCGAGTTCGCCCGGATGATCGGCGTGAGTGTCTCAACCCTGCAGAACTGGGAGCAGGGACGGCGGCAGCCCGAGGGGCCGGCCCGCGCGCTCCTCCGGGTCACCGCGGAAAACCCCGATGCCGTCGCCCGGGCGCTCGGAGCGAAATAGCGTGCCGGTTGCCGTGCCCCGAGATCGGAGTCTGTCGTCGTGAATTTCGACGAAGCCGCCAGGGCCTTCGAGGTCAACGTCCGGGAGCTCGCCGAGGAAGAGGGCTTCCGCCGCGTCGGCTTCGACAGAGGGGACGGGTGGCGGAGGCTCGGCATCGGCACACAGGTGCATTCGCGGGTCCTCACGGCGCGCCGGGAGTCCTTCGGCGCGTACCGCAGCGAGGTGCATCTCCAGGCGCGCGTCCCGGTCGAGGAGTGGACGGCGGTCCTGACGGGCCGCCTCGACGGATGCATCGAGCGAGAGACGGGTCACTGGCTGATCGAAGAATTCAAGTCCACCGATCTCCCGTCGGAAGGCATCCGGCCTTCGGGGTACGCCTTCGAGCGGGACCGGCGCCAGCTCCTGGCGTATTGCTACCTCTGGCGCAGGCTCGGTCACCCGCGGGTCTCGGCCGCGCTCGTCTACGTGGACATCGGATCGGGAGAAGAAGTCTCGATCGCCGTCCCGTACGAACCGGACGCGGTGGACCGCGATGTCGAACGGCGGCTCAACCAGCTCCTGCGAATCTGGAGAGCGCAGGCCGCGGCGCGAGCGAGGAAGGCGAAGGCCGCGGAGCGTCTCCCCTTCCCCCACACCGCGCCACGACCGATCCAGGAGCGGCTCATCGCGGCGGTCGGGCAGGCCGTCGCGGCCGGAGAGAACCTAATCGCCGAGGCCCCCACCGGTTCCGGCAAGACCGCCGCCGTCCTCTACCCCGCTCTCCGCGAGGGATTGAAGACCGGCAAGCAGGTCGTCTTCCTGACGTCCAAGACGCTCCAGCAGAAGATGGCCGTGTCTTCCCTCGTGGCCATGAACGAGCGCGCGTTTTCGACGCTCCAGGTGCGCGCGAAAGAGAAGATGTGCGCCAACGACCGGATCCTCTGTCACGAGGATTTCTGCCGGTTCGCGAAATCCTACCCGGAAAAGATGGCGCGCTCGAACATCCTCGGGCGCCTGCGGGACAGCTACTCGCATCACGACCCGGACACGGTCTTCGAGGAAGCGCGCCGCGAGGAGGTCTGCCCCTTCGAGGTGCAGCTCGAGCTCGCGCAGCGGGCCGACGCGATCGTCGCCGACTACAACTACGTCTTCGAGCCTGGTGTCGCGATGCGGCACCTGACCGGCGAGGAGTTGAAGGACGTCATCCTGCTCGTGGACGAGGCGCACAACCTGCCCGACCGGGCGCGCAGGATCTTCTCGCCCGAGATCCTCGAGGAGGACTGGCGCGTTCTGCAGAACCGGCTCGCGCTGCAGCCCGGAGATCTTTTCGCCGATCTCGCGGCCTCCGTCGAAGCCGTGATCGAGCTTCTCGAAACCGCGGCCGAAGAGCTTCCGGAGGGGGAGGCCATCGCCGAGACGCAGCCGCCGGCGGAGGTCCTGTGCGCGCTGCGTGCCGAGTGGGAACCGAAGCTCCTGCGCTACCTCGCGTGGAAGCGGGACATGAAGATCGCGCTCCCCGACGATCCGATCATGGATGCGCATTTCTCCCTCCACCGGTTCGCCGCGGTCCTGAACCTCTGGGGCCCGGACTTCACGTGCGTCGTCGAGCGGCGCAACGCCGGAATCCGCCTGGCGCTCATCTGTCTCGATCCGGCGCGGGCGCTCGCGCCGATCTTCCGCGAGGCGTCGTCCACGATTCTTCTTTCCGCCACGCTGACGCCGCCAGAAGCCATCGAGCGCGTCCTCGGCCTCGAGCGCGACCGCACGTCCTCGCTCTCGCTGCCGCCTCCGTTCCCCCGGGAAAACCGCAAGGTCATGATCCTTCCCCACGTGCGCACCACCTACGCCGCTCGGGAGAAGAACTACTCGCGCATCGCGAAGCTCGTCGGCGAGATGTCCGACGCGCACCCGGGCAACGACCTCGTGCTCTTCCCTTCCTATCGGTTCCTCTCGGAAGTCGCGGCGGTCATGCCGGCGACGCGCGCCCGGCTCCTGATCCAGCGCGCCGACCTCTCGGATTTCGAGCGGCAGCAGATCTTCAAGGCCCTGGCTTCCCCTCCGAAGGAAGGAATCCTGCTCTTCGCCGTCTCCGGAGGCATGTATGCGGAGGGGGTCGATTATCCGGGCGAGCTTCTCTCCGGCGTCTTCGTCGTCTCTCCCGCCCTGCCCCAGGTCTCCTTCGAGCGGGAACTCCTGCGCCGCTACTTCGATGAACGTGAGGAAGCGGGCTTCGACTACGCGTATCTGCAGCCGGGCATGACGCGTGTCGTGCAGGCAGCGGGGCGACTCATCCGGAGCGAGACGGACCGTGGCGTGATCGCGTTGATCTGCCGGCGGTTCCTCGAGGAACCCTACGCGCGCTACCTGCCGCGCGACTGGTACGGTGACACGCCGGACGAGCTCGTCACGAACCGCCCCGCCGAAGAGATCCGGGAGTTCTTCGAAAAGTACGGCGAAACCCGAACAAAATGACAGATCCGTTCAGGAACAGGAAGCTGCCGCGGTTGACGGTGGATGCGTTTGTGCGAGACAGGCGCGGGAGGCTGCTGCTTGTGCGGCGAGGGAGGCCGCCGTTTATCGGGATGTGGGCCCTTCCGGGCGGATTCTGCGAGTGGAAGGAGACGACCGAAGCGTGTTGCGCCCGCGAGACCCTGGAGGAGACGGGGGCGACCGTGAAGGTCGGGAGGCTCCTGGGGGTCTATTCGGATCCGGACAGGGACCCGCGAGGGCACACCGTCACGGTCCTGTATGCGGCGCGGCCCGTCCGCGGGAAGGCGAAGGGATCAGACGACGCCGCGGAGGCCCGATGGTTCACGAGCAAGGAGATCCGGGAACTGGATTTCGCCTTCGATCACGGGGAGATCATTCGCCGGCAACTGGCGCGACCACGGGGGGCACGTCCTTCTCGGCGCGCACGGCGCGGCGTCTCTCGAGGATGAAGCGTTCCCTCGCCTGATCGAAGATCCCTTTGTGCCGCTCGATCAGGGCGGCCGCCTCTGCGATCGAACCCACCGGCTGCACGAGGTCGAGGTCCGGCTCGTTTATCAGCCGGCGCGGAACCATGTCGCGCCGGAACCAGTCGAGCAGCCCCTTCCAGATGTCGCCCACGAGAACAACTGGTCTCTCCGTCATGAACCCGACCTGCAGGAGCTGCCAGACCATCAGGAGCTCGAGTGCCGTGCCGATCCCGCCCGGGAAGACCACGAAGGCCTGGGACATCCGGACGAAGTGGTGGAGGCGCGAAAAGAACGTCCGGTGCGCCGTCACGCTGTCGAGATACGGGTTCGCTTTCTCGTAGGGGATCGCGATCGTCAGGCCGAAGGAGCGCGTCTTGCGCGTGCCGCGCGACATCGCCGCCCCCTCGTTGGCGGCCTCCATCAGGCCCGGACCGCCGCCCGTCACGATGTCGCATCCCATCTCCGTCAAACGCGAAGCGAGCCCCCGGACATCCTCGTACTCCTGGTCGCCGGACTTGAGCCGAGCGCTGCCGAAGACCGCGACACGATAGAAGCGGAGCTCCGCCGGCGTCAGCGCCTCGAGCTCCTCGATCGTGTCCCAGAGACGCACGATCGTCCGGTCGATGATCTTTCCGACGTCCGGCTCGCGGCGGACCTTCTTTTCAGGCCTGTCGTTTTTGTCGTTGTTCATGGGAATCCACCACGGCGGAGAGCCGGGAATCGGGGACGGGCCGCCCGTCAGTCCGCCGAGCGCAGAGTCGCGGCGAAGGCTCTCGCGAGCGTGCCGTCCTCGGTCACCGCCCAGACCGTGTAGCGGTAGAACGTGCCGGGGTTCGAAGACGGGTCCACGAACATGTACTCGAGCGACTCCCCGCCGCGGTCGGACGCGGGGAGGATCTCGGGGCCGGTCCGCGCGATGCGGCCGTCGGGCAGGACCTCCTCGCGGAAGACCGCCCAGCCCGCCAGTCCTTCGTGGGACGCCGTCTTCCACCAGACGCGCGAACCGCCCTGGCTGCCGGCCGCATGCGCGACGAGGCCGCTGTACGGGAAGCCCGAGAGGCTCTCAAAGGAGGCCGGAAGGGGCGTCGCGGCCGCACCCGCCGAGGAGCCCGCGACCAGCCAGTCCACGCGAGCCACTCCCGCGAGAGGGATCGAGCGGACAGCGCCGGCCGACAAGAACACGACGTCCGCGGGAAGGGCTCCGTCGCGGTAACGCACGACAGCGGCGGCCGGCGCGCCCTCTTCGGGCCAGGTCAAGCGGAGGGCGGCGGGCGAGTCCAGCGCCGGCAGGTAGGTTCTGTGGCGCAGCGTGAAGGCGGCGGGGAACGAAGCATCCAGCCCGCCGATCTGAAGGTCCAGGAGTCCCATCCGGGAAGGCGCGACCTCCGTTTCCGCCGAGGCAAAGAATCGCGCGGCGAACCGAAGGAGGAGCTCCCCGTCGGATTCGCCGGTCGAGTCCGAGTAGGCCTTGAGAAACAGCGGGAGGACTTCCTGCCCGGTCTCGGCCGACTTCTCCCAAACCGCGCGCAGCGTCGAGACCCCGCCGGTCGCGCGGGCAAACTCTTCCACGTAGAGACGGCCGAGCGCTTCCGGCCTCGCGGAAAGATCCAGGGACGGCGCGGCGGCCGCCTCCAGGGCGTCTTCGCGGTCTTGCTCCGGACCGGCGCCGGCCGAGAGGTAGTCCGCGGCTGCCGTGGTCAGGAACGAGCGGTCCGGGGCGCCGTAGGCCACGAGCGTGGCGAACGCGTAGAGCCGGGCAGTGTGCCGCACGATCTGGGCATCGCTCAACCCCGTACCGTCGATCTGAAGCGACGCCGCGACGAGGCGTCCGCGCTCGACGGATTCCGACGCGAGCCGCCGGACCCCACCGGCATCCTTGCGTGCGACAAAGATACGAAGCGGATCGCCTTCCGCGAAAGGAGCCCGCCATCCATCCCGCTCGTGGAGCTCTCCCTGCAGGACCTTCAACTCCACCGCCAGCGCGAGCGGGAGCGCGGGATCCTCGGCCTCGTCGGAAACGAAGACGCGGCCTCCGAGGATCGCCTCGGGCTTATGAAAGTTGCGATAGGGGCTCTCTGTCCAGGCTGCAGGCCCGGCCGCACCCGCCGCCCTCGGCTCGGCGGCAAGCGAAAGAGCTGCCGCCGAAGCGCAGAAGACGCTGCAAATCAACAGCTTAGAAACGATCCCTTCCCTCTCTGCCCGACGCATCGAAAATCAGGATAGCCGCCGGACGCTCCTCCGTCAACCGTTTTACGGACCGGGAAATGCCGGCGTTGGTGAAAAAGACCGGGTTCAGGCCTTTTTTTCGCCGACCTCGGTGATGCCTTCCGCGGTCGCGGCCGCGGGCGCGGGGTCCTCTGCAGCGGTGGCAGGATCCACGATGTCCACCACGACGACCGTGATGTTGTCCACGCCCCCCTTCTCGTTGGCGATGTCCACGAGCTTCTGGCAGAGGGGCTGGGGCATTCGGACCGTCCCGGCGTTGTCGCTGATCTCTTCGTCGCTCACCATGGTCGTCAGGCCGTCGGAGCAGAAGAGATACCGGTCTCCGGGAAAGAAGACCAGCTCCTGCAGGTCCGGAGAAACAGACGGACCGCCGCCGAGCGCCCGCGTCACCACGTTCTTCAAGGGATGCGTCTTGGCCTCTTCCTCCGTCAAGATCCCGGCCGTGACCTGCTCGTGGACCCAGGAGTGGTCGTCGGTCAGACGCGAGAGCTGCCCGCCGCGGAAGAGATAGGCCCGGCTGTCCCCCACGTGGGCGAGCGAAAGGATCTTCTCGTTCAAGAGACCCGCGACGACAGTCGTGCCCATCCCCTTCAGCCACGGCTGCGCCGCCACGGCCGCCATGACACGCTCGTTTGCCTTCTCGATCGCGACAGCGAGACGATTGCTGTTGAAGTCGAGCTCGTGGTTGTACTTGAAGGGCCAGGTCGCTTCCTCTTTCTGCCTCGTCGCGGCGATGAACTCCCCGATGGTCTCGACGGTGATCTTCGAAGCGACTTCACCGGCCGCATGTCCGCCCATCCCGTCGGCCACGATGAAGAGCCCTTCCGTCACGTCGAGAGCGAAGGCGTCCTCGTTGTGCTTTCGTTTCCGGCCGACGTCGGTCAACCCGTAGGCTTGGATCTCCGCCATCAAACGCTCCGCTCCCTCTCGGCCCGCTGCGCCCGGATCTCTTCGAGCGCCCTCCGGACCTCCAGCGCCGACGGGTCCCACCGCACGGCTTCCTGGTACGCCTTCTCGGCCTTGTAGAGCAATCCCGCCTGACGAAAGACGGCCCCGGCGTCCACCAGCAGCCTCGCGTTCTGCGGCTCGATCACCAGGGCGGCCTCGAGGGCGCGAACTGCTGTTCGCACGTCTCCCGACCTCGCCGCGGCGAGCCCGAGGTAGTGGTGGGTCCGGACGTCCTTCGGGTCCCGGCGTGCCGCGAGCCCGAAGTTGCCCGCGGCCTCCGCATAGCGTTTTTCCTTGTAAGCGGCGATGCCCTGCGCGAGGTAGTCCTGCGCGACCGAGTCGGCGGGCGCTCCGGTGGCGGCCTTTATCGAACGCTCGAAGTCATAGACCTTCCGGCTTTCGGGGTGGGTGAGCACATTGACGGCCTGGGCCAACTCCTGAAACTTCGCCTCCGCCTCACTGCGGCGCCACGCCGGTGCGCGGTCCGGGTGCGCCTCCCGCGCCAGAGACCGAAAACGCTCACGGATTTCCGCTTCTGTGGCTTCCCGGCTGACGCCCAGGAGGGTGTAATAGTCCATGTCTCGGGGCATGATCTCCGAACTCGTTCGCTATAGAGAGCTGGGCAAGAAGACTAGCATAAGGGGGGCGGGTCAGCCGGGCAAGCCTCGGGGGGCTACCGCCGCCGCTGCAAGTAAATTTTTCTGGCCTGGACCCGGACGGCCTCGGGGAGGTTGCGGTCCCGTGCGATGCTTCGCAGGTCCCGCAGCCCGAGTCTCTTCACGAGCGGCAGGCTGATCGTCAGGGGAACCTTCGGGTTCTTCACGAGCGCGATCGCGATCAATGGTCTGCGGATCCAGGCTCGGGCCGACGCGATCTTCAGGAAGATGTCGGCATCCAGGTGCCGCATACCGCAGAAGCCTTCGACCTCCGACGGCGTCAAGCCACGCGCCCGAAGCACCGCGCACCCGACCATCTTGCTTGCGTCCGCGATGAGAAAACGCCGCTCTTCCCTTGTTCCTGTCAGGGCGAGCTTGACCCTTTCGGGCACGGTCATCCCCATGAGGCGCAGGTAGAGCTCCTCGTTGCCCCGCGAGGCCTCCTGGTCCGGAGCGGGCGGTGATGCCGGGGCCCCTTCTTTCCCGGGCCGTTCCTCCTCCTCGTCGTCCTCCTCGATCTCCCCGGCCGGAACCTCTTCGGCGGCAGGAAGGGCTTCCGGCTCGGGAGGATTTTCCCTGCGCCGGCTTCGGGCGCCCTGCCGCCGCGCTTCCTTTTCGAAGAACTCTTCCTTCAGCTCGTTGAGCATGCGGCGCCCATCCGCCGAGAGCCCCGGATTCTCGAACAGGGCGTCGATCAAAGACGGGTTGCGGAGCAGCCTCGCCTGATTGACGATCAGGACCTCCTGCGGAGTCCCGGTGACGGTCCGGGCCAAAGCCGCGAGCGTAGCGTCGGAGACGTTTCGATGCTGGACGACGCGTTCGAGAACCTCGCCGTCGTCGGTGCCTCTGGCGACCGCGTCGAGCTCCGCTTCGGTCACCTCGGGGCTGGCCAGGGACCGGATGATCGCATCCGGCGGGAGCGAGCCGAAGGTCGCGCGGGCCGTCGCGGCGACGGCGGGATCGGGGTCTGTGAGGACGACGAGGAGGGCGCGGAACTGGTCCGCGGCGTCGAGAGGGAGGGCGCCTCTCGCGGCGAATTGCCGGACCTCGATCGGCGCGCGGCCCGACCGCAGAACCGAAACGAGGTCCTCAACTTGAGGGAGGTCGGGAGGATCCAAGGGGGAGAGTCTAACCGCGGACGGAGGGGGCTGGCAGACGCAGATCCCGAACAACCTGGCCCGCCCGGCCGAGAGACTCGAGAGCGCACCCATCGACGGTCACCCGCACGCCGCCAGCGTTTCCGAGGCTCAGCCGGAAGCCGCCCCGCGCCTCGAACTTTTTGACCTGGCCCCGCCGGAGGGTTCCCACAAACAGAGTCTGGCCCGACGCGTCGAGCTTCGTCCAGGAATCTTCGTCGAACTCGAGAAGCAGCGAGACAAGCGGATCCCCCTCCCGCACCCCAGCCGAAGGGGGCACGGGCTCGGCCTGGCGCACGGTGGGAGTCGGCTCGCTCGAGATCGCGACGTGCTTCAGCTCGACATGGGCAGAGCGCGCGGAGACGGCCTTCTCGGGCCGCGGCACCGGGCGGCGCTCGGGCCGGGCGATCAAGCCGAGGAGGAGGAGAACGGCGGTCACACCGCCGACGATCGTCCCCGCGACCGCTCCCCTTCCCCGCCAGAAATGCGGGCGCACCCGAACCGCCGAAGGCGAAGTCCCGGCCGAGGCCTCCGCGAGGTCGGCCAGGTATGCGCAGACCTTCTGCTCGGGATCGATGCCGATGTGGAGCGCATAGGATCGGATGAACCCGCGTGTGAACGCGGGAGCGGGCAAGCGGGAGAGATCGCTCTCCTCGAGAGCCTTCAGGAGCCGGACGGAAATCTTGGTCGCCGCGGAGATTTCCTCGAGCGTGATTTCCCGCACGAGCCTCTCGCGGCGAAGCTCTTCACCGAACCGAAGATCGGTCCCATGGGTCATTCAATTCTCCGCCGATAACGATTTCGAAGAGGAATGTTAGAGCGGCTCGCCCCGTTGCGCAAGAACTCTTTCGGCGCATGCCTTCAGCAGGCGGGAGACGCCGGGAGCCGCCAGGAGCCCCGCGAGGTCCGCGGCGCTCGCCCGGGACAGCAGCGACAGCGCCACCGCCGTCGGGAGCCCCGGGTTCTGCAGGAGGGCGCTGCGGAGGGCCGGCCGGAGTCCCCATCGGGGATGAGAGGCGATGGCCTCGAGAACGCCTGGCGGAGTCTGGCGCCGGGCAGCCACCGGGGTAATGTCGATCTCCGTCGAAAACCGGTTGTCCAGGACCGCCAGAAGGACCCGCGGGTCCGGGTCGAACCGGATGGCAAGCAGAGTCCCCCGTCCAACCGACCGCGCGAGGTCCATCTTCTCGGCGAGGGCCATTTCGGGCAGACGCCGGGAGAGGTCCCGGTCGGCCACGCGGCGCACCTCCGGGTGGACCCGCGAATCCGCCGAGAGCCGCGCCAAGTCCTTCCAGTACAACGAGCTGACGAGCGTGAGGGCGGCATGGCGGGGGGTCCGGGGATGCGCCGCGATCGCCCGGCGGACGGTGTGAAGACTGCGGGCGTGTCGGTCCTCGAGGAGCAGTTCGAGGGCTTCCACCGGTAAGTCCGGCCGCCGGAGGAGCCGCAGGTAATCGCCTTCGGAAGCCATCGGGGAGGAAGTCGAGAGTCTAGAGTTTCCGGATCTCGAGTGTTCTCTCGACGCTCCTGTGTCGACTCTTGACTTTCCCGCCCCGGCGGCAGGCCTCGACGAGCTTTCGGACGAGGCTCTCGACCGCCTTCTCCCGCGACTCGCCCGCCTCAGCCGACTCCTGGGCGGCGCGCACGAGAGCGGACCCCACGACCACCCCGTCGGCGAGCCGCGATGCGCGCCGGGCAGTTTCGGGGGTGGAGATGCCGAACCCGAGAGCGATCGGCAGGGCCCCCGCCGCCCGTCGCGACCGTGCGACTGTCCCTCGAAGGCCGCCAGGAAGGTCGCGCCGCGCCCCGGTCGTGCCCGAACGGGAGACGACATACAGGAATCCGCTCGACAGTCTTGCGGCCGCGTTCATCCGTCGAGCGGGCGAGGTCGGCGAGACCAGAAAGACCGTGTCGAGGCCGGCGGACCGCAAGGCGGGCTGGAACTGCCCCGCCTCCTCGGGCGGGAGGTCCGTGACGAGCACCGCGTCGAATCCCGATTCGCGCGCCCGCCGCGCCGATGCGGCGATGCCGGCGCGAAGAAGCGGATTCAAGTAGGTGAAGAGGACGAGGGGCAGACTCGTCGCTCGACGGATCGCCCGGGCCATCTCGAAGACTCCGCTCAAGGTCGTTCCCGAGGCGAGAGCACGTTCGGCGGAGCGCTGCAGGACCGGCCCATCCGCGATCGGATCGGAGAACGGTACCCCCAGCTCCAGGATGTCCGCGCCCGCCCGCTCGACAGCCAGGGCCAGAGCCACCGTGGCGTCGGCCGAGGGATCCCCCGCCGTGAGATACGCGATGAATGCCGCGCGCCGCTCCCCGCGCGCCTTCTCGAATGCGGCGGCGATGCGACTCATGAATAATCTCGAATTGCGAATTGCGAATCGTGAATCCGGGCCCCACTCAATTCACAACTCACAATTCACAATTCACAATTTCGCGCTTGCGCCGCGGATCCTCTCGTATTCCGCGAGGTCCTTATCCCCGCGGCCCGACAGGTTGACGAGAATCCAGCTCTTCCTCGGCATCCGGCGGGCGAGCGTGAGGGCGTAGGCGATGGCATGGGCGCTTTCGAGCGCCGGGACGATCCCCTCGGTCCTCGAGAGAACCTCAAAGGCGTCGAGGGCGTCGCTGTCGGACACGCGGGCGTAATCGACGCGGCCGAGCTCTTGGAGCTGCGCGTGCTCCGGCCCGACGGCGGGATAGTCGAGACCGGCCGAGACTGAATGTGTCGCGAGGATCTGGCCATCCTCGTCCTGCAGGAGCATCGTGCGCGTGCCGTGAAGGACGCCGACCGATCCGCCGGAAAATCGCGCCGCGTGGTCGCCGGGTCCCGGTCCGCGGCCTCCGGCCTCGACGCCGAAGAGTCTTGCCCGCGTCGAGAGGTAGGCGGAGAAGATCCCGATCGCGTTCGAGCCGCCGCCCACGCACGCCACGACGGCGTGCGGGTCGCGCCCCGCGAGCCTCCGGAACTGCCGCCGCGCCTCGCGGCCGATGACCGACTGGAACTCCCGCACCATCGAGGGGTAGGGATGCGGGCCCAGGGCGGAGCCGAGCACGTAATGCGTCGTGCCGACGTTCTCCGTCCAGTCGCGCATCGCCTCGTTGATCGCGTCTTTCAAGGTGCACGACCCCGATTCCACTCCCACGACTTCGGACCCCAGCAGCCTCATGCGCGAGACGTTTGGAGCCTGCCGCTCCATGTCCACAGTCCCCATGTAGACGCGACAGGGCAGGCCGACCTTCGCCGCGGCCGCCGCCGTCGCTACGCCGTGCTGGCCGGCGCCGGTCTCGGCCACGACGCGGGCCTTCCCCATGCGCCGGGCGAGAAGCACCTGGCCGAGAGAGTTGTTCAGCTTGTGCGCTCCGGTGTGGAGCAGGTCTTCGCGCTTCAAGGCGATCCGCGCTCCGCCGCCATGCGCCGTCAGACGATCGGCGTATGTCACGGGCGTGGGCCGGCCGGCATAGGTCTTCAGGAGGCCGGAGAGCTCCGCGAGGAAGGAGCGATCGCCGCGGAAGCGCTCGAAGGCGTCTTCGAGCTCCTCGAGGGGCGCCATGAGCGTCTCGGGAACGAAACGGCCTCCGTAGGGGCCGAAGTAGCCGGAGCCGGTGCGGTGGTCCGGTTTCACGGATTTCACGTCGGACTGTTTCCCCCTCACCCCGCCACTCTCCCGGAAGAGGGAGTCAGCGACCCGGCATCCTGGACGGCTTTGAAGAAGAGTCTCATCCTGGCCTCGTCCTTGATGCCGGGGGAAGACTCGACGCCGGAGGCGACATCGACGGCGGCGGGACGCACGCGCGAGATTGCCTCCGCGACATTTTCCGGGCCGAGGCCGCCGGCGAGGATCAGCGGGACCGGCCAGGTCTTTCCCGCGAGGACATTCCAGTCGAACGCGGTCCCGGTTCCTCCCGGCCGGCCGCCAGCCGTATCGAGAAGAACACAGCGGCATCGCGCGAGCAGCGCGGGCGGCGCCGCCTCGATGCCGCGACCGGACACCCGTTCGACGGCGATCACGGGACGGGGCGACCTGTCGAGGTCATCGAGGGCGAGGGGGCGGTGGATCTGGAGGAGGTCGAGGCCGGCAGCCTCGACGGCCTCCAGGATTTCCTCCCGCGTCTCGTGAACGAAGACCCCGACCCGCGCGACTCCCGGACGCGTGGCGCGGGAGAGAGCGCGGGCGAGCTCGAGCGATACGCGGCGCGGCGAGACCGACGCGAAATTGAGACCGACGTACGCCGCGCCGAGAGCGCAGGCGAGCTCGACGTCTTCCCGGCGTGTCAAGCCGCAGATCTTGATCTCCGTCATCCTTTGAGGTCCCGGAGCGCCTGTTCGGGGTCTTCATGCCGGAGAAGGACTTCGCCGACGAGAAACGCCTCATACCCGGCGGCCCGGAGGCGCGCGACGTCGGCCGCGCTCCGGATGCCGCTCTCCGCCAGGCGAACCGGTCCGGCGGGAATGCTCCTTGCGAGCTCTTCCACTCGGCCCAAGTCCGTCGCGAAGTCCGTCAGGTCGCGCGCGTTGACTCCGAGCACGTCGGGCTGCGCCTCGGCCGCTCGCGCGATTTCCTCCGCGTCGTGCCCCTCGATCACGGTCGCGAGGCCCCGATCCCGGGCCTTGCGCACGAGAGCCGCGAGCTCCCGGGAGGACAGGGCGCGAGCGATCAGCAGGATCGCATCCGCGCCCAGCGACACGGCGAAATCGACCTGCTCCGGCGAGATCACGAAGTCCTTCATCAGGACCGGAAGGCCGGAAATGCGTTTGGCGCGCGGCAGCCACTCCGGTTTCCCTCCGAAGTGATCCTCCTCCGTGACGACCGAGATGGCCGCGGCGTGTCCCCGGCGATAAGCGAGCGCGAAGGTCTCGATCTTCCCTTCCGCTCCCGGCAGGATCTCTCCCGCGGAAGGAGAGCGATGCTTGATCTCGGCGATGATCCGCACGCCGGGCTCCCGGAGAGACGCCACGAAGCGCCCGCCGTCGGCGCGGCTGCTCGCGTCCGCGGAAGCCACCGCATATTCCCCCCGGTCGAGTCTCGCCCTCTTGGCCTCCAGGATCCGGTCGAGGATTTCGCTCATGGGCCTGCCGGACGGCTCTTCTCGCGCATGCGGTCGAAGATCGCGCGCGCCGCTCCGCTGTCGATCGCGTCCCGGCCTCTCTCGTAGCCTTCGCCGATGTCCGCGGCGCGCCCCTCGACGGTGAGAGCCACTGCGACGTTTAAGAGGACCGTCTCCCGCCGCGGGCCGGCCTCTCCTTCGAGCAGGCGCTCGAGCATTCCCGCGTTGGCCTTCGCATCTGCCCCCGCGAGCTCCGCGAGCTCGACGATCCGCTGCGGCAAGACCGAAGGGTCGTATGTCCAGGGGCGCGTCCAGCCGTCATTGACCTCGATACCCGACGCCGGCACGCCCGGCACGAGCTCGTCCAGACCGTTGGCGACATGGAAAACGACGGCGCGCTCGGTCCCGAGGAACGCGAGGGCGTCCCCGAGGAGCCCGACGAGCTCCGGTCGCCCCACGCCGATGAGCTGGCGCCTCGCCCCGGCCGGGTTGGCGAGGGGCCCGAGGGCATTGAAGATCGTGCGCACGCCGAGCTCCCGCCGAACGGTTCCCAGCTCCTTCATCGCCGGATGAAATGACGGAGCGAAGAGAAATACGAGCCCCACTTCGTCCAGCACGCGGCCCGCCGCTTCCGGGTCGAGATCGATCGAGACGCCGCAGGCCGAGAGCACGTCGGCCGATCCCACGCGCGAGGTGATGGAACGGTTTCCGTGCTTGGCCACGGAGGCGCCGGCTCCCGCCGCCACAATCGCGGCCGCGGTGGAGATGTTGAAGAGGTCGCGCCCGATCCCGCCCGGGCCGCAGGTATCGAGAAGGGGGGATCTCCGCGTCTCGACCCGGCGCATGCGCTTCCTCAGCGCCGCGACTGCCCCCGCGATCTCTTCCGCGGTCTCTCCGCGCGTCGCGATGCCGAGCAGAAGCGCCCCCTTCTGCGCCTCCGTCGCCTTGCCGTCCATCAGATCGAGGAAAGTTCGCTCGGCCAGGTCCCGCGGCAGGGGCTTCCTGGCCACCACGATCTTCAGAGCCTCGGCGACGTCGGGAGTCATCAACGTCGCCCGAGAAAGTTCGCCAGCAGCTTCTCCCCGTCCGGGGTCAGCACCGACTCGGGGTGAAACTGGACGCCGAAGACGGGAAGGGACCGGTGCGAGAGCGCCATCACGACGCCGTCCTCGCTCCTGGCCGTGACGGTCAGTTCCGAGGGAAGTCCTTTCTCGCGCACGACGAGGGAATGGTAGCGCGCAGCGTCGAACGGATTGGGCAGCCCGGCGAAGAGGCCCGCCCCGTGATGCGTGACGCGCGAGGACTTCCCGTGACGCGGCGCGGGCGCGCGCTCGACGGTCCCGCCATGGTGGTAAGCGATCGCCTGGTGCCCGAGACAGACTCCCAGGAGCGGAATCGCCGCCGCCTCGGCCGCCGCGATCATCGCGAGCGTCTGACCGGCGTTCTCCGGACGCCCCGGACCGGGCGAGATCAGGATGGCGTCCGGCCGGCGCGCCGCGACTGCCTTCGGGTCGAAGCGGTCGTTTCGGGCCACGACGACGTCGGGATCGAGCTTCCCGACCACCTGCACGAGGTTGTAGGTGAAGGAGTCGTAGTTGTCGACGATGAAGATCATCGAAATGCCGTAAAACGTAAAACGTAAAACGTAAAACGAAGCATCATTTTCGGTTCCGCGTTTTTCCTTTTACGTTTTACGCTTTACGTCTTTGGCCCAGTCTCGGGCCATCTCGACGGCGCGGAAGAGGGCCGCGGCCTTGGATTCGGATTCGCGGTACTCCTTTTCGGGGATCGAGTCGGCGACGATTCCGGCGCCGGCCTGGATGCGGCAGACGCCGTTTTCGACGACGGCCATTCGTATGGCGATCGCGACGTCCAGGTTTCCGGCCGTGTCGAGATAGCCGACCGCGCCCCCGTAGACGCCTCGGCGCGAGGACTCGAGCTCGTCGATGATTTCCATCGCCCGGATCTTCGGCGCGCCCGTCAGGGTTCCCGCCGGGAAACAGGCGGCGAGGGCCGCTCCGGCGGTCTTCCCCGCGGCGAGCGTCCCGCGCACCTCGGAGACGAGATGCTGAACGTGCGAATACTTCTCGACGGTCGCGTAGCGCGCAACGGAGACGGAGCCGATCTCGCAGACACGCCCGAGGTCGTTTCGCGCGAGGTCCACGAGCATCACGTGCTCGGATCGCTCCTTGGGATCGGCGAGCAGTTCCGCGGCGAGGGCGCGGTCTTCCGCGGGAGTGGCGCCCCTTCCGACCGTGCCCGCGATCGGCCGGGTCTCGACCTCCCGGCCCCGGCAGCGCACCAGCATTTCCGGAGACGCGCCGAAGACCGACGCCTCCCGCGTCTCGAGATAAAAGAGGTAGGGGGAGGGATTCAGCATGCGCAGCGCGCGATAGACGTCGAAGGGATCCACCTCGAGAACGGCAGACCAGCGCTGCGAGAGGACGACCTGGTAGATGTCGCCCGCGAGGATCCCCTCCTTCGCCCGCTCGACCGCGGCGAGGAGCTTCTCCTTCGGCACGAGAGGAGCGAAAGTGTCGCCGGCGTCTTTCCCGGGGCGGGAATGGGCGGCCCGCCCCCTCGCGGGCTCCTGCTTCGCGGCGCGCCCCCGGCCTTTCACCACTCCCGAGCCGGCGCGTCCCTCCGCGGTCTTCCGCCCCCGCGGGACCGGCGCATCGTCCCGAAGAAATTCCTCCAGCCGATCGAGTCGCGCGATCGCGGCATTCACCTCCTTGTGTTTGTCGCTTTCGCGGGCGACGCCGATGTTGGTCAGGAGGAGGAGGCGCTGCCGCGGGTGATCGAACGCGACGACCGAGGCAAAAAGGAGAAAGAGGCCGTCGGGAATCTCGCCCTCGCGGGGATGACGGTCCGGAATGTCCTCGAAGAGCCGGACCGAGTCGTAGGCGAGAAAGCCGACAGCGCCCGCGCAGAGAGGCGGCAAGTCGGGATCTTCCCGGAACCCCGGGCGGACCACCAGGCGCTCCAGCGCCTCGAGGGCCGAGCCCTTGACCGCGCGGCGCTTCCCCCCCCGCTCCTCCTCGACGGTCTTGCCGCGGATCGTCAGGCGCGCGACCGGCCCGCAACCGAGAAATGTGTAGCGGGCGATGGACTCGCCTCCTTCCACGCTCTCGAGCAGGAAGCACTCCGCGCCCGACCGCCGCATGCGCCGGAAGAGCGTGACGGGCGTCAGCGTGTCGGAAGGGAAGACGCGGGCCACGGGCACGACGCGCGCGACCGAGGCGCGAGCCAGGAAATCGTGCTGCTCCGCCTCGCGCCGGCTCACGGTTTTCGCCTCTTTGCAAGCGCGGCGTTCACGGCGCCGGGCGGCAGGCCCCTCGCCGTCATCGCGGCGGCAAGGTGATACAGGAGGTCCGCCACCTCGCCGGCCAGGGCTTCGTCGTCGGAGTTCTTCATCGCCACGATGACCTCGGCCGCCTCCTCTCCGATCTTCTTCAAGATGTGGTCGAGGCCCTTGTCGAACAGCCGGGCCGAGTAGGAGCCCGCGGGGCGCTCCTCGAAACGGGACTTCAGGACCGAGAAGAGAGAAGCGAGGTCGAAGTTCTCCGGCGGATCTCCTGAAGACCCGTCGAGAGTCTCGAAGAAACAGGTCGCCCGGCCGGTGTGGCAGGCGGGTCCCGCGAGCCGCGCCTCATAGAGCACGGCGTCGCCGTCGCAATCCGCCGCGACGGACACGACGTCCATCCGATTCCCGGACGTTTCCCCCTTGACCCAGATCGCCTTTCGCGAACGGCTCCAGAAGGTCGCCTGTCGCGATGCGAGCGTGCGTTCCAGGGCCTCCCGGTTGGCCCAGGCGAGCATGGCGACGGCGCCGGTCGACGTATCGCGTACGACGACCGGGACGAGACCCTCTGAGTCGAACCGGACGCCGTCGAGGTTCACGCCGCCTCCCTCACCGGCACGCCCGCGCGCGCCAGAGCTTCCCTGGCGCCGCGAATCGTCAGCTCCCTCCTGTGGAACGTCCCGGCGACGAGGAGCGCCGAGGCGCCCGCTCGGGCCGCGTCCACCAGATGGCTGTAGGCGCCCGCGCCTCCGGAGGCGATGACGGGGACATTCACGGCGGCGACGACCTCCTCGAGAAGTTCCAGATCGTATCCGCGTCCCGTCCCGTCGTGGTCGATCGAGGTCAGGAGCACTTCCCCGCAGCCGCGCTCCGCGCCTTCACGAGCCCAGGCCACGGCGTCCCTGTCCCAGGCGCGGCGGCCGCTCTCCGTGCGCACCGTCCAGGTCTTCCCCGCGCGGATCGCGTCCACCGCCAGCACGACGCACTGGCTGCCGAAGGCGCGCGAAAGCTCGTTGAGGAGGTCGGGGCTCTCGACGGCGGCCGAGTTGACCGAGACCCGGTCCGCTCCCGCCCGAAGCAGCCCTTCGGCATCGGCCGCGCTTCGTACGCCACCGCCGACCGTCAGCGGCACGAAAAGAGTCCGTGCTGTGCGCTCGACCACCTCGCGAGCCGCGCCACGCCCTTCCGGGGTCGCCGAGATGTCGAGAAAGATGATCTCGTCCGCGCCGTCGGACGCATAGCGCGCGGCCGCCTCCACCGGGTCGCCGGCGTCGCGGACGGATAGGAAGCGCGTGCCCTTCACGACGCGCCCGTCCCGCACGTCCAGACACGGGACCAGGCGCACTTTCAGGCCCGTGCCGCCGCTCACGTCGCCTTCTTTCCAAAGACGTCGAGGGTCAGGTTACCCTCGTAGAACGCCTTGCCCACCACGGCGCCCCGCACGCTCGGCTCCGCCTCGAGAGATGCCAGGTCCTTTGCGTCGGCGACCCCTCCGGCGGCGATGACGGGACGGCCGAATGCCGATGCGGCGCGTCGAAAGAGACCAAGGTCCGGGCCCGTCAGCTCGCCGTCGCGAGCCACGTCGGTCACGACGAGGTCTTCGAGCCCGGCCCGCGCGAGGCGGGAAGCCGCCTCTTCGAGCGACAGCGCGCTGCCGTCAACCCAGCCGCGCGTGCGAACGGCGCCCTCGAGAAGATCGAGAGAGACCGCGACACGGGGGCCGAAGCGGGCGATCCAGCGCTGGATCCGCTCGGGCTCCTCGATCGCCGCCGTTCCCAGGATCGCGACCCCGACGCCGGCCGAGAAGGCGGCTTCGAGGTCCTCGGTCCGCCGCAGGCCTCCCCCGAGCCGCACCGGCACCGCGGCGACGCGGCAGATCCGCGCGATGAGCGACAGGTGAACCGGTTCCCCCGAGAAGGCCCCGTCGAGGTCCACGATGTGCAGGGCCCGCGCCCCCGCTTCCGCGAATTGCCGGGCGACCGCGACCGGGTCCTCGGAATAGCGGGTCTCCGTGCTTGCCTCCCCCTGCCGCAAGCGGACCGCCCGCCCGTCCCGCAGGTCAATCGCCGGGAGCAGGAGAAACGGCTCGCTTCTCATCGCCCTGACTCCGCGAGCATTTCGATCGCCGCGCCGAGCAGACGGACTCCGGCTTCGCCGCTCTTCTCCGGATGGAACTGGAACCCGAGAAACGCGCCCTGCCGCACCGCCGCCGGGAAGCTCTCGCCGTGGACGCAGCGCGCCAGGACGAGGTCGTCGGAGGCCGGCCGCGCGGCGAAGGAGTGAACGAAATAAAAGTCGGCGCCGCCGCCGTTCCCGAAGAGCGAGGCCCCCCGTTCTGTTCCGATGACGCGGTTCCATCCGACGTGCGGGACGCGAGCCTGCCCGGAAAGCCGAGTGACCCTTCCCGGCAGCAGGCCGAGTCCGCGGCTCTCTCCGCCTTCCTCGCTCGACTCGAAGAGGAGCTGCATGCCGAGGCAGATCCCGAGCACGCGGCTGCCGCGGCCGGCCGCCTCGCGGATCGCCGCGCCGATGCCGGTCTCGTCCATGCGGCGGGCCGCCTCGGCGAAGGCGCCCACCCCGGGCAGGACGATGAAACGGGCGGCGGCGACCGCCTCCGGCTCCCGCGCCGACACGGCCTCGTGACCGAGGACCTCGAGGGCGCGCCGGACGCTCCAGAGGTTGGAGAGGCCGAGGTCTGGAACGACGACGTTCATGCGAGCGTCCCCTTGGTAGAGGCGATCGCGTCGTCGCCCGACGGCGACACGGCGTCCCGGAGAGCGCGGGCGAAGGCCTTCGCGATCGCCTCCGCCGCGTGGTGCCCGTTCTTCCCGGAGATCAGCGCGACATGCAGATTGAAGCGCCCCCGGTAGGATACCGACTTGAAGAATTCCTCGACCAGCGCAAATGGGAATTCCGGCGTAACCAGGAGCATCTCTCGATCGAACGGGACGTCCCACGCGAAGAACGGCCGCCCGGAAAGGTCCACGACGGCCCGGGCAAGCGCCTCGTCGAGGGGCACGTACGCGTGGCCGAAACGCCGGATGCCGCGCTTGTCCCCCAGGGCCTTCTCAAGCGCCTCGCCCAGAGCCAGGCCGACGTCCTCGACGGTGTGATGAAAGTCCACGTGGACGTCTCCCTGCGCCTCGACGCGCAGGCCGAGACCCGAGTGCCGCGCGATCGTGTCGAGCATGTGGTCGAGAAATCCGACGGGCGTCCGGATCTCGGTAGCCATCTCGCCCGCCGGAGCGAGCTCCAGCCGGATCGAAGTCTCCTTCGTCCTGCGTTCGACGAGTCCGCGGTTCATGACGTCACCTCTTTCCAGGCTTGAAGGAATCTGTCGGTCTCCACCGGCCGGCCGACGGTGACGCGCAACGCCGCGCGCTCGGTCCCCGCGACCCGACGCACGAGGATGCCGCGCAGGCGAAGTTGCTCGAAGAGTTCCTCCGCCGGACGCTCGGGGCGCAGGTAGAGGAAATTCGCGCGAGAGTCCGACAGGCGCGCTCCCGGGAGAGCAGCGAGAGCCCCCGCCATCCGTTCGCGCTCCGCGACGATTGTTGCCACGCGCGCCCGCGTTCGCGCGTCGTCCGAGAGCGCCGCGACGGCCGCGGCGCGCGCGAAGAGGTTCACGCCGAACGGCGGGACGACCTTCTCGATATCCGCGAGGACGGCCGGATCGCCCAGCAGGTACCCGATGCGCGCCCCCGCGAGCGCGGCGGCCTTGGACAGCGTCCTCGCGAGCACGAGGTTCGAAAACCGCGGGAGAAGGTCGCGCGCGCTCCCTCCCGAGAACTCGATGTAGGCCTCGTCCACCACGACGAGGGCGCCCGTCGAGAGGAGAGAGACGAGGCCTTCCCGCGGGAAGATCATGCCGGTCGGGTTGTTGGGCGAACAGAGGACGAAGGCCAGGTCCGGATCTTCGCTCGCCGCCGAGAGCATTCGATCGACGGGCGGCGTCAGATCGTCTTCCCCCAATTCGAAGCTCGCGACGCGATATCCGGCGGCGCGGGCCCACGGCGCGTAGAGACCGAAGGTGGGCGGGCAGATCCCGATCCGGCGGCCCGGGAAGGCGGCGGCGAGGAAGAAGGAGAGGAATAGCGAATTCGATCCGTTGCCGATGACGACCGCTTCCGCCGGGAGGCCTTCGCGCGCGGCGAGGACCGTCTTCAACTCCGAACCGTAGGCATCCGGATAACGCGACCAGCGCGAGGAGGCGAGCGACGCGAGGACCTTTTCCCGCAGCTCGGGCGCCATCTCCTCGGGGCTCTCGTTGCGGTCGAGGCGCACGGCGGCGCTCAAAGTGGACGTTGCGTAGGCAGGCACGCCCGCGATCTCGGGACCGAGGAGTCTCCGCACCGGGGCGCTCACCGCGTCCCCCTTCCTTGCCGCAAGGCCGCCGCAGCGCCGTGCGCGGGAAGACCCTCGACCCGCGCCCAGATCTGCGCCACCGGCGAGAGACTCGCGGCATCGCGGTCCGAAAGGCGGACGACCGGCATGCGCCGCACGAAGTCGCGCACGGAGAGCGCCGAAGCGAACCGCGCGGTGCCGTTGGTCGGAAGGACATGATTGGTCCCGGCCACGTAGTCGCCAAAGACCTCGGAGCTCGCTCCGCCGGCGAAAACGGATCCCGCCCGGCGAAAGAGAGACGTGTCGGCGTAGCTGCGCTTGGTCTGGATGCCGAGGTGCTCAGGCGCGAAACGTTCCAGAAAGGCGACCGCGGCCGGGACCGAGGCGGCGATCCCGATCGCGCCGTAGCGGGCGAGCGCGCGGCCGGCCCTCTCGCGCGTCGGGAGATCCGGCAATCGTCGCACGATGGCCGCCGCGACCCGTTGCCCGAGGCGCGCGGACGTCGTCACGAGCACGGCTGCCGCCTCGAGGTCGTGCTCGGCCTGCGCGAGGAGGTCCGCCGCGACCCTCTCGGGATCGGCCCCGCCGTCCGCGAAGACCGCGACCTCGGTCGGCCCGGCCAGTCCATCGATGCCGACGAGTCCCGCCACGACGCGCTTGGCGGCGGTGACGAACCGGTTACCGGGCCCGACGATCTTCGCCACGGCCGCGATCGAAGGCGTGCCGACGGCCAGGGCCGCGATGGCGTGCGCGCCGCCCATGCGGTAAACCTCCGTCACGCCGAGCCGCGCGAGCGCGTAGCGGAGCTCCCGCGAGCCGTCATAGGCCGCCGGCGGAGTCGCCACCGCGATTCTCGGCACGCCGGCGATCCGGGCGGGAAGGATCGTCATCAACGCGGTCGAGACGTAAGGCGCTTCTCCTCCCGGGACGTAAACGCCCACGGAATCGAGCGGCAGGACGCGCTCTTCGAGCAGGCTTCCCGCGATCCGCAGCCGCGCTCCCGGCGTCGCCTGCAGGGAGTGAAAGGCCGTCAACCGGGAGAGCGACTCCTCGAAGGCGTCGCGGAACTCTCGTAAGACGCGCGCCGGGCGACGGACCGCTCGGGCCGGACCGACAACCCCGTCGTGGCGCTTTCTCCAGCGGGCCAGGGCACGGTCCCCGCCGGTGCGGATTTCCGACACCGCCCGCTCGGCCGTTCGCGACGCTTCGCCGTCGAAGAGCGCCCGCGAGCGGCGGGCAAGAAGAGCGAGGTGCGCCTCCGCCTCCGCCGAGGGGATTCGGAACGAGCGGATCTTCACGACGCCAGCATCCCTTCCAGCGTTTCGAGGAAGGCGAAGACGTCGCGCCGGCGCCGCGCGAGGGCCGCCCGGCTGACGATCAGGTGAGGCGAGACGTCCCGGATCTTCTCGACCTCGACGAGCCCGTTCGCCCGCATCGTCTCCCCCGTATCCACGAGATCGGCGACGAGGTCGGAGAGAAGCATGCGCGGCGCGATCTCGACGGATCCGGCGAGCGGCACGATGTCTGCCGCCATCCCCTTCTGGTCGAAATAGTCGCGGGTCAGCCGCACGTACTTAGTCGCGACGCGCACCGCGCGCCCCTCCGGGAACGGATCCCTCGAGGAGGACGGCTGGAGCAGCGAGAACCGGCAGCGCCCGAAGGGGAACTCCAGGGGACGAGGCAGGTCGCACTCCTTCTCCGCGAGGACGTCCGAGCCCGCGATGCCGAGGTCCGCCGCCCCGCGCTGCACGTAGGTCGGAACGTCGAAGTCCTTGAGCAGCAGAAAGCGCAGTCCCTTCTCCGGGACGTCCACGACGAGGCCGCGCCCGGAGAACGCCGTGATTTCGAGCGGAGGCCGCGAGAGAAGACGCGCGAGCGGAGCCGCGATCCGGCCCTTGGGAAACGCGAGAGTCAGCGGCTCCTTCACGCGCCTACGACTCCTTCGAGCCCGAGCGCGAAGCCGACGGCGGGCCTCGGACTCCCGAACGCGGCGTAGAGGGCATCGTAGCGTCCCCCGCCTGCCACCGGCTCGCCGCCGGATTCCCCGTAGACAGAGAAGAAGAAGCCCGTGTAGTAGGAGCGCGACACCGGCTCGGCGACGTCGATCGCGACATCGCAGTCCGTCCGCCCGAAAAGCCCGCGCGCCACACGCGAGAGCGTGGCTCCCGCCGGACCGACTTGCCGGAGCAGCGGCTCGTCCGCCGGCAGGTCGCCCTCGAGAAGCCGCCGCACGCGCCCGGCGAATGCCGGAGACACCCTTCGCGCCGCCTCCGCCGTGTCCGACAGGCGGCGTTCCCGGATCGACGTCGCGAGGTCCCGCGCGCCGCTTCCCGTCATTTCGGGGCCGAGCATCTCTTCGATCGCGCCGACGGCCGAGAGGACGACGTGCGCGGGCCCGCGGGACGCCGCGCCGAGCGCCTCGAGGCACCGTTCCACGATCTCCGCGTCCGCCTCCGGAGAGGGATCGCCTAGGAGCTCCGCTCCCACCTGGTAGAACTCGGTGCTCGATCCGTCCCGCGACGCGCCTCTCAGCACCTCGCCGCGGTAAAACACCCGGTCCGTGGACCCGTCCGCCGCCAGGCGGGGAGCGAGGTGTCGGGCGAGCGCGATCGTGAAGTCCGCCCGGAGGGCGAGCGAGTCGCCATGGCGGTCAACGAACCGGTACAGCTCCCGCTCCTCCCGCGCGGAGAGGTGCGGCAAATAGGGCGTCAGGTAGTCGGCGGACGGAACTATGGCCTCCTGGTACCCCGCGTTGCGCAGGCCGGCAACGATCCTGTCTTCCGCCCCCCTCCGCCGGGTCGCCTCCTCGAAGACGTATGCCGCCGCTCCCGTCGGCAGGCTCGCCCGTCGGCGTTTCACAAGGGCCTCCCGGGAGCGCGGTCGAGCAGGCGGGCGACCTCCTCCTGCGTGGCATCGGTCACGCCGAAGAGCCGCGCCTGCCGGACTGCCTGGGCCGCGAACATCCGGATGCCTTCGATCGTCGGGCAGCGGGCCGCGCGCGCGGCGCGGATCGTCTCGGTCGGGGAGCCGTCGCGCCGGTAGACGCAGTCGAAGACCAGAGGACGGTTCTCGAAGAGGTCGGCCGGAAACGCCGACGGGTCGCCGTCGTGGGATCCGATGGGCGTCGCGTTGAAGTACAGGTCCGCTTCGCTCCTCGCCACGTCCTCGGAGGCCAGCGAATCCACTTCCAGCTCCAGGGCCAGCGCATCCGCCTGGTCGTCGCGGCGGGCCACGACCATGACCTCGTAGCCGAGCTTCCTGGCGGCGGCAACGGCCGCGCGCGCCGCTCCCCCGGCTCCCAGGATGACGGCGGTGCGGCCCTCCCCCGTGTCGTGGTCGGCGAGCGGATCGAAGATCCCGTCCACATCCGTATTCTCGGCGCGCCAGCGCCCGCGGGTGAGAACGAGCGTGTTGGCGGCGCGGGTCGCGCGCACGTCCTCGGAAGGGACGGCGGTTTCGGCCGCGCGCAATTTCCAGGGTCGCGTCACGGAGAATCCGCGGAAGGGCGGATCGAACTGCAGCTCCTGGGGCTTGCTGCGGTCGAAGTCCGCGACGGGCAGGGGAAGATAGAGAAAGGGCAGGCCGCGCGAGCGAAAGAGGGCGTTGTGAAGCTCGGGAGAGAGGGAGTCGGTGACATCGGCTCCGACGATCCCGAAGAGCGCCTCGATCGGGCGCGGACGGTCCGCCCCGTAGATCTCCAGGAGATCCGCGAGCGCGAGCTGGCCGGGCGCCGTGCGGCGCTCGACAGAGCCATAAACGAGGGGCGAGCCGGAAAGCGCCGAGAGAATCCGGCCGGGCGCGCTCGCCGGGCCCATCGGAAAGACGGACGTCGCGCAATTCCGCTGCCGCTTCTGGATCTGTGCGACCGCAAGGCTCGCCGGGAGGTCGGCCGCGCCGGCGACGAGCTTGACGGCACGCCCGCACGTCTCCCGCATGCCCGAGAGCAGGCTCTCCCAGTCCTCGGGCAGTGCGAAAGGCGAGTGGCACGAGACGACCACGCGACGCCTGTCGGGAAACGCGCCGGCGCCGGAGAGAAGCCCGCTCGAGAACTCGATGTCCACCGTCGCGCCGGCGTCGTAAGCGGCCCGGACGACGCCGCGGTATTCTTCGGCCGTTCCTTCGAACCGTCCTCCCTCGCGGGCCGTCCGGCAGGTCACGATGGCCGGCCTCGCGTCGAGCCCGAGGAGAGGGCCCGCGGGCAGCGCCCCCTCCGCCAGATCCACGCGGTATTCGACCGCCGTGGCCCCGTCGGGGACGAGCCGCACCAGCCGCCGCGCGTCCTCCAGATCGCGGGGCGCGACCGAGGCGATGTACGCCGGAAGCTGCAGGATTCTTTCGTCCAAAACAAAAACCCCCGAGCCCTTCCGGGCCGGGGGTTCCAATTCTGATCCTCTTGGTCCGCCCCGCCCGAACGAATTCGGCAGGGCGAGCGTCGCCCTACCGGTTCACCCAGTGATGCCAGTGATGCGCGAGGCCGCGGCGCGCCATGCTCATGAGGGCCGGAACGTTACGCCGGAAGGGTCCGGGTGTCAAGGGCGGGAACGGGGAGTGACGGTGGGACGGCGCGGCCGGGTGGGTGTCGGCGTCGGGCGGGGAGCGCGGACCTCGAACGACAGCGGAAGCTCCAGGGCCGGAGCGGCGGGATCATCGATCGCGCCCTTGAAGCGAATCGCCATGGCTGCCCCTCGAGTCTGGTACTCGTACGCGGCGCCCGGACAGACCCTGGAGTCGCCGTCGAGGAGCTTCTCCGGCCAGCGCCCCTCGCGCGAGGCGGCCTTCTCCTGTCGGAGTTCCAGGACCTTCGCCGTCAGCTCGCGGTCCACGAGGAGCCGACCCGCTCGCCGGATCGCGCCCGTGATGTTCGGTGTCGCCATGTCCGACAGAACCTTCAGACTCGGATCGGCACCCCCGGCGATCAACCGCTCGATCTCTTCGGATGCGGGCCGCCAGATTTCCTCCGCAGAGAGCTTCGACACCTCGCAGGGTGAAAGCTCCCGCAGCCGGTCCGTAACGGCGCGCCAGGCGCGGGCCAGGGCGCTGCGGATCCGTTCCATCGGAGCGTCGCCTTCCCGGACAGAGGAAAGCGGCGAGGCCTCCACTGCATCCAGCATCCTTCTCCAGGGCTCGTCGCCGGACACGCGGTCGAGCCAGGCGACTGATGGATCGCTCATCTTCCGCAACGCCCCCGTCTGCTGTTTCACGAACGCCACGGCGATCAGTTGTGACGTCAGATCGGGTTGTCGGGAAAAAGACCGGGAGAGCGACCAGGAGGCTTCGAGGAGATCGCCCGCCCCGGAGTGATTGCCGGCGTGTTCTTCCACCAGCGCGGCGGCCAGAAGGATCCGGTTGAGCGGGATCGCCAGACGCAGACCCGAGAGATCGCGCGGGTCGGCTCGCGGGTCCGAGTCCCATTGCGGGACATCCCGTTCCAGGTTAGCCGTGACACGCCACACCGTCTGCTGCCGTTTCTCGAGGTAGCTCTGGATGTTCGCCGGCACGGACGAGATCGAGTCATCGGCGGATTTGAGCTGCGTATCGAGCCAGGAACCGAAGCCGGCTCCCTGATAAGCGTCGACGTCTTCCTTCGAGGGGTGTTCCGCGGAGGACTCTTCGCGGCGAGGGTCGAGGCCCAGCGCGAGAACGAGTGATTCCAGGTCCTCCGCGGCCGCGTTCTTCCTGGACGGAACCAGTCTTCTCTCGGGAGTCGCGGCCGGGCTCGGCAGCTGAGCATTCGCAACGGCGGCCAGGAGCAGCGTCAGAACCGCGGGCGCGAAAACGGGCAGGGATCTCGAGGCGGTCACGATCTCATTCGGGCCCCGGCAGCGTGTGGAACGTCTTGCGGCGGTCCTCGAACGTGACGAACTCATGGACGCCGCAGCGGCGGGCGAGCTTCACGGTCTTATCGTAGCCCCAGCCGACCTCGGCGGGGGCGTGCGCGTCGGAGGAGAAAGTCACCGGAATCCCGGCGGCGACGATCTGCTTGAGAAGCCGGTCCTCCGGGTAGGCCTCGCCGACCGGCTTGCGCAGGCCGGCCGAAGAGATCTCGATGGCGCATCCTCCTTCGCGCGCCGCGGCGATCGCCTCCCTCTCCGCCTGTTCGCGCGGCGCCGCGGGCCGTTTGCCGAACTTCTTGGGAAGGTCGAAATGAGTCAGGACGTCGAAGCGGCCGCTGCGCGCCGCCTTCGCCAGCAGCCGGTAGTACTCGTCGTAGAGCTTCTCGGCGCCTTCCTTCTCGAAGCGCGCGTCCGATCCCGGCGCGTCGATCCAGTCTCCCGCGACATGGTGGACCGAGCCGAGGACGAGGTCCCAGGGGGCGCGCGCCAGCCAGGAGGAGAGCGCCTCCTCGTGCCCCTCCGCGTAGTCGGCCTCCAGGCCGAGCCGCACCGCGATCTGTCCGCGAAACTCCTCGCGAAGCGCGAGCACCTCGGCGACATAGCCGTCGAACTGGTCCTCGCGCATCGCGAGCCGCGGGTCGCGCCGATCCTCCGGCAGGAAGTAAAGCGGGATGTGGTCCGTGAACCCGATCTCGGCGAGACCGCGCCCGATCGCGCGTAGGACGAAGCCTCGCGACGCGCCGCCCGCGTGGCCGCAGCGGTAGGTGTGGACGTGGTAGTCGGGAAGGCCCTGAGGCAGCGTCACGAGCAGTTGCCTTTCTAGGCCTTCTTCCAGCGGGTGCCGGCGGGACCGTCTTCGAGGAGGATGCCGCTGGAGGCGAGAGCGGCACGGATGCGGTCGGCCTCGGCAAAGTCGCGGCGCTTGCGGGCGGCGTTGCGAGCCTCGATCTGCGCCTCGATCTCCGCCGGGAGGAACTCGGGTTTCGCGGGCAGGATGCCGAGAACCCTGTCCGCTGAACGGATCGCTTCAAGCGCCGTGCTCGCGCCGGCGGCGTCGAGAGAGCCCTCGTCGGTGGCGAGGTTCACCTCGCGCAGATACGGGAACAGCGCTCCCAGGGCCTCGGAGGTGTTCAGGTCATCGTCCATCGCCGCCGTGAAGTCTGCGCGGAACTTCTCACCGCGCTCCTTCGCGTCGAACGCTCCGGCTTTCGCTGTTGGCGAGGCCGCGACCTCCCCGATGCGCGCGGCCGCGGAACGGATCCGGTCCACGGCCGCCGCCGCCCCCGCGAGGGCGTCCCAGGTGAAGTTCAGCTTCCGGCGATACGGGACGGAAAGGAAGAGATACCGCAGGGCGGCGGTGTCGTCCCGCCGGGCGAGCACGTCGTCGAGGGTATAGAAGTTCCCTTTCGACTTCGACATCTTCTCCCCTTCGACGAGGAGGTGCTCCGCGTGGAGCCAGATCTCGACGAACGGCTCTCCCGTCGCGGCCTCGCTCTGAGCGATCTCATTCTCGTGATGCGGGAAGATGTTGTCCACCGCCCCGGTGTGGACATCGAAATGGCGGCCGAGATACTTCATGCTCATCGCGGAGCACTCGATGTGCCATCCGGGACGGCCCGCGCCGAAAGGGGAAGGCCACGAGGGTTCGCCGGGCTTGCCCCCCTTCCAGAGCGCGAAGTCCTTGACGTCTTCCTTCTCGTACTCGTCCTCGGCCACGCGTTCGCCGCGGCGCGTCCGGGTCAGGTCGATCCGCGAGAGCTTGCCGTAGTCGGGAAACGTCGCGATCCGGAAATAGACGGACCCCTCCGATTCGTACGTGTGCCCCCGCTCGCGGAGCGTCTCGATCAGGGCGATCATCTCGGGAACGTGGTCGGTCGCCTTCGGGTACCTCTCCGCCGGCTGCACGTTCAGGCGGCCGATGTCGCGGAAGAAGGCCTCCTCGTATTTCGCCGTGAACTCCGGGAGCGAGACGCCTTCCTCCTGCGCGCCGCGGATCGTCTTGTCGTCCACGTCGGTCAGGTTCATGATCTGGGTCACCCGGTAACCCTTCGCGAGCAGGTGCCGCCGCAAGACGTCCTCGAAGACGAACGTACGCAGGTTGCCGATGTGGGCGACGTTGTAGACGGTCGGGCCGCAAGTGTAGAGGCGCACGTGGCCCGGCTCGAGCGGCGTCAACTCCGATAGCCGCCTCCCGAGCGTGTTGTGGAGACGCACCGAATTCACCAGCCCCCCTTGCGCCGGGACCGCTCGATCTTCTTCCAGGCGAACTCGCGCTTGAGCCCCTTCAGCCGGTGCACGAAGAGGAGCCTGTTGATGTGATCGATCTCGTGGGAGAGCGCGCGGGCGAGGAGCCCGGTTCCCTCGATTTCGCGCACCCGCCCCGATTCGTCCGCCGCGCGGACCCGGACGCGCGCGGGCCGGATGAGACGCTCGGAGAGGTCCGGGATCGAGAGGCAACCTTCCTCCTCTTTCTGCTCTCCGGAAACTTCCAGCACCTCGGGACTGACGAGCACGAGGACCGCGTTGGGATCCGCGCCCACGGACAGGTCGATGATCGCCAGTCTCAGGTTGACCCCGATCTGAGGCGCGGCGAGTCCGATGCCGGGGGCGGCGTGGCAGGTCTCGATCATGTCCGCGAGAAGCGCCGCGAACTCGGGAGCCGCCACGTCCGCCTCTGCGTTTTCCGCGAGTAGCCGGGCATCTCCATAGCGGATGACATCGCGGATCATGCCGGAACGAGGCTGAAGGTTGGGGGTTGAGAGCTTGCGAGAGCCGGACGACGCCTGTCCTCGGAGGCCTCCGGACTGTCTCCCGGATGGGACAGGGCCGGGCCTGAGTGGACGGCGCGCGAATTCACAAGTCCTTTATTGAGAACATATTCTTGATGAGAGCGCAAGTTGTCGCGGTGGCACACGGCTCGCTCCTTGATGCACCCGGAGGAGGCACGGAGATGAACACAAAACGAGGCTTCCGGCTTCTGGCGGCCGCGACGAGCGCGGCGGGGTTGCTTCTGGCGGCCGCGGCTTCGGCCAATGACTCCGGGACGCGCGAGGGGTACTCCCACATCCGCGCCATGACGGGCGAGGCCACCGTCGCCTCCCGTTGGAACGGAAATGTCGAGGCGCGGCGCAACATGCCGATTTCCGTCGGAGATGAAATCTCCGTGCAGCAAGCGGGCCGGATCGAGATCGAGCTCGCGGACGGGAACGTTCTCTTCCTCGGAGGCGGGACCCATGCCTCCTTCGAGTCCCTCTCCGAGCAGCAGGGCGAGGACGATCAGTTCTCCGCCATCCGGCTGACCGACGGCGACGCCCTGATGTCCGCGATGGGCTCCGGGGAGGACCAGATCCCGCGCATTGACACCGACGATGCGACCGTCTATCTCTCCGCCGGAGCGCGGGTGCGCGTCAACAGCGATTCCCGCCGCGGCACCGTCGTCATCGGGCGCGCGGGCTCGGCGGAGGTCCGCTCGCGGGCGGGAACTTACACGGTCAAGGCCGGGCAGTACCTGATGATCCGGGGCGAAGAAGAGCCGGAGACCGGGCGCGGCGCTTTTTCGCGCGATCGGTTCGACATGTGGGTCGCCGATCGCCTGGAGGCCCTCGACGACACGCGCAGCGTCTCGGCCCGTTACGTCGGCGAGGACTACGCCGGTAACGCCGGTAACGTGGCCGCGCTCGACGGCTACGGGGACTGGGAGTACGACTCCTCCTACGGGGGCAATGTCTGGTCTCCCCGGGTGGACGAGGGTTGGAGCCCGTACTCCTACGGGTCCTGGTATTACACGCCGGCGGGGTTGACCTGGTGGTCGAACGATCCCTGGGGCTGGTACCCGTTTCACTACGGCAACTGGTTCTTCGCGTCCGCGCGCAATCGCTGGTGCTGGGCGCCGGCCAGTGTCTATTCGCCCGCCTGGGTTTACTGGGGCTACTCTCCCGGCTTCGTCGGCTGGTGCCCGACCGGCTACTACTCCTTCTTCTCGCCCTGGTGGGACACGTACTACCGCCGTTTGGGCTTCCCGTCCCGGACGAACCTCTACTTCTCCGTCCACGGCACATTCCCCGCGCGCCGCGTGGATTTCCGCGGATGGAACTTCACGGGGGCCGGATCCTTCGCGACGACGCACCGCATGGATGTCATCCCCGGATCGCGGATCGCCGACCGCCTGGGCTCCCAGGTCGCGATCTCCTCGCACCCCATCGTCGTGAATCCGCGGGAGGGAGGCGTGCGGGAGGCGATACGGACCTACGTGCGGGAAGCGCCGCGCACGATCGAGCGCACCGCGGGCCCGGACTCCGAACGGATGGGACCGGTGCTGGCTCGCGAGCGCACGTTGCCTGCCGACACGGTGTCCGCCCTGCGCGATCGCGCGGTCGTGGCGGAGCGAGGCCGTCTGGCGGGCCGAACCGCGGGGGAGCTTGCGCCTCGAGGAGCGATCGTAGAGGGTTCGCGCGGAATCTCCTCTCCCGGGACCGGCCGCGAACCGGTCACGGCGGAGCGGTGGCGCGCCACCGCCGACCGGGGCACAAACGCTGGTGTCGTGTCTCGCGAGCGCGCGCCGGTCCTCGGAAACGATCGCCCGCAGGCGAGGGTCGCGCCGCGTGCGGGAGCGGACGAGTCCTGGCGGTCCCGCGGCGAGGCCGCGCCCCGCCGGAGGTCGGTCGCCCCGGAGCGTTCCCGCGAGCTGTCGCGGTCCGACCAGACCGCCCGGCCCTCGGTCGCTCCGTCGCGCCCTGCGGGGCCCGCGCGCGGGGAGTCCTGGCGGTCCCGCTCCGATACGCCGCCGGCACGCCGCGTAATCGAGGGCGCGGTGCCGGGACGGCGGGCGCCGGACTCCCGCTACCAGAGCCTGCCGAGATCCGATCGCGATTGGCGGACGCAGGACCGCGGACCGGCCTCCTCGTACCAGCTCCCGCCTCCGAGGGTCGAACGGGCGCCCGTGTACTCCCCTCCTTCGGCCCATGTGGACAGAGGGCCCGCCTACGCTCCGCCTGCGCACGTGGAGCGAGCCCCCGCGTACTCGGCCCCGCCGCCCCGGGCCGAGCCCCGGCACGAGGGTCCGCCGTCGCATTCGGCGCCCGCTCCTCACCCCGAAAGAGAACGGCCTCACTGAAGAACGACCCTTCCCGAGATCTCCTACTCCTCCTTTCCGCCGCGCCCGAGGGCGCGGCCTTTTTTTTTGGGTGTCCGATGACCAGGCCCTGCCGGCGCTCTGACCCCGGCGGCGACATCGGACGGGAGACCCCTCTTCCCGGACACCTTTACAATGCCGTTCAAGTCATGAGTCGGAGAGCAATGGCCCTCGCGGGGAATGCCCTGTTCGTCTTCTACTGCACCGCGGTGGGCGTCTATCTGTTCTTGCGCCCGTGGTCCGCTCGCCACCTCGGGCTTCCCCCCTCCGGGTTCTTCCGCGGCTTCGTTTCCGGACTCGGCCTGCTCCATCTGGCGGCCGGGTGGAGCGATCTGCGGGTCCTGTCGCGTGGACTCGGCGAACCGCCGTCGGAGCCGGGATGAATGCGCTCTACGTGACGGATCGCCGATCGGCGGGAGACGAGCGCGTGCGGGAGACGATGGCCGCGCTGTCGGGGGCTCCGGGCGTAACCGTCCAGCTGCGCGAGAAAGACACGCCGGACCGGGACTGCCTCGCGTGGGCGGAGTTTGCCCGGCAGGCACTTGCGCCGCAAACGCCGCTTTACGTGAATCGCCGGTTCGACATCGCCCTGGCGGCCGGTGCCGACGGGGTGCACCTGCCCGCCTCCGGGTTGCCACTCGCCCGCGTCAGGTCCTCGACGCCGCGGGGCTTTCGTATCGGAGTCTCGACGCACTCGCCTATCGAAGTCCGGCGCGCGATCGAGGAGGGCGCCGACCTCGTGCTGATCGGACCGGTCTTCGACACGCCGTCAAAGAGGGCCTTCGGCCCGCCGCTCGGACCCGAGGCGCTCGGTGAGCTTCCCCCGCGTGACGAACACTCGGCCGAGGTCTTCGCCATCGGCGGCATCTCCGAGAAAAATCTCGCCCGGCTCGACCCCTACCGTGACCGCATCGCGGGCGTCGCCGGCATCCGTCTCTTCCAGCAATCCCCCGATCCCCGCGGCCTCGCGGAACGGATCGCGCGCCGATGAAACCGGGCGCGCCGTTCGAGGAGCGCATCCCGCTCTTCATCCGCCGCCTCGCGGGACCGCTGGCGCTCGCGCTCGCGGTCCTCGTCAGCGTCGCCCTCCTCTCCGCGCTCGGGATCTCGACCGTCGACGTCCGCCAGCACAGGAACTACGGGGCGCTGGCCGTCGGGATCGCCTGCGTGCTCATCGTCACGCGGCTGCTCGACTATCTCTTCTTCGACGTGGCGTTCCGCCTGCGCCGGAAGACCGCGGCGCCCGCTCTCCTGCGCCAGCTCATCGCCCTCCTCATCTTCGGCATCTGCGTCGCAATCCTCTTCAAGGTGATCCTCCCCGACGTAAGCCTCGGGGCGGTCCTGACGACCTCCGCGATCATCACGGCCGTCATCGGGCTCGCTCTCCAGGACACGCTCGGCAACCTCTTCGCCGGACTCGCGCTCCACCTGGAGAAGACCGTCCAGGTCGGCGACATGATCCGCCACGCCGAGACCTTCGGCATAGTCGAGGAGCTCTCGTGGAGAGCGATCAAGCTGCGGACAGTCGAAGGCAACCTTCTTCTCATCCCCAACAGCGTGGCGGGGCGGGACCAGCTCGAGGTCTATCCGCGGCCCGGGCGCCCGATCGCGCGGATCCTGCACGTGGGCCTCGAATACGACGCGCCACCGGAGCGGGCCAGGGCGGCGCTGCTCGCGGCTGCCGCCGGAGTCCCGGGCCTCGCGGCGTCGCCGGAACCGGCCGTGTATCTGAAGAGCTTCGATGCCTCCGCGATCACCTACGAGGTGCGTTACTGGCTGGAGGACTACGCCCGTTATCTCGAAGTGGACTCGCGGGTTCACGAACGCGTGTGGTACGCGCTCGACAGGGCGGATCTCAAGATCGCCTACCCGGTCATCCGCCAGCACCAGTACGCCGCGGGGAAGCTCGAGAGCCCATCCCGGCGGCCGGCGATCGAGGCTGCGATCGAGCATGCGGCGCTCTTCTCCCGCCTGCCTCACGAACAGCGCCAGCGGCTGGTGGACGCCACCGGCGAGCGCCGGTACGCGCCGGGAGAAACGATTGTGAAGGAAGGCGACCGCAGCTCTTCGATGTTCCTGATCGAGAGCGGCAGCGTCGCCGTCTCGATCCGGGGCGCGATGGGCGAGAGCCGCGAGCTGACCGTCCTCGAGGCGGGAGCCGCGTTCGGGGAAATTAGCCTCCTGACCGGCGAGCCGCGCACGGCGACCGTCCGGGCCGTGGCCGAGACGACGCTCGTCGAGATCGAGAAGGACTCGCTCGCCCCGATCCTGCGAGAACACCCGCAGCTCGTCTCCGAGCTCGAGGCCACGATGGAGGAGCGCCGCCGCCACGCCGCCGACCAGTACGACGCGAGCCGGGAGCAGTCGGGGAAGGCGGAGGAGCCTGTTCCGCTCGCCGTGCGGATCGCCCGCTTCTTCGGCCTGTGAACGGGCTCCTGCTCGGCCTCGACCTGACGGAGGTCGCCCGGGTCTCGGAGCTCCTCGCGCGATGGGGCGAGCGGTTCCTCCAGCGCGTGTTCTTGCCGGGAGAAGTCCTGCGCGGCCGGCGTCATCCGCGGGCCTTCGCCGAGCACGTCGCCGGGCGATTCGCAGCGAAGGAGGCCGCGATGAAGGCGCTCGGCACCGGGTGGCGCGGCATCGCCTTCAAGGAAATTTTCGTCGGACGCGAGCTCAGCGGAAAGCCGCGCCTGGAGTTCCGCGGGCGGGCGCTCGAACGCGCGCGAGCGCTCGGAGTCCTCAAGGCCGAGGTCTCGATCACGCATACCGCCACCATGGCGGCCGCGGTCGTTGCGCTGACCACGGAGCAATGAGTCCAAGGTCCAACGTCCAAGGTCCAAGGTCCAAGGTAGCCGCGACTTCTCCTTTGGACTTTGGACTTTGGACTTTGGACCCGGTAATCTCGCCCGGTCACTATGAGCACTCCCGGCGACTACAAGGTCACTATGAACCTGCCGAAGACCAGCTTTCCGATGAAGGCCGATCTGCCCCGGCGGGAGCCGGAGCAGCTCGCCGCCTGGGAGGCGATGGGGCTCGAGGCGGCCGTCCGCAAGCTTTCGGAGGGGCGGCCCCTTTTCGTCCTGCACGACGGCCCGCCTTACGCCAACGGCGACATCCACACGGGACACGCGATGAACAAGTCCATCAAGGACTTTATCGTGAAGAGCCGCACGATGATGGGATTCGACGCTCCGTACGTCCCGGGCTGGGACTGCCACGGCCTGCCGATCGAGAAGCAGGTGGACAAGAAGCTCGGGTCGAAGAAGCGGGAAATGGACGCGCTCGCGATCAGGAAGGCCTGCCGCGAGTATGCCGCGAGCTTCATCGACGTGCAGCGCCGGCAGTTCCGGCGGCTCGGAGTCGGCGGCGAGTGGGACCGCCCCTACTCGACGATGGACTTTGCCTACGAGGCGGAGATCGCGCGCGCCTTCGGCGAGTTCTACAAGAAGGACCTCGTGTACCAGGCCCTGAAGTCGGTACGGTGGTGTTACACGGACCAGACCGCGCTCGCCGAGGCCGAGCTCGAATACGAAGAGCGCACCGATCCGGCGATCTGGGTCGCATTCCAGTTCGCGCACCGCGACGAGATCCTGAATAGCTTCGGCAATCCCCCTCTGACCAGCCCCTACGACATGGCCGACGCGTTCGCTCTCATCTGGACGACGACCCCCTGGACGATCCCCGCTAACGTCGCGATTGCCGTGCATCCGAAGGAGACTTATGTGCTCTGGGCCTTTGGCGGCAAGCTGCTCGTCGTTGCCAGGCCACTGCTTCAAGCCGTGATGAATCAGCTTGGGAATCCCCCGAAGACTATCGTCCTCGCCGAGGCGCCCGGTTCGGCTCTTGTCGGGCTGCGTTACCGGCACCCGCTCGCGCCCGAGATGCGCGGAAAGCTCGAGCCGGAGGAGCAAGCGCGCTCCTTCCGCCTGGTCGCCGCCGACTACGTCACGACGGACACCGGCACCGGGCTCGTGCACACCGCGCCGGGGCATGGCGAGGACGATTTCGTCACCGGGAAGAACGAGAACCTCCCCATCCTCTCGCCGGTGGACGAGGCCGGGCGTTTCACGACCGCCGAGAAGTACCGCGGCAAGAGGGTGCTCGAAGCCAACAGGGAAATCGCCGAAGACCTGCGGGCCGCCAGCGCGCTCCTTCACCTCGAGGAGAATTTCCGACACGAATACCCTCACTGCTGGCGCTGCAAGAAGCCGGTCATCTTCCGGGCCACCGTGCAGTGGTTCGTCCGCCTGGACAATCCGGGCAACGACGTCCGCGGCGGGGCGCTCGAAGCGATCCGCCGGGTGCGCTGGGTGCCGGCCTGGGGCGAGCAGCGCATCTCGGGGATGGTGGAGAACCGCCACGAATGGGTGATTTCCCGGCAGAGGCGCTGGGGCTCTCCGATCACGCTCCTGTATGCCATGAAGGACGGTGAGCGCTCAGGGGTCTACCCGTGGGCCGGCGCGCTCGAGGAGCAGGAGAAGTTCTTCGACCACGTCGCGGCGATCTTCCGGCGCGAAGGAGGAGACGCCTGGTATGCGCGGCCGGCGGAGGATTTCCTCCCCCCCGGAGCGGACCGGCGCGGCTTCCCGGAGTTCCAGAAGGAGACGGACATCCTGGACGTCTGGTTCGACTCGGGTGTCTCGCATCTGGCCGTCCTCCGTTCCGGGCGATGGCCGGAGCTCGCGCGCGGGGACGGCGGCCCTCCCGCCGACCTCTACGTCGAGGGGCACGACCAGTACCGGGGCTGGTTCCAGTCCTCGCTCCTGACCTCCGTGACGCTCTTCGGGGAGGCGCCCTATCGGGAGGTCATCACGCACGGCTTTGTCGTGGACGGCCAGGGACGGAAGATGTCCAAGTCGCTCGGCAACGACGTCGCGCCGCAGGACCTCGTCAACCGTTATGGCGCCGACATCCTGCGCCTGTGGGTCGCGAGCCTCGACTACCGCGACGACGACCCCATCTCCGAGGAGATCCTCTCGCGCTGCGGCGAGGCGTACCGCAAGGTCCGAAACACGGCGCGGTACCTGTTGTCGAACCTGTATGACTTCGACCCGGCCCGGGACTCGGTCTCCTTGCCGGATCTCCTCTCCCTCGACCGCTGGATCCTCGGAGAAGCGCGGGACCTTGCCGCCCGGATCCGGGAAGCCTACGAGAGCTACCAGTTCCACGTCGTGTACCACTCGCTCGTCAACTTCTGCGCGACGACGCTGTCCGCGTTCTATTGCGACATCGTCAAGGATCGCCTCTATGCCTCCGCGCCCGGCTCCCGGGACCGGCGCTCCGCCCAGACCGCGATGTACAGGATCGGCCGTGCCCTCTCGACTCTCTCGGCGCCGGTCCTCCCCTTCACCGCGGAGGAGATCTGGACGGCCCTTCCGGACCCCAAGGAACAATCCGTTCACCTGGCGCGTTTCGAGACGCTGGACGACGTGGCGCGGGACACCGGGTCGGCGCCGGCCTGGGAAAGGCTGACAAAACTGCGAGAAGAAGTGGCAGCCGTGCTCGAGGAAGCCCGGCGGGAAAAAGTGATCGGGTCCTCCCTCGAGGGGGCGATAGCCCTGACGCCCCACGAGACCCTGGAGAGCGACCGGGCTGCCTCAGAAACGGTGGGACCGGGCCTTGCCGACCTCTTCATCGTCTCGGCCGTTTCTCTGGGAGCGGCTACCGATCCGGACCTCGGCTGGAGAAGCTCGGCGGCCTATCCGGGCCTCTCGCTGCGTTTCGAGAAGGCCCCCGGCAGGCGGTGCGACCGCTGCTGGAAGGTGACGCCCGAGGCGGAAGGCACCGGCCTCTGCGTCCGTTGCCGGGAGGTCCTGAAGAGTCTGGGATATCCACCGCTCGGGGCTGCTGTATGAGCGAATTGCCCCGGATCAAGGAGAGCGCCCTCTACAGGGCGGCTTACTTCATCGTCTCATTGGCCGTGCTGCTCCTGGACCAGTGGACCAAGGGGATCATTACGCGGACCTTCGACGTTCACCAGTCGAGCCCCGTCATCGGAGGCCTCTTCGACCTGACCTACGTACGCAACAGCGGCGCCGCGTTCGGCCTCTTCGCTTCGGTCGATTCCTCGATCAAGGCGGTGATCTTGAACAGCGTGGCGGTGCTGGTCTTCATCGTCGTATCGGCCTATGCGCTCCGCTCGTCGCACAAGAGCGTGAGGCTCCAGGTCGGCTTCGCCCTCATCCTGGGAGGGGCGATCGGCAACCTCATGGACCGGGTCCGGTTCGGCTACGTCGTGGACTTCCTCGATTTTTCGATCTCGGGCCACCACTGGCCGGCCTTCAACGTCGCGGACTCCGCGATCTGCATCGGCGTGGGGTTGCTGTTCCTGGACATGCTTCGAAGCGAAGAGGAAGCCCGCCCGCCGGTGGCTTCTCCCCCGCCGGCGTCGTAATCGAATGTTTCCGCGCCTCCTCCACATCAGGTCGTTCTATCTGCCGACGTACGGTGTCATCCTGGCCCTGGCCTATCTGACGGGCATCTGGCTCCTGCGGCGCAAGGCGATCGCGGCCGGGCTGCCTGAGCAGAAGATCCTGGATTTCTCGCTCTATCTCCTCGCGTCGGCAATCCTCGGCGCCAAGGCGATGCTGATCCTCGTCGAGTGGCGCCGATACACCGCCCACCCCGCGGACCTGATCGAGGTGCTTCGGTCCGGCGGCGTTTTCTACGGCGGATTGATCTGCGCCTCGGTCGTCGGGATCTGGTACCTGCGCAAACACCGGCTCCCCGCCTGGCAGGTCGCGGACATGGGCGCCCCCTCGATCGCGTTGGGCGAGGCGATCGGGCGCTGGGGTTGCTTCGCCGCCGGGTGCTGCTACGGCAAGCCCTCCGACGGCCCCTTCCGCGTGACGTTCACGGACCCCTTTGCCCACGAGGCTGTCGGCACGCCGCTGAACGTCCCTCTGCACCCGACGCAGATCTACCTGTCTCTGAACTCCTTGCTGATCTTCCTCGTCCTCCAGTGGGCATACAGGCGCCGCACCTTCGACGGCGAGGTCTTCTGGCTTTACGTCCTCCTCTACTCGATCACCCGGGGCATCATCGAGGTCTGGCGCGGCGACCTCGTCCGCGGCTTCGTCATCCCGGGCATCCTCTCGACCTCGCAATTCATCGGGGTGCTGACCGCGCTCGCCTCGCTCGCGATGCTGTTCTACCTGTCCCGCCGCAGCCGCGCGGAAGCGTAGGCCCTGTCCGTGACATCCTCAGCCCCTTGCCTGTCATCCCTTCGCCCTACCTCCCTCCTGTCATCCTGAGCGAAGCGAAGGATCTGCTCTCGAGGAACCCGCCGAGCAGATTCTTCGTCGCTGCGCTCCTCAGAATGACAGGCCCTCAATGATTCGTCGCTTCAAAGTCGGCCAGCCCTCCGAGGGGACGCGGCTCGATCTGTTTCTCGCGTCCGTTTGCGCGGACCTGTCGCGGTCCCGGATCCAGAGGCTGATCGAGGAAGGCGCGGCGCGCGTGGCCGGAGTCGCGGCTAAGAGGTCTCACAAGGTTCGCGCGGGCGAGGAAGTCGAGATCGAGGTAGCGGAGCCCCGCGCCATCACCCTCGAGCCCGAGGCGATTCCCCTCTCCGTGCTCTACGAGGACGAGCACCTCCTCGCGCTCGACAAGCCGGCGGGACTCGTCATGCACCCATCGCCGGGGCACGGCTCCGGGACCCTCGTCAATGCCCTGCTCCATCACATTCGCGATCTTTCGGGCGTCGGGGGGGAGCTGCGCCCCGGCATCGTCCATCGCCTCGACCGCGACACCTCGGGCGTGCTCCTCGTGGCAAAGAGCGACGTCGCGCACGCCTCGCTCTCGCGGCAGATGAAGAAGCGATCAATGCGGAAGGAATACCTGGCCCTCGCGGCCGGAGTCCCGAAGGTCCGCAAGGGAGAGATAGCCTTCGCCATCGGCCGCGACCCGCGCGACCGGAAGAAGATGAAAGCCTTCCGGCGGATGGAGCCTCCGCCGGCCGGCGCACGCGAGGCACGCACGCTCTACGAGATCGAGCGGGAGTGGTTCGCCCTCGGGCTCACTCTCCTGCGCTGCCGGCTCGTGACGGGACGCACGCACCAGATCCGCGTGCACCTGGCGGCCGAGGGCCTGCCGGTCGTCGGCGACCCCGTGTACGGGCACCCCCGATATGACCGGGTCCACGATCCCCTCCTAAAAAAGAGGCTTTCGGAATTCCCGCGACAGGCCCTGCACGCGGAGCGGATCGCGTTCCGCCATCCCGCATCGAACGCGGAGATGGAGATCGTGGCGCCGCTCCCGGCGGACATGACCGGTCTGATCGCCTCCATCGAGACAGTCAACCTCCGCCTGTCATCCTGAGCGAAGCGAAGGATCTGCCCTCGTCATCCGCAGTCGGCTGCGTATAATTGTCGAGCGATGAGAGCGCAAGGAGAAACGCCGGCGCGATGGACTTCGACATCATCGGCGCAATCTCAGACGTCAAAACGATCGCGGTCGGCCGCGGAATTCGAGATCTCAGACGCCTGGAACGCAGTTATGGACGGGGTAGGTGGCGAAAGCGGAAGGGCTTCGCGGCAGTTCGCCTGAAGGACACCCATGAGACGTTTACAGCGGAAATCCACTGGTACGAGGCGACCGGCGTCGGCCGGAAAGAGTTCAAGATCAAGCGCAGGATCGGGTCGGAAGGTTAAGGGCTACGTCCTGTGTGTGACTAACTCTGGGTATTCGGCCTCACTAGAGGTGCGCAAGCTGTACGAGTATTTGGATCCGCTGGCGAGCGATCCCAAGTCACGCATCCGTGTCGTGGACGAATCCGGCGACGACTATCTCTACCCAAGAGCTTTCTTTCGCCGAGTCGCACTCCCTCGGCCGATTAAGCGAGCGCTCGTCCGGTCGAACACCGCAGCGTAGCCTCTCCACGATCACTCTTGGCGAAACGTTGGCCGCCTTCTGGAGGCTGCTGGTCAGTCTCTTGAAGTCCCTCTGATTCCATCTTCACCTTTACGTGCCTTCCTTCTTCTTGGGCACGACGACGACCGGAGGGATTTCTTCCTTGCGGACCTCCTGGTTGAAATCCGCGAGATCCTTGTCGAGGACGGTCTTCAGTTCGGCCTGGACGGCGGCGAGCTCTCCCTGGATCTGCTTGAGATAGACGGCCGCGTTGTCGGTCGGCTTCGAGTCCGATGATCCGACGACGGTCGCGAGGCCCGCAAACTGGTGGTCGAGGGCCGGCTCGAAGTTCAGGACGTCCTGGTTGCTCTTGATCTCCGGGTTGACGAGCTTCTTCTCGACCGCCGTCAGCTTGTCCGAGAGCGCCTTCCCCTTTTCCTTGAGCGTCGTTCCCTTGCCGAGCTTCTCGGCGCGGTCGCCGACCTCCCGGACCTGGTTCTTGATATCGCGGATCTGCTGGACCCCGTCGTGGCAGGCCGAGAGGCCTTCGCGCGCCTCGCGCAAGAGGTCGTATTGCTTCTTCAGGTCCTCGGCCGTCGCGCCGGCGTTCGGGTTCGGGAGCACCTCGAACGGCTCGGTCATCGTCTGGCCCGCGTACTTCACGCGCACCGCGTACGTCCCCGGCGCGACCTTCGGGCCCTGGCTGTTGCCCCAGATAATCGCTTTCGGCAGCAAAGAGGGCCTCAGAATCCGCATGTCCCAGACGGGACGGTTGACCCCCGCCTTCGGCTC
>Ga0209009_1000058_pt1 | contig 49833 bp, 43 predicted proteins | sample BlaSpr_A8_OM3_M2_FD_187979 | JGI IMG/M metagenome (GOLD analysis project Ga0209009, IMG submission 187979) | Forest soil microbial communities from Thunder Bay, Ontario, Canada - Black Spruce, Ontario site 2_A8_OM3_M2 (SPAdes) (version 2) | ecosystem: Environmental > Terrestrial > Soil > Boreal... | reverse complement strand
GAAGTCTCCCAGAGGGGAGGAGGCGCGCGCCGCGGGAGCGGAGCGACTGCGCGGGATCAGACGAGCGATCGAGGCCGCATCCGGCCGAGTCGCTCGCCGGTGCGCCGCAGGCGCAGATCCCGCACAGTCGTGTAGCGACGTTGGAGGCCGCATCCGGCCGAGTCGCTCGCCGGTGCGCCGCCAGGCGCAGATCCCACGCAGCCGCGAAGCGACGTTACCGGGCGGCTTCCTTCTCCTGGGCGTCCACGACGGCGATCGCGGCCATGTTGACGATGTCGGCGACGTCCACGCCGCGCTGGAGGACGTGGACGGGGCGCGCCATGCCGAGGAGGATGGGGCCGATCGCCTCGGCGCCGGCGAGGCGCCAGACGAGCTTGTAGGCCGCGTTGGCCGCGTCGAGGCTCGCGAAGATGAGGATGTTGGGGCGCCGCACGGTCGCCCATGGGTAATTCGCCTCGAGCATCTCGGGTACGACGGCGAAATCCGCCTGCATTTCGCCGTCCACAGGCAGGTCCGGTCGCGCGGCCCGGATGAGCTCTACGGCGCGCCGCGACTTCAGGGCGCTCGCGTGCGTGTTCGACCCGAAGTTGGAGAAGGAGACGAGCGCCACCCGCGGCTCGATGTCGAAGCGGCGGACCGCGTCCGCGGTCAGCAGCGCGACCTCCGCCAGCTGCTCGGCCGTCGGATCGATGTTGACCGTCGTGTCGGCGAAGAAGAAGGTCCGGTCCTTCAGCATGAGGATGTACAGGCCGTAAACGCGCTGTACTCCGGGAGCCGTCCCGACGATCTGCAGGGCCGGCCGGATCGTGTCGGGGTAGGACTGGGTCAGCCCCGAGATGACACCGTCGGCGTCGCCGGCGTCGAGCATCAGCGGCGCATAGACATTGCGGATGCGCACGAGCCGGGCGGCGGATTCCACCGTGACTCCGTCCCGGCGGCGCAGCTCCTCGAGCCGGCGGGCGTACGCGGGCAGCTTCGCCGACGTCTCGCTGTGGACGAGCTCCACCCTGTCCATCGGGACGTTCAACTCCCGCGCGAGCGTCTCGACCTCCTTCTCGCGGGCGAGGAGGATCGGCCGGCAGATCCCCTCCTCCGCCAGAATCTTGGCCGCGCGGAGGATCTTCGGATGCTCTCCCTCGGGGAAGACGATGCGCTTCGGGTCCTGCCGCGCCTTCTCGATGACGACGCTCATGATCTCGCGCGAGCGCGACAGCATCGACTCGAGCCGGCGCAGGTAGGCGCTCATGTCGGTGATCGGTCGCCGCGCGACGCCGGACGTCATCGCGGCCTCAGCCACCGCCGGCGCGACCCAGAGGAGGACGCGGAAGTCGAAGGGCTTGGGGATCAGGTACTCGCGGCCGAAACGGAATGTCTGGCCGCCGTAGGCCTTGGAAACCGAATCGGGCACGTCCATCTTCGCGAGCGCGGCCAGGGCCCGGGACGCGGCCATCTTCATGGCTTCGTTGATCTCGCGCGCCCGCACATCGAGGGCCCCGCGGAAGATGAAGGGGAAACCGAGCACGTTGTTGACCTGGTTGGGGTAGTCGCTCCTTCCCGTCGCCATGATCACGTCCGGGCGCGCCGCCTTCGCTTCCTCCGGAGTGATCTCCGGATCCGGGTTCGCCAGAGCGAAGACGATCGGGTCGCGGGCCATGGCCTTGAGCATCTCGCCCGTGACCGTCCCTTTCGCCGAGAGACCGACGAAGACGTCCGCTCCGACGAGCGCGTCGGCGAGCGTCCGTTCCTTCGTCTCGACCGCGAACTGCTCCTTGTACCGGTTCATGTCGCCGCGCCCCGCGTAGATCACGCCGGTCTTGTCCACGAGCCGCAGGTTCTCCTTCCGGACGCCATAGGAGAGATAGAGCTTCGCGCACGCGATCGCCGAAGCGCCGGCGCCGACGAAGACGACCTTGACCTCAGCGATCTTCTTCCCGACGATCTCGAGGGCGTTCAAGAGCGCCGCGGCCGAGATGATCGCGGTGCCGTGCTGGTCGTCGTGAAAGACCGGGATCTTCAGTCTCTTCTTGAGCGCCTCCTCGATCTCAAAGCACTCGGGAGACTTGATGTCCTCCAGGTTGATCCCCCCGAAGGTTGGGGAGATGGCCGCGACGGCCTCGATGAATCTGGCCGGGTCTTTCTCGTCCACCTCGATGTCGAAGACGTCGATGTCCGCGAAGCGCTTGAAGAGGACGCCCTTGCCTTCCATGACGGGCTTGGCGGCGAGCGGGCCGAGGTCCCCGAGCCCGAGCACCGCCGTGCCGTTGGAGATGACGGCGACGAGGTTGCCCTTCGCCGTGTACTCGTACACTTTGTCCGGGTCGTCGGCGATGTCCAGGCACGGGACGGCGACTCCCGGAGTGTAGGCGAGAGAGAGATCTTCCGACGTGCGGCAGGGCTTCGTGGGGACGACCTCGATCTTCCCCTTCCGGCCCCGGCTGTGGTACTCGAGAGCGTCTTCGTTCGTGATCTTCCTCACCGGGCCACCACGTTCCTCTCCCGGGCGGAGAATGGCGCCGACGCCAGCTCATCGCGCAGCGCCCGGACTGCAGGGACGGCATCCGTCCGGGGCACGGCACGCACCGACTTGTCGCGCCGGGCGACGACCTCGATTTTTCCTTCCTTGAGGCTGCGCCCCCCGACGTTGACGCGGATCGGAAACCCGAGGAGATCCGCGTCCTTGAACTTGACCCCGGGGCGCTCGTCGCGGTCGTCGTAGAAGACCTCGAAGCCGGCTCCAGCGAGCTCCTCGTAGACAGAATCCGCCGCATCCTTCACGGAGGCGTCCGCGGGGTTCAGCGACACGAGCTCGATCTCGAAGGGCGCCAGCGCGAGGGGCCAGACGATCCCGTCGGCATCATGGTGCTGCTCCACCGCGGAAGCCATCGTGCGGCCGACTCCGATCCCGTAGGTCCCCATGACGGACGGCCGGCTCTCTCCTTTCTCGTCTGTGAACTTGCAGCCCAGGGCCTCCGAGTATTTGGTCCCCAGCTTGAAGATGTGACCCACCTCGATCCCCCGCGCGAGCTCGAGCGGCCGGCCGCACCGGGGACAGGGATCGCCGGCCCGCGCCCTGGCGAACACGCTCCAGGTTTCCACCTTCGCGTCCCGATCGAGCCCGAGGCCGCGCACGTGCCAGTCCTTCCGGCCGGCTCCCGTCACGGCGTTGACGGCGCCGCGCACGGATTCGTCCGCGATGACGCGGACCTCCGGCGGGAGCTCCCGAGGGCCCACGAAACCGACCGGCGCCCCCGTCGCCTTCTCGACCTTCTCCTCCGAGGCGAGGGCCAGGTGCTGCACGGAGAGCGCGTTCTTCAGAGCGACCTCGTTGGCGTCGAGGTCGCCGCGCAGCAGCGCCACCACGAAACCACTCTCGGTTTCATAGACGAGACACTTGATCATCCGCGACGCGGTGATCCCGAGAAACCGGACGACCTCTTCGATGCCGCCCATTCCCGGCGTTTCGACGTCCTGGAGCGCGGCCGCCGCCTCTCCGTCCCAGGGACTCGCCCGCTTTCCCGTCTGCGCCTTCTCGAGGTTCGCGCCGTAGCCGCAGGCGGCGCAGCGCACGACCGCGTCTTCCCCCGTCTCCGCCAGAACCATGAACTCCTCCGAATCCCGGCCTCCGATCGCTCCCGAGTCCGCCTCGACGACCGTGAACTCGAGGCCGCAGCGGGCGAAGATCCGCCGGTACGCGGCGTCCTGGGCCCGGTAGGACCGGTCAAGGCCGTCCGCGTCCGCGTCGAACGAATACCCGTCGTACATCAGGAACTCGCGGCCGCGCATGAGGCCGAATCGGGGGCGGATCTCGTCGCGGAACTTGGTCCGGATCTGGTAGAGGGTGACCGGAAGCTGCCGGTAGGAGGTGACGCCGGACTCGACCAGCGTGGTCACGGCCTCTTCGGCCGTCGGCGCCAGGCAGTATTCCCCGCCCTTGCGGTCCTTCAGGTGGAAGAGGATCTCCTCGGCGGCGTAACGCTCCCAGCGCCCGCTCCGCTCCCAGAGCTCGCGAGGCTGGAGGATGGGGACCTCGAGCTCCAACGCTCCGGACCGGTCCATCTCCTCCCGCACGATCGCCTCGGTCTTCCGGTGGGCCCGCAAGCCGAGCGGCGTCAGCGCATACATGCCGGCCGCGACCCGGCGCATCATCCCGGCCCGCGTCAGCAGGACGTGCGAGACCGCCTCGGCGTCCCCCGGAACCTCTCGGACGGTCTGTAAGAAGTACCTCGACCAGCGCATCTTCGACTCAAGAAGATACATCAGGGACGAGCTTTCAGTTTTCAGTTCTCAGTTGTCAGTCGCCGAAACTGAGAACTGAAAACTGTGAACGGATAACTCCTCTAGGCTTTCCGACCGGTCGGCGCGGCTTCCTTTCTCTTCGTGACGAACTTTTCGACGAGGCGGATGTTCGAGCGGACCTGGTGGAGCATCCGGTCCTCGAGCGCCCCCCCGCGCACGACGGTCTTGGCCTTGCTGAAAGCGGCCTTGGCCTCCTCGGGCTTGCCCGCCGCGAGATAAGCCATTCCGAGGTGATGGAACGTCGTCGGCTGCGCGGCGCGCTCGCTCGATCGGCGCAGGCAGTCGATCGCGCGGTCGAACTCGCGGCGCTTGTAGTGGACCCAGCCGAGCGTCGCCAGCGGGTAGGGCTTCAACTCGTCCGGCGCCTCGGAGAGCGCCCGGCCCGCGTAGTCGAGCGCCGAGTCGAGGTCCTCTTCGCCCTCCGCGAGCGTCGTCGCGAGCTCGTAGTACGCGATCGCGCGCGAGGTCTTCGAAGGGTGCTTCTCGAGAAAATCGCGCACGAACCGCACGGCTTCTTTCGGTTTCCCCTCCGCCCGCAACGCCTCCGCCAGCGTCGAGCAGGCCGCCGCCGCCACGACGTCCTCGGGGTCTCCGGCGAGAACCTGCCGGCACGCCGCGATGGCCTCCTTCCAGAGTCCGAGGGTGGCGGACAGAAGCGCAAACGAAATCCGGATCGTGGAATTCTGCGGCTCCTCGGCGAGCGCCGTGCGGTAGAGCTCGTGCGCGCGGCGCAGCAGTCCCCGCGAGACGTTCTCCTCGGCCTCGTGGTAGGCCGCGGCGCCCGGCCCGTCCACGCGCGGCAACGCGTAGCGCCGGCGGCGCTCGAGCAGCCGGACCGCTTCCTGGTACTCGAGACGCCGGGGGTTCTTCTCGAGGGCGTCCTGAAAACACTCGAGCGCGCGCCGGGCGCGGTTCTTCTCCAGGTAGCAGAGACCGAGCTGGAACGCGGCCTCCTCGGAATCGGGTTCCAGCCTCCGCGCCTCTTCGAACTCGCGGATCGCGCGCGGGATGTCTCCCTTCTCCCGCAAGACAGTTCCGAGCAGCACGTACGCGGCCGGAACGGGGGCCGTCTCGAGAGCTCGCCGCAGCTCCTGTTCGGCGTCGTCCCATCGGGACGCGTTGGCATAGAGCGCGCCGAGGGCGAAGTGGGGCAGAAACGCGTCGGCCTTCCTCTCGAGCGCGCGCTTGAGGAGCGCCTCCGCGGCCTCCGTCTCGCCTTTCTCAGAGGCCGCGATGCCCGAATAGACGAGCGACTCGAAGTGGTTGGGCTCGACCGCGAGGATTTTCTTGAAGTAGCCCGTAGCCCGTTCGAGATCTCCCGCCGAGAAGCAGGTCTCGGCCAGGTAGAAGGAGAGCTCGACGTTTCCCTTGTCCAGCCGCGAGAGATCTTCGAGCAGGCGGACGCCGCGGTCGGCGTCGAGCGCGAGGATCGCGAACTCCGCGGCCCGCAGGCGCTGGAGGAACTCGTCGCGGTCCTCACCGGAGAAGCGCGCCACGATCCGGTCCCGCCGCTCGAGGAAGCGATCCTTCTTCTCGACGGCCTGCATGCGCTCATCCATCTTTGTTTCCCAGAGATCGAGGACCTCCTGGGAGCGGATCGCGCCGCGGCGCTCGAGCGTCTCCTGCAGCGCCAGAATCCCGGTATGTGCCACGAAGAGGTTCTTTTCGAGGTTTCCGAGCGATTCGAAGAGGGACTTGACGGCGTCGCCCGTGCGCTTGACGACGTCCTCGAGCGTCGAGATGCGCTCAAGCAGGTGCTCGTCGAAGGGGATCTCCTCCGGCGTTTCGCCGCTCTCCTCGACGACCCCGACGCCCGAGAGGACGAGAAGCTTGGAATGGCACCGCGAGCAGAACTCCTCCTCGTCGGGGTTCTTCAAGCCGCAGACCTGGCAGTACATCAGAAGAAGTTGTGAGTTGTGAGTTGTGAGTTGTGAGTTGGTTTCGGCGACGTCATGCTAGTACTCGTAAAAGCCGTGGCCGGTCTTTTTCCCCAGCCAGCCGGCGTCCACCATCTTCACCAGCAGCGGGCTCGGCCGGTAGCGGGGGTCGCCGAAACCCTGCTGCAGCACACGCAGGATCGAGAGACAGGTGTCCAGGCCGATGAAATCGGCGAGGGCCAGGGGTCCCATCGGATGGTTCATGCCGAGCTTCATGATTGCGTCGATCGCTTCCCTCGTCGCGACCCCTTCCCGCAGAACTTCGATCGCTTCGTTGATCATCGGCAGGAGGACACGGTTGGAGACGAAGCCGGGAGAATCATTGCAGAGAATGGCCGTCTTTCCCATCGCGCGCGCGAGCGAGAGGACGTCATCGGCCGTCTCGTCGGAGGTGGCGACCCCCCGGATGACTTCGACGAGCGCCATGACCGGCACCGGGTTCATGAAGTGCATGCCGATGAAGCGCGCGGCGCGGCCGGTCGCGCCGGCCAGGCGCGTGATCGAGATCGAAGAGGTGTTCGACGCGAAGAGCGTCTTCTCCGGGCAGATCCCGTCGAGCTCGCGGAAGAGATCTTTCTTGACGGCTTCGTCCTCGACGACCGCCTCGATGACGCAGTCGGCCTCGGAGAATCCGGCGAGATCCTCACAAGTCGTGATGCGGCGCAGGGCCTCGGCCTTCTCCTCGGCCGTGCGCTTGCCTTTCGCGACTTCCCGCTCGAGGTTCCTTTCGATTGACGCCCGGGCCTTTTCCAGAAAGAGAGCGCCCTGGTCGGCGAGAAGCACGCGGAATCCCGAGGCCGCCGCCACGTGGGCGATGCCGCTGCCCATCTGGCCCGCCCCCACGACGCCGACTGTGCCGACTTCCATGGCGGGACTCTATTGCTGCCGGGGTGCCGAATTCAAACCGGAGCCGTAAAACGTTAAACGTAAAACGTCAAACGGAGCCTCGGTCTCCCGGCCAGGGCCACGTTTTACGTATTACGCTTTACGTTTTACGTCTCAGGTTCCGAGCTCGACGCGGTAGCGCGGCGCGCCGAAACGGGACAGCAACGTGATCCCCACGGCGGCGATGGAGGCCGCGCTCCAAACGATCGAGCCGACGAATGGGAGAAGCGAGATCGCTCCAAGGGCCGCCAGCCCCGCCGCGAGGGCCGCCGGGCGCTTGCCGGGCGCCACGCTCTGGAGGAGCTTCTGCCCGAGCAGGAGGAAGAGCGCGCCCATCCCGAACACCTTGGCGGCGATCGCCACGGCGCCGAACAGAATCACGATCGGCACCGACAGCGGCGGCGGAAGAAGCGCCAGCGCCGAGACGGATGCGAGAAGGAGCGTCAGGACGCCGAGCGCTCCGGCCAGAAGCGTGCGGGGCCACTCGCTCTCGGCGGAAGCGGCCGCGCGGGCGAAGGGCGACGCGAAGAAGAAAAGGAGGGCCAGGCTAACGGCCAGCCAGACGGAGAGCCCTATGAGACGCAGGCCTCGCGACAGCAGGACGTGGCTCCCCTCCTGCCACGGCGGCCGGTGCGTTTCGTCGAGATACAGCCGCAGGAGCGTTCCCGGTGTCGAGACCATGCCGCGGACGGGAAAAGGTCTCCCCGCCGGCACAGTGACGCCGCCGCCGAAGACCGAGAGGTTTCCCCCGACGAACCCGGACGGCTCGAACGTTACGCTGCCCCCCCAGACGACGACGTCTCCCTCGACGGGCGCCGCGATGCGCACGTCCGACAGGACGGCTACGACGCGGCCCGCGACGGGCCGGCGGATCTCTATGTCCCTCGCGAAGGTGGTCTGCCCCGAGGCAGTCGCGGCGGCCGCGGCGGACATGGACGAGGCCGCAAGAAGCAGCAGTCCGGCCGCGATCACCGCCGGCTCACCCGGGCGAAGGCGCGCCGCGAGACCCAGACGACGGGAGCCAGAAGGAGCAGGCAGGCGAGACCGATCGCCTGCTCGCGCCGAATGGCCAGGCCCAGGGCCTCCAGCCCCGCGGGGAAGGCAGCCCCGAGATCAAGGAACCACCGGGCTGCGGCGCGCAAGAGCGCGGCTGCCGGAGCGAGGGCGGCGGCGGCAAGACCCGCCTGGCCGCGCGCCGATATGCCCGGCAACGCCAGCACGACCAGACCCGAGAAGAACAGGGCGGCGGCAAGAAGGCACGGTCCTCTCCAGAGCGCGAAATCACGGAGCTCCCGGGCCGAAAACGGGCGCAGGCGCAGGACCCTGCCGGCGAGATCGGGAAGTGGGGCAGGATCCGGGGACGGTCCTTCGGCCGACAATCCCTGGAGACCTCCCAGACTGTCGAGCTCGCGGGCCAGGGCCGCCGCCGCGGAAACCCTGGCGGAACAGGAAGAGCAGGCGCGGGAGTGCTCCGCGGCGTCGGCGGCATAAACGGGCGGAGCCCCACAGGCGAGGGCCTCGGCATCCAGCGGATCCAACGGACGGGCGCAAAAGTTCACGATAGTTCTCCCGACAACCTGTCTTTCAATACGGCTCTGGCCCGAAAGAGTTTGTTTTTCACCGTTCCGAGGGGCATTTGCTTGACCTCCGCAATCTGCTCGTAGGAAAGACCCCCAAAGTGCCGCAGGGTAATGAGTTCCCGGAACTCCGCCGGTAGCGCGGCGATGGCGCGGGCGATAGCACTGCCTCGCTCGACGTTGCGAAGCTCCGCGTAGGGGTCCATGTCGTGGCTCTTGTACTCGAAAGAGGACGCCCTTCCGTCAGCGTCCTGCACCTCCAGAGGGACGGTCCGGGGGCGGCGTTTTCTCAGGTGGTCGATCGCCGCGTTTCCGGCGATCCGGAAGACCCAGGTCGAGAACTTGTAGGCCGGGTTGTATCGGTCGAGGGCGCCGAAGACCTTCAGGAAGATCTCCTGCGACAGATCGAGCGCGTCGTCCCGGCTCCCGACCATCCGGGCGACATGGGCGAGCACGCGGGACTGGTACCGGCGCACCAGGACTTCGAAGAGGTCCTCCTCGCCCGCACGGATGCGGCCGACGAGCTCCTCATCGGCCGGGGGGGCCGGGGGACCCCAGCGTTCCCCGCTGGTATTGCTCGGAGACATTTTTCTGGCCCGCCGCGGTCTTCGGCGGTTCTTGCTTTCAAGCGCGCGGCGAGGTCCCTCGAATGACTTACAATCCGGCCCCCATTGTACGAGACCGGGGGCGCCCGGCCCCGGAGCATTTCAGGAGGATTCCGATGGACCAGGTCGCCGAACCGCAGTTCCCGACGATCGGCACGCCGCCCCAGGGTGTGGACTCCGCCAGCCCTTTCGAAGAGATGATGTCGCGCTTCGACGTCGCGGCCCAGAAACTGGGACTCGACCCCGGCCTCTACAAGGTCCTGCGCGAGCCCGTCCGGGAGACGAAGGTCTCGATACCGATCGTGATGGACGACGGGAGGATTGAAGTCTTCATCGGCTATCGCGTCCTTCACAACATCGCGCGAGGCCCCGGCAAGGGGGGCATCCGGTACGACAAGAACGTGACCCTGGACGAGGTCCGGGCCCTCTCCGCGTGGATGACCTGGAAGTGCGCCGTCGTCAACATCCCGTTCGGTGGTGCCAAGGGGGGGGTCATCTGCGATCCGGGCTCGCTCTCGCGCGGAGAGCTCGAGCGGATCACGCGCCGCTACACGGCCGAGCTCATGGATCAGTTCGGGCCGGAAAAGGATGTGCCCGCGCCCGACATGGGCACGAACCCTCAGACGATGGCCTGGATCATGGACACCTACTCGATGCACGCGAGGCATACGGTCACTTCGTGCGTGACAGGCAAGCCTCTCTCGCTCGGCGGTTCGCGGGGGCGGGTCGAAGCGACCGGCCGCGGGTTGATGCTCATCTGCCGCGAGGCCGCGCCCCTGAAAGGCCTGACGCTCGACTCCAGCCGGATCGTCGTGCAGGGCTTCGGCAATGTGGGCTCCATCTCGGCGCGCATGTGCCATGAAGCGGGCGCGACCGTCATCGGCGTTTCCGACATCAGCGGCGGCATCTGGAACGAAAAGGGGCTCGACATCCCGGCCGTCCTGAAGCACTACGAGAGGAGCCGCTCCTTCGAAGGCTTCCCCGGCGTCTCGCGGATCAACAACGCGCAGCTGCTCGAGCTTGACACCGACATCCTCATTCCCGCCGCCAACGAGAACCAGATCCGCAGCCGGAACGCCGGCAACATCAAGGCCCGGATCATCGTGGAAGGGGCCAACGGCCCGACGACGCAGCGCGCCGACGATGTCCTGGACCAGAAAGGCGTGCTGGTCGTACCGGACATCCTGGCCAACGCCGGCGGCGTCACGGTCTCCTATTTCGAGTGGGTCCAGGACCGCGCGGGCTTCTTCTGGCGCGAGCAGGAAGTCAACGAGCGGATGGAAGACATCATGGTGCAGTCCTTCAGGGACGTGGCCGGGATGGCGGAAAAATACAATGTCAGTTTCCGGATCGCGGCCTACATGCTCGGCATTTCCCGAGTCGCCCACGACACGATGGTGCGCGGGCTCTACGCATAGAACGTCGCTACGCGCGGCTCGGGCGGCGCGGCTTGAACGCCGCTGGCAGCCGACGGACGTATACTTCCGGCGTGAGCACGGACCTGTTGGAAGAAGCTCGCAGACTTAGTTAGCCCTCGCGACTGAGTGCGCGTGTCCTGCTTCGTCGGGCGGCCGAGCTCGACCCGGCGGGAATCGAGGACTGGTACGAAGCCCAACAGTCGGGTTTCGGAGCCGAGTTCCGAAAAGCGATCGATGAACTCTTCAAACATATTGGTGACAACCCGCTTGCATATCCCGAACGATACGGAGCGAACCGTCGTGCGATCGTTCGGCGATTTTCCTACGTCGTCTGGTACCACCTGCAGGACCGCGATGCGATCGTCCTCGCTTGCATTCACGTGAGACGAGACCCGCGGTTGGCTCGCGTCCGTCTTCGCGAGGACTTCTAACCAGCGTTAGGCAACCGAAGAATCGCCAATTCATGCGTTCCTTCTGGGCGCGTCTGCTTCTCTTCTTCGCCGTCGTCGCCACGATCAGGCTGGTCATCCGCAGTCGTTATCGAAAGCTCGCGAAGACGCGGACCCTGCTCCGCTGTGTTCGCCGGCGGGCATGCAAGCGTCGGGCGCCCGCCGCATGCCATTCACACGACGTCAGCCGCCAGTTCTCAGTTCTCAGTTCTGAAAACTGATGACTGATAACTGACTACTGATTACTTTCTTACCGGAGGGTCACCTTCGGTCGGATCTCGGGGACTTCGTAGGCGAGCTTCCTCTCAAGCTCCGGAAGAGTGGCCTGGACGGGCTTTCTCCAGGCGGGGTCGAGGAGCTCCAGGGTCAGGCGTCTCCCGGAGAGAGCCACCGGCTCCACTTTTCTCGCCAGCGGCTCCCCGACGATCCGATCCCATCGGGCGCGAATCCAGAGGAGCGCGTCCTCTCCCTTCGCCATCCGGCGCAGAAGCCCGTCGGCCGCGGCGTCGAGACGGGTCAGTGGGACGTCCGCCCGGCGCTTCACAGCTCCGCCCGCAGGCGCTCGCGGCCGGACTCGGGCGGCACGGCCCGCAGGGGCTTCTCCCCGGAGAGAACGCGGCGGACATCCTCGACGACCATCCGCGCCATCTCCCGGCGTGTCTCGTGCGTCGCGCTCCCCGCATGCGGCATGAGGACCACGCGGTCGCTGTCCAGGAGCGCCGCCCCCACCGCCGGCTCGTTCTCGTAGACATCGAGTCCCGCCCCGGCGAGCGGGCCCATCGCGAGCGCACGCGCGAGGGCGGCTTCCTCGACAATCGCTCCGCGCGAGGTGTTCAGGAGCCAGCTCCCCGCCTTCATTTTCGCGAACGTCTCGGCGTTGAAGAGGTGCCGGGTCTCCTCGTTCAAGGGGAGGTGGATCGAGACCACATCGGACCGCCGCAACAGCTCGTCGAAGGAGACCCGCGGCGGGTCGTCCGGGTCGCCTTCGTCGCGGGGAGAGCGTCCGCAGGCGATGACCGTCATTCCGAAGGCCCGGGCCCGGCGGGTTACCGCCCTTCCGATCCGCCCCGGCCCCAGGACCCCGAAAGTCTTTCCCTTCAGGTCCGACCCGAGAAGGAGATCGGGCTCCCAGCCTGAAAAACTGCCGCTCCGCACGAGGCGGTCGCCTTCCACGATGCGGCGGGCGAGCGCGAGCAGCAGGGCGAGCGTCATGTCCGCCGTGGCGTCGGTCAGCGCGTTGGGCGTGTTGGTCACCAGGATGCCGCGGGAGGCCGCGGCCGCGCGGTCGATGTTGTCCACGCCGACGCCGTACTGCCCGACGATCTTCAACTTCTTCCCCGCGGCAAGCACGGTCTCCGTAACGGGATCGCTCACCAGGGTGATGAGCGCGTCGGCGTCGGCCACCTCGGCGGCAAGCTGCGCCTCGCTCGGACGGATCGTCAGCACCCGCACTTCGAAGTCGGGCTCGAGTGTCGAAAGAGAAGGCTCCGGCAGAGCGTGGGTCGCGACCACGACCCCGCCCGCGGCTTCTCGAGTTTCTTCCTGCGAATGCGTCATGGAATTCCGTTCCGGATGATCCACCGGCGAGTTTAGCAGGTTGGCGAGAGTCAAGAGTCGGGGTGCCTGATCCTCAGCTCTCAACCCTCAACCTCTCTTCTCCATCCATCTCCCCAGGAAGAAGATCGCAGCGCCGGCGGCGAGGAGCGAAAGCTCGAGACGCACGTTTCCTCCGAGCACGCCGCTGAAAAACCCCACTCCGGTCACCACCAGACCCAGGAGTTGGAGGGCGCGCGCCGTCGCCTGCACTTGACCTCGGCCGGCGGTCTAGGGCGCTTCCGAGATGGTGACCCGGACGATCCGGTCTCCCTGCTCGACCCGCTCGACGGCGTCCTGGCCCGCAACGACCTGGCCGAAGACCGTGTAGAGGGCGTTCAGATGCGGCTGCGGAGAGTGCGTCACGAACCACTGGCTGCCGCCGGTGTCGGGGCCGGAAAGCGCCATGCCGACGGTCCCGCGCTCGTAGAGGAGAGGATTCAACTCGTCGCGGATCTCGTAACCCGGCCCGCCGTTGCCGGTGCCCGTCGGATCGCCGTCCTGGAGCACGAAATTGGGGACGACGCGGTGCACCGCGACCCCGTCGAAGTACTTCGCGCGCGCGAGCTTGACGAAGTTCATGACGGTCAGCGGTGCCTCGCGGCCGGAGAACCGGATCACGAACTCGCCGCGCGCCATCTCGATCCGCGCTTGCAGGGGCTTGCGCGCCTCGGCCAGGAGCGCCGCGTAGTCCGCCGCGGACCGCCCCGTCTTGTATTCCGGAGCGGGAAAGGCGGCGCGATCGGCCCGAAATGCCTGGATCAACGACCGCCGCGCGAGCCGGGCGACCAGCGTCTTGCTTTGATGGTACGCGGCCTCGACGATCGCGCGGGCGGCCGGCTCCGACCGCAGCTTCTCGCAGACCCCGATCGCCGCGATTGCGACGTCGGGCGACGAGTCCGCCAGTGAGCGGGTGAGCGCGTCGGCCACCAGAGGCAGGACAGAAGAATCGTTCAACTGTCCGAGGGCCTCGACCGCCGCGGCGCGCACCCCGGGGTCGGAGTCGGTCAGGGCGGAGTTGACGAGAGCGCGGCCTTCCCGCACCGCTTCCGCCGTCTTCAGGCTTCCGAGGACCGCCAGGCGCACGACCGCATCCTTGTCGGCGGCGAGCTTTTCCCGGTAGGGCTTCGCCTGCGCGACCGGCAGGAAGGCGAGCGTCTCCGCGGCCGTCGCCCGCAGGGCGGCGTCCGGAGACGCGACGGCCGCATCGAGGGCGGCTTTCGCCCGGTCCTTGAGGGCGGCAATCACAGAAACGATCGCGATCTGGCGGCGGCGGCCTTCGCCGGAGAGCGCGATGGACCAGAGGCGCTGCCGCACTTCGCGGTCGGTCGATTCGAATTGGCGCAGCAGCACCAGAGCGGGAACGGCGAGACTCGAGTTTGCGTCCCCCGCGAGAGCCAGGATCCTGGCCTTGCGGTCCTCGGCCATGACGGCCCCCGGGTTCTTCTCGAGGATGGTTTCGAGGGCAACCAGGGCACTGATCACGAGCGGCGTCCTCCCGCTGTCGAGCGCGGCCGCAAGCGGGGCGACCGAGTCCTTCCTGGCCAGAACGCCCAGGCCTCGGGCCGCCATGGCCGCGGCATACGGATTGGGGTCGGCAAGCGCCGCCGTCAGCGCCGCGAGCGAGCTCTCGATTGGCTTGCGGGAAAGGGTGTAGAGAGCGGCGGAACGGACCTTCGCGTCCGGGTCGCCGGCGTACTTGAGAGCCGCCGACGCGCTCGCCTGGTCGGCGTACCGCCAGAGCGCCTCGAGCATCGAAGCCCGCGGTTGCGGAGACTTCGCGGCGGGAATCGCGGCGATGATCGCGTCCTCGCCGTCTCCCCGGCCGAGCGCCCCCGCGGCCCGCGCCGCCGCGGCCGAGGCCGAGGCATCCGTGTCGGAGAGGAGCGGCAGCAGGTCCGGTGTCAAGCCCGGGTCTCCCACCAACTGGCAGCCGAAGGCCGCCATCGCCCGCACGTCCGGGGACTTGTCGGCGAGCAGGGACCGAAGGAGGGGTCCGCCGCGGTCGACGCCGATGCGGCCAAGGGCGAGCGCCGCCCTGGCCCGAGTCTCGGGATCGGAGGCTGCCGCCGCCGCGGACAGGACGCCGAGGTCGAAGGCCCGCCGGTCTTCGATCTCGGCCAGGGCCGTCTCCGCCTCGGCCGGCGTAGCAAAGTGCGGAGCCCCACGCGGCGGCTGCACGGGCGCCGGCCCCGTTGGCTGCGCCGGCGGCGTCGAGCCGGCGCAACGCAGAAAGGGAAGAGCCAGGACGGCCACCGCGACAAGCTTCCACCGCATTAAGCTCATAAGAATTCCCTCTCCTTCGAAGTGGCGGGGGATTATATGGTCTCGGGTCTGTGTCTCAGGTCTCAGGTGCCACCTGGACTTGAGACTTGGGACCTGAAACTTGAGACCTCTCCTTCAGGCGCCGACGAGCAGCCGGTCGCCCAGCATCCCCGGCAGGCCGGCCCGGTGAATCTTCTCGCGCGTCCGTTCGACGTCGTAGCCCACGCGCTCGAAAAAGACCGACCGTTTTCCCGCGTCGTAGATCGCGTAGGAAGCGGCGGGGTTGCGGTCCCGGGGCTGGCCGACGGAGCCCGGGTTGATCAGGTAGCGCCGGCCGTCCTCGAGCCTGCGAAGGTGCTCTCCGTAAACGACCTCGACGCGGATGCCGTGGAGCTCGAGCGTGAAGATCGACGGGATGTGGCTGTGGCCGAAGAAGCAGACGCGGGAGTCGAAGCCGTGGAAATTCACGAAGGCGTCCCGGTCGGAGAAAATATAGGCGTCTTCGTCACGCGGGGAGCCATGGCAGATCTCGAACGCGCCGTCCACCGCCAGAGGTCCGATGGGCAGCGCCTCGAGAAACTCGCGGTTGCGAGCCGTCAGGACCTTCTCGGTCCAGCGAGCGGCCTGGAGGGCGACGGGGTTGAAGAGCTCCCCGTCATCGAGGCCGCACACCACCTTGTCGTGATTCCCTCGGATGAAGATTTTCTCTTTGCGGATGCGGCGCAAGCGGTCCAGGACGGCGTTGGGCTCCGCCCCGTACCCGACGAAGTCTCCGAGGATGACGACGCGGTCGAATCTCCGGCGGCGCGCGCGAGCGAGCACGGCCGCGAGCGCCTCGTCGTTGGAGTGGATGTCGGACAGGAGCAGGTAGCGCATTGGTAATTAAGATGTGAGCTAACAGTTTGTCCGATTAATCTTACGACCTTGCTAGCCGGCGCGTCCGCGCCGGCTAAGCCGGCTTCCAGCGGTTCCGGGCCGAGAGAGCGTCGAGCACGCGGTCCGCCGCCTCCTCGATGGACTCTCCCGTCAGAGAGACGGCGACCGACCCCATTCTATAGAAAGGCTCGCGCTCGGCGTAGAGCCGGGCCGCCTGCTCCGGTCCCGCAAACAGCGGCCGGTCCGTCTTCCCCGCCAGACGGGCGAGCAGGGCGGGCAGCGGAACGTCCAGGAAGACCGCCGTGCCGAGCCGCGCGATCGACCGCCGGTTTCCCTCGCGCACGTAGCATCCCCCGCCGGTCGCGACGACCGCCCTCGGGAGCGACTCGGTGGCGTTCAAAAAGACCGACTCGCGTTCGCGAAACGCCGCTTCCCCGGACGCCTCGAAGAGCGCGCGGACCGTGACGCCGGAGGTCCGCTCGATCTCGGCGTCCAGATCCACGAAGGGAACGCCGATCCTTTCCGCGAGCCGGTGGCCGATGGCCGTCTTGCCGCTCCCCATGAAGCCGACGAGGTAGATCCGGCCGGTCAGATCCCGCCGGCGCGCGCGGTCGAGCGCACGCCGCGCGTTCTTCTCGATCGCTCCTCCCGCGAGCAGCCCTCCGATCATCGCGGCCGAGTCGGCTCCGGCGTCGAACACCGCCTCGAGGGTCTCCGCCGTGATCCCTCCGATCGCGACGAGAGGTTTCGTCCGGATCCGCGCGGCCCGGGCGAGCGCGTCCAGTCCCCGGGGCGGCCGCGCCGTCTTCGTGCCGCTCGCGAAGACGGGGCCGAAGGCGACGTAGTCGCAGGCGGGATCCTGGAATGCCCGCTCCGCCGCCGGGACATCGTGCGTCGAAACGCCGACGAGAGACCCCTCCACGAGAAGCCGCCGCGCGACCCGCGCCGGCAGGTCCTCCTCCCCCAGATGGACGCCCAGCCCGGAGACAAGCGCGAGATCCACGCGGTCGTTGACGAGCGCGGCCGCGCCGCACTCCCGCGCCAGCCGCCCGACCGATTCCACCGCCGCGAGCAGCTCCCGGTCGGGCATCTCCTTCTCGCGAACCTGGAGCAGCCCGATCCCCACCCCGAAGAGCCGCCGCGCGATCTCAACATGGCTGTCGACGCCGGAGACCGCTCTATCCGTTATGGCGTAGATCGGCGGAAGTCTCAGCGGGGAGTTCAAGGGTCTAAAGTCCAAGGTCTAAAGTCTAAGGTCCGAGGTCCCGGAGCCGCCGCACGCTTCTCCGACCTTAGACCTTGGACCTTCGACCTTGGACCTTCTTCACGAGGCTTGCGCGTACCTCTCCATGAAGCGCGTGGAGAGCCTGCCTTCGACGAAGTCCGGGTCCTCGAGGATCTTGCGGTGCATCGGGATCGTCGTCTTGATTCCCTCGATCACGAAGAGGTCGAGGGCCCGCCGCCCGCGTGCGATGGCTTCCCGGCGGTTGCGACCGGACACGATCAGCTTTGCGATGAGCGAGTCATAGTACGGGGGGATCACGTAACCCTGGTAGGCGGCCGTATCCACACGGACGCCGAGGCCTCCCGGAACGTGAAACGCGGTAATGCGGCCGGGCGAAGGCTTGAAGGTGACAGGGTCCTCCGCGTTGATGCGAAATTCGATCGCGTGGCCGCGCGGCGCGAGCGACCGCGTGCCGAAGGAAAGCGGCTCGCCCGCCGCGACGGCGATCTGCTCCTTGACCATGTCCACGGCGGTGACTTCCTCGGTCACGGGGTGCTCGACCTGGAGCCGAGTGTTCATCTCCATGAAATAGAAGCGCCCCTGGGAGTCGAGGAGGAACTCGATCGTGCCGGCATTGGTGTAGGAAACCGAGCGCGCCGCGGCCACCGCCGCCTCCCCCATCCGGACTCTCAGGCCGTCGTCGAGCGCCGTTGACGGGGCCTCCTCGATGAGCTTCTGGTGGCGGCGCTGAATCGAGCATTCCCGCTCCCCCATGTGCCGGAGGTTCCCGTGGTTGTCCCCGAAGACCTGGAACTCCACGTGCCGCGACTCCTCGAGGTATTTCTCCAGGTAGACCTCGGCGTTTCCGAAGGCGGTCTCGGCTTCCGCCCGCGCGGTCTCGAAGGCGCCGGACAGATCCCGCTCGTCCCGGGCGATCCGCATCCCGCGGCCCCCGCCCCCCGCGGAGGCCTTCAGGATTACCGGGTACCCCGCCTTCTTCGCGAAGGCCAGGGCCTGGTCCAGAGTCTCGACGGGGCCGGGAGAGCCCGGCACCGTCGGCACGCCCGCCGCCGCCACGGTCCGCCGCGCCAGGGACTTGTCACCCATCTTGCGGATCGCCTCCGACGAAGGGCCGATGAAGGCGATGTGGCAGTCGTGCAGGATCTCCGCGAAGTAGGCGTTCTCCGACAGGAATCCGTACCCGGGATGGATCGCGTCCGTCTCGGTGATCTCGGCGGCCGAAACGATCGCGGAGATGTTCAGGTACGACTGCGCTGAGGGGTACGGCCCGATGCAGACGTCCTCGTCGGCGAACCGCACGTGGAGGGCGTCGCGGTCGGCCTCGCTGTAGACCGCAACCGTTCGGATGCCGAGCTCGCGGCACGCCGAGATGATGCGCAGGGCGATCTCCCCGCGGTTGGCGATCAGGATCTTCTTAAACATCAGGAGACGTGAAACGTTAAACGTCAAACGTAAAACGGAGCCGGAGGATCTCGTCAGCCAGGCGGTGCCGTCGTCCTCGCTTTACGATTTACGTTTTACGTTTTACGACCCTCTTACGCCGCGAGTCGTATAGCGAAGAGCTTCTCTCCGTATTCGACCGGCTGCCCGCTGCGGGGATAGACCTCGACGATCTCCCCCTCCACGTCCGATTCGATCTCGTTCATGAGCTTCATGGACTCGATGATGCAGAGGATCTTTCCCCTGGCGACCTTTTGCCCCACCTCGGCGAAGGGGTCGGATTCGGGCGACGGAGCGCGATAGAAGGTCCCGACGATCGGCGAAGTGATGACGTGGAGGCCTTCCTCCTCCTTTTCCTCCGGGGAAAAGACACCAGTTCCGGTCGCGGGGACCGGCGCCGGAAGGGCCGGGGCGGCGGGCAGCGCTCCGGCGGCCGAGGAGGCGCCGTTTCCGGCCTGCGGGTGCGCCCCCTCGATGCGGATCCGGAAGCCGGTCTGCTCGACCTCGAGCGCCGAGAGCCCCCTCTCCGCGACGAGATCGATCAGGTCCTTGATTTCCTTGAACGACAGCATCGGTTAGACGAGCTCCTTTTCGAGTGCGGCCGCGGCCCTGGCCAGCTCATACCGCCCGTGGCCGAGAATCCCCTCGCCCCCCAGAAGCAGCAGCAGATAATACTCCCGCGAGATTCGGGACAGGACGATCCTGCGCCCCTCGCTCACCACGGTCAACTCCAGAATCGGGCCGGAGAACATCTCCGCGCGGGGGTTCTGGGCGGACTTCAGAAAGGCCAGCATCTCGGCCGCAACCGACTCAATCGAAACGTCTTGCGCCACGCCATAGGTCTCGACGGCAATCCCGTCGAGGCCCACGATGGCGACGGCGGCGGCGCCTTCGACCCGCTCGGCAATTCCACGCAAGGTGTTTCGAAAGGCGTTCATCGGATCGTCGTCCGAGTGGGTACCCGGGGTCAGCGAATTTGTATCACGGCCAACCAGCGTTTCAAAGCTCCGATCCGGGCGCCGCGCCGCCCGGCGTCCGGGTCAGGCTCGGGCGGCGGCGCCGGGGAAGGCGGGGCGGCCGCGGCGGGCGGGGCTACCGCGGCGAGCCGGTCCGCCGCCTCGCTCTTCTGCCGGGCCAGGCCCGCGTCGGATGGATGGGCGCTCGATAGTCCCTCGTAGGCGGCGAACGCCTCGGCGTAGTGGCCCTGGTCGAAGTAGAGGTCCGCGAGGACCCGGCCCTGGGCGTCCGAGGCGGCGGGCGCGGCGGGACCGATCTTCGCCTCCAACTTCCCGATGATCTCGTCCACCGAGCGGTCGCCCGAGAGGGCGCGGTAGAGCTTGTATCTCTTGATGGCCTCGAGGCTGTCGCCGCGCGAGAGATGGATGTCGGCGAGGCACCGGGCCGAGACCAGGTTGGCCGGGTCGAGCTCGAGCGCCTTCGCGAATGTCGCGGCGGCGTCCTCCGTGCGTCCCGCCTCGAGATACGCGCGCGCCAGCGCGACCCGGGCGGAGACGTAACGGGGGTGAGCCTCGAGGCCCTTTTCCAGCGTCCCGATCGCCTCGGGCAGTTGTCCGGCCGCCCGGTACTCCTCGGCGAGCCCGAAGAAGAGGGGCGACGCCGCATTCTGGCCGATGCGCCGGCGCAGGTCGCGGATGTGGGCCTCGGCCGCCGGGTCAGTCAAGCCGGGCCTCCACTGCTCGGGGAGGGCCAAAAACAAACCGCCCCCCGCGAGGGGGGGCGGTCGGAATCCCAACAGCCATCCGACTTACGGGTTGACGATGATTGTGACGGTCGAACTGTTATTCAAAAGGTTCGGATCCAGGGTATTGGAGGTGACCGACGCGGTGTTCGTGACACTGCTGCCGCCGGGAACGTTGACGTTCACCACGATCGTGATCGTCGCGGTGTCTGAGGGTGCCATCAGGCCGAGCTCGCAGCGCACGGTCCCGTTTGTCCCGACAATCGGTGTCGGCTGGCAGAAGCCCCGAGTTGTCGTCGGAACGGAAGCGAGCGTCGTGTTCGGAGGCAGCGGGTCGCTAAGTTCCACAGTGTTCGCCGAACTTGGGCCGTTGTTGTTGACGGTGATCGTATAGGTCAGCGTCTTGCCCGTAAAGGCGGGGTCGGGGAAGCCGGTCTTCAACACCGCGAGATCGGCGGAGACGGAGCTTACGGTGGCGCCCGCAGACGCCGTGTTGTTCAAGAGGCTCGGATCGAACGTCGCGGACGAAACCACGGCGGTATTGTTGATCGAGGAGCCGCCCGGCGCCGTGACCATGACGATGATTCTCACCAGCGCGAAGCCCGGCGAAGAAATGTTGCCAAGGCTGGCAACGACCGTGCCGTTGGCGTTCACGGCCGGACCGAGGCAGCTGCCCTGACTCGTCGTGCAGGACTGGAACGTGGTTCCGGCCGGCAGCGGATCGGTCAGGACGACGGCGGTGGAGGACCCCGGCCCATTGTTGGTGACGCCGAGCTGATAGGTCAGCAGGCTCCCGGAAACAACCGTGCTGGGGGAGGCGCTCTTGGACAGCACGAGGTCCGCCGTGCCCACAACCGGCGTCACTGTCGGCGTCGGCGTCAGTGTCGGCGTCGGTGTGCTCGTAGGGGTCACGGTAGGCGTGCTCGTGGCAGTCGCCGTGAACGGGGGGGTCAGCGTCGGCGGAACAGTGCACGGCAGCTTGTACTGGAAGGCGCCGGCCGAGGTCGCCGAGCAGGTTGTCAACGCGGAAGTCACCGTGACGGCCGCCGAGGTCCCGGCCAGAGGCGTGCCCGCCGGAGTGCCGGCCGGGCAGGGCAGAGCGGAGTCTCCGCTGTCCGGCACCGTGACGACGATCGTGCCGTCCGAGACCGAGGCGATGAGCGCCGCCCTTCCCCCGAAAGAGACGCTGGTGACGTTGCCGAGGTTGGCGCCGGAGATCGTGACCGTCGTGCCCGGCGGGCCGGAGGACGGGCTGACCCCGGTGATGATCGGCTTGGTGACCGCGACCTGATAGATGAAGTCGGGACCGGTTGCCGGATCGCCCGAATCGATGTTGACCATGGCGATCGGGCCCGAGATGTCGGTGCAGGCAGTGAGGAAAGGCGTGCCGGGTAGCACGAGCAGCTCCGTCGCCGAGACCGAGATGACCTTGGCCGGAATGCCGGCCAGGGTGACGGCGACCGGAGACAGGAATCCCTGGCCGTGGATCGTGACCGGCGTAAACGGCTGATCCACCCGCTGCTGGGTGTTGTCCGCGGCCGTGATCTGGGCTTTCGTCACGAAGCGGAAGCCGTTCGGCAGGGTCGCGTCGAGCCCCGAGGTGACTTCGTGCACGCGCACGGTGACGCTCGAGTTCAGGTTCGGCAACCCCGCCCCGGAGGCCGGCGGCGTCAGCACGATGATCTGGTTGAACGAGACGGAGAGCACCTGGGCCTCGACCACGCCGAAGAACACCTGGAGCGGCGCCACGAAGCCCGAGCCGATGATCGTCACGCGCGTGTTCCCGTCATTCAAGCCGGAAGACGGGAGCACCGCCGTGATCGTCGGCGTCGCCGGGGTCGCTGTGCCGAAGGAGAAACAGTTCGGCAGGGACAGCGTGACCGGGGCCGTCGTCTTGGTCCCGAACGTCAGGGTGATGGCGACCGGCACGGAGGGAGAGCTGGCCTCGGGGAAGGCCGGCGTCACGAGCGTCACCGCCGTCGCGGTCACCGCCGTCACGAGCGCCTCGCGGGTAATCCCGGCCGCCGTGAACGTGGCGCGCGTCGTCGTCGGGTCGCCGAAGAAGCGGCCGCCGTTGATGACGAGGGTCGTCCCCCCTAACGGCGTTCCGAAGCTCGGAGCGCAGAACGTGAAGAAGGGCGCGATCAGCGGCGAGGGTTGGAACGCGATCTGGATGGTCGCCGTCCCGGTCTCCGATCCGATCGTGGAAGTCGCGCGGACGGTGGCGAGACCCGCCCCCGTCGAGCAGAGCGCGGTCGTCGTCGTCCCGCCTTGCGTGACGACGGAGATGAGCGCAAGCCCGTTCTGCTGGAAGACGGAGGTGGGAAGATCCGTGCTGAACGCGACGCCGGTCCCGTCGGGCGCGTTGGCGCCGTTCAACGTCACGACCGCCTGAATCAGGGTGCAGGTGCCCGCCACCGGGTTGGCGTTGCTCGTAAAGAGCCGGATCTGGAGAGCGCTCGCGCCGTTGGCACCGGGGCCGCCCGTTTTCGGCGGCGTTGGACCGGGAGCGTCGGAGGAGCAGAACCAGGTGGCCGCTCCGACAAGCGCTAAACCCAGAAAGATGTAAGCGATCCGGCGCATGACGAGCCTCCCGTTATCGATTGGAGTTCCCGGAAACCGCCGCGGCAGTGAAGCGGAACAGCAGAGGACCACTGGCCGTCTCGCTCTGGACGCGCTGGCCAGCGACCGTGTGGCCGAAGAACGTGATGTCGAACGCAATGTCGATCTCGGCCTTGCCCGTCTCCCGGTCGAACCCGCCGTTGAAGGGGAGCAGCTGGTCGAAGGGCGAGAGCTGGATCTGGGAAGCGGGCAGGACCGGGAAATTGCTCAGGGTCGCGGTGCCGCCGGAGGTGATGATGGGGCCCGCCGGCAGGTTCTGGTCCGGTGGGACCCGGGTCCCGCCGTCGGTGCGCCGGAAGTGGACCGTGTAGCTTTCGAGCGCGACGCTCGCAAAACCCTGGGGGTCCGTCTGCGTGGGGTTCTTCAGGTGACTCACCAGGTTGATGGTATTGATCTGGACCGGCGCGACGATGCCCACGTTCACGAATCCCGGCTGCAGGTCCAGACTCACCGTGATAAAGACGGGCGCTTCGGTCTCCCCCTGCTTGTTCGTGCACCCCGGCGCGAACACCGCGGCCGTCATCAGGAGAAGCGGAACCCAGGCGGCTTTCTTCATGGTTTTCACCCTCTTCACTGCCGGAGGATCCGGGGAGTAATGAAGATCAACAACTCGTCGTGTTTTTCGCTCCGCGTCTTGTTGCGGAAGAGGTTGCCGAGGATGGGGATCTTCCAGAGGCCCGGGATCATGTTGTTCTGGTCCTGATCGTTGATCTGGAAGATGCCGCCGATGACGCTCGTGCCACCGTCGCGCACGAGGATCTCGCCCTTGTACTCGCGTATCGTCAGCGGGACGTTCTGACCGACCGACAGGTTCAGGGCCACGGCCGGCTCCCTCTTTGAGACGCTGACGGAAAGGAGGACCGTCCCCTCGTTGGTGATCTGGGGGGTGACGCTCAGCTTCAGCGTCGCGTCCACGTAGATGACGGTGGTGGTGTTGTTGACGCTGGTCTGGACCGGGATCTGGACGCCCGACTGGATCGAGGCCGCCGTGTTGGTCAGCGCCGCGACCTTCGGGGACGAGATGATCTTGAGCAAGCCCTGGTTCTCCGCGGCCGAGAGCGCGATATCGAGGTTGAAGGTGTCCAGGATGTTGCCGAGCCGCACCGAGGCGACGGTCTGCGGGGTGTCCAGCGGAACTCTGAAGATTCCGGTGATGTTGTTCGGAAAGGAAAGGTTAGTCGTGTTGCCGTGCGCGACGTCCGCGGCGCCGTTGGCGCCCCAGTTGATGCCGAGGCTCCGCCCGAGCGATTTGGTCGTCTCGACGATGCGCGCCTCGATCATGACCTGCGGGGTGGCCGTGTCGAGGTTTTCGATCAACTGGAGCACGGCCGGCAGGTAGGTCGGGATCTCCCGGATTATGAGCGTGTTGGTCCGGACGTCTATGACGATGTCGCCGCGCTTTGACATGATGTTCTTGATCGTCAAAAGGAGCTCGCCAGCCTTCGCGTAGGAGAGTTTCTTGATGACCGTGCGCGTCGACTCGGACGCCTGGCGCGCTTCCGACAGGCGGGCGCGGTCCAACTGCTCGGACTGCAGCTTGGCCGTCGTTGCGATGCGCATGATGTTGTTCTCGAGCACGTAGCCGAGGCCGTTTTGCTTCAAGATGAGATCGAGCGCCTGGTCCCACGGAACGTCCTCGAGCTGCACGGTGACGGTGCCCCGGACCTCGGGGTCCACGACGATGTTCAACTGCGTGAGCTGGGAAATCGTCCGGAAGACGTCCTTGATGTCCGCGTCCTTCAGGTCGAGCGAGAGCGGCTCGCCCGTGAACTGCGACGGCGACTCCGCGATCGTGCGCGGCTGGTAGGTCTGGTTGGGCTCGGGGCGCGCGACCTCTTCCTGAGCGAGCATCGCCGCGGCCGCCTCGAACACCGCCTCCTCGCGCGGCGTTCCCCGGTCGCGAGAAGAACGGGCCGAGGGGCTGGAGGCCGCCGCGGAACCCTTCTGCGCCTTGCGCACGCCCGGAGGAAGCTTCGCCGCGCTCTCGGGGACCGCGGCCGGCTGCAGGGACGCCGCAGGCACCGGAGGGGGTGAAACGTCGCGGGCCGGCGCAGCGGAGCCGGTCTCCGGAGTCTTTCCGGCGGAAGCAACCGGTTCCGGGGGGGCGGGCTTGCCGGGCTCGCCGGACGGAACGGGCACGGCCTCCGCGGGTTTCTGCGTGGCGTTGACCGCGGTGGCGGCAGCGGGGACGGGCCGCGCGGGCGTCTCCGGCGGAGGTTCTTTCGGCGCCGACTTGCCCTCCGGAGCGGAGACGGAGACGCTCGCAACGGGAACAGGCTTCGCAATCCGGGTTTCCGAGGGCGAGGAGGGGCGCTGCTGGTCGGGCTTTTCAGCGATCTCGTCCTCGCGCACGATAATCGCCAGCCGCTCTCCATTGGCGACGAGCGCGTGCGGAAGGGGCCGCGCGAGGTCCAGCACGACCCGTGTCACCGGGTCCGGAAGCGATTGAAACTGCGACACGCGCACCCGCGAAACGAGCACGCTCTTGACCGGGACCACGCGGTGGCGCACCTGGTTCTTGACGCCCGGCAGATCGATCACGAGTCGCGGCGGGTTCTCCAGCAGGAAGTCCCGCGGCCGGAGCACGCCGTCTCCCAGGAGCGCGACGGTCACCTCCCGCGCCGATTCGCCGCTGACGCGGACCTCCTCGAGCTGATGGGCGAACTCTCCCTGCGGGAGGGCCGGCCGCGCGATCCCTTCGGCGACGACCGGCGCCGCGAGCGGAGCCGCCGCAGAAGCATCCGTCGGGGCAACGGTCGCGGGAACCGCTTCCACGCGCGTTTCCGGCTCGGCCGCGGCAGGTGGTTCGAACGAGATAGCGAGACCCCGGCCGACGCTACGCACGTCCGACCGGAGGCCGGCCTGATGGGTGACGGAAATGCGGGTCACTCTCTTGCCCATCTCGACGACGGGCTCGACGCGGATGGCGGTGACGAGAGACCCCGTCCCCGACGGAGGGACGAATCCCGCGGACAGGTCGGCACCGGGGAGGTCGACTACGAAAAGATCCGGGCGCGGTTCGTACGCCGTGTAGAGGAGAGGCGCGTCGGCCGACAGGACCACGCGAGCCCCGTCGGCGTCCTCGTTGAAGGCGGCCTGGGAGACGCGGGCGGCGGCCCGGGGCGCGGCAGCGGATTCCGAAGAGACCGCCCGGGGCGCGGTTGCCTCTTGCCCGGCCTGGCGGACGCCCGCGCTCGGGCCCCGGGCGGCGCATCCCAACGCCGCTGCCAGCATGAGGGCCACGATCGCCGTCGCGGGCCGTCTTAATGCCATTCGCATCGCTCCTCCCGTCGCGCCGGAAGCCATCTTCCTTCGAAAATCAGGGCTTGATCGTCGCATTCAGTTGCTTCGTGATATCCCGAAACGGTTTCACACTCTGCGGGTCGTTCAAGTTCTGGCGGAAGATTACTTCGTTTGGCCCGATCCGCAAGACCTCTCCGTCGAAGAGCTGGTCGCCCGAGCGCAGGAGGTAGCTCTTGTTGTCCGTGCCCCGGACCTGGGCGACGTATCCGGCGCGTGTTCTCCAGAGCCCCTGGAGAATGACATCATCGATCGCGATCCCCGGGGTTCCGGGAGGGCGCTGACCCAGCATCCCCCTCTCCGGCCGCACGAGCAACGAACGGAAAGGATCGCGGCGCCCCGCCGGGTCGTAGGAGTAGGACCGCCCGGCCATCGCGGACTCGTCCTGGTCGATCAGGGCCTGCCCCGGCGACTCGGTTGGCTCCGCGGGCGGGACGGGCTTCGGGGCCGGAGTCGGAGCGTTCTGCGGGCCGGCGAATGCCGCTCCGGCCAGGAGCAGACCGCAGACCACCGCGCCGGCCCCCTTCATTCCTTCATACCCGCTTCCGACTTGCTCTTCAGAGCCTGGGCCTTGCCGGCGGCGCCGGGGGCGGGCTTCGCGACCGGTTTCTCGCTCTTCTCTTCGGCGGTGTAAATGAAGGTCTTGGCGACGAAGCTCGCCGAGATGGACTTGCCGGTAGGGTCGTTCAAGGCGGCGATCTTCATCTCTTCGACGTTGACGATGCGTGAAAAGCGGCTCATGCGGTCGAAGAAGAGCGCGAGGTTGTGGTACGTCCCTTCGAGGTGGATGTCGATCGGCCACTCCGAATAGAAATTCTTGCTGGCAAACTCGCCCGGGGTGAACTTCTTCAGCGTGAAGTCTCCCTGCCGCGTCAGGGTCTCGATGCGCTTGATCAGGTCTTCGGTGTTGCGCTTGGAAGGGAGGATCTGGAGGAGCTTGGCGAGGTCGATCTCCAGCCGCTTGATCTCCTCCCGGAACTGGGCGAGCTTGCGCTCCGCCGCGCGGCCCTTCTGGATCTCCTGCTGGAGCCCTTCGAGCTCGGTGCGCTTGGCCTTGATCTCCTGGTTCAAGCCCTTCAGCCACGCGAAGTGAACGGCCCCGGCCAGAGCGAGGCCGAAGACGAGGCCCATGGCGAGGGCGACGCTCCACTTGCGATCCTCGAGTCTCAGTTCGAGGGCCATGCCGCTCCTAAGCCCCCTTCCCCTTCTTTTCCACCGGGGGGGTCGGCGCGGGTGCGGGCCCGGGCGCGGAAGCCAGAATAGCGGACGGATTGAATATCAGCGTCATCTCCCAGGTGTAGGTCCCCGAAGTGCCCCCGTCCTGGCCGAGCGACTTGAAGACCGGCTCCGCGAAGAAGGGACTTTTCTTCAGGTTCTCCAGATACGTCGCCACGGCGTTGGGCGAAAGTGTCTTGCCCCGCATCGTGATCTGGTTGCCCGAAACGTCCAGGACCGTCAGCCAGACGAGATCCGGAAGGGCCTTGGAGATCTCGTCCATCAGGCGGACGGGGCCCTTCTGGTTCGTCTTCAGGGCGTTGATGAGCTGGATCTTCGCCTCGAGGCTCGCCTTCTTGTCCTCGTACTCCTTGACCTCTTCGATGATGGACTTCAAGCGATCCGCTTCCAGGCGCGCCTTGACGATCTCCTCGTCGAGCTGGCTGCGCCGCGACAGGAGCGTCAGGCCCATGACAATGACGTAGGCCAGGCCCAGGCCGAAAGCGCCGAAGAAAAGGAAATTGTTGAGCTTCGCGCCTGTGGGGATGAGAGGCGCCCTTTTTCTGGCCGCGACGACCTTGGCCTCGCTGAGGAGGTTGATCCGGATCAAGTGGCTTCGTCTCCGATGTGCCGCACCGCCAGCCCCACGGCCACCGCCAGGCTCGGCGCGTTCTCGATAAGCCACTCGGGCGACACCGAGGTCCCCGTGGTGTCGATCTGCCGGAAGGGGTTCATGATCTCGACGGGCATGCCGAACCGCTCCTTCAACTGCTGGTCGAGGTTGACGATCCGCGAGCAGCCGCCGGCGATGAACAGCCGGTCGATCTTCTCCGTCGAGGTAGTGGCTCCAAAGAAGTCGAAGGTCTTCTGCAGCTCCTGGGCGAGGTCATCTGAGACCGAGCGCAGGATGGGAAGGATCTCGGCGACGGTATGGTCGGCCGAGGCTTCTCCCCTTTTCAGGGCGTCGGCCTGCTCGAACCCCAGCGAAAGCTGCTTCTGGATAGCGTCGGTGTACTGGTTGCCGCCAAACGAGATGTCCCGCCAGAAAATCGTGCTCGACCCCGAGAGGATGTTGACGTTGGTGACAGAGGCTCCGATGTTGACGAGGGCCACGACGCGGCCCGGTTCGACGAGGTAATTGACCTCGTAGGCGTTCTGCAGGGCGAAGGCGTCCACGTCCACGAGAGCCGGCGTCTTGCCGACCTGCGTGATCACGCTGGTGTAGTCGCCGATCTTGTCCTTCTTGACCGCCACGAGCAGCACGTCCATCGTCTCGCCCCCCGCCGGCTCCAGGACGACGTAGTCCAGGTTGACGTCGTTGATGTCGAAGGGGACATATTGCTCGGCTTCCCAGCGAATCGACTCGGCCAGCTCCTCCGCGGACATGGCCGGCAGCGAGATCTTCTTGATGATGACCGAATGCCCCGACAGGGAGGTCGCGAAATCGTCGTTGCGGACGCCCAGGGAAGAGATCACGCGGTTGACCGTGTCCACGACCATCGAGGCGTCCATGATCGCGCCGTCCACGATCGCCTCCGGCGAAAGCGGCTCGATACCGGTTTTGACGAGGCGATAGCCGCCTCCCTTGGCGTCTTTAAGCTCGACAAGCTTGACCGCCGAGGAACCTATGTCGAGACCAACCAGGTTCTTCGATTTCTTAAACAGCAATTACGGCCCACCGAAAGAATTCAAACGGTTAGGGGCTTACACTAAGGGTTATTACGGCTGGGCGTCAAGGTAACAGAAGATTATTCCGCAGTCAAGATAAGAGAAGGCGAAAGACTCCGCCCGCCAAGCACTTAGCTCGCCGCGAGGCGGGAGGCGAAAGACCTCATGCGCGTCGAGGGCGATGAGCTCTGACTGCAGCCATTCTCCTCGCCTTACGCCTCACGCCTCGTGCCTCCCGTCCGACTCTGACTTGCGCGGCGATCGAGCAAAAGGTAGCATGCAGCGCTTTTTTCGACCCGGGATCGCAACCGAAGGGGAACCATGGCTCAACATTGTCAGTTTTGCGGAAAGATCCCGATGACCGGGCACCGGATCAGCCACGCCCACAACGTCACAAACCGGAAGTGGCACCTGAACCTGAAGGAAGTGCGCGCGGTTGTCGGAGGCGTCACCAGGCGCGTCCGGGCCTGCACGCGCTGCATCCGCTCGGGGAAACTCACCAAGCCCGCCGTCCGCGCCAAAGCATAGGTGTTAGGTGATGGGTGGTAGGTGGTAGGGAAGGCGCCAAGCCTTCGTCCCTACCACCTATCGCCTTCCACCTACCACCTTCCGATTACTCCCTCTCTCCCGCCTTCGGGATGTTGTATTTCCTTATGACCTCGCGCACGCCGGAGACCGCCTTCAGGCGCGAGAGGATCTTCTCCAGTTGCCTCAGGTCCGAGGTCTCCAGCGAGACCGAGACGTAGCCCTTCCGGTCTTCGTCGGAGCGGGCCTCGATGCTGCGGATGTTCGAGCCTTCTCCGGCGATCGCATGGGTCAGGTCGGCCAGGAGCCCCGGCCGGTCGTCGGAAACGACTTCCAGCTCGATCGCGTAGGTCGTGCTCTTCTCCCCGGCCCAGGCCACCGCGATCTGCCGATCCGAGTCGTAGAGCAGGTTCCCGACGTTGGGGCAGCTCTCGGAATGGACGGAGACGCCCCGGCCCCGCGTGATGTACCCGAGGATCTTCTCCCCCGGCACGGGCGTGCAGCACTTGGCGAGCGAGGCAAGCAGGTCGTTGTGCCCGACGACGACGATGTCCGGAGAGCCGAACGGCAGGATCTTGCGGACAACCCGGGTGACCGCCGTCTCCTTCTTCGGCGGCTCCGCCCGCGCGATCTCCTCGGCCGGCACGAACCGCTCCAGCACGATCTTTGCGGCGAGCTTCCCGTAGCCGATCGCCGCAAAAAGGTCCTCGGGCCGGGAAAACCCCCAGTGGGCGAGCTCCCGGGCGAGCGTCCCGGCAGACCCGAGCTTCTTGATCGTCCGCTTGTATTTCTTCAGCTCCCGTTCGAGCAGCCGCCGGCCGAGCTCCATGGCCTCCTTCTTCTCCTTGGTATGAATGAAATGGCGGATCTTGTGCCGGGCGCGGCTCGTGGCGACAAAGGAGAGCCAGTCTCGCGACGGGGTCTGGTTGGGCGCCGTCAGGATCTCCACGATGTCGCCGCTCGACAGGGGCGTGCGCAGAGGCACGAGCCTCCCGTTGACCCGGGCTCCGACGCAGCGGTGGCCCACGTCCGTGTGAACGCGGAAGGCGAAGTCCACCGCGGTCGCGCCCCGCGGAAAGGCGAAGACCTCCCCCTTCGGGGTGAAGGTATAGACCTCATCGGGATAGAGATCCACCTTCAGCGCCGAGAGGAACTGCCGGGGGTCGGAAACCTCGCTCTGCCAGTCCACGAGCTGCCGCAGCCACTGGAACCGCCCGTCATCGGCGTGCGGCAGGACCTTCCCCTCCTTGTATTTCCAGTGCGCGGCGATCCCGCGCTCGGCGATCAGGTCCATTTCCCGCGTGCGGATCTGGACCTCGAACGGCTGCGCCGCGTCGCTCATGACCGTCGTATGGAGCGACTGGTAGAAGTTCGGCTTGGGCATCGCGATGTAGTCCTTGATCCGGCCCGGGACCGGCCGCCAGCGCTGGTGCACGAGCCCCAGCGCCGCGTAGCAGTCGCGCGTCTCCGCCGCGACGATCCGGAAGGCCAGCACGTCGTAGAGCTGGGCCACGTCCACGCCGCGGCGCTTGATCTTGGAAGCGATCGAGGAGGTGTGCTTGCGGCGGCCCGAGACCTCCGCCTCGATCCCGGCCTCCTTCAGCTTCGCTCCCAGCTCCTTCCGGATCTGCTCGATCATCGTCTCGGAGCCCTTCAGGCTCTTCTCGACCTCGCGCCGGATCTGCGCGTACTCGGCCGGCTCGAGGTAGGAGAACGCGAGGTCTTCGAGCTCGCCCTTGACGAGCCCCATGCCGAGGCGGTTGGCGATCGGCGCGTAGATGTCCATGGTCTCGCGGGAGATCTCGCGGCGCCGGGCCTCCGGCAGGAACTGCAGGGTCCGCATGTTGTGGAGACGGTCGGCGAGCTTGACCACCACGACGCGGACGTCCGAGACCATCGCCAGAATCATCTTGCGGAAGGTCTCGGCCTGCTCTTCCTCGCGCGAGACGTAGGAGAACTTGCTGATCTTGGTCAGGCCGTCCACCAGGTCCGCTACTGCCGAGCCGAACTGCTGGGCGATCGCCTCCCGGGTCGTCAGCGTGTCCTCGAGGACGTCGTGGAGCAGACCGACCACGATCGAAACGTCGTCCGCCTTCATCTCCGCGAGGATGGCCGCGACGTTCAAGGGATGGACGAGATACGGCTCGCCGGAGCGGCGCACCTGCCCACGGTGCTCCCGGGCCGAAAAGACGTAGGCCCGGCGCAACAGGTCCTGGTCGGTCTGGGGGTTGTACGCCTCGACCTTTTCGAGAATCTCCTCGAATCGAATCATGACCGGGGAAGAGTACGGCGAATCGGGCCGAGGGGCAAAGGCCGGAGCCGTAAAACGTTAAACGTAAAACGTAAAACGGAGCCCCACTTCCCCGCCTCGTTTCACGTTTTACGTTTTACGTTTTACGTTTTACGACCCTCAGCGACGTCCCGACTTCTTCTTCTGCGAGGGAGGGGCCGGTGCCGGGGCGGTCGGCTTGGCGATCACCGGCACGGCGGCGAGCCTGCCGCGGCTCGACCACTGCTTCCAGATCACGACGATCGGGGACGCGACGTAGATCGAGGAGTAAGTCCCGATGACGATCCCGATGATCAACGTCAGGGCGAACGTGTTCAGGACCTCGCCGCCGAGGAAGAAGAGCGCCAGGACGACCAGCATCGTGGCGCCGGAGGTCAACACCGTCCGCGAGAGAGTCTGGTTGATCGAGCGGTTGATGACGGACTCGAGCGCCTCTTTCTTGGGCGTGCGCTGGTTTTCCCGGATGCGATCGTAAACGACCACGGTGTCATTGACGGAATAACCGACGAGCGTCAGGAGCGCGGCCACGACAACGAGGTTGAATTCCCGCCCGAAGAGGGTGAGGAGCCCGATCGTGATGAGCGTGTCGTGGATCAGGGCCACCACGGCGCCGACGCCGAACGGGAAGGAGCGGAAGCGCCACGCGATGTAGACGAGCATCCCGAAGATCGAAGCCGCGACGGCCCAGAGAGCCTTCTTACGAAGGTCCGCGCCGACCTGGGGGCCGACGCTCCCGGCGGAGAGCAGGACGAAGGGACCGGCCACCGTGTTCGTCTGGAGCCAGGCTTTGACCGCGGTCGACAGGCCCGGCAGGGACGCCGCGTCCGCCGGGGAACGGAAGACGCCCATCTGGGAGCGGCGGTCGATGACCTGTTCCGCTGTGCGCCCGTAGTGATCGGCCGCGGTCTCTCCGGTCTTGCCGGCGAACTTGTCGGGGTCCGCGGCGACCAGTCGCGCCGCGAGAGTGTCCTTCCCCTGCGCGTTCAGGTCGATCTTCGAGGCGTCCGCCGGCGAGCCGACGCCCTGCCGCAGGAGGTTCAGGACTTCCGCCGTGATGTCGCGCCCCTCTTTCTTCTGCTGCTGGACTCGGATCAGGACTTCGTTCTTCTCCGGCGCCTCGTAGCGCTGGATGCCGGTATCGCCGAGGCGTCCGGCGTCGAGGAGCTTGCGCAGATGGTCGATGTCCGGGCGGGTCGCGAAGCGCAACGCGATCTGGGTGCCCCCGGCAAAATCGATGCCGAACCGAACGCCCTTCACGGCGATGGCGAGGAAGCCCACGAGGATCAGGGCCCAGGAAGCCCCGATGGCCCACCACTTCCAGCGGAGGAAATCGATGTTGGTCTGTCGGAAAAGTTCCATTGCTGCCTCAGATCGAAAGGGCGTCGATGTGCTGCCGCCGGCCGTACTCGAGCTCGAAGAGCGTGTGCGACACGAAGACGGCGGTGAAGACCGAGATCAGGAGACCGATGATCAGCGTGACGGCGAACCCCTTGACGGGCCCGGTCCCGAATTGGAAGAGGAAGATCGCCGAGATGATGACGGTGATGTGCGTGTCGATGATCGTCGCGAAGGCCTTGGAGAATCCGTTCTCGATCGCCGTCTTCGGCGCGCGCCCGCCGCGCAGCTCCTCACGGATGCGCTCGAAGATGAGGACGTTCGAGTCCACGGCCATGCCGATCGTCAGGATGAAGCCCGCGATCCCCGGCAAGGTCAGCGTCGCGTTGAAAATCGACATCGCTCCGAGCAACAGGACAGCGTTCAGGATGAGCGCCAGCACGGCGTTCCATCCCGCCCGCCGGTAGTAGGCGACGACCGCGACGAAGATGAGCAGCATGCCGGCGATGGACGCTGTGATCCCCTTGCGGATGGAATCGAGCCCGAGGGACGGGCCGACCGTCCGCTCCTCGAGGTACGTCAGGCCCGCCGGGAGCGCGCCCGCGCGCAGGACGAGCGCCAGGTCGTTGGCCTCCTCCGGCGTGAAATTGCCGGTGATCTGCCCCGTGTCGGTGATCCGCTCGTGGATCCGCGGGGCGGACTGCACCCGCTTGTCCAGGATGATCGCCAGGAACTTGCCGACGTTGGCACCCGTGACCGCGCCGAATTTCTCCGCGCCGGCGGCCGTCAGGAAGAAGGTCACGGAGCTCGAGCCGTACTGCCCGCGGGAGGGACGCGCGTTCTTCAGATCCCGGCCGGTGATCACCGCGACATGCTTGACGAGATACCAGCTCGGCTGCCTCTGTCCCGTCTGCGCCTTCTCTTCGACCAGGTCCATCTGGGGCGGGACCACGCCGTTCGGGGCCAGCGCGTTCTTGTCCGTGGAGGGTCCCTGCTCGACGAGCTTCAACTCCAGGAAGGCGGTGCTCTTGATCAGGTCCTTGACGCGCTTGGGGTCGTCGATGCCGGGGAGCTGGACCAGGATCCGGTCCGTCCCCTCCCGCGCGATCAGGGGCTCGGACACGCCGAACTCGTCCACGCGGTTGCGGATCGTTTCGAGGGCCTGGGACACCGCGTTGTCCTCGGTCTCCCGGCGCCTCTGGTCCTTCAGCAGGAAGGTCCACTTACCGCCGGCGGTCGAGACGTTGAAGTCGGCGAGCCAGCGCTTGGCGAGCTCGTCCAGCTTCTTTTCGTCGGTCTGCGGCGTCAGGGTGACGGCGAAGGCGGCCTCGGAGGGGTACTCGACCGTTCCGAGCACGACCCCCTGCTCGCGCGCCTGGGTCTGGAGCTGCTCGACGGCGTCGTCCCGTTCCGCCTTGACCGCGTCCGCCGTGTTGACCTGGAGGACGAGATGGATGCCCCCCCGCAGGTCGAGCCCGAGCTTGATCCCCTTCTTCAGGGCTTCGGACAGGGGGGGCGATCCGGACCCCACCCACTCCTTCTGCGCGTGGGAATAGCCGGTTATGACGTAGCCGGCGACTAGGCCCGCGATGACCAGCACGATCAACAGGACGCGCCAACGGATCCGTTTGGACAAGAAGCTACCCCCTCAAACAGAACGGTGAAGTTTACAGGAAACCGCTATGAGCTGTCAGCTCATAGCGGTTAGCTAAGAACCGCGTCTACAGCGCGGTTTTTTCTTCCGGCTCCCCCGCGAGGCCGACGATCGCGCTGCGGAGGACCTTGACCTTGACGTTGCTCGAGATCTCCAGGACTGCGATTCCGCGCTCGTCGTCCAGGGCGGCGATGCGCCCGAAGACCCCTCCCTGCGTGACGACCTCGTCCCCCTTCTTGAGTTTGGCCAGCATCTCCCGCGACTTCTTCTGTTTCTTGCGCATTGGAGCGATGAGCAGGAAATAGAAGATGACGAAGATGAAGATCATCGGGGCGAACTGGAGCAGTCCGCCCATGCCCGGAGTCGGAGCCGCCTGCAGCAACTGAATCATGGGGGCGCATCATACCGGAGCCGTGAAACGTTTTACGGCTTGGAAAAGGGCAAGGGTTTCTCGCGCGGCGGGACGGTCTTCCGCGCCGCGTCGGCTCGTTCCCAGAAGGCCAGGAAGTTCTCCCCGAGCACGCCGCGGACCACCTCTTCCGAATGGCCGCGCCGGAGCAGCTCTTCCGCGACGACCGGCAGCTTCGAGACGTCTTCAAGCCCCTCGGGCGGATCGTCGATCCCGTCGTAATCGGTCCCGAGCCCGACAGCCTGAGGGCCCGCGATCTTCATCACGCGCTCGATGTGGTCCACGACGGCCGTCCAGTTGGCCCGCGGGCGCTGGAGGTTGTCGAGCAGGGCGGAGACCTCCGCGTCCCGCTTTTTCGGGTCGTCCTTGTAGCGCTCCGCGAGCTCCGCGGCCTTGCCCGCGAGCGCCGCTTTTCGGGCCTTGAAGTCGTCCACGACCTTCTGGTCCACGAAGGTCGAGCTGAAGTTGATCATCACGACGCCCCCCTTCGCGCCGATCGCCTTGATCTGCTCGTCGGTCAGGTTGCGGGGCATGTCGGCGAGCGCCCGGCAGGAGGAATGGGAGGCGAACACGGGCGCCTTCGAGACCTCCAACACGTCGCCGAACGTCTTGTCCGAGACGTGAGAAATGTCCACCAGCATGCCGAGGCGGTTCATCTCGAGAACGACCTCGCGGCCGAACTCCGTCAGCCCGTCGTGCACCGCGGACTTCTTCGGATCGAAGCCGAAGGTAAAAAAAGACCCGGCCGAGTCGGCCCAGTGATTGGTGTTCGTGTGCGTGAGCGTCATGTAGCGCGCGCCGAGGCGATAGAAGGCCGAGAGCGCTCCGAGCGAGTCCTCGATGGCATGGCCTCCTTCGATGCCGATCAGGACCGCGATCCTGCCGTTCTTCTTCGCGGCCCGGATGCCCGCGACCGAGTCCGCGAACACGAGCTCCGGGTGCGACTCGGCGAGCCGGTGGATGAGATCCATGAACTCCAGCGCCTTCTTCGCCGATCCCCCCGAGGCCGCGTAGCCCGACGAGACATAAGCGGCGAGAAAAGGAGCGGTGACGCCCCCCTCTTTCCAGCGCGGGATGTCCACATGGCCGGTCTTCTGCCGCACCCCGATGTCCACCCACTCCTTCTCCAGCTGCTCGGGGACATCCTCGTGCGTGTCCACCACGATTGCGCTTTTCACGAGCCGCGCCGCCCGCGCCTTGAGATCCTCAGCCGGGGCCGAACCGGCCATGCCGAGCGCGAGCAGAACGGCCAATCCGAGGGCGAGTCTCTTCATGGCAGAGAGGCTATAACACGCGCATGGGACGGCGCGCGACTCGCGTTACGGCAATCGGATCAGCTCTCTCAGTTTCCCGACGGCCTCCGCGACGACCCTGCCCTGGTCCTCGATGATGTCGAGAAGTTGCTCCGGCGTGCGGGCATCTTCGTCGCGCTTCGCGTGCGGATTGACGGCCTTCAGGTCGTAATCGTTCGCCTCGATCTCAGATCGGGTGACTGTCCAGCTTCGGTCGCTGTCGCCTCGGGACGGGAGGAGCTGGAAGAATTCATCGAATCGGTCGATGGTCAGCGGAGTCTTCTTGCCAACCTTTATTTCGGAGAGGTCGTAGTACCAGACCCTTTCGGTCGGTCCGCCCCGGGTGAAGAAGAGCAGGTTCGTCTTAACGCCCGCGCCGGCGGCGACGAACACTCCGGGCGGAAGACTCAGGATGCACCAGAGGTCGCAGTCATCCAGCAGTTTCCGTTTCGTCTGGACGAAAGCCGTCTCGTTGGTTCGGAAGAGCACCCCCTCGTCGATCACCATCCCGCAACGGCCGCCGGGCTTCAGGCTGTCGATGACGTGTTGAAGGAAAAGCACCTGAGTCGCGCCGGTCTTGTAGGCGAACCGAGTGCGCGCTTCCTGACCCTCTTTGCCTCCAAAGGGAGGATTCATGAGCGCTACGTCATGGAGCGCGGGCGCCCCCTCGAAGAGCCCGCCGTAGATCTCCTGGCCGGTCAGGGTATTTCCGTGCCAGAGGTTGGGCTGGTCGATCCCGTGCAGGATCAGGTTCGCGAGACCGATCGGGTAGATCAGGTTCTCCTTCTCTCGGCCGTAGAAGGTCCGATGTTTCAGAGTCTCGATCTGGTCGGCCGTGGAGGAGGAACCCAGGCGATCCCGCATGAATTCGTAGCTCTGAGCGAGGAAGCCTCCCGTTCCGCACGCCGGGTCGTAAACCGTCTCACCCACGGCGGGCGCCACGGTTCGGACCATCGCCCGGATGACCTCTCGCGGTGTGAAGAACTGGCCTCCGTCGTTCCCCTTCTCCCCCATCTTCAAGAGCAGCCCCTCGTAAACCTGGGAGAGCGTGAAGACGTGCGTCGAGTCCACCGCCTCCGAGCTGATCTCGTGGACCTAGTCGATCACGTCGAGGAAGTTCCGCTCGGTGTCGATCCGCGTGCGTTCGACGCCGGACATGATCTCGCTGATGACCTTCTGACGAGGACCCGCGCCCGGTCGGCTCCTGAGCTGCTTGAGATAGGGCAGCAGCTCGCCGTTGACGAAACCAAAGAGGGCTCCCAGAGCGCCGTTCTGGAGCTCGATTCGCTTCGGTCCGTCCGGCGCGGCCCAATCGCGCCAACGGTAGGGCGCCGCGAGCGACGGGCGGAACTCGGCGCCGACCGCCTCGGCCTGCTCCGACTCCTTCGCCTCGCGCTCGTCGAGAATCCTAAGGAAAAGGATCCAGGTCAGCTCGGGGACGTATTGCAGGGCTCCCGCGCAGTTGGACCGCCGCATGATGTCGCAGATCGACTTGACCGCGGCGTTGACGGATTGGGGAGAGGCGAGGCGCCTACCGACATTTCCCGCCCGTGTCGGCTTAGGAGGCATCCGTTTTCTCAAAAGGCGTCAGCCGTGCAGGCTCCTCGAGAATCGCGAGCAACTCACGGGCGCAGAAGACCCGGTCGCGGCGGGCTTTCGAGATCGGACTAAGGATCGAGGCGGTCCGTAGATTCTCGATCGCTCTCTCAGCCGTCGTGTAGGCGACCTTGAGCCTCGCCGCGGCTCCCTTGACGGACCAGAAGGGATTCTCAGCCAGGAGTTCTACGAGCCCGCCGGCCGCCTGCGAGCGCGAGCGAGCCGCGACGCGACGCCAGAGATCGAGAAGAGTGTTGATCCGTTCTGCGCGATCGAGAGCGTCCTCGGATTGTCTGGCTACGCCATTGAAGAAATATTCGAGCCACGGCGCCCATTCGCCTCGCTCGGTAACTCCAAGCAGCCTGCCGTAGTAATCCTGTCTGGTCGCCTCGAAGAAGGCCGAGAGGTAGAGGAGGGGGCACGGCAGGACCGCTCGCTCGATGAGGAAGAGAGTGATCAGAAGGCGCCCGACACGGCCGTTTCCGTCCAGGAACGGATGGATCGCTTCGAACTGAGTGTGCGCGAGCCCGATCTGAACGAGCGGCGGAAGAGTCCTCTCATGCAGGAACTTCTCGAAACGATCCAGGCACTCTTTCATCTCGTGCGGCGGCGGCGGAACGTAGGTCGCGTTGGCAAGGGTCGAGCCGGGCGCCCCGATCCAGTTCTGCGAACGCCGAAATTCCCCCGGCGTGGCCTGGTTGCCCCGCACCCCTTCCATGAGACGGGCGTGCAGCTCACAGATCAGCCTGAGCGAGAGTGGGAACGTCTCGAGCCGCCGGACGCCGTACTCGAGAGCTGTCACGTAGTTTGCGACTTCACGCAGGTCCGCCGGGCTCCGATCAACAGCCGCCCCAGCTTCCGCCGCGAGAAGCTCTCCGAGCGTCGCCTGTGTCCCTTCGATCTTGCTCGACAGCACAGCCTCGCGGCGAATGAAGGGGCGGATCAGAAGGTGTGGATTCGGAAGTCTCCCTCCCTCCCCTGCGAGCCGCCCGATCGCGCGGTCCGCGTCGGAGAGTACGCGCACCAGCCGCTCTGTCCATTCGATCCGAGGCGGCAGCGCATCCGGGACATAAGCTGTGTAGCCCTCAGGGCAGCGGATCCGGCGGCCCGCCGAGCTGGTAGGCCCGCCCTTCGTCCTGTTCGCGGAAACGCTAGTACGCGGCATCGTTATTATCGAGATGGGCCGCTTGCGATAATAGACGCGGTCGCTTCGCAAGTCAAGTTGGAAGGTCATCATCCCTTGACGATAGGTAAGAAAAGCCGGGGGATAGTCTTGGCACGTGGCCGACGCGGGAAGAACGTCTCAAGCGGTACCGCGAGTTTAGCAGAAGGCATCCTGTGACTGTCTGCATCGCCGCAATCTGTGAAGACGCCTTCATATGGGGCGCTTCCGATCGCATGCTTACCAGGAACGACGATATCCAGTACGAGGCAACACGCCCGAAGTTCCGAGCCGTTGAAGGCCATATCGCGGTGATGTTCGCCGGGGACGTGAGGATTCAAACAGAAATCATCGAGTCGGTCAGACAGAGGGTGCTCTCCTTCAAGTCCAAGAACAGCGACCGCCACCCTACCGTGGAAGCGGTCGTCGGCATGTACTCAGAGGTATACGAGGATTTCAGGAGACGGCATTTCGAGCGGGCTTTTCTGTCTCCCTTCGGATTGACAACCGAAACTTTTATCAGCAGGCAGAAGGAGCTTTCCGACCAGTTTGTCTTGAAAATTGAGAAGAGGATTTTCAAAGACGAGGCTCCGGACGCAGACGCCATCATCGCGGGCTTTGACGGTTGCCCTCACATCTGGGTCTTTCAGGGCGGCGAGCCTCGGTGCGAGGATCACGATGGCTTTGCCGCTATTGGCTCGGGCTCCCAATATGCGCTACCGGAATTAGAAAGAATTCGTCACGGCCCAAGCGCGAACAACCAGACGACGGAATTCATGGTTTATCTCGCCAAAAGATCGGCCGAGAGAATTGCCGGCGTCGGACCAGAAACCGACATGTTCAGCATCACTTTCTTGAAGAGCGGTCTGCGGCGATCCGGACCGGGCAAGATCAAGCGACTCGAAGGTGTTTACAGGAACTATCTAAGGAATGTCGAAAGGGCACGTAGGCGCGCCCTGCAGGAGCAAATGGACCATGTCAAAGAAGCGCTCCGGCGCGGCGACGAAGAGGCGAGGAAGAACCAAGACAGCGACGACGGGAACACGTCCTCCGATAACGAAGAGGAGCTTCGAGGAGGCCCTACGAAAGGTTAGCCGCAAGGCCCGGCCTTCTCGATCTGACGTAGGAACGTCTCGAACATCGGAGACTGATCTACCAGTTGGAAAGCGAGTGGAGAAGCTGGATTACATCTCCCCGCGGAAAGCGCTGCGGAGCAACGCGCCGGGGAGAGCTTGTAGCTCGCGAGCTTCTGCGCAAGCGGCAGAGGAGATCTCCGAGGCCCTCTCAAAGCGGTCCGCGAGTTCGTTGGCCACCGAGCGTTGCACCTCAAGCGTAGGAACCGGAATCCTGACCTCACTGAGATTCCTAAGATTGATCTTGTGAATCCCAGCCGAAGTTCTCGCACGACGCTCGATATCCGACCGTATCTCGTTGAAATCCCAGACCAGCCTGAGAAAGCGACCCGAGATCAAATCCCTCCTCAGGTTCACCTCTATCAGAAGGTCTGGGAACACGACCCCATCCTCAACCTGGTCAGGTGCCATTCCGCCGCGTCCTACGAAAGCAAGGTTGCCGTTGCCCCGGACTACGTAGAAGGCCCCTGGTTTGATCGAATTCGCGGCCGCCTCCTCATCGCTTAGGTCAACGGGTTTGAAGTGCGTCATGTCCAGATATTCGTCAGGCCGAACTGACGAAAGTGTCAAGCACCTGATTCGGCTCCCATCCAGCCGCGATTTGGAGATGCCCGTGCGAAGTGGGGAATTCAACAGGTCTTTCACGGGCACGCGAGGCCATGAGCGACCTTTTTCAAGCACGGCTCGTCGAGTCGCATCCACAAGTTGCTTTGCCGCCTCCAGCCTCGCCTTCGCGGCGGCGCGGGCGCGGGCGACCACCAACATGGCTGTGGCAAACCGTTGCTGCGTCTCATAGGGCGGAACGTCGATTTCGCCAACGGCGAGCCTGCGAAACAGAAGGCGCTCTCGCACGGCGCCACGAGCAAGCGTCTTAATAAAGGCAGCGCCGTCCGGCGACCTCAACCAGTAAGAAGATCGTCCCGGGCTCGACCAGCTTGTAGCGTTCGGGGTTCTTTCCTACCGGCTCCTTCGCAGGTGCGATTCCAGCGCGTGTCGCACCTACGACTCGATAACGGGCCCAGGAACTGCCTACGCCTCGGGCGACCTCCTCCAGGCAGTCCCCCAAGCGTCGGCGGATAGGGGAAGCTGGACCAGAGAACTCTGCGCTCATGCCGCGACCAGCCTTTCCTTCGTCTCGTGCAGGATCTCGGCCGGTTTGCCGAGGGTCTTCAGGGCATCGAGGCCGCCGGCGCGGACGACCTCGGGAGTTCCGAAGACCTGCGGGTTCTCGAGCTCGTCGGTGCCGCCTCTGGCAAACTGACCGGCAAGGGCCTTGAGAGTCGAACCGGTTTTCGGGGGTAGGCCTCCAAGCCAGCCTTCGTGCTTGTAGCTGAAGGCGTCGCCGGGTACGGGGAGGGAGGCCGTAGCCCAGCTCGGCCAGCACGTCGTAGAGGTCGTACTCGCGCATCTCTTCGAGCGACCGGACGACCGATGGGGCCTCGGTGTCGAGCCGGAATCCCATGGCTCGCTCGTAGCGTCCCCGGAGCTCTTCCGGCGAAGGAAACTCGCTGATCGGTCTCGCCGCCGCGGTCAAACCTGTAAAGGCGGTCGAACTCGACGAAGAGATGGCCGTTGGACGAAAAGACAAATCCGACGTTCAGGCGCTTGCAGGCGGCGTAGAGCTTTCCCTGTTCGAGGCCATGCATCGGGGGGAGGTGCTCGGCCTTCGCTTCGATCAGGGCGAGCGCGACCGGCTGGGTATTGGGGTTGATGCGGATCCGCAGCGTGTAGTCGATCCGGCCTCTCGACTGCTTGCGCGGCTTTCCGTCAACGATCTCGATGGCGCCGGCCGTCTCCTCGCGGCGGATGAAGTCCTCCATCCAGCCTCGCGCATGCAGGGCGGGATCGATCAGTTTCGCCCGGGTGTCGGACTCGGAGAGCAGCATTCTGACGTGTATGCGAAGTCTACGACGTTTCGGCGATCTTCCCTTCCGGCGGAGCCTCGAGGGCGGACAGCGTCCCGTCTTCGATCGCGCGGCGGATCGTTTTCATCCAGTCGAGGTAGAAAAAGACGTTGTGGATCGAGAGGAGCATCGGGGCGGAAAAATCCTTCAGGACGAAGAGATTCCGGAGGTAGGCGCGCGAGTGCCGCCGGCAGACGGGACAGCGGCAGTCCGGATCGAGCGGCGACAGGTCCTCCTTGAAACGCTCGTGCTTGATCGTGACCTCGCCCCGGCGCGTGTAGACGTGCCCCATCCGGCCGTTGCGGGTCGGGAGGACGCAGTCGAAGAGATCGCAGCCGGCCCGCACCGAGGCCAGCAGGTCCGCCGGAGTGCCGACGCCCATGAGATACCGCGGCTTCTCCTCCGGAAGGAGCCGAGCCGACATCGCGGTGATCGAGCGGATCGCCTCTTTCGACTCCCCGACCGCGACTCCGCCGATCGCGTATCCCGGGAAGTCCATGTCGAGAAGGGGACGGGCCGACGCCCGCCGCAGGTCCTCGTGCGTCCCGCCCTGGAGGATGCCGAAGAGGAGCCCGGGACCGCGATAGGCCCGGAGGGACCGGAGCGCCCAGTCTCGGGAAAGGCGGCAGGCCCTCTCGACCTCCGCGCGCTCGGCGGGGAAAGGCGGGCAGACGTCGAGCGCCATCGCGATGTCCACGCCGAAGCCCGCCTGCAGTTCCATCGCCCGCTCCGGCGTCAGGAAATGCGAAGTTCCGTCCTCCGGGGCCCGGAATTCGACGCCCTCTTCCGTGAGCACGCGGCGCGAGGCGAGGCTCATCACCTGGAAGCCTCCGGAATCCGTGAGGATCGCGCGCCGCCATCCGATGAACGCGTGAAGCCCGCCCGCCCGGCGGACCAGCTCCTCGCCGGGCCGCGCCATCAGGTGGTACGTATTGGCGAGCACGGCCCGACAGTCCCATTGCTCGAGCCGCTCGAACTCGACACCCTTGACCGACCCCCGGGTCCCCACCGGCAGGAAACAGGGCGTCTCGATTTCCCCGTGGTTGGTGGCCAGGGTCCCGAGTCGCGCTCCCGACGCGGTGTCGCAGGCGAGGATCGAAAAGGCCGACATGGGAGACTCCTCTCAAAACCTCAGCCTCGCGTCGAGCGACGCGCCAACGTCGCGCCGGTTCGTCGAGGAGAGCGACAGGCCGCCTTCGGAGGAGAAGACGACGGCGGCGTTGACGGAGAGCTTGTTCAGGCCGAGGCCGAGGCCCGCGGAATAGGCCCAATGCGGGTCGGGCGCTGCGCTGTCACGGAAGGTCCCGGCGCGGATCGCGAAGAGCGGAAACTTTAGCTCCGCGCCGACGGAGAACTGCCGGCTCCTGCCGCCGGGCACGAGGGTGTCCGTCTCCCGAAGGTCGTAATCGGCCGCGACCGTCAGCAAGCCGACCGGCTCCGCGGCGATGCCGGCGCGCAGCGTCCGCGGCAGACGCAGAGACGCAGGGGCGCCGATCAGGCTCGGACGAGCGGGATCGCGGGCCACATCGAATTCCGGCTCGTTGATTGCCGTCGAGACGAGCCCCACGCGGACCTTGCCCAGGATGTTGACCATCGCGCCCGCGTCGAAGGTCAGTCGGTCGGTCTGCCGCTCGTTTTCCTTGAACGCCTTGCGCGCCAGGCCCGCCGGGTCCGTCGTCCCTGTGTCGAAGACGCTCTGGCGCAGGAAATACGTTCGTCCCTGGACGTATCGGGCCGTCGCCCCGACCAGCAGCGCCTTCGCGAAAAAAGACGTCGCCCAGGAGAAGCGCGCCTCGCGCACCTCGAGCCCCACGAAGGACAGCGCGCTCGCGTTGTTGACGAATCCCGTCGCCGGGTCGCTGCCCGGGAGCACACGGACGAGATCCACGGTGGGATAGACCCCGGCGTAAGCGAGGTCTCCGATGCCGACGGCCCAGCCGCCCTTCCCGACGACGAGCCCCGCGACTCCCGAGCCGACGACACCCGTGCCCGGCGCCGAGAACTTCTTCAGGTCCGCTACGGCCCCGGTGATGATGTTCTGATCCAGGCGGGAGAAATCGATCGCCGAGAGACGATCCACGATCGACGTGAAGTCGTTCCGGTTCGTTGCGACACCGCCCGCCAGGATCTCCGCGTCCAGCCGCGGATCGCGCGCGAAGCCCGCGGGATTCGTCCAGAGCGCGCTCCCGTCGTCGCTGACAGCCACGGCGGCCCCGGCCATACCCGCGGAACGCGGACCGGCGAATGGCGATTGCGCCGTCAGCGCCGATGAGAACGAGAGAAGCAGCAGGACGATGGAGGCGATCGAGAGACGATTTGTGATTTGTGACTTGTGATTTGTGATCGGGGTGGAAGAGTTCATGTTCGTCCTGGTTACCGATCACCAATCATCAATCATCAATCTCATCAATCATCAATTCCTCCTCAGTCGGTAAGGGTCCTGCCGGCGAGCCGTTCGAGGACGGCGACCGGGGCCTGCTCGGGAAGGGTCAGAGACCGGCGCGCGATCAGGAACGTCTGCTCGAGCGCGAACTGGCCGGACAGCACGGCGTGCGTGACCATGTCGGTGAAGACCATCCAGGTCGAGCCCGGCGGGAAGGACACAACTTCCGCCCTGGCCGTTTCCTGGTAGCGCTCGTTGTCTTTCAAGAAGTTGTGGAACCGGTGCATGAACTCGTCGTAGAGCGGGCGGACCCGGACCGGAAGTCCCGCCGACCGGAGGAGCGTGAGAATCGAACGATCAGCCCCGCGGCTCGCACGCTCCAGCAGTCCCGACGCGATCGCGAAGCGCTCCGCGAGCTCGGGAAATGTCTCCCCCGTCCGCCAGATGCGAGGCGCTCCCGGGTTGATGTTGGTGAAGACGCGGAAAATCCGGTCGCCCCGCGTCGGGCGCGTCGGAAAGGAATCCACGTGCAGGAGGTCGTTGCGCGCGTGGCGGGAGAGCTTGCGGCTCGCCTCCTCCTGGGGCCGGAAGCTCGCGTAGTCCAGATGCCACTGCCCGGCATAGGGGGGCAGGACGGTCGCGGCAAAATCCACGACGGTCTTCGAATAGTCGCGCAGCACCCGCCGCAATTCCCGCGCGTCCCCGGCCCGGCGCCTCGCGACACCGGTGACCCTGTCGCCGCCCGGGCGGTACGCGATGTTCTTGTGGTATCCCGCCTCCGTCTGCCGCTGCCGGAGAAGGAACTCGCGGTCTTTGTCCGGCAGCGCGAACGGCGTCGAGGGAAACAGGAGGATGCTCCCCTCCTCCAGAACACGGCAGGCTTCGCGGTCGCGGGCGGGCCCTTGTCCGGGAAGAGTGGCGATATCGACGACCGGCATTCCGGTTCAAGTCTAACCCGCGGGTGTCGCCTAGAAGCTGTTGACCCCCGAAAACCCGCGTGCTACGTTCCGCCCCCGGGGGTGAGATGCCCGATCTCGGCAAGAAGTACGAGTGTTTCAGTTGCGGCACGAAGTTCTACAACCTCGGCAAGCCCGAGGCGGTCTGCCCCAAGTGCGGCGCCAATCAGAAAGACGCGAGAGCGGATGAGGCTCCGCCTCCCCCGCCGCGGCCCCCTCGCCGCCAGGTGATCCTGGAGCCGGTTCCCGAGGAGAACGCGAATGAGTTCGGGGAAGAGGTCCCGGCCGCCGAAGAGGAAGACGCCGGCGACGAGGACGAGTTCGAAGAAGACGAGGAAGTCGAGAGCGGTCGCCGCGAGGAAGAGGAGTACTGAGCCTGCTTCCGCCCGACCCCGCGTCGCGTACCTCGGCCTGGGCTCCAATGTCGGCGACCGGCGCGCTCACCTGATGCGGGCCCTTACGGAGATTGGCCGGTTTGCGCCGCTCCGGCGCGTCTCCGCCTTCTACCGCACCGATCCGGTCGGTTACACGGAACAGCGGAGATTCTGGAACGCGGTCGCCGAGATCCCGTGGGCCGGCTCGGCCGAGGCCCTCCTGAAAGCGGTCAAAGAGGTGGAGCGCCGCGGAGGACGCGTTCCCACGTTCGCGGGAGGCCCCAGGGAAATCGACGTGGACATCCTGGACCTCGGAAGCCTCGTGAGGGCCCGGAACCCGATCCTCCCCCACCCGCGACTGGCCGGACGGCGGTTCGTCCTCGCCCCTCTCGCCGAGATCGCGAAGGAATGGGAGCATCCCGTGACCGGGCTCACCGCGAAGCAGATGCTCGCGGGACTGCCCACAAAACCGGGCGTCCGGAGAATTCGCTAGGCAGCGCGGCATCGCGCTGCCTCACTTCTTCCACTTCGCCAGATTCTTCCTCGCTTCTTCCTGGGTCGAGAGATCCTCGACGAGGTGTCCGGGCGAAGGCGAGTCGGCCGCGAGGCTCTCCTCGATTCGGACCGCTTCGGCGCGCTCGTTGGGGCCGCCGTCGGCCAGCGCCTCCGCGAGGAAATGGCGGTTGACGAAGTTGCGTTCGTTGACGGCGACGGCGCGGCGGAGGTTCTCCAGCGCCTTGTCCCGGGAAACCCAGAAGGTCAGGAACGGGATCTTGGGCGCCTGGTGGTGGAGCCGGCCGAGGATTCGATAGCCGCCCCCCTCCTCGAACTCCGGGTCGAGCGCGATGACGATCGTGGCGTCATCCCGGATCTTCTCGGCGGCCCCGGTTCTGACGGCCTTCATCTTCCCCGACACGAGCGCCCACTGTCCCCAGGCCACGCCTGTCCAGAAGAACGTGGGCGCGGCGTCGCGGTCCGACACGATGGCCGCCGCCACGTCCGCGGGGGACCGGCCCTCGAAGGAAGTCACTCCCTTGTTGCGGGCCCTGCGCTCCAGGATGCGGACCGCCCCCTCGCCGGCCCGGCAGGCTTTGTCGTAGATCGCCTGCTGCGCGCCGGCGTCTTGCCCGGTGTACGCCGCCTGAAAATAGAGGGCGCGCGCGAGCTTCCACCGCGCCTCGGCATTGTCGGGGGCTTCCGCCGCCCTGTCATAACCGGCGACCGCCTGCGCGATCTCGCGAGGATTGGCTTGCGCCCCGACCCTCCCGTCCTGCCGGCGCGCATAGTGCGTGTCCGCCTCGGTGATCAGCGGATTCTGGGACGGCAGATTGATGGCGTTGGGACCTTCGACGCGCTCCTGCGTGGCGGCCAGAACGAGAAAGGCGAGAAGAGCGAGGGAGGTCATTGTGGGCGTTGTGAGTTGTGAGTCGTGAGTCGTGCCTCCGCGACTCTCAACTTCCTCAGGATCCCGCCGCCGATGACGACGTCTCCGTCGTAGAAGACGCACGACTGGCCGGGCGCCACCGCGCGAACCGGCGCGTCGAAGCAGACGCGGGCGGAGCCGTCGGCCCGCGGAAAGACGGTCGCCGCGGCTTCCTTCCCCCGATGTCGCACGCGGACCTGCGCGCGGAACGGCGCGCCGCGAGATCCCGAGAGGAACCGCAGGTCCGTCACTTCCGCCTCCCGCGTGTCCAGCTCCGCCGCGGCGCCGACGACCACCCGGTTGGCAATGGGGTCGATCGAAAGCACGTAGAGCCGCTCCGCGGCGGCGAGCCCGATGCCGCGCCGCTGGCCGACTGTGAACCGGAAATGCCCCTCGTGCTCTCCCTTCTGGACGCCGCGGGAGTCCTCGAGGACGCCGGGTCGGCCCGGCAGCGCGAGGCCGAGCTCCTGCGCGTGGCGGGCCACGAACTGCCCCGCCCGCTCGCCGCGTGGCACGAAGCAGATCTCCTGACTGTCTTCCTTCTCGGCAGTCAGCAACCCGGCCCGTCGGGCGTGAGCGCGTACCTCCTCCTTCGTCAGGTCTCCGACGGGAAACCGCGCGGCCTCCAGTTGATTGGGCGTCAGGTCGTACAGGAAATAAGACTGGTCCTTCGCCGGGTCCCTCCCCTTCTTCAGGGCGATTCGCCCCGATATTGGATCCCTCTCGCGGCGAGCGTAGTGGCCGGTCGCGACGGCTTCGCAGCCCATGACGCGGGCGCGCTCCCAGAGCGTCGCGAACTTCACCTTCGCGTTGCAGGAGGAACAGGGGATCGGGGTCTCCCCGGCGAGATACGACGCGACGAAGGGACGCACGACTCGATCGCGGAACTCCTCCTCGAGGTTCAAGACGTAATGCGGGATGTCGAGAGACCAGGCCACGCGGCGCGCGTCGGAAAGGTCGTCGAGTGTGCAGCAGCGTCCCGTCCGGCCCGCTTCGCCCGAGTGATCCCAGAGCTGCATCGAGAGGCCGATGACCTCGTGCCCCTCTTCCTTGACGAGCAAGGCGGCGACCGAGGAGTCCACCCCGCCCGACATGGCAACCGCGATACGCATGAAACGATTCTACGCGAGCCGTGAGCCGTGAGCCGTGAGCCGGGCTTCCCCGACGACCCTGGTCACGATTTCCAGGACCCGATCGATTTCCTCCCCGGTCGTCAGGCGGGAGAGAGAGAAACGGACCACGCTCTTCGCCTCCGCCGGGGGGATGCCGAGCGACAGGATGGCAGGCGACGGGGCGAGGGTCCCGCTCGAGCAGGCGCTACCGACCGAGACCGCGACCCCCTCGAGGTCCAGGCGGATCAGTAAGGCCTCGCCCGAGAGATCTTCGAAGAGGAGAGCCGAGGTGTTCGGCAGGCGCGGTCCACCCCTTCCGACGACGCGCGCTTTTTCGACGCGCTGGAGGATTCCCGCCTCGAGCCGGTCACGCAGGCGCGCGATCGACGCGGCCTCTCCGAGCCTCCGTCGCGCGAGAAGAGCGGCGGCGCCCAGCCCAACGATGCCGGCCGTGTTCTCGGTCCCCGCCCTGAGTTTCTTCTCCTGCCCGCCCCCCGGGGTGTGTGCCTGGAGCGCGACGCCCCGCCGCACGTAGAGAGCTCCGACACCCTTTGGGCCGTGGAACTTGTGCGCGGAGAGGCTCAGCAGGTCCACGCCCCATTCCTCGACGTCGATCGGGATCCTGCCGGCCGCCTGCGCGGCGTCGGTGTGAAAGAGCGCGCCGCCGGCGCGCACGGCGCAAGCAACTTCCCGGATGGGGAAAAGGCCGCCGTACTCGTTGTTGGCCGCCATCAAGGTCACGAGAAGCGTCCCCGGCTCGGCCGCCGCGATGACCTTCCCGGAGTCCAGCGCCCCCGAGGTCTCGGGGTTGACCGCGACCGTCTCGTTGCCCTGCCGCGCGAGCCTCTCCACGGCCTCCCGAACCGAGGGGTGTTCGGCGCCCGAGAAAACGACGCGCCCGGTCCGGCCGGCGACCGACCCCAGGATCGCCATGGCGTTGGACTCGGTGCCACCGGAAGTGAAGAACATCTCTTCGGGGGCGGAGCCGACGAGCCGCGCGACCTCGTCCCGGGCTTCTTCGATCACGCGCCGGGCGCGCCGGCCTTCGCCATGCACCGAAGAAGGGTTGCCCGCAAGGGCGGCGGCCTCCTCGAACGCCGCCGCTACTTCCGGATCCAATTTTGTGGAGGCGTTGTTGTCCAGGTAAATCACGGCTTCGTCCCTTTATCGAATTATCCAACGGCTAGGGGGTTC
>Ga0209009_1000057_pt1 | contig 49980 bp, 50 predicted proteins | sample BlaSpr_A8_OM3_M2_FD_187979 | JGI IMG/M metagenome (GOLD analysis project Ga0209009, IMG submission 187979) | Forest soil microbial communities from Thunder Bay, Ontario, Canada - Black Spruce, Ontario site 2_A8_OM3_M2 (SPAdes) (version 2) | ecosystem: Environmental > Terrestrial > Soil > Boreal... | reverse complement strand
GAAAATCCTCCGACTCGCCGACAACCCCGCAACCCAGGCCCTCTACAACCAAATTACCTATGCCCTCGCTGCCTGAGTTATTTTCGGATTGAGGTTAACTCTCAGCCTTTCCTCCCAAGCCACTCCTCAAAGCGGCGCAGGCCCTCGTCGATGCGTCCTGTGGAAGTCGCGAACGAGAACCGGACGCACGCGTCCACGCCGAACGCCTCTCCCGGGACGGCGGCAACGTGCGCCTCCTCCAGAAGGCGCCGGCAGAACTCGACGGATCCGGCGGCTTTCTTTCGCTCGTACAGCGCCTCGACGCGCGGGAACGCGTAGAAAGCCCCCTCCGGAGCGACGCACTCGATCCCGGGGATCGCCGCGAGCCGGCCGATCATCAGCTCGCGCCGGCGCGCGTAGTGCGCGAGCATCTCCGACACGGACGCCTCCGAGCGCTCGACGTCGGTGAGCGCCGCCCGGGCCGCTTCCTGCGAGATCGAGGAAGCGTTGGACGTCGAATGGCTCTGATACGACGCCATCGCCGCGACGAGCTCCTTGCCTGCGAGAGCCCATCCGAGCCGCCACCCGGTCATGGCGTAGGTCTTCGAGGCGGCGCCGGTCACGACCGCGCGCTCCGCGTGCTCCGGCCAGAGGGAAGCCGCCGAGACGTGACGCTTCCCTTCGTAGAGGAAGTGGTCGTAGGTCTCGTCGAAGATGAGGACCGCGTCCCGGGCGGCGCACCAGTCGAGGATGCGGGCGAGCTCTTCCGGATCGACGACCGCTCCGCTGGGATTGCAGGGGGAGTTGAGAATGACACCGCGTATCCGGGCGGACGCGGCGCGCTCGAGCGCGGCGGCCGTGGGTTTCCAGCCGGAACGGCTGTCCGTCGGCACGAAGAGCGGGGCGGCGCCGCAGAGCCGCACGATCTCGGGGAAGGAGACCCAGTAGGGGGCGAACATGGCGACCTCGTCCCCTTCTCCGAAGAGCGCGTGGCAGACGTTGAAGACCGCCTGCTTCGCGCCGGCCGTCACGAGCACGTTCTCGCGGGCGCAGACGGCCCCCTGCCCGCGATACTTCGCGGCGATCGCGTCCCGAAGGGCCGGGTCTCCCGCGTTGTCGGTGTACTTTGTATGCCCGTTCTCGATCGCGGCGATGCCCGCCTTTCGCACGAAGTCCGGCGTCGGAAAGTCCGGCTCTCCCAGGCCGAAATCCACCACGTCCACCCCCGAAGCGGCGAGCGCCCGGGCCGCTTTCGCGACGGACGCGGTGGGAGAAGGGGCCAGATGCGCGACGCGCCGAGAGAGTCGGGGCGCCGTCACGATTTCCATACCCGGGCGAACGCGCCGAAGGCCGCGAGCTTCTTGCGGCCCGCGAGCACGAGACCCACTTCGACCCCGATCCACATGCCGTAAACGTACAGCATAGTGTGGCGCAGCGACGGGAAGGCGAACTGGACGATCCAGAGGAGGAACAGGCCCGCGGCTTCGTACGCCTGCAGGTCCATCGAGGCGAGGAAGAGCCAGCCGAGAAAGGCCTGCAGGATCGTGAGCAGAATCTCCTGCCGCTGGAAGGCGTCGAACGGGAGAGGTTCGGTCGATCCGTGGCTCCAGCAATAGATCACGGCCAGCAATCCCGAGAGGACGCCCCACTGGTTGATGTTCGAGGAGACCATGTTCATCAACGCCACTGGGGCGCGCGTGACGCGGCGGGCCCAGGCGAAGGCGGAGGTCTTCTCCGGGAACTCCGAGAGAAAGGGCGCGACCCACTGGATGAACACGAACTGCGACATCCCGAGGTTGACGGCCAGCGCGAGCATGGAGTTCAGGAAGGGCTCGGCGACAAGGGCGATGATCACGCCGCCGCCGAGAAGGAGCGACCCGACCGCCGCCCACCTCTTGCCGCCCGTAAAGGAGAGCGCCCAGCGCGAGACCGTCGGGATCTCCGCGTCCTCCTCGACCGAGTCGGCCCGCGGCGGCATCCGCAGCAGGATCCAGAGGTAAGCGATGTATGTCGACGCGAGGACGGCCGAGTCCACCAGCGACAGACTCCCTTTGGCCCAGATCACGACGAAATAGACGAGAGGCGGGAGGAGCCCGAGCACCTCGACGGAGTGGTCGTCGTGGAGACGGATCGACCCGAGCCGGCGCCTCCTCTTCTTGATCGAGTAGAACGCCGCGACGCCATAGATCATCGGCCAGCCGAGGCCGGTCAGGAGGCGCAGGCTTCCCGTGAAATTCGCGATCGCCAGGTGGACCATCGGCGGGTTCTTCCCCGCTTTCCAGGCGATCACGGCCTCGACCGCGAACTCGGGGAACGTCTGCACGAGCGCCAGAATCGCCAGCGCCAGCCCCTGCGAGACGAGGAACTCCGCTGCCTCCGCGCCCCACGACACCAGGAACGCGGACACGATCATGGCCGGAAACGTCCAGAGCGCGGTGAGGGGAGAGGCGGAAGCAGCGGCCTCGGGGAGGATCGCCTCCAGGTCGAGCCTCCCGCGAAGGGACTTCATCCCCGGCGGTTATAGCATGACCGCGTGGCCGCAATCGAGTCTCCTTCGAACCCGCTCATCCGGGAGGTTGGCCGTTCTATCGAGGAGCGGACGCACTTCCTTCTCGAGGGGGAGAAGGCGATCCTGGAAGCGGTCGCCGCCAGCCTGCCGCTCGAGCACGTCTTCCATGACGGAAGCGTGCGGGCGGGAAAGATCTCCGCTCTTTCTTCCGCGCGGCCGCGGCTCGTCTCGCGCGCGGTGCTCGAGCGGCTCGCGGATTCGAAGACGCCGCAGCACCTGCTCGCCATCGCCCGGAGGCGAGATGTCCCGGTGTCGGAAATCCTCGGCCGCCCGGGTCCGGTCGTCTTCGTCTTCGGGATCCAGGACCCGGGCAACCTGGGCGCGATCGTCCGGGTCGGCGAGGCCGCGGGCTGCGCCGGGATCGCGGCCGCGCCCGGCTCGGCCGACTTCTTTCATCCGCGCGCCGTGCGCGCGAGCGCCGGAAGCGTGCTGCGCATCCCTGTCTCCGGACGCGTCTCCTTCGAGCCTTTCGCGACCGGCGCCAAGGAGGCGGGACGGATAATCTGCGGCGCCGTAGCAGCGGGCGGAGAAGACCCGTTCCGGGCTCCCCTGCCGGCGTCTTCGGTGCTCGTGATCGGCTCGGAGGGAACAGGACTGCCGGCCGGCGCCTACCGCTCCCTCGACCGCCGCTTCACGATCCCGATGCGCGCGCCGGTGGATTCCTTGAACGCCGCCGTTGCCGCCGGGCTCTTGCTCTACGCCTCCGCGCTCAGATGCCCTCTTCCTCCGGAAGAGGGCTAGAGTGAGCGGCGATGCCACCCCGATCCTTTGGTTTTTTCGCCCGGACGGTCGTTTTCTCCTCACCCTGTCCTGCCGGCCGCTCGCTTCGCGAGGTGCGACCTTCGGTCGCGGCCGGCTCTGAAGGAAGGCGAGGGGAGACCCCTCGCACACCCCCGCGCGGGGAGGGGAGGAAAGCCTTCGGGGCTGGCCGTGGCTTGATCCAGACTTTCTTCGGCGCCACGATCTTCTTCTGACGGTTTCCGATTCCTCTTCCCATTACGTCACTCACGAACCTTCCATTCTACCCTCAACTCTCAACCCTCAACTTCTTTCTCCCCGAAGACCTCCGCCTGAAAAACCCACACTCGCGCATCGGGGTCGCGCCAGGCTTGCGCGGGCAGGCCCGCTTTGCGGGAGACCTCCGCGAGGAACCTCTCCCGGCCGAACCCCCACTCCGTGGCGACCTGCGGGAGCAGGAGCCCGCTGCGGCCTCGGGCCTCGAGGATCAGCCCATCGCGTCCGATCTCGAGCGCTTCGGGGTCCTCGAGGGACACGGGCGGACTCAGGACCGAAATCTCGATGTCGCACTCCACGAGCTCCTCCCGGGAGAGCGGGGGGAAGCGGGGATCCCCGAACGCCGCTCGGAGCGCGAACTTCGGCACCATGCGGGACAGGTCTCCGTCGGGGGCGAGGGTCCCGATGCAGCCGCGAAGGTCACCGTGCTGGCGGAGCGTCACGAACAGGGCCCGAGGCTGCCCGAACGCCTCCGCGCGGTCGGAGTCGAGCCGGGGGGGCGGATCCCCGGAGAAGTGCGCCTCCAGGGCGCGGCGCGCGAGAGCCAGGAGATCCCGGCGGGTCGCCTCGGAAAGCGGTTTCGCGCTCATGAACGCGTCGGCACCGGCAGAGCCGCGAGGAATCCCGCGATCGCGCGCTCCAGTTCCTCGAGCTTCCCCTCGAAGAAGTGATCCGCTCCGGCAACGATGACGATCTCGGCCGAGTTTCCTGCGAATTCCGTAAGCAGGGCCGGAGGCCCGAACGTGTCCCGCTCCCCCGTAACGAAGAGAGACGAGACGCTCGGTTTCGGGAGACTCCCCCGCGCAAGCGTCGCGAGGGGAAGCCCGACGGCAACGAGACCCGCCACCCGCTCGTCCGCCGCCGCCGCGCGCAGAGCAACCGCCGAACCGAAGGAAAACCCGCCCGCCACGAGCGGCAGACCACCGAGACGCTCTGCCTCGTCGAGAGCCGCGCGGAAGTCGTCGGCCTCTCCGCGGCCTTCGTCGTGCCGCCCCTTTGAGGCCCCGACGCCGCGGAAGTTGAACCTCAGGGAGGCGTATCCGGCGGCGGTCAGCGCCTGTGCAGCGCGGAAGACGACCTTGTTGTGAAGGGTCCCGCCGCGGAGAGGATCGGGATAAGCAAAGACAGCGCTGCCGCGCCGCGGCCCGGAGGCCTCCTTCCAGAGACCCTCCAGGGTCCCCGCCGGACCCGGAAAACTCACCGCTTTCAGGTGAGACGCCACGACGCCACCCCCCGCCCCGGAGCGTTCCGCGCTCCCGGTCTGAAACTCCGGCTCGATTGGAGAAACGCGGCTCTCACAGTATTCTCTTGCCGCTCGCCGGGGAAATCCCGGACAACGCGAAAGGTCTGCAGCAGCTTCTGCCGGCGAGGCCGGCGAAAGGTTCGAGAGCCATGAAGAAGATCGTACACGTCGTGGGGACCGGGACCATCGGAGAACCCCTGATCGGGTTGTTCGCCGACTTCAAGAAGTACCTCGGCATCGACGAGATCACGTTCCACAAGCGCACGCCCATGACGACCGAGCGGGCGAAGGTCAACCATCTTCTCCAGCGGGGCGCGAAGCTCGCGGCGGACTCCGACAAGGTCGCCGACTTCGAGGCGCTGGGGCACACCGTGTCCTTCGAGGCGCAGGAAGCGTTGGAACGGGCGACGGTCGTTATCGACTGCACCCCGGCGGGCAACGAGAACAAGAAGATCTACGAGACGCTCTCGGACCCGCTGGGCTTCCTCGCGCAGGGGAGCGAATTCGGGTTCGGGAAGATGTACGCGATGGGAATCAACGACGAGGCGCTCGTCCCCGGCGAGGACCGGTTCCTCCAGATCGTCTCCTGCAACACGCACAACATCGCCGCGCTCGTCAAGACGCTGGGGGACGACGGGGAAGGCGGCGTCCTGCTCGAGCGCGGGCGCTTCGTCTGCATGCGCCGCGCCAACGACGTTTCTCAGGACTCCGGCTTCTCCCCCGCCCCCTCGGTCGGCAAGCACGACGACCCGAAGTTCGGCACTCATCATGCCCGCGACGCCGCCGCGCTCCTCGCGACGATCGGGTGGACACCGAACCTCTTCTCTTCCTCGATGAAGTTGAACACTCAGTACATGCACACCCTCTGGTTCGACATGGAGTTCACCCGCCCCCTCACCCGCCAGGACGCGCTCGAACGCCTTCGCGGCAACCGCCGCATCGCGCTGACAGAGAAGCGCTCCGCCAACCAGATCTTCTCGTTCGGCCGGGACCACGGCTATTACGGCCGGATCCTGTCGCAGACCGTCGTCGCGGCGCCGACGGTGACCAGCAGCCGGGAGCGCGAGATCGTCGGGTTCTGCTTCACCCCGCAGGACGGCAACTCGCTCGCCTCCTCGATCTGCGCCGCGCTCTGGCTCATGGAACCGGACTTCGACCGGCGCGAGCGCCTCTCGGTGCTCGACCGGTTCTTCTTCCGCGAGATCTAGCCCGGACTATCCATGGACGGCCGGCCGAAACCCGTGCCCGTGATTGAGCGTTATTGTCTTGTACATGACGAGCGACGATGAGCCTTTGGACACTTTGTCCGCGACAGAGATTTTTCGCCGAGGCAAGGAAGCGCGACGACGGCGATGCCGGAGCGCATCGCGGACGAGCGCTGACGCCCGCTCGGTCGCGCGGCGCGACCGCTTCGACGGGAGCCGCGGAAAAGATCGGGTGTGCGAAGCGAACCGGAGTCGTTCATGAATAGTGCGGGCTAACATTTCCGAGGACACAGAGGGTCCGCCCCTCGCGCCGCAGGTCGCCCCTCCATCGGGGCCGGGACGCCGGATCGCCGCTCTCCTGCTCGGGACGGCGCTCGTTCTCACCCTCACGCTCCTCTTCCTCTGGAGAGTCGGAACGCGCGGCACGACGAAGGCTTCCCGCATGGAGAGGACGGCTCCGACCTCCACTCCGGGCCTCTCCGTCGCCGGCCGCTGGCAGTCGGAATTCTCGAAGACCCTGGCAGGGCCTCCCCCGTCCCCGGCCGTCAAGAACGTCTTCATCGAGACCGATTCCGAGGGAGCGATCCTCGCGGCGGGCGTTCTCCTGACCGACCCGGCGCGGGGCGGCGTCGGAGCCGGATACAGAATCATGCCGGACGGGCGGCGGCGCGTGGACGAGATCGCCGCGCTCCTCGCGGAGAATCCCCAGGGAGCCTCCCTCCCGATCGATTTCATTCCTTATCCGGCCTGGGTCCCGAAGAGGGCCCGCGTCTGGAGGGCGCTCGAAGGCCAGAGCCGCAAGTCCGCGAACATCCGATACCTGTTGCTCGAATCGGTCGAGGACGATTACGTCGTCCAGGCGGGAATCAACCCGTCCGGGTTCCTCTCCTACGCCTTTTTCTCGCCTTCATACGCGTCGGGCAGGGGCGTGGACTCGCTGTCGGGCGTGATCCACCCGGAACCGGGCAGCTCCCTTTATCGCTTTCACAACCTGGTCTGGGACCTGTCCGGCGAAGCAGACTTCCTGAGCATGGAAGTCCATGCCACGCTTTCAGGGCCCGAGGGCTTGCCCGACCGGCTCACCCTGAGAAGAAGACCGGGGCCGTAAAACGTAAAACGTAAAGTGGAGAACAGGTAGCCGGAGTGGCGGGCCACGTTTAACGTTTAACGTTTCACGTTTTACGATCTCAGCCGGAGATAATGTAGCCGCCGCTCTTTGCGTCTTTCTTCATGGTCAGGAGGCCGAGGCGCTGAGCGTCCTCGAGGAGCTCGGAGAACGACTTGTAGCCGTAATAGGACTCGTTGAAATACGGCTGCTTGCGCTGCATCGTCTGCTTGATCATCGAGCCCCAGATGACGTCGTAGTTCTCGCGCACGAGGGCCTGCAGCGAGTCGAGCATGAGGCGGAAGAGCTCCCGCTTCTTCTCCGGCAGGTTCTCGATCGAGGGGAGCGCGCGGGTCTCGCGGACGAGGTCCTCGTAGAAGATGAATTCGTCGCAGTTGGAGATGAGCAGATCCGAGGTCGAATTCTTGACACCGACACCGATGACGCTCTTGTCGTTCTCCTTCAACTTCGACACGAGCGGCGAGAAATCCGAGTCGCCCGAGCAGATGACAAAGGTCGTGATGTGCGCCTTGGAGCTCGCGAGATCCATCGCGTCCACGACCATGCGGATGTCGGCGGAGTTCTTGCCCGAGTACGCCCGCTGCGGAATGTCGATCAGCTCGATGGCCGCTTCGTGAAACTCCCTCTTGTACTCGGAGTAGCGCGTCCAGTCCGCGTACGCCTTCTTGTAGACGATCCGTCCCTTCTCGATGAGCCGCTGGAGCACGAGGTGAATGTCGAATTTCTTGTACTGCGCGTCCCGGGCGCCGAGCGCGATGTTCTCAAAGTCAATGAAGACCCCGAGGCGCTGCTCGACGGAGGCGCGGACGGGGGGCCCCGGCGTCACCGCCATGGCGGGCACCGCCGGGGCGGGGAGCGGCGGCGCGGGCGCGAGAGTGACCACCGGCGTCGCTGCGGCCTCCTTCGCGGGGCCGGATTCTTCCTTCGAGGCGGCCGGACGCTGCTTGCGGTGCCTCGAGCCTCCGCGGCGGCGGCGCGGTTTTTTTCCCCCTTCGTCGGAGGCCGGGAACGGAGCGGTGTCGTCTGTCATGGATTCCTTTCCGGCGCGTAGTCGAACGAGGATGTCGTCAGCAGGAAGCCCGTGAGCACACGGGCGACTTCCCGCCCCTGCGCGTCCACGATCTCGACTTCGCCGACGTTGACGCGCCGGCCCTTTTTGACGATCCGGGCCCGGGCCCAGACGTCTCCCCGCGCGCGGCGAAGGAAATGGATCGTCAAGTCCGAGGTCGCGAAGCCCATCTTCCCGTCGAAGTTCGTGGAGAGCGCGAAAGCCACGGCGGTATCGGCCAGTGTCGCGAGGATTCCGCCGTGCACTGTGCCCGAGCCGTTGCTGATCTCTCTCCGGTACGGCAGCTTGAGGACCGCCCGGTCCAGAGCCAGCTCTTCAAGGCTCGCGTCGAGACCCGCGAGGGCCGGGGAAGAGGCGAGTCTCCCCCGCATCCGCTCCAGGAGGTCGGGGGCGAGCTCCGAAGCGCTTCGGAAGGCCGTGGTCACGGTCATAAACTGTTGATTCTATGCGATGGAGGGCGGGGCCGGGAGCAGAGGCTCGCGGGCCGCTCTTTTCAGAGCGGTTCCGTGTCCTCGCCATCCGAGGCGTCCCGAGTGTAGTACGGGAGCTCTTCGGCTCGCCGTGTCGAGTTGTCAACCTCTTTGGGAACTTCCACGATCGTTCGCGTGACGTTGGGATCGCAGGTCTCGTTCTCGCACTCGTAGGTGTAGACGTTCTTTTCGGGATATTTCTTGAATCCCACGACCGTCTGGTAATTGTCGCAGTTGCCGCACTTGACCGACATCATGAAGATGTCTATGACGTGCAAGTCGGGCCGGTCCTCCGGGGCGCTCATGCGGGCATAATACGCTGCGAGGAGAGACGAAGATGAAGTCCAAGGCGCTCGCGCTGCTGTTCCTCGGTTCCTCCGCCGCCCTGGCGAGCCCGGAGGGGAGCTTCGAAAAGTCCATGCCGGTCCCGCACGGCGGCGACGCGAAAATCGGCTGGAGCCGCGAGGGGTGTTCCGTCCTGAGCCTGACGGTGCGGAACTTTCCGAGCCGCGAGGACATCGACACGGCCCGGCGCGAGAAGCCGGACGACAAGTCGTGGGTCTGGTGACGATCCGCGCCCGGATCGAGCGGAAGTGATCGGGGATCCGCGGCCGGAGACTCCGGCGGCTTGAGCGCATCGATCCCGAGCGCCGCCCCGACCGACTACCGGTCCGCGCGGGAGTCGCTCGGCCATCGCGCGCGCCGGAACGGCGTCCTCGACGTCGAAGGGGCCGACGGCGTCGCCTTCCTGCAGGGGCAACTCACGCAGGACGTCAAGGCCATGGCTCCGGGAGAGGTCCGGCCGGCGGCGGCGCTGACGCCGAAAGGCAAACTCGTCTTCCTGGCTCGCGTGCTGGCGCTCCCGGACCGACTGCGGCTCCTCGTGGCGGCCGATTCGCGGGAGTCGGTCCTCGCGCACCTGAAAAAGTACGTGGTATTCCAGAAGGTCGCGATCGCCGACCGTTCGAGCGGATTCGTCCTCGTGGGACTCTACGGGCCTCGAGCCGGGCAAATCGCCGCGCCGGGCGGAGCGGTGCCCCTCCCCGGAGAAGGCGAGTTCTCCGCGGAGATCCTGATCCCTTCCGGGAGCCTCGAGGATCTCGAGCGGGCCCTCGAAAGCGCAGGCTCGGCGCTCGTCTCGGAAGAAACGGCCGAGGTTCTCCGCGTCGAGACGGGACGCCCCCGCTTTGGACGGGACGCCGACGCGTCGAATTTCGCCGACGAGATCGGGCTCGACGCCGCGATCTCGACGACCAAGGGGTGCTACATCGGCCAGGAGATCGTGGCCCGGACGCGCACGTACGGACGCGTCAACCGCCGGCTGGTCGGATTCCGGTTCCCCGACGGCGCGATCGAGCCGGGCTCGCTTCTGAAGCGGCCCGAGGAGCCTTCGCCCGGCAAGGTCGAGCAGGGGCGGGTGACGAGCGCGGTCCTCTCGCCGGTGTTCGGCGCGATCGGGCTCGGTTACGCGTTTCGGGACGTCCCCGCGGGCGCGCGCCTCCTCTCGGCGGCGGACCCTTCGCGCGGCGCCGTCGTGGCGGCCTTGCCGTTCTCTCCGTGAGGCCCGCGGGCCGCGCTGCAATCTCCCGGCAATCGACCGGCCCCTGGCCCCTGCACCTGGCGCTCGGTTTCGCGCAGACCGGCTTCGCGTTCTTTCCGACACTGGGAAAAATCGCTCTCGCGACGATGCCCCCCCTGCCACTGGCGGCCCTCCGCGTGACGGCCGCCGCGCTGATGCTGGACCTCATCCGCCGGATCTCGCGCGCGGAGCCGCTCTCGCCGGGCGACCGCAGGCGTGTCCTCCTCTACGGGGTCCTCGGGGTCTCCTTGAACCAGGTGCTCTTCATCCTCGGGCTGTCCCTGACGAACGCGATCAACGCGACGATCCTGATGGCGACGATCCCCGTGTTCACTCTCGGCGTGGCGGTGCTCATGAAGCGCGAGAGGCTGACTTTATCCGCGGCGTCGGGCGTGGTCCTCGCCGGGACCGGCGCGCTCGTTCTCGTCAACGTCCAGAACTTCGACTGGCACAGCCGGCACGTTCGCGGAGACCTCCTGCTCCTCGGAAACGCCCTCGCATATTCGCTCTACCTCGTCCTGTCGCGGCCGATCCTGGCCCACTACCGGGTCATCACGATCGTCTCCCACACTTTCCTCTACGGGGCTCCGCCGATCCTCCTCTTCGCGGCCCCGGCGCTCCTGCGCTTCACCCCGGGTTCCGTCTCGCCGCGCTCGTGGGCGAGCTTCACAGGCGTCGTCGTGATCTGCACCGTTGTACCGTACGTCCTGAACTCCTGGGCCCTCGCGCGCACTGGCTCTTCGAAGGTCGCCGTCTACGTGTTCGTGCAGCCGTTGATCGCCACGGCGCTCGCGGTCGCGATCCTGAGAGAGCGTCTTACGGCGCGGGCGGTCCTCGCCGGCGTCCTGATCCTGGCCGGCCTCGCGGTCTCGCTCGCGAGGCCGAGGCTGCCCGCAGAGGAAGTGGCATGAAGGCGTCGGTCGTCATCCCTGTTTTCAACGAGCGGGACTCGCTGCCCCTCGTCGTCGGGGACATCCCGCCGGGCCTCGTGTCCGAGGTCGTCGTGGTGGACAACGGATCCACCGACGGGACAGACCTGATCGCGAGGGGTCTCCCGGTGCGGCTCGTGCGCGAGGCGCGCCGCGGTTACGGGAGCGCCTGCCTGGCAGGTCTGGCGGCGCTCGAAGCGTCCCCCCCCGACGTCGTGGTTTTTCTGGACGGAGACTACTCGGACCACCCCGAGGAGATGCCGTCGCTTCTGACAGCGATCGAAGGTGGCGCGGACCTCGTCATCGGCTCCCGCACGCTCGGGAGGCGGGAACCCGGGGCGCTCCTGCCGCAGGCCCGCTTCGGCAACCTCTTCGCCTGCTTCCTGATCCGGCTCCTCTACGGCTACCGGTACACGGATCTGGGGCCCTTCCGGGCCATCCGCTGGGACGCCTGCCGGCGACTCGCCATGCGGGACCGGACCTTCGGGTGGACCTGCGAGATGCAGGTCAAGGCGTTGCGAAGGGGATTGCGTGTGGCCGAAGTGCCCGTCTCCTACCGCCGCCGCGTCGGCGTCTCGAAAATCACCGGCACGGTGTCCGGCACCCTTCGCGCCGGCTACAAGATCCTCTGGACCATTTTGCGCCATGGGCCGTTAAACGTTAAACGTAAAACGTGAAACGAATTACCGTCCGCGCCTTTTCAGGTCTTACGACTCCCGGAACCGTTCGAGCTTCTCGAGGATCTCCACCGACGCGCGGCGAGGCCTGCCGGAGACGTCGGCGAAGACGTGGCGCGTCGCTCCCTCGGCCAGGATGCGGTTCTCTTCGTCGGCGATCGCATAACCGAAGGCGAGGCCCCGGGAGCCGAGCTCCGTCAACCGGGATCGCACCCGGACGGCGTCGTCGTAACGCGCCGGCCGGCGATACTTGCAATTGACCGCCGTGACGAGGATCAAGAGCCCCGAGTCCTCCATCGCGCGGTACGGCATTCCGGCTTCGCGGCAGTAGTCCGTCCTCCCGATCTCGAACCAGACGATGTAGTTGGCGTGGTACACGATTCCCATCCGATCCGTCTCGGAATATCGAACGCGCAGCGGAGTCTCTACGACTCTCATCGGGGAGAATTGCGAGTTGTGAGTTGTGAATTGCGAGTTGACGTAAGCCGCGGCCACATCTCACAATTCACAATTCGCAATTCGAAATTCAGAGCTTGGTCACCAGGCGTTGCCTCACCGACTCCGGAACCAGACCGCTCAGGTCGCCTCCGAGCTTTGCCACTTCCTTGACGAGCCGGCTCGAGACATAGGAATACTCCTCCTTGGCCATGAGGAAGACCGTCTCGATCGAAGGGGTCAGCCGCCGGTTCATCAGCGCCATCTGCAGCTCGTACTCGTAGTCGGAGACCGCGCGCAGGCCGCGCACGATGAGCGTCGCCCCGACGTCCTTGGCGAAGTCCACGAGGAGTCCGGAGAAGGAGCGAACGGGGGTGGAAGGGTCGTCGCCGACGATCTCCCGGATCATGCCGATCCTCTCGGCCACCGAGAAGAGCGGCGTCTTCTCGTCGTTCTCGAGGATCGCCACGACGACACGGTCGGCCAGTCGCCGGGCGCGCGAGAGGATGTCCAGGTGCCCGTTGGTCAGGGGATCGAAGGAGCCGGGATAGAGGGCGACGCGCTCGGTCATCGGTATCCGCCTCTCTCTGTGCTCGCTCGACGCAGCCCTTCGGCGAGCAGATTATAGGCGGACACGGTCAGGAAGAGGGCCAGGCCCGGAAAAAGCGCCATCCACCACGCCTGTTCGATGTAGGCGGGCGCGGCCGACAGGATTCCACCCCACGACGTGGCGGGCGCCGGCAGGCCCACTCCGAGGAAAGACAGCGCCGCCTCCGCGAGGATCGCCCACGCGACGCCGAAAGCGGCGGAGACGAGCAGCGGCGCGAGAACATTGGGGAGCAGGTGGCGCAACAGGATGCGCGATGTCGAAGCGCCGGCGACCTTCGCCGCGCGCGTGTAGTCGAGACTCTTCGCCTTCAGGATCTCGGCGCGGGCGTAGCGCGCGTCTCCGGGCCAGGTCGTCAACCCGATCGCCAGAATGATCGCGGCGGGCGAGGGCGGAAGGAAGGCCGCGAGAGCGAGCAGGAGGAAGAGCACGGGAAAACAGAGCACGACCTCGACGAGCCGCGACAGAAGCAGGTCGACGGCGCCTCCCAGATACCCCGACAGGCCTCCCACCGCGAACCCCACGAGGAGAGACACCGCCGCAGCGGTCAGGCCGATCGCGAGCGAGATCGGGGTCGCCACGACGACCCGCGCGAAAAGGTCCCGGCCGAGGTCATCGGTGCCGAAGAGGTGGGCGGTAGAAGGCGGAAGGAGCCGGTTCTCCAGGCGGATATCGGAGGCGGAGCGCGAGGCCACCGGCGAAAAGGCGGCGACGATCCAGAGCCCGACCACGATACCCAGAGCGACCCGTCCGCTCCCGGGCAGCAGCCGGAAGAACCTGCCCGCGCTTCCGCTCATGGGCCCGTCCCGTCCCGCACGCGCGGGTCCGCCACCGCGTACGCGATGTCGGCCGCGAGCGTGACCGCGAGAGTCGCCACGGCGCCGATGAGCGACAGGGCGAGCACGACGGGGTAGTCGCGAGAGAGGATCGAGTCGAAATACAGGCGCCCGAGCCCCGGCCACGCGAAGATCCGCTCGATGATGACGCTACCGGACAGCAGCCCCGGCAACACGAGGCCGAGCAGCGTGATGAGCGGCAGGAGCGCGTTTCGGAAAGCGTGCTTCCAGAGCGCTTCCCGGCGGGAGAGGCCCCTGGCCCGCGCCGCGAGAACGTAGTCGGCGGATCGCGCCTCGGCGACCCCGGCCCGAACGAGCCGCGCGTAGAACGCGAGAGAGCCGTAAGTCAGGCAGACGACCGGGAGTGCGAGGTGCGCGAGGCGATCGAGGAGACCCGGCATTCCCGCGGCTTCCGGATCGGAGGAGACGCCGTAGAGAGGCAGCCACCGGAGCTTGACGGAGAAGAGGGTCTGGAGAAGAAGGGCCGCCCAGAAAGAAGGTGTTGAATACAGCGCGAAGAGCGCGGCTCCCGAAATCCTGTCGAAAACGCTCTCGGGACGCCCGCCGGCCTCGACGCCGAGCGGGATCGCGATCGCGAGAGTCAGGAAGAGCGCGAGCCCGTTCAACGTCAGCGTGTACGGAAGCGCCTCGCGGATCCGCTCCCCGACCGGACGCCGGTCCACGAAGGACTCGCCGAGGTCCAGACGCACGACCCGGGAGATCCACTTGCCGAAGCGTTCGGGGAGAGGCCGGTCGAGCCCGTAGAGGCGGCGCATCTCGATTGCGGCGCGCCCCGAAACGCGACGGCCGGACTCCGCTCCGAGGGCCGAGACGGGGCTTCCCGGAGCGAGGTGAAGAAGACAGAACACGAGCACGACGATGCCCGCGAGCGTCGGGACCGCGAGGAGAAGGCGCCGGACGACGTAACGGATCACCGCGGGGCGCCCCCGGACCGCCACCACCCGATCGGGCCCGGCCATATCCCGGAAAAGCCGAGCGGCGACGTGACCAGGCCGCCGATCTCGCGGCGGAACGCGTACTTTGCCGAGGCGTTCGTCACGAAGACGGCCGGGGCGTCGTCGCGGAAGATCGCGTGGAGGCGGTGATAGATCCTCACGCGCGCCTCCTCCTTCATCTCGCGCCGCGCCTCTTCCATCAGGCGGTCCGCCTCGGGGTTTCCGTAGTAGCCGCTGTTCAACCCTCGCGGCGGCCACTGCGAGGAGTGCCAGTAGGGAAAGGGATCCGGGTTCGGGTCCGACGCGGACCAGGCGAGCGACGCCGCTTCGAAGTTGCCGCCATCGATCCGTTCGACGAAGGAAGCCCACTCGAGCGGCCGGACGCGCGCCTTCACGCCGACGCGGGCGAGCTCGGCCGACAACATCTCGTCGATCTGCCGCCCGATGTTCGAGCCGGCCGAGACGAGAAGCTCGAACTCGAACTCCCTCCCCGCGCGGTCCCGCGTCCCGTTCCCGTTGGTGTCTTTCCATCCCGCCTCGTCGAGGAGTTTCGCCGCGCCGGCCGGATCGAACGGCAGTGGGCTGATGGACGCGTCGTAGGCCGGGGAGTCGGGGGCCCAGGGCCCGGAAATGATCCGAGCGGAGCCCCGGTAGAGGTTGCGCACGATCGATCCGCGGTCGAGCAGCATCGTGACGGCGCGGCGCACGCGGGCGTCCGAGAAGAACGGGGCGCGGCTATTCAGCGCGATGTAGCTGTAGTCGAGGTTGTAGTACTCGACGGCGCGACAGCACCGGCCATACTCGGGGTCGCGCGCGGCCTGCTGCTTCAGGGACTCGTCGATCGAGGTTTCGTCGAGGTCTCCGGTCAGGACCGCCTGGTAGGCGACCGAGTTCTCCGGCAGGATGCGGAAGACGACGCGGTCGAAATGCGGCCGCGGCCCGAAATACCGCGGGTTGCGTTCGAGGACGAGCGAATCCTGGGCCTTCCAGGAGACGAAGCGGTACGGGCCGTCGGACACCGGGGCCCGGTTCTCCCGCGCCTTCAGGAAATTCTTGCCCGCGTAACGTTTTTCCGGAAGGAGAGGCAGCACGAAGGCCATCGCGTGGGCCGCGTCCGGCTCCCGGAACTTCGCCACGAAAGACCGCGGGCCCGTCGCCTCGACCGAGGCGAGCGTTTCGAAGACCGGCTTGAACAACGGCGACGGAACCGCGGGGTCCACGATGCGCCGGATGGTGAAGACGGCGTCGCGGGAGGTCACCGGCGATCCGTCTTCCCACACCGCGTCGGCGCGGAGCGTCAGGCGGACCTCGCGCCCGCCGGGAGTGACCTCGTAACGTTCCGCCAGGCCGGCAACGAGGTTCATCCGGGAGTCGAAATCGAGGAGGTTTCGCGAGAGGTATTGAAGCACCTGCTGCTCCGGAAGACCCGACTGGAGCACGGCGTTCAATGTCCCCGGCTCGCCGATCAGGCGGCGGCGGATCAACCCCCCGTCGGCCGGAAGGCCCTTGTTCGATTCGTCGATGTATCCGAGGACCGGCTCCGGGATCGCCGTCGGCGCCGCCGCGGGCGCGGTCCTGACGACCGCCGGGGGCTTCGGAGCTTCGTTGACCCTGCACGCCGCCGCGAGGCAGACCAGAAGAACGAGACGGCCCGGCTTCTTCACCTGCCGGACATTATGAACGAGGGAGGGTGACTTTCCCCCCTAAGGCACGACGAAGCTCGCCGACGCGACATTCCGTCCCGCGTCGGTGACGCGGACGAGCAGGAACGCGCCTTTCCACTTTGGATCGAGCTTGATCTGGTACATCTCGGTCCGGGAGTCCGAGAGGCCGTCTTTCGGCTCGACCCGCACCCACTCCTTCGCGTCCACGCTGTACTCCGCCTCGAGGATGGGCGAGAGACTGTCTTTTGCTTCGAACTCGAAAAACCCCTTCCCGCCGGACAGCGGCCGGATGACCGGAGGAGTGTTGTCCACGACCACGGGAGAAGACTCGCGCGAGGAGGTCTTCCCTTCCTCGGGATTCGCCTCCGCGTCGGAAGCCGTCAGCCGGAAGACGTATTCGGCGTCGGGCAGCGCCGCCGTGTCGAACGCGTAGAAGGCCTCTCGCAACCCCTTCTTCAGCGGCAGCCAGCGCGCCGACCGGCCGGGCTTGAACTCGATCTCGTAGGTGAGAGTGTCGCTGTCGGGGTCCGTGGCCTTCCACGTGAGCGTCCGGTAGCCCTTTCGCAGGAGGCGCCGCGGGGGCGGTTCCGCCTTGGCCTCGTCGAGGCTCGTAAAGATCCCCTTCTCGTCGGGGGCCGTGGTCTCGAAGACGTTGGAGCCGCCCGAGGCCGACCGGGCGAGAACCTCGGCCGGGCCGAGCGCGATGAAACTCTCGACCACCGGGGCCGCGTTTCGGTTGCGGTACGCGGCTTCCACGCGCCGCACCACGGGGACCTTCTGTCCGTCGGAGTTCATCCGGATCTTCCACTGGAGGTATCGTCCGGGCGGAGCGGTGATCGTCGCCGCCTGCTCGCCCGGCGCGTACGCCGACCAGCCGCTCCAGGTCGAGTCGGGCAGGCCCGATTCACCCGAGCGAAAGGAGACCTCGACGCGGCTCCCGTCCGGCACGTCGCCCTCGAACCGGAAGGCTCCGAAGCGGCTCGTGCGTCCGGTGTCCTTGACGGCAGAGACGTACTCCCCCTGCCGCGGCCCGTCGCTGAAACGGTAGAGCGCGCTCGCGGAATTGGTTGCCACGGCGCTGCCCGCCAGGGCCGTCACCTGCTTCTCGTCAAAAGTCCGGTCGAGCGACCAGAGATTGGATCCCAGCCGGTAGAGCTTGCCGTTCGGCCCGGTCCCCGCCAGCACTGCCGGCGTGTCGCCGTCCGGCGCCAGGTCGAAGACGAGCTCATCCGGGCTCGACCAGACCGCGCGCGGCGGCTCCCCTTCCTCGAAGAGAAGGACCTCGGAGGAATAGCCTCCCTGCCGGGCGCCGGTCTTGGCCGGGGCAAGACGCGGCTGGCCGACGGTCACCGTCACCTCGGGCTTGTCCTGCGCCTCATCCCCCTCGCGGGCGTTGGCCTGCCGCGTCGGCCGCGCCGCTGGAGAAGGCTGCGGAGCGGAGATCGGTTCCTGGCTCGTGGACGGCGCCTCCGCGGAGCTGGCCGCCACCCAGACACGGCCGTCCTTCCCGGCGGTGATCGACGTGATCTCCGTTTTCGCGGAGTCGTAGACAGTCGCGACGGCACCCGACGGATCGATACGCAGAACGAGGCCCGATCCGGAAGTCCCCGCCCAGATCCGCCCCTTCGCGTCGGCGTAGAGCGTGCGCACGTGCGGATCGCGCGTCGCGTGCACGCGCTCTCCCTTCCCCTCCGCGCTCACGCGATGAATCTCCCCGGGAAGGCCGGTCGCGACGTAGAGCGTGGCGCCCGAGAACGCGAGGGCCCAGACGTATTGCGCCTTCGTCTCGTAATAGGGCGATGCCTTTCCCTTCTCGATCCGATACACCTTGCCACCCGGAGCGGTGCCCGCGTACAGCACCCCTTCGGGGGAGATCGCCACGGTTGTGACTTCCTTCGCCGGCAGCGTCGCGAGCGTGTCCACTCGTCCGGCCGGGGAAACGCGAAGTATCTTGCCTTCGTTTCCGGTGCCCAGGATGACGTTGCCCTCGCGGTCGCTCACGGCGGAAAAGAGAGTAGCCTCGGAGATACCGTCCACACGGCGCGATTCCCGCGAAAGGACGAGAGTCCCGTTCATCGCGACGGCGATGCCGCGCGCCTCGCCAGACGAGAAATCACCAGCCGAGTCGCAGACCCAGATCCTTGTCGACGCCGCGAACGCCGCTGGAGCGGCCGCCGTGGAGACGAGCAAGGCGAGCCCGCAGGCCCGCGAAAGAGCGGCCCCTCTCACCAGATTCTCGGGGCGACGTCGATCCGGAGCCGGACCGATCCGGTGACCGGCGTCGGCTGCTCGACCGAAAGCGACTGGAGCCGCACGTAGGAGATCTCCGGCGTCGAAGCCTCCCCCGGCCCGCGGTCACGCAGCAGGGAGGCGACGCTCGGAGGCAGGGCCTGGAGCGCATCCCCCGCGACGACGACGCCGGGCGCGCTCCGATACGAAAGGAGGTTAAGGCTGTTGGGCGGGCGGATCCGGGCCAGGAAATCCAGAACCTGGTCGAGCGACTGGGGATCGGGCGGCAGGAGAGACAGGTCGTAGGCGGTCGCCGCGGAGCCGTCTCCCACGAAAACCGTGAGGGGCCCGGGGGGAGTGTCCGGGGCGACCTCCAGGTTCAGCACCACTCGGCGCGAGCTCCCGCGGAAGTCCACGACGTCCACCCAGATGGGGACCTCGTCGCCGGGATGGACGCGCTCCTTCTGCGCCTCGACGTGAACGATGCGGGCGCCCTTGACCCGGTCCGAGTGCGTGATCTCGACATCCACGCCGAGGATCGTCAGGTCGTGGAATTCGTTGGCCATCAGGTAATTCGTCAGGAGGGCGAGAGATGCCACGGCCTCTTCCCGGGCCGCCAGTCCCGAGAAGACCGAATCCCACCGCACGCTTCGTCCGGGCGTTCGGATCGCCGATTTCCAGACGAGCGTGCGCTCGCCGCTCCTCTTCTCCAGGGTCGTCAGCACGTTGTCGATCGCGATGGCCGAGAGAATCGGCGTCAGCATCGAGTTGTGGACCGCCTGGAAGTGGTACAACTGCGAGGGGATCGCGTCCGAGGAGATTCGGACCGTGATCGGGACCATCGGGGCGTGAGTTCCGAAAGTGCCGAGGATGCCGGTCGAGCGGTCCTGCGTGATGGAGCCGAGGACGGGTCCGGTCGCGGCGAACTTGAAGGACCGGAAGAGGGACGGCAGAACGGTCAGGACCTCCGCCTGCGCCATCGGCATCGAGACCGGGCCCATCGACAGGAAGGGATGGCCGAAGGCCAGGACCGAATTGCCTTCAACCCAGGTCACGGTGCCGGTGGCCGAGAGGTCCATGTCGCCCGAAAGGAGCTGTGTCGCCACGGCCGAGCCGGGCTTCAGGGCCGCGGGCTCCCCGGCCACCCTGGAAGCGGGCGTTCCCGACGACGCGGAGGCGCCCGAAGGCACGGTCATCCAGTTGGCCGCCTCGGCGATCCGGGCCAAGAGCGTGCCGGGAGAGAGGGCGCCTCCGAAGGAGACTGGCAGGGGCAGGGCCGCCAGGGAGCCGCTCGGGCTCGCCTGGAAGGGCTTGACCAGGTCGGCGAAACGATCGGTGAAGTGCCCCGTCGAAAAAGCGGAGATCACCGAGGCCGTCGAAGCGCTCGACCCCGCGATCGGGACGGGGGGCCCGGCGGGGACATGCCGGATGTCGAGCATGCTCTGGATCGGCGTAATGCCGCAGATCGGTTCCTTGGAGAAGGGCCAACCATACGCGAGGGCTCCAACGAGCTTTCCGTCCACGTAGATCGGGCTTCCACTCATCCCGGCGATGATTCCGGCCTTCTCGAGGCCGATTCCGCTCACGCGGGCGAGGATCAGGTCCTGCCCCGGCGCGTAGCGCTTCAGGAGGCCCAGGATCTCCACATCGAACTTCTGGATTCCCCTGCCGTCGCCCATGTCGGTGACGCCATAGCCCTTCATTCCCGCGACGAGCTTCTCCTGCGACAGGATGTCGAAAGGCTGAGCAGCCGCGGTCGCGGCCCGCAGCGCGAAAAGGAGACAGGCCGCCAGCGCGCCGCGCGAGAAAGTGCTCATGAGAAGCCAAACGCCGTGTCGTGCCGTGTCCATTCCCTTTGACGCTTCCGGATCTGTATGTTACGTTCGTATTCGATGTTGGTGTCCTTGCTTCAACCCGTCCGGGCGGAAAACCTTCCCGGAGGCCAGGACCCCTTCGTCGTCTTCTTCCGCGAAACCAGCCCTACCGCCAAGATCGTCCTGGGGATCCTGCTTCTCTTTTCGCTCATTTCCTGGATCATCATCTTCGCAAAATACATCCGCCTTGCGCGAATCTCACGCCAGTCCGACAAATTCGTGGACTTTTTCCGCAAGTCTAAGCGCTTTTCCGAGGTCAACACGGTCGCGGGCCAGCTGGCGGATTCCCCCCTGACGACGCTGTTCAAGGCCGGTTATGCGGAGCTCGACGCCCAGATCAAGGCCACCCGACCGGAGGAGTCCCCGGTCACGACGATTTCGATCCAGCCCGCCGGCAAGCTCGTGATCAAGAACATCTCGGGCGTGGAGCGGGCCCTGGAGCGCGCGATCGGAATCGAGGTCTCCCGATTGACCTCCTACATGACGTTCCTTGCCACGACGGCCTCCGCCTGTCCCTTCATCGGCCTCTTCGGAACGGTCTGGGGGATCATGCAATCCTTCCGCGCCATCGGCCAGACCGGATCGACTTCGATCGCCGCGGTCGCGCCGGGCATCTCCGAGGCGCTCGTGAACACGGCCGCCGGGCTCGCCGCCGCGATCCCGGCGCTCATCTTCTACAACTACTTCATGGGGAGGGTTCGGGCGCAACGCGCGGGAATGGAAGACTTTGCGCTGGAGTTCATCAATCTGGCCGAAAGGAACTTCACCTGAGACGTAAAACGTAAAACGTAAAACGAAGCGGAAGACAATCCCCGTTTTACGTTTCACGCTTGACGTTTTACGACTGATCTACGATGGCGTTCCAGCGCACCTCCGGCGACCCTTACGACAACCTGGCGGACATCAACGTCACGCCCCTCGTGGACGTGATGCTCGTGCTGCTCATCATCTTCATGGTCACGGCCCCGATGCTCCACCAGGGGGTCTCCGTCTCCCTTCCCAAGACCGAGACCACTAACCTGCCGTCGAGCGTGGAGGACCCGATCATCCTTTCGATCACGAGCGACGGCCGCTACTACATCAACGAAACGCCGGTTGCGAGGGGCCTCCTTCGAGACCGTCTGAACGCCTTCCTGCGGACGCGCAGGGATCGAACGGTCTTTCTCAAGGCGGACCGCGCGCTCTCCGTCGGCACCGTCGTCGAGACCCTGGACGTCCTGAACCGGATGGGGATCGAGAACCTCGGATTCATTACGGATACGAGTGGAAACAGGAAGAAATGAATGGACGCCGTGGGACAAGTTCTTGCCGAGAGAGGGCACGGCGACCTTCCGTGGGGAATGGGAGCTTCGCTGGCGGTCCTTCTGCATACTGCCATGGCGGCGATTCTCGTGATCTCGTCGCTCCACAGGCCGGCTCACTTCGTGCAGCCCCGGGCCGTCGCCGTCCGGCTGGTGCAGGCGGGCTCGTTGAAGGGCGGTCCGCCCGTCGAGGCGGCCCCGGAACCGGTCGCGGAAAAACCGAAGATCGTCAAGCCGGCCGAGGAGGAGCCGCCTCCTCCGTCGCCGAAGGCGCTGCTCCTGCCGGCAAAGGAGAAGGAAAAGAAGAAACCGCCCGCGCCGGCGCCCCAGTCCAGATCCGCGACTCACGAGGCGTCTCCGGCTCCCGCTGCTCCTGCGGCCGCCTCGGCGCGTCCGGGGACGGGCGGCCCGGCCGGCGCGGGAGGCAACGTCGGCGTCGGTGGAGCGACCTTCGACCAGCCCGACTTCAATTACTCCTACTACGTCGAACGGATGCTCGTGACCATTGGAATGAACTGGTTCAAGCCGGCGGATTCGGTCCCGATCTCTCCGATGATTCGCTTCCGGATCGACCGAGACGGAACGATCAGCGATCCGCAGCTCGAGAGGTCGAGCGGCCTGCCGTTCGTGGACCGGGCTGCCCTGCGAGCCGTCATGGCCTCCTCTCCCCTCCCGCCGCTGCCCCAGGAATTCACGGGAAAGTACCTGGGCGTCCACCTGATATTCGAATGAGAACCTCGCTCGCGCGTTTCTCCGCCGTTCTCGTTTTCCTGTGCGCGATCCCTCTCGCCGGCCAGGCGCCTCAGCCGACCCCCCCGCAGGGCCAGGAGATGGTCCTGAAGATCACCAAGGAGGCGGGGCGCAAGCTGCCGCTCGCCATCCCGCCGCTCTCGGCGCCCGGGGTGGCGGCGATGCAATCGCGGGTTGTCGAGCCCTTCACGGCGAGCCTGCGCTCGGACCTCGAGTACACGGGAATCTTCGTGATCGCGGATCCCGCCCATTACCCCTCCGGCTCCCGCGACCCCTCGACCGTCGAGATCGCCGACCAGTGGCGGGGGACTGGCGCGGAGTACCTCGTGGACACCCGTGGCGAGGTGACAGGCGACCGGATCTCCATCGAGGCGAGAGTCTGGGACCTGAAGTCCCACCAGCTCATGCTCGGGCGCCGCTACTCGGGCGGCGCGACTTACGTCGAGCGGATCGCTCACACTCTTGCCAACGATCTCGTCAAGGAGTTTACGGGCAAGAGCGGCCTCTTTCTCTCGTCCATAGTCTTCGTCTCCGACCGCGACGGGTCCAAGGAAATCTACGCCATGGACTTCGATGGGAGGAACGTCCGCCGGTTGACGTCTCACCGCTCCCTGGCGATGAACCCGGACGCACGGGGAGGTAAGATCGTCTTCACGAGCTACATCCACCGCTTCCCGCAGATCTGGATGATGAATGCCGATGGGAGCGGCGCGCGGGAGATCCCGACCTCGGTCGAGTTGAACGCCTCTCCCGCCCTGTCACCGGACGGCGGCCAGATCGCCTTCTCCGGCTCGGCGAAGGGGAATCCCGACATTTACGTCGTCGGCACGAGCGGCAGCGGGTTGAAGCGCCTGACCATGACCCACGCGCTCGAAGCCTCCCCCGACTGGTCCCCGACCGGGCGCCAGATCCTCTACACCTCCGATCAGTCCGGTACGCCGCAGATCTGGGTGATGGACGCGGAGGGGACGGGCCCCCGGCGGGTCACCTACGCGGGAAACTGGAACGACGAAGGCGCCTGGTCCCCGGACGGGTCGAAGATCGCCTTCGCGTGCAGGAACGAGGGGGACTTCAACATCTGCGTGATGGACTTCCCCAACGGCAACACCGTCCAGCTCACGTCCGAGGGCTCCAACGGCCACCCGGGCTGGTCTCCCAACGGCGAGAAGATCGTGTATCAGAGCCGCCGGGGAGGATCCACGCAGATCTACACGATGGACGCCGACGGGCAGAACAAGCGGCTCCTGACGGAGAGATCCAACAACATGCAGCCGATCTGGACACCGTGAGACGGGAAAACATGCGGGAATCTGCTATATTCAGTTCTTCTTGCGCGGCTCAGGATTCGCGCGGATTACGAACAGACAAGGAGAAGACAATCATGAAAAACAGGACATGGACGGCGGTCCTCGCGTTGCTGCTCACCGGAACGCTCGGTTTGGTAGCGGCGTGCAAGAAGAAGCCCCCAACGACCGCCGCCGGGGCCAAGCCCACGGCTGAGGAGTCCGGCCGGACGCCGGAGACCAGAGTCCCGCCTCCTCCTTCCGGCACTCCGCCGGGAGGGGTGGACAGTGGTGTTCTGCCGGCGGACGTCGCCGAGATCAACGCGAAGGGGTACTTGAAAGACGCCCTCTTCGAATACGACAAGGCCGACCTCCGCGACGACGCCCGCACCGCGCTCGCCGCCGACGCGGAATGGCTGAAGAGATACCGTTCGGTCCAGTTCCTCATCGAAGGGCACTGCGACGAGCGCGGGACCTCGGAGTACAACCTCGCCCTGGGAGACCGGCGGGCCAACGCGGCCAAGGAATACCTCGTGTCGCTCGGGGTGGATGCCTCGCGCGTCAAGACGGTCTCCTACGGAAAGGAGCGCCCCTTCTGCAGCCAGTCCACTGAAGACTGCTGGCAGCAGAACCGCCGCGCCCATTTCCTGGTCACGGCCAAGTAGTGCCCCGGAGCGCACAATCGCCGACCGCGCGGTCCCTGGCCGCGCTCGGATTCTGCTCGCTCCTGCTGGCGGCGGCCTGCGTCAGCTCCGGAGATATCGACGGGCTTCACCGCCAGATGAACGACATCGAGAAGCAGATCCAGGCTCTCGAGAGGAAGTCATCGAGCAAGGAAGAGGTCTCGAAGCTCAACACCAACGTCTCCCTGCAGACCGAACAGCTCTTAAAGTCCAACGCGGACACCGGGGTCAGGCTCGGAGAGCTGACGGCCAAGATGGAGCAGCTCGAATCGAAGCTCGAGGACACCAATCGTCGGCTCGCCCAGCTCTCCCAGCAGATCGCGGAGACCCAGGGCGACCTCGCGCGGCTCCGCTCGCCGGCTTCGTCCGGCTTGACGCCGTCCCAGAATACGCCGGCCGCCCGGCCCGGCTCCGGCGAGATCGGCGCTGACACCACCTCTGTGCGCGCGCCGGCGGGGGCGCACCCGAGCCCCACGGAGCTCTACGACACGGCGTACGCGGACTACAACAAGGGGCGCTATCCGCTGGCGATCCAGGGATTCCAGGAATACCTGAACGCCTATCCCAACACGGATCTTTCCGACAACGCGCAATACTGGATCGGCGAATGCCTCTACGCGCAGAAGAAACACAAGGAGTCGATCGCCGCCTTCGACAAGCTCCTGAAACAGTGGCCCCAGAGCGACAAGGCGGCCGCCGCGCTCCTGAAGAAGGGTTACGCCTTGATCGAGCTCGGCCAGAAAGCCGAGGCCGTCGTGCAGCTCCAGTACGTCATGCACGAGTTTCCCGCGGCCGAGGAGTCGCGGCTCGCCCGCGCGCGCCTGCGCACGATGGGAATCGAAGCGCGATGAGCGGGACGTAAGGGGTCGAAGGTCGAAGGTCAGGCGGGAAGAGAGGAACAGAAGCTTCATGGCGAACATCAAGTCGGCGGTCAAGAGAGTCAAGCAGACAGCGAAGCGCCAGCTGCGCAACAAGGGCATGCGTTCGCACCTGCGAACCGCGGTCAAGCAGTACCGCGATGTCGAGGATGCGAAGAAGAACGAAAAGATCGCGCAGGCCTATTCGGAGATCGACCGGGCCAGGAAGAAGGGCGTCATCCACAAGAACGCCGCCGCCCGGTACAAGTCGCGCCTGGCCCGCAAAGCCGCGAAAGCCGGGGCTAGTCAATAGTCGATAGTCAATAGTCGATAGCCCCGGGGCCGACGCCCGGGTTCTCGTCGCTATCAACTATCAATTATCAACTTCTTCTAAAAGCCTTCCAGCAGACTCGAGACCAGACTCTCGGCGAATCGTTCGGCCACTCGGTCGATGGCCTCGTTTTCACGGTCCACGTAGGAGGCCGCGCTCGTCGAGAGCGCGTAGTTTTCCTGGAACGTGAACGAGGGGTTCTCCCACAGGACCTTCTCGTCGGGAATGGTCTTTAGCGACACGTGGGCCGTGATGCGCACCTGGTATTCCTTGGCCCGCCCCGCGTCATCAAAGGCGACGGCGAAGAGGTCGAAGTTGGTCACTTCTCCGGCGAGATCCGCGTCGGCTCCGGCGGTCTGCGCCTGAACGGAAAACCGGCCGCGGCTCGCGAGCTCCTTGGCGACCTCGCTCGAGAGGCGCTGTTCGACCCCGACGCGCGTGGTCTTGTTGGCCAGCGTCTGGAAGTGGATCACGCGAATCGAGGGAGGAAGCGTCGAGGTCTTCCCCACCAGCGAATAGCCGCATCCGCAGAGCCCGAGCGCGGAGACGACGGCGGTCAGGCCGATCAGGCTTGCCTGTCTAATCACTCGTTTCACAAAAAAAGCCAGCGGCTCTCGCTGCGGTCCGATTCTCGCAGAAAACCCGGATCAGCGGACGACGAGATTCAGAAGGCGGTCCGGGACGAAGACGGCCCGGTCGAGCTGCTTGCCCTCGACCCACGGGCGGATGCGGGAGTCCCGACGCGCGAGCGTCAGGACCTCCGGCTCCGAGGCGCCGCGTTCGACATCCAGGCGCCCGCGCACCTTCCCGTTGACCTGGACGACGAGGGTGACGCGCGGCGTCGTGGCCAGGTCGGGGTCGAAGACCGGCCAGGCCGTTTCGAGCAGCATTCCTCTCTCGCCCAGCCGCTCCCACCAGTCGTCGGTCAGGTGGGGGGCGATGGGATGGAGGAGCTTTAGGAGAGTCTTCGCGGCATCTCGAAGCCGCACGGCCGTCTCCTCGCCCGCGTCCATCGCCTCCGCGATCCCGCGCTGAAACTCCATCAGGGCGGCCACGGCGGTGTGGAAGTGGAAACGGGCGGCGTCCGCGGTGACCCGCTGGATCGTCCGGTGCTCGAGACGCGCGAGCGGAGTGTCCCGCGGGCCCGCGTCTCCGGCCGGCAGGGCCTCCACGCGGGTGCAGAGCTCGTGGACGCGCTTGACGAATCGGTAGGCTCCGACGACGCCCTCCTCCGACCATTCCGACTCCTTCTCCGGCGGGCCGATGAAGAGCGTGTAGAGCCTTACCGTGTCCGCGCCGAATCGCTCGATGAGCTCGTCGGGAGAAACGGTGTTTCCACGCGACTTCGACATCTTCTCGATCTTGCCGGTCGCGGGATTGCTCTTCGTGATCATCCCCTGGTTGAAGAGTCGCGCGAAGGGCTCCTCGATCCCGACGAGCCCCAGGTCTTTCAAGACCCGGCAGACGAAGCGGGCGTAGAGCAGATGGAGGATCGCGTGCTCGATCCCGCCCACGTACTGGTCTACCGGCATCCAGTGCGCCGCCCGGGCCGGATCAATGATGCGGGCGGCGTCGTCGGGGTTTAAGAAGCGCAGGTAGTACCAGGAAGAGTCCACGAACGTGTCCATGGTGTCGGTCTCGCGCCGCGCCGGCTTTCCGCAGACCGGGCAGTCCACGGCGACAAACGCCTCGGACTTCTCCAGGGGATTGCCTTCCGCGCCGCGGAACGCGACGTCCTCCGGGAGGAGAACCGGCAGGTCCTTGTCCGGCACGGGGACGACGCCGCATTTCTCGCAATGGATCGCCGGAATAGGCGTGCCCCAGTAGCGCTGGCGCGAGATCAGCCAGTCGCGCAGGCGATACCCGACAGTCCCCTTTCCCACGCCCTTCGCTTCGACCCAGGCGATTGCCTTGCGCACTGCCTCGGGGCCGTTGGGCGTCCCGTCCCACTCCCCCGATCGGTAGAGGTAGCCCGCGTCCGGGACGGCGTGCGTCATGCCGTCAGGGTCGAGTTCGCCTTCGTCGCTTCGGTACACGGGGCGGATCTCCAATTCGAAGCGCCTCGCGAACTCGAAGTCGCGCTGGTCGTGCGCCGGAACGCCCATGATCGCCCCGGTCCCGTACTCGGGGAGGACGAAGTTGGCGAGCCACACGGGGATCTTTTCGCCGGTCGCTGGGTTGACCGCGCAGAATCCCGTGTCGAGGCCCTCCTTCTCGCCGCCTTCCGCCTCCCGTTGCAGGCGCGACTCCTTGCGGACCCGCTCGATGAACGCCTCGAGCTCGGCCTTCTTCGGCGATTTCTCCCCGAGGGCCGCGGCCGCCGGATGCTCGGGCGCGAGAGCGAGGAAGGTCGCGCCGAAGAGCGTGTCGGGACGCGTCGTGAAGACCGCCACCGGATCGGAAAGACCCTCGACGGGAAAGAGGATCTCCGCCCCTTCCGAGCGGCCGATCCAGTTGCGCTGCATCGTCTTGACCCGGTCCGGCCAGTCGAGGTCGTCCAGCCCGGCGAGCAGCCGCTCCGCGTATGCGGTGATCCGGAAAAACCACTGGGTCAGGTCGCGGATCTCGACCAGGTCGTCCGAGCGCTCGCAGCGTCCCTCGACCACCTGTTCGTTGGCGAGCACGGTCCGGCAGCCGGGGCACCAGTTGACGGGAGCCGTCTTGCGGTACGCCAGCCCGCGCTCCCACATCCGCAGGAAGAGCCACTGGTTCCAGCGGTAATAACGCGGATCGCACGAGGCGAGCTCCTTGGACCAGTCGTAGAGCAGTCCGAGGCGGCGCAGCTGCTCCTTCATGCGGGCGATGTTTCCGAGCGTGTACTCCCGGGGATGGACTCCGCTCGCGATCGCCGCGTTCTCGGCGGGGAGCCCGAACGCGTCCCAGCCCATCGGATTGAACGCCGTGCGGCCCCCCATCCGCTCCCTGCGGTAGAGAGCGTCCCCGAGGATGTAGTTTCGCCCGTGCCCGACGTGGAGCCGGCTCCCCGAGGGATACGGGAACATGTTGAGCATGTAGAACTTGTCGCCCCGAGCCGCCGTGTCCACGAACGCGACGAGGCTCTCCTCCCAGCGGCCCTGCCACTTCGCGTCGACCGCCCGGTGGTCGAACTTTTCGCTCATGAGGCCCGGCAATATAACAGGAGCGCGGCCCTCGGGTCCGCGCTCCTAGTCGGGGGCCGTGGGCCGGACGCGAATCGTGTTGGTGCCGGCGCGCAGTGTCTCGTACGACAGATTTCCGGTCCGGGAAACGGCGGTCAGCGCGAGGCTGCGCGGACGCGTCCACGCGCGGCGCGAGAACGCGACGTAACGCGCGTCCACGCCGTTGACGGACGCGCAGGGATCGGAGAAAACATACCCACGGTCCGGGTAATACACCTCGATCCAGCGGTGAAAAGAGCCTCCGATCGCGGCTTCGTATCCGTCGGCGCCCGGCTCGGTCTTCAAGACGCCCTGCACGGTCCTCGCGGAGATCCCGACCCGCCCCAGCAGGTCCACGGCCAGCTCGGCAAACCCCACGCAGTACGCCCGGCCCGACACGAAGACCGCCGCCGGATCCTGGCGGCGCAGCCTGTCCGGATCGTAGGCGACACGCGATACGAGCCCGAGCAGGATTCGCCGGACAGCCTCGACCTCGGTCCGGCTTCCCGCGGCGAGTCTCCGGGCGAACGCGTCCCGGTCGGGAGCGGAGACCCGGGCCGAACGCTCGCGCTCGGGCGCCGGGAAAGGCGCCGTGCTCGCGAGGGGAGAATCGGAGACGCGCACCCGAAGCTCCATGGATCCGTCCGCTCCGGGAGAGACCCCCAACGAATAGCCGTCGTTGTCGTACTGGTCGAAGAGCCGCGCGTCGGCCCCCGCCGCGCGGTAAACCGCGGCCTGCTCACCGGCCGTGAGAGTGGTTGCGGCGCCGAGGAGGAGAACGATGAGAACGCGCTTCACGCGCGCGGGCCTTCGTCCGGCCGCGACTTCAAGACCCCGTCCAGGATCCCGTTGATGAATTGGGAGGAGCGCGGCGTCGAGAAGCGTTTCGCGATCTCGAGGGCCTCGTCGATGACGACGGGACGCGGGGTCGAGGGCTCGTGCAGAAGCTCGAACAGGGCGAGGCGCAGAATGTTGCGGTCCACGATCGGCATCCGGGACAGCCTCCAATTGTCAGCCTGCTTCGAGATGATCGCGTCCAGATCGTCACGGTGTTCGAGAGTCCCCGCGACGAGGCGCTCCGTGAAATCGCGCAGCGCCCCGGGGGCCTTCTGGAGGTCTGTCGAGCGGCGGAACATCTCGTCCGCCTTCGTGCCCGCCACGTCGTTCTCGAAAAGCATCTGCAGGGCGAGCTCCCGAGCTTTGCGCCGCGCTCCCATCAGCTCCTCATTGCCTCATCCTGCGGCGCTTCAGGTTGGCCATCTCGATCGCGGCCTCCGCGGCCTCCGCGCCCTTGCCGGAGCGTTCCCGCGCCTGGTCCATCGTGTCGCAGGTCAGCAGGCCGAAACCGATCGGGCGGCCGGTCTCGACCGACAGTGCCGCCAGCGCCGCGGCGACGGCGTGGCCGAGGACCTCGTGGTGGTTCGTCTCCCCTCTCACGATCGCGCCGAGCACGATCAGGGCGTCCGTTTTCGTCTCGGAGAGAGCGAAACGGGCCGCGGCGGGAAGCTCGAAGGCGCCGGGCAGGCGCATGACGCGGACATCGGCCACCCTCGCGCCGCGCCGTTGGAGAGTCTCGAGGGCGGTTCGAAGCAGCGCGTCCGTTATCGTCGGGTTCCAGCGAGCGCACAACACCGTGAAGCGGAGTCCCGAGGCGTCCAATGCCCCCTCGACCTCCTTCGGATGGAAGGCCGGGGCCACGTGGCGCGGAACACGGCGGCTGCTCAAGGAACGGCTCCCTCTTTGAGAAACCGATTCTAACCGAGTTGTGAGTTTTAAGGTGTGAGTTATGAGTCGGGCCCGGCTTGCTCTCTCAACCGCTCCAACAGGGGTTCTTCTCCGAAGTTCCGTTCATAGCGGGCACGGAACTGCTCGATCGAATAACGAGGCGGCTGTGGCCCCAGCGCTTCGAGGCCGAAGACGGCGCTGACGCTCCCCATCCGCCCGGCGACCGGCCATGGGGCTCCGATCCTCAAGCCACGGACGAGCCCGGCGCGAAAGGCGTCGCCGACACCGGTCGGGTCGATCGCTTCCTTCTCCACGCGGGCGGCCGGCACCCCGTGGCGCAGCGATAGCCCCTCTCCGGCGGCGACCGAAATTGTCGAGCCTTCGGCGCCGTGAGTGATGACGACCGCCTGGACCCGGTCTTCCACGTCCTCGCGCGAAAGCTCCATCTTCTGGGTCAGGATGCCGAACTCGTAATCATTGACAATCAGGATCGCCGCCCCCGACAGCCCCTGACGGAGCTCCTCGCCCGAGAGGCGCGCGACCTGCTGGCTCGGGTCGTAGAGGAAGGGCACGCCCGAACGCCGGCATTCCTCGGCGTAGCGGGCCATGGCCGCCGGATCATTGGGCGACACGATCACGAGAGCGATCCCGTTGGGATCGAGGGACGCGAGCGAAAGCTCCCGCGCTCGCGCCATGGCACCGGTGTAGAAGGAGGCGATCTGATTCTGATCGCGGTCCGTCGAAACGAAGAAGGACGCGGTGAAGACGTCGTCGTGGAGGACGAGGCCGGACACGTCCACGCCTTCGCGGGCCAGCCGATCCCGGTATTCGGCGGCGTCGCGGCCCGCCGTCGCGAAGAGAAGAGGCTTCTCGCCCAGCAACGCCAGGCTGTAGGCGATATTGGGACCGCATCCGCCCGGCACCAGCCGCATCTCGTCCACCAGAAAGGAAACCGAGAGCCGTGAGAGCTGGTCCGGGATCAGGTGTTCCACGAACTGTCCCGGGAACGTCATCAGGTAGTCGAACGCCACGGAGCCGGTGACCACCACCTGCCCCGAACGTCCGACCAAAGACTGCGAAGTCAACGAGATGCCTTCGAGCCGCAAAACGTAAAACGCAAAACGTAAAACGTGGCCTGGACACAGGGGCTTCGTATAACGTTTAACGTTTTACGTTTTACGATCAGAAGTACCTCCCGGCAATCGGCCGGAGCCGTTCCTTTGCCGGTTCGGGGATGACCTTCGGGTCCGTCAGGATCGCGTGACGGAGCGCATCACGGCAGGCGCAGGATCTCGATTCCTCCACCCGGGAGACCGCGTCCCGCATCGTCCGCCTCGCGGCGTCCGCGTTCTCCGAGAGGATCGCCAGGACCGTTTGGACCGACACGTCCTCCGTCGCCTCGCGCCAGCAGTCCCAGTCGGTCACCAGCGCGAGCGTCGCGTAGCAGATCTCCGCCTCGCGGGCGAGCCGGGCCTCCGTCAGGTTCGTCATTCCGACGACGTCGGCGCCCCAGGACCGGTAGAGGAGCGACTCCGCCCGCGTCGAGAACTGCGGGCCCTCCATGCACACGTAGGTCCCGCCCCGGTGGACCGTCAGGCCGGCCTCCCGCGCGCTCGCCGCGAGCACGAGCGAAAGAACCGGGCAGACCGGGTTCGCGAACGACACATGGGCGACGATGCCCTCACCGAAAAACGTGTCCCGGCGATGCCGCGTCCGATCGACGAATTGATCCGGGAGGACGGCATGGCCGGGCGCGCACTTTTCGTTCAGACTCCCGACCGCCGAAGCGGACAGGATCGCGTCGCACCCCAGCATCTTCAAACCGCAGATGTTCGCCCGGTAGTTGAGCTCCGTCGGAGCGTAACGGTGCCCGCGCCCGTGGCGTGAGAGGAAGGCGACCGGCACACCCGCGAGCTCTCCCGTGAAGTAAGAGTCGGAGGGATCCCCGAAGGGGGTCTCGATCCTCTCCTCTCGCGCGCTGGCCAGGCCGTCGAGGTCGTAGAGACCGCTGCCGCCGATGAGACCCAGGCGAGCCCGCTGCGACGTCAAGCGCGGACGCCCTCGGTCGAGAGCCGCTGCTTCGCGATCGCCTCGAGGACTTCCTCCGCGAGCGCGAGCGCGTGACGGCCGGACTCCCCCGAAACGAGCGGCTCCCGGCGCGTCCGCACGGCTCCGGCAAAGTCGGCAAGCTCGCGGGCCAGAGGCTCCTCGTCCAGGACGGAGACATCTGCCAGGACGATCTCCGGTTCGCCCTTCTCGCGGGAGAGCCGGAACGCCTTGACCGTCCGCGCCTGCATGTCCACCGACACGTAGAGCTCGGGAGCGAAGATGCGGAGCTTGCGAACCTTCTTCGCCGAAATTCTCGAAGCGGTCAGGTTCGCCACGCAGCCCCCCTCGAAGGCGACCCGCGCGTTGGCGATGTCCAGAAGCGGCGTCAGGACGGGCAGCCCGGCGGCCCGGATCTCGACCGCCCGGCCGCCCGCCAGGGTCTGCACGATCTGGAGGTCGTGGATCATCAGGTCGAGGACGACGTCCACGTCGAGGCTCCGGCGCGTGAAGATGCCGAGGCGATGCACCTCGATGAATAGCGGGGCAGTGACCATGGCCAGACCGGCCTCGACGGCCGGGTTGTATCGCTCGACGTGACCGACCTGAACGATCCGTCCGCGCGCCCTGGCCAATGCCAGAAGACCGTCGGCCTCGCGGAGGCTCGCCGTGATCGGCTTCTCGACCATGACGTCCAGTCCGCGCTCGAGAAGGAATCCTGAAACGGAGGCGTGGCTGGCCGTAGGCGTCGCGACAACCGCGGCCTCTGCCTCCCTCGCGACCGCCTCGAGATCGGGCAGGATCCGCAGGCCGAACTCCCGCGCGACTTCGTCCGCGCGCCCGGCGTTGTGATCGTGGATTCCAACGAGCGCGACCCCGGGGAGGCTTGCGGCCACGCGCGCGTGATGCCGGCCGAGGTGGCCGACGCCGACGATCGCCATGCGCACGGGGGGAGAGTTGAGAGTTGAGAGTTGAGAGCTGCGAGTTTCCGAAGGGTTAGCCCGGACTTCGGACCCTGGACCCCGGACTGATCCGGTCATCGGTGAAAGCCTCGCTTGCTTTCCCGGATGAACCGGACGAGATGGGCCACGTGCTCTTCCCCCGGCAGCTCTGCCTCGATCCGCTCGAGGGCCTGGGTCGTATTGAGCTTGGACTTGATCAACAGCCTGTAGGCCCGTTCCAGCGCCTTCAAGCTCTCCGCGGAGAACCCGAGACGCTGCAGGCCGATCCGGTTCAACCCGTAGGTCTTCGCCTCGATGCCGTCCGTTTTGAAGTACGGCAGCACGTCCTGGCGCAGTTGCGCGTAGGCGCCGGCGAAGGCGTACTGTCCGATCCGGGTGAACTGGTGGGCGCCCACGAAGGCGCCGAGCACGACCCGGTCCCCGACGTCCACGTGCCCGGCGAGCGAAGCCGAGTTTGCGAACACGGTGTGGGACCCGATCCGGCAGTCGTGAGCGACATGGCTGTAGGACATGAAATAGTTGTTGTCCCCGATGACCGTTTCCCCGCGTCCGGTCACCGTGCCGCGATGGATCGTCGAAAACTCCCGGAAGACGTTGCGGGACCCGACCCGCAGCCGGGTCTTCTCCCCGTGGTACTTCAGGTCCTGGGGATCGAACCCGAGGACGGCGTGCGGGAAGATCCGGTTCTCCTCTCCCAGCTCCGTCGGCCCTTCGATCGAGGCGTGGGCGCCGACCTGCGTCCTCGCGCCGAGCGTGACGCCCGAGCCGACGACGGCATAGGGCCCGATTGTGACGCCTTCCGCCAGGCGCGCTTCCGGCGAAACGATCGCCGTCGGATCAACGCCCGTCGTCATGGCCGGTGCACGAGCAACGATCGCCGTCGGATCAACGCCCGTCGTCATGGCCGGTCCACGAGCGTCGAGAGCAGCTCCGCCTCCGCGCAGACCTGGCCGTTGACCGTGGCCACCGCCCGGCACTTGCAGACACGAGTCTTGAGGTTCAGGATCTCGGCCTCGATCCGAAGCTGGTCTCCGGGGACGACCGGCCGCCGAAACTTGCAGCGATCCACGGCGGACAGGTACAGGAGCTTCTTCTCGTGCTCCGGGATGACGCCGAGCAAGCCGATCGCCGCGACCTGGGCCATGGCCTCGATGATCAGGACCCCGGGCATCACCGGGTTTCCGGGAAAGTGGCCCTGGAAGAACTCCTCGTTGAACGTGACGTTCTTGATCCCGACGATGCGTTTGCCCTTCTCGACCTCCAGGATCCGGTCCACGAGCAGGAACGGGTACCGGTGCGGGAGGATCTTCAGGATTTCCGCGATTCCGATTTCCACGGCTTTCCTCCTTTGCGGGAGCCCGCTGTCCGGCGTTCGATCTCGTCCACGCGGCGCGCGAGCTCCGGCAGCCGGGCAATGAGCGCGGCGCGCCTCAGGAAGTCGCGGTGGGGGGCCGCGGGCATCCCCGAGAAGATGCCGCCGGCCGGCAGGTTTCCGGTGACCCCGGCCTGACCCGTCGCGATCGATCCGTCCCCGATGGTGACGTGGTCGTTGACGCCCACCTGCCCGGCCAGCGTGACGCGTCGTCCCAGGCGCGCGGAACCCGCGATGCCGGCCTGTCCGCAGAGGATCGAGTGCTCCCCAACGACGACGTTGTGGCCGACCTGGACGAGGTTGTCGATCCTGGTCCCGCGCCCGATGACCGTCTCTCCGAGCGTGGCGCGGTCGATCGCGGTATTCGCGCCGACCTCGACGTCGTCCTCGATGCGGACGATCCCGAGCTGCGGAATCTTGCGGTGGCGTTGCCCATCCCAGACGTAGCCGAACCCGTCCGAGCCGATCACGGCGCCGGCCTGCAGGACGCAGCGCGCCCCGATCCGGCACCGCTCGAGCACGGCGGCGTTGGGATGCAGATAACATTCTTCGCCGACGACTGCCTGACGGCCGACGAAGGCGCCGGCGGACAGGACCGTCCGCGCGCCGACAACGGCGTCTTCCTCCACTGTTGCCCCCGCGGCGACGGAAACGCCCCGTCCCAGCCGCGCGGATCTCGCGACATGGGCTCCCTTCGAGACCCCGGACCGCGGCCGCACGCCGGGAAAGGAAAGCTCCAGCCAGATGGCCAGAGCCAGCGTCGGAGACGGGACCAGAACGGCGGGCTTGTCTCCGGCGTCCTCCTCGGAGGAGACGAGCAGCGCCCCCGCGCGGCTCTCTCTCGCCTGCCGGGCCCGGCGCCCGTCGGCCACCCAGGACAGGTCTGTCGAGGCGGCGCGGTCCAGAGTCTGGACGCCGGTCAGACTCGCAGATGCGTCTCCGAGAACGCGTCCTCCTACGGCCGCCGCGACCTGCGCGAGGGTGAACGCCGACAGGTCTCCGCCGGCCGGCTTGCGCCGCGGGCCTCGGCCCACCCGGGCTCTCTCTCTCTGCTTTTTCACCGGCAGGGATACTACACGTCGGCGACGCGTGCGCATCGCCTCCCGCGGCGCGAGCCTCCTGCCTCGGTTACTTCGGGAGACTACTCGCGCCGCGAACGGGAGCCAGGACCGGGGCCTACCGCCGGCCCGGGGACCTTCCCCCGCAGTGTAGCTATGACGGTTTCTTAGGAGCCGGCGTCGGCTTGGCGGCCGGCGCAGCCGGGGGCTTCTGTGCCGGCGACGCTGGAGCCATTCCGGCCGCCCCGGTCGTTGCCGGTTTTGCCTGCGGCAGGGCCACGCTCGTGTTGATCCGCTTCAGGACCTCGTCGGTCACGTCGACGGCATCGTCCGCGTACATGATTCCGGCGCGGGAATCGAGGACGAGGGAGTAATGCCTTTCGCGGAAGAATTCCTTAACGATCGGGCCGATCCGCCCTTCCAGGGCCGCCATTTCCTTGCGCTCGGCTTCCTGCAGGTCTTTCTGCGCGTCTTCCTGCATCCGCTTCCACGCCTTCTGTTTGTCGTCGGCCTGCTTCTGCAGAACCTCGAGCTTGTCGGCCGGCATGGAGGAGCCCTGATCGGAGAGCTTCTGCACTAGATCGCGAGCTTCTTTCTCGACCCGGTCGAGCTCTTCTTTCTTCTGCCCCGACAGCTTCTGGAGTCTCCCGTAGGACTCCTTACCTGGCGCGGACTCCAGGGCAAGGCGCTGGGCGTTGATGATCGCAATCCCGCCCGGCGCGAGTCCCGAGGAGGCGGGCGAAGCGGTTGCCGGAGAGGTAGTCTGTGCCGCCATGGCCGCCGAAATACCGGCCGCCAGGATCGAAAGCACGATACGTTTCATTGAGGCTCCTTCATTTTCTCGTCCACGAAAAGAGCGAAATTCTAGCAGATCACAGCGTGTGGCAACAGACCGTCCGCCCAGTAATTCCCGGCCCGGCGACGGTTACTGTCGGTTGACAGACTTTTCGACCGTCCCTAAAAGGTCCGGCCGATCGAAAAGGTGAAGCCGGAACGCTTTTCGCTCAGGCTGTTGATCGGGAACCCAAACTGGTCGATCGGCGTGATCGGGTGGAGGTTCCAGGAGTAGATGAAACGCAGCGGAGCCTGGAAGATCGGCAGGAAGATGCGCATCTCCAGGCCCACCGACGACCGCACGCGTGTCACATCGAACTTCTGGCTCTCGTGGTAGACGTTTCCGGTGTCGCTGAAGACGAGGAGCTTCGCGGGGCCCACCGAAAGGAACACGTACTCGAGGTTGAGGACGAAGTACTTGTTTCCTCCGAGGATTCGGCCGGAATCATCGGTGAAGACGGCGTTGTTCTTGTCCAGGGGCAGGACGGCGCCAGCCCGGAAACCGCGCAGGCTCTGCTCGCCCCCGATCTGGAAACGTTCGAAAATCGGGACGCCCTTCCCACCGTACGGCGTGACGTATCCCCCTTCCAGGTTGAACGCCAAATAGGCGCGGCGAGGGAAGCGGAGGTTGATATAACCCGATCCGCCGATGAGCGGCTTGATGAAATCGTCGGTTCCTCCGAGGACGTTGCCGGCGAACTGCGCGGTCGTGAAGAATCGGAAGCCCCGGTTCGGGTCGAACGGGTCGTTGCGGCTGTCGTACCGGTAGCCGGGAGTGAAGGAAGAGGTCTTCCCGGTCACGAGAGTCAACTTGGTCGGGGGCGCCGGCTGGCCGGGTGGAACCTGCGCTCCCTGAACGGGGAAATTGGCTTTCACGTCTTCGTACTGATACAGGATCGACCAGCTGTCGAACAGCCCGAGACCTCTTCCGAAGAACGTGTTTCCGCCCTTTCGCTTTTCGTCGATATTGAGGTAATTGACCTCGTTGCTGTAAAGGGACGCGCCGACCGACTGGTTGCGGTCCATGAACCAGGGGATCGTGTAGGAGAGGTTGTAGTAGTTGGAGATCTTGCCGAGCTGCGCCGACAGCCCCAGCGTCTCGCCGCGCCCGAGGAAATTCCGCGTTTGAAAGGAGAACTGTCCGAAGAAACCGTCCAGGGCCGAATACCCCGCTCCGAACTGGATCTCGTTGCGGGACGTCTCCGTCCCCTTCAGCGTCAGGTCAACCTTCTTTTCCGCCGGGCGCACCGCGAACTCCGGCTCCTCGTTGACCTTGAAGTAGCCGAGCTGCTGGAGCTTCTGGAGGCTCTTCTTGACGGACTCCATGTTCATCACGTCGCCTTCGTCAAGCGCGAACTCCCGGCGGATGACTTTGTCGCGCGTCCCCGTGTTGCCGGTGACTTCGAGGCGGCCGAGATAGAACTTCTCCCCCTCGAAGAGCTTCACGTCCACATCCACCCGGTGGTTGCCAACGTCGCGGTACGCGGGATCCGCGAACCAGTAGATGTACCCGAGCGCCTTGTACCGCCCTTCGATCCGCGAGAGCGCCTCGATGAGGAGGTCCCGGTTGAGCACGGAGCCGGGAGGAATCTCCCGGAACTCCTTGATGAGCGCCTCGCGTGGGACGACCAGCGGCGCCGCGGAGTCTTCCGCCGCGCCAGTCTGGTCCACCTTAACGATCTGGATCTGTCCGGTGAAGAACTGCTCCCCCTCGACCACCGGGATCGTGATCCGGACGTTCTTCTTCTGCTTTTTCGCGGGGGCCTTCGGGTTCTTGACGAAGATGTTCAGGGTCGGATCCTTGACGACGACGTCCTTGTACCCTTTGGAGTGGTAGACGGCCTTGATGCTCTCGACGTCAGCGTCGTAGTTGGCCTGGCTATACGTCGTGCTCGTCTCCGAGAGGAACCGCCACCAGGTGTTGATCTTCGTCTTGCCCATCGCGTTGCGCAGGCGCTGCTGCGAGAAGACGTGGTTGCCTTCGAACCGGATCGTCGCGATCTTGATCTTGTCCCCTTCGTCGATGACGAACACGAGCTTCTTCTCGGTTTTCGAGACATCCTCGATCCGGTAGTCCACGGTGGCGCTGCGATAGCCGTTCTCGACGTAGTAGTCGGCGATCGCCGAGCGGATCTTCGCGATATCGCGCAGGGACAGGGGCGCGCCGGCGCGCAGGTCGATCTTTGCCTCTTTCAGCCGGTCCTTGATCTGCGTGTTGGAGAACTTCTTGTTCCCGGTGAAATCGAAGTCCTTGACGGTCGGCCTCTCTTCGATCGTGACGACGAGCGTGACGCCCTCGGCGCCGCGCTCCGCCTCGATCGAGACGTTCTCGAGCAACCCGACGTCCCAGAGAGTCTGGAAGTTCTCCCGGATCTTCTCGGGATCGTACGGGTCGCCGGCCTTGACCCCGAGGTAGTGGGCGATCGTGTCCGGTGAGACCGTCTGGTAGCCCACGACTCGGATACCGACGATCTTTTCCTTCGGAGCGGCCGGCGCCGCGGACGCCGGCGCGACGCTCGGAGGCGAGGCCGGAGAAGGGGCCGGCGTTGGGGAGGCGGAAGGGGGCGGCGTCGCCGCGGGCGTCTGGCCGGAGGCGAGAGAACCGGACAGGAGCAGACAGGCTCCCAGCGCAACCGCGCCCGCGCGAAGCCTCACGCCCGCCGTCCGGAAGCTACCCGGCGGCCGGGCCGCGGCCCCGGGGAGGCGTTCCACTGCAGAAAGCTCATGCCGCTCTGTCCCGAACGCGGCGCGGGCCACACTTCTTCCCACCGGAGACCCGCAATCGGAAGCCGCTTATTGGACGATCGGCTCGGGCTCACGGGCGATGACGGTGAGCCCTTCGGGCCCGACTCGGACCTCGATCGTCTCGAGCTTCTCGTCGCGCGACGCGATCAGAATCTCCGACACCGGATCCTCGACGTGCTTCTGGATGGCGCGGCGCAGCGGCCGGGCGCCCATGTTCGGGTCATCTCCGCTCTGCTGCAGGAGCCACTCCACTGCGGCGTCGTCCACGTCCACGACGGCCCCCTTGGGCGCGAGCGTGGTGTTTACGTCGTCGATCAGCAGCCGGCAGATCTTCGCCATCTCGGGACGGCCGAGCGCGTGGAACACGATCGTTTCGTCGATCCGGTTGATGAACTCGGGCGGGAACTCCTTCTTGAGCTCTCTCAGGACGAGGTCCTCGAGCTCCTTGTTGGTCTGGATCTCCCGGGAGCCGCCGAAGCCCATCCGCGTGCGGTTGACGAGGTACTTGGTTCCGATGTTCGAGGTCATGATGATCAGCGTGTTTTTGAAGTCCACCAGGTTGCCGTAGGCGTCCGTCAGGATGCCGTCCTCCAGGATCTGGAGCAGGATGTTGGCGATGTCCGGGTGCGCTTTCTCGATCTCGTCGAACAGGATCACGCTGTAAGGGTTGCGGCGGATGCGCTCGGTCAACTGCCCGCCGTCCTCGTGCCCGACATAGCCCGGGGGCGAGCCGATCAGCTTCGAGACCGCGTGCTTCTCCATGTACTCGGACATGTCGAACCGCACGAGGGCCTTCTGGGTCTCGAAGAGGAACTCGGCCAGCCGCCGCGCCACCTCCGTCTTCCCCACTCCCGAAGGGCCGAGGAAGATGAAAGAGCCCATCGGGCGGTTCGGGTTGTTGACGCCCAGCCGCGAGCGGCGGATCGCCTTGGAGACGCCGATGATTGCCGCGTCCTGCCCGACGATGCGGCGGCGCAGCGCGTCTTCCATGTGGAGGAGCTTCTCGGCCTCTTCAATGGCGAGGGAGGCGACGGGGATCCCGGTCCAGGACGAGATGATCTCCTCGATGTCCCGGCGCGTCACTTCCTGCGTTGCGTCGCTTCTCTCCGCGCTCTGCACCTTGGTCCGCTCGATCTCCTCTTTCAGCTCGATCTCGCGCTCGCGCAGGAAGACGGCCTTCTCGAAATCCTTGTCTGAGATCGCCTTCTTCATCTCCTTGACGATCTGACGCGTCTCGATCTCGAGCTTGCGGAGGTTCTGCGTGTCGGCGACGCGCTTCAACTTCACCTTCGCGCCGGCTTCGTCGAGCAGGTCGATCGCCTTGTCGGGGAAGAAACGGTCCGTGATGTAGCGGTTCGACTGGTACACGGCGGTTCGGATCGCCTCGGGCAGGTACCGGACCTTGTGGAACTGCTCGTATCGGTCCTTGACGCCCTCGAGGATCTCGAACGTCTCGAGCTCCGTGGGCGCGGTGACCTGGACCGCCTGGAAGCGGCGCAGCAGGCTCCTGTCCTTCTCGATGTACTTGCGGTATTCCTTAAGCGTCGTCGCGCCGATGCAGGAAACCTCGCCGCGCGAGAGGGCGGGTTTCAGGATGTTGGCGGCGTCGAGCGATCCCTCCGCCGAGCCCGCGCCGATGAGCGAGTGGATCTCGTCGATGAAGATGATGAGATCCGGGTTCTCGCGCAGCTCCCGGATGATCCCCTTCAGCCTCTCCTCGAACTGCCCGCGGTACTTCGTGCCGGCCACGATGAGAGACAGGTCGAGGGCGAGAATTTTCTTCTGCGCGAGGAAGATCGGCACGGCACCCTCGACGATGCGCGAGGCGAGCCCCTCGACAATGGCCGTCTTGCCGACGCCCGGCTCGCCGAGGAGGATCGGGTTGTTCTTGGTGCGCCGGGACAGGATCTGGATGATCCGCTCCACCTCTTTTTCGCGACCGATCAGGGGGTCGAAGGACCCGCCGACGGCGAGCTGGGTCAGGTCTCGGCTGTATTCGGCGAGGAAGGGAAGTTCCTTCTTCTGCTTGGAGACCTCCCTCTCCTTGATGAGCGAGATCGTCTCCTCGCGCACCCCGTAGAGATTGAACCCGCGCGCGGTCAGGAGGCGTCCCGCCACGCACCCGTCCACCCGCAGGAGGCCGATCAAAAGGTGCTCGGTCCCGACGTAGGGATGCATCATGGATTCCGCCTCGTGGGAGGCGTAGGCGAGGATCTTCTTGGATTCCTCCGAGAGCGGCAGCTCGGCGGTCGAGGAGATCCGCTCGACGAAGATGCGGTCCCCCTCGATCTCGCGGCGAACCTCCTCGGGCTTGACGTTGAAGCGGGAGAAGATCTCCTTGATGATGTCCTCTCCCTCGCGGAGGATGCCGAGCAACAGGTGCTCGGACTCGATCACCTTGGAGCCGAGCTTGGAAGCCTCGTAGCGAGCGAAGAAGAGGGCGCGGCGGGCTTTCTCGTTGTATTTCTCAAACATCGCAGAGTTTCCGGGGCCGCTTCATGGATCGGTTCGGTTTCCGCCGGAAGAACCCGGCGCGGGTGCGATTCCTTCCCGCGACATGAAGGAAATGGTATCACAGCGGCTCGCGAGATCGGGGTTGTGCGTGACGAGAACGGTCGTCATGCCGCGCTCGCGGTGAAGCTCTTCCAGGAGACCGAAGACCGAGCCGGCGGAATCCGCGTCGAGATTGCCGGTCGGCTCGTCCGCAAGGAGGAGACCCGGTCCGCGCGCGAGAGCGCGCGCGATCGCGACACGCTGCTGCTCGCCTCCGGAGAGGGCGCGGGGCCGGTGGTCGCGCCGCTCCCTGAGGCCGACGCGGTCGAGAAGGTCCGCGGCCCGGCGGCGCGCCTCGGCCGCGGGCAGTCCGGCAATGCGGTGTGGAAACGCGACGTTCTCCTCCGCGGTGAACTCCGGCAGAAGGTGGTGGAACTGGAAGACGAAGCCGATGCGTTCGTTTCGAAAGCGCGCCCTCTCCTTCGGCGGAAGCTCACCGAGCGACTGCCCGAAAACCTCCACGCGCCCCGAGTCGGCATTGTCGATCCCGCCGAGCAGATGCAGCAGTGTGGACTTCCCGACGCCCGAAGGCCCCATGACCGCGGCGAAGACCCCCTCCGGCACCTCGAAAGAAAGATTCGAAAACACCGTGACCGGCGCGCCCTCGCCGGCGTAGGTTTTCGACAGATTTTCGGCTCTAATTGCGAGCATCAGGAGGGAATTGTGAGTTGTGAATTGTGAATTGTGAATGCAGAATGGCGGGGCTCGCGGCTCCCAATTCGCAATTCACAACTCGCAATTCGCAATTTGTGAATTTCCCACTCCGTTTTGTCATCGCGACAATCTCACCGCTTCCCCTGGCGCCAGCCTTGATGCGGCGCGGGCCGGAAGGACGGCGGCGGCGATCGCCGTGGCCAGGGCGAAGAGTGTCACGAGGACGACTTCCCGCGGATGCACGGCGAAGGGAACGTGGGTCATCAGATACACGTCGGGCGGGAGAGGCACGACGTGGAAGCGGTCGAGGAGTACCGAGGCGACGACCCCGACGAGGACGCCGGTGGCGGTCCCGAGACTGCCGATCAACGTGCCGAGAACGAGGTAGATCTTCCCGAGCGAGCCCGGCCTCGCGCCGAGCGAGATCAGGACGCCGAGGTCCCTCTTCTTCTCGACGACGAGAAGTGCGATGTTGGAGACGATGTTCAGGGCGGCGACGACGATCACCAGCGCGACCGTGGCGAAGATGACCGCCTTCTCCAGGCGGAGCGCGAAAGAGAGGGGTGCGTTCAACTCCCGCCACGTCCGGACCCGGTATCCGGCCGGGAGACGCGAGGCGGCGGTTCTCGCGGCGTCCCCGGCGCTCTCCGGGTCGGCGAGCCTCGCCTCGTAGGCCTGCGCGCCCGAGGGCAGGCCGAGGAGCAGCCGCGCGGTCGCCTCGGGGACCTCGAGGTCCGCCGCTTTCTCCAGAACGCTGCCGCGCCGGATCTCGGCGACGCGCACCTGCGCGGCGATCGGAATCGGGCCGATGGGCGAGAGGCGGGTTCGCGACGACAGGATCCGCAGGAGACTGCCGTTTTCTGCTCCAAGCCGCGACGCCGCGGCGGCCGACACGCGCGCGGGCGGGGCGCCGTCGCCGGAGAGCCGAAGCGGTCCCTCCGAGACGTTGCGGTATCGCACGGGCACAGGCGTGCGGCCCGAGGCGGCGGAAAGCCACCCCCTCCCTTCGACGAGCGGCTCGACCGACAGGACCCCGGACAGCGCGGCGAGGACCTGGCGGACCCGCTGCGGGTCGGCCAGCCGGTCTCCCCGCTCCGGCGAGACGACGACGTGCGGCGACCGGATCGCCATCTGCGCCCGGATGCGGTCCTGGAATCCCGAGAGGAGCGCGAGCGAAATCACGAGCGCGGCTACGCCCACCGCAAGTCCGAGGACCGAGATCGTCGATATCAGGGCCACGTGAGCCCGCTTGCGCGAGGCTGAGAGGTATCGCAGCGCGATGAAGACTTCGTAACTCATGGGTTGGTAAAACGTAAAACGTAAAACGTAAAGCGAAGCTCGTCCTTCCACGTTTTACGTTTTACGCTTAACCTTTTACGGCTCATTGACGCGGTCTCAGGAGGGGGAAGAGAATGACATCGCGGATCGAGCGGCGGTCGGTCAGAAGCATCGTCAGGCGGTCAATGCCGAGGCCTTCGCCCGCGGTGGGTGGCATCCCGTAGCAGAGAGCCTCGATATAGTCGGCGTCGTAGGCGGGAGCCTCGAGGTCGCCCTGCTCTCTCTCGCGCGCCTGGTGGCGGAACCGGGCCTCCTGTTCGGCGGGATCATTCAGCTCGGAGAAGCCGTTGGCGATTTCCATGCCGGCAACGTAGAGCTCGAACCGGTCCACCCACTCGGGATCGCCCGGGTTCTGCTTGGAGAGCGGGGAGATCTCCGTCGGAAACTCGTGCAGGAAAGTCGGGACGACGAACCGAGACTGCCCGACCGCCTCGAAGAGCTCGGCCAGGAGCTTGCCCTTCTTGCCGGCGAACCTCTCCGGCTTATCCACGCCGAAGCGCCACGCGGCCGCGAGGAGGCCCTGCGCGTCCGCGAGCTCTTCCGCCGTGACCGGGCCACGGGCGTCCTCGCGCGTCGCGTCGAGGACCGCCTGCCTCATCGTGACGCGCCGGTAGGGCGGCTCCCACGAGATCGTCTCGGTGCCCCAGGGGGTCTCAAACCCGCCGGCCACTTCCTTGACGAGGGTCGAGAGCATCTCTTCGGTCAGCGTCATCAGGTCTTCGGCCCGCGCATAGGCCTGGTAGAACTCGAGCATCGTGAACTCGGGGTTGTGCTGGGTCGAGATGCCTTCGTTCCTGAAGTTGCGGTTGATCTCGTAGACCCGGGGCATGCCGCCGACGACGAGCCGCTTGAGATACAGCTCGGGCGCGATCCGCAGGTACAGATCCAGGTCCAGCGCGTTGTGGTGCGTCACGAAGGGGCGGGCCAGGGCGCCTCCCGGGAGCGTCTGCATCATCGGGGTCTCGACCTCGAGATATCCGCGCGAGTCGAGGAAGTTCCGGATGAACCGCACGATCGCCGCCCGCTTTTCGAAGACCGCCCGGGACTCCGGGTTAACGGCGAGGTCGATGTGACGCTCGCGGTAGCGCCGCTCGACGTCCTTCAAACCGTGCCACTTCTCCGGCAGCGGCCGGAGACACTTGGCGAGGAAGGTCGGCTTGCGCGCCTTGACCGAGAGCTCCCCCGTGCGGGTGCGGAACACCTCGCCCTCGACGCCGATCCAGTCGCCCAGATCCAGAGCCCGGTACAACTCCCACCCGTTCTCCCCGACCGCGTCCTTGCGCACGTAGATCTGCAGCCTCGACGTGCCGTCGGACAGGTCGAGGAACCCCGCCTTCCCCTGGTTGCGCTGGGCGAGAATCCGGCCGGCCGTCCGCACCGTCACCGCGAGCTTCTCCAGCTCGTCGCCGGTCGTGCCTCCATAGCGACGCGAGATATCGGAAACCGTGTCGGTCAGCGGATAAGCGAAGGGATAGATGTCGGCCAGCTCCCGGATGCCGGCGAGGTTGTTCGAGCGGTTCTGAATGAGGTCCGCCTGCGCGGCTCCCTCTTTCTCCGGCGAAGACTCCCGCGGCGGCTCGCTCATCTCGCGGGGAAGTATGCCTCAGAGCTGCAGTAGTCAACTTTCCCTCAGATTCGGCGATCAAGCTCGATCCAGAGGGCCGAGGCGGCATGAAGGAGCCGCAGGCGCGTCCGCATCCAGTGACGAGCGTCGTCGCGCGCTCCGCTGAACGCGCTCGGGGCGCCCACGAGCTCGCCGAACGTCTGATCGATCTCGCTGACGTGGGAGAGCGTTGCACGCGCCTCGGCAAGGAGCTCGGGCGGGACCTCCGAGCCCCGGCAGTCGCGAGCGGCGCCGGTTTCGCTCTCCGCCTTGACTCGCAAGGCGGCGGCCGATAAGACGGCGTTCTCGGACTTCGAGAGGGGCTCCGAGGTGATCCAGCGCATGGCGGCCTCTCTCTCCCACGTCTCGAAATCGAGTTCGGCCGGGCCCTTCGAATTCTCTCCCTGCGAGTCCTCCACCGACGCGAGGAACCGCCGGAAGCAGGGCCCCCAGAAGGAATCTTCCGGCTCTCGGACCGGCGCCTCTTCCTCCGCGACGTCCCCCATCTGCTCTCGCGGCTCCGGTTTCCCCTGGCCCAGAGCCTTCAGTGCCGCGGACGCCGAATGCTGGAGGTCCAGGAGCTGGCGCCACCGTATGGTGCCCTCGGCCGCCTGGCTGTCCACGGCGCTCCGCGATTCGCGAAACCGGCGCACCGCGGCTTCGGCCTCGAGCTCCATCGGACCCGCTCGGCTCTCGAGCTCGGTGATGCGGTCCGAAGCTTCACGCAGCGCTCTTTCCTCCTTCTCGTAGAGGCGTCGAAAGACCGCCCGGGCCGTCAGGTTGCAGGAGACGACCGCCGTCAGGATCTCCGGATGGGCCAGGCCCCGGGCCGCCCGCCGCTTCAACGTGCGCAGTTCCTCGAGCCGGCCCTCCCCGGCAAGGTCCGCAAACTCCGTCGTCTCTCCGATCCGCGACGCCAGCTCATCGAAAGCCCGCGCAATCTCCGGCGCCACCTCGTCGTCGACAGGCGCGGGCGTGGCGCCGCCCAGAAGCCTGTCGAAAAGCACGCGGACCTCTTCCCGGGACCGGGCCGCCGGAGCGACGGGGTCGGGGCTGCCCGCCGCTGCCACGGTCGCGAGGTAGTCCACCTTGTCGAGCATGTTCTCGTCCACTTCGGATTGGCTCAGATAGAACCGCAGCAGGTAGAAAGGAATCCTCTCGTCGGCGGGGCGGACTTTTTCGAAGTAGCGGCGCGTCAGGGAAGGAGACAGAGTCATCTCCTCCGTGCGCAGCTCCACCGCCGCAGTGTCCAGCTTCGCGTCGAGAGCGCGGATCCTCTCCGCCACGCGTTCGGGCGGTTGCTCGTCGAGCCGGCCGGAGAGGGCCTTGACCTCCTCGTAGAGGGACCCGAGTTCGAGCGAGTGTCCGCCGAGAACCGGCAGGAAGGCGCGGTGGATCCCCTGGAGAAACTGGCCGAACGTGGAGAGAGCCTTGAACCGCTCCGTGAGCCGGATATAGTCTCTCTCGAAGGGTTGAGATTGCTCCGATGACATGGCTATGACCGCGCGTTTCATTCTATCGCCGACCCCGGACAGGCTCCCTGCATGACCGCAGCCCTCGGAAGCCCATGAAGCTCGGCCCCACGCTCATCGACGCCCGCACCCTCGAGGAAGGCATCACCCGGCTCGCGTCGGAGGTGGACCGCGACCAGGATGGGCGCCCCGTGCTCCTCGTCGGGATCCTCAAGGGCTCGGTCTTTTTCCTCTGCGATCTCGCGAAGAAGATGAGGACGCCCGTCTCGCTCGATTTCCTCCAGGTCTCCTCTTATGGATCGGGGACGAAGTCCTCGGGCAACGTGCGCCTCCTGAGGGACCTCTCGACAGACGTGGCGGGCCGCGAAGTCGTCATCGTGGAGGACATCGTGGACACCGGCCGGACGCTCCGCAAGATCATCGAAATCCTCGGCACCCGGCATCCCAAATCGATCAAGATCTGCGCGCTCTTGAAGAAGCGGATCCCGGGCAACGAGGGTATTCCGGTGGACTACCTCGGCTTCACCATCGACGACCATTTCGTCGTCGGCTACGGCCTCGACTTCGCCGAGGCGTACAGGAACCTGCCCTTTATCGGAATTCTCGAGCCCGAGGAGCCGGACATGGCCGTAAAGAGTTAAACGTAAAACGTAAAACGAACCCGAAGGCCGGTTCCACGCTTTACGTTTTACGCTTTACGTTTTACGATCCCCGCCATGAAATTCCTTGCCACCGAAGATGCCCCGAAGGCGATCGGTCCCTACTCACAGGGCGTCGTCGAGGGAGGATTCGTTTTCTGTTCGGGTCAGATCCCGCTCGACCCGAAGACCGGCGAGCTCGTCGCGGGCGGCATCGAGGCCGCGACCGAACGGGTCCTCGACAACATGAAAGCCGTCCTGCAGTCCGTGGGACTGGATTTCCGCGATGTCGTCAAGACGACGGTGTTCCTCGTGAAAAGCGAAGACTTCCCGGCGATGAACGCGGTCTACGCTCGCCGCTTCGGCGATCACCGTCCGGCGCGCTCGACCGTGATCGTCGCCGCTCTGCCCAAGGGCGCGACGGTCGAGATCGACATGATCGCAAGGACGAAGGAGAAATTGTGAATTACGAATTGTGAATTGTGAATGACGGAGGGGGCCCTCTCAACTCGCAATTCGCAATTCGCAATTTGGTCTTACGGCGCGAAGGCCAGCGCCACCGCTGCCGCGATCCAACCCAGGACGAGGACCCGGCTCGACCTCCTGTGCAGCCGGTCGAAGCGGAGCCTCCAGGGATCGTCCGTAGCCGCCGCGTCAAAGGACCCGACCTTCATGCGGAAATAGTTGAGCCGCGGGCGGAGCACCATCGCCAGGTAGACATTCGTGGCCACCGCCAGGAAAATTGCGATGGCCGCGGCGGCTCCCGCTCCTGCGAGCTCACGCTGCTGCTCAAGCCGCGCGAAGACCGCGATGACCAGCGCGAGCGAGAGCGCGTGCTTGACGGCCTCGAACCGTCGCAGGATCTCGCCGAAGACGGCTCCGGCGAGGTCCCGCGACGGGATCTGCTGGAAGAGGACAGGCGCGGCAACCACCACCAAGAGTGTTCCTCCGACCCAGAGGGCCAGGGAGAACCGGATGACCTGCGCGGCGAGCGGGAGCACCGGCGCAGTCTAAGGCGTCCTGATACGCTGAACGCATCGTAAGAAGGCTCGGGGTCCTCTTCGGTGCGATCGTTCTCGCGGCCGCGGCCGTGCGGCTCTATCGGCTGGACCACTTCTCCTACGGGCTCGATGAGATCCTCCAGGGCTTCTGGATCCAGGGAGACTGGGCCTTCTTCTGGAAGTCTCTCAAGTTCGACGCCGTCCATCCTCCTCTCGACTACCTGATCGCGCGGGGCGTCGAGGTCTTTGGCCCGGCCGACTGGGCGAGAAAGCTCCCCGCGGTCTTCTGGGGGACAGCGACCGTCCCCGTCTTCGCCGCCCTCGTCGGACGCCGGGCCTCCCGGCCTCCGCTGACTTACGAGAGATTGGCCCGGACGATGTCATTCTTCGCGTTTTCGGCCGCCGATGGCCATGCGCCGAGGTTCTCCGACGGTTTCTTCTTACTTCTTGCGCTGGGGGGAGCGCGGGTGGCTCTGGGAGCCCCCCGACTTCGCTTCCTCCTCGTCTGGGCCGCCGGGGGCTTCGTGGCCCTAGAATCTCTCGAGCAGCTTCACCCTCATTTCGACACGCCCAATCACTTCCTGCCTGTCGGCGCGGCGATCCCCGCGCTGGCTGCCGTCTTTCTGTCCGCGCTCGCTCGCCGGAAGAACGGACCGGTCATCGCTTCCGCTCTCCTGGCTCTCATTCTCGGGTTCGACTGTCGGTCTCTTGACGTCTACTTCCGCGAGGGACGGGCGGACTGGCGCCCGCTCGGACGCTTCCTGCGCGGCCGGCCGAAGCAGGAGCGGGTCTTCATGGAGAATCAGTACTCGGAGCTCTGCGTCGCTTTCTACGTCGAAGGCCCCGACTGGCTCTATCGGGGAGGCCGCCTCGGGCGGGACGTCTGGAACCTGGACGGAGAGATCGCGCGGCTGACCTGGTCCTGGAAGCCCGGGAACACAGCCTGGCTCGTCCTGGCCGGCGAGCCCGTCCACGAACCGCTGCGCCGGTGGGCTGAGGCGCTTCCGTCAACGCGATTTCCAACAGCCGAGGGAGCCGTCCTCCATCGTCTCGATCCGGCGCTGCGCGACGCCGTTTTTCCCCCGCCGCGCTAAGATCGCGGAGTGGACGCGGAGCTTTCCGGCGCGCTGGATGATCTGATCCTGGGACGAGGAGTGGCGCGGGGAAGACATTCGC
>Ga0209009_1000056_pt1 | contig 50039 bp, 36 predicted proteins | sample BlaSpr_A8_OM3_M2_FD_187979 | JGI IMG/M metagenome (GOLD analysis project Ga0209009, IMG submission 187979) | Forest soil microbial communities from Thunder Bay, Ontario, Canada - Black Spruce, Ontario site 2_A8_OM3_M2 (SPAdes) (version 2) | ecosystem: Environmental > Terrestrial > Soil > Boreal... | reverse complement strand
CCAGAATGCGGCTCGATTCGGCGGTCGAGGGTGCGGACACACCGATATTCCGCGCGCGTTCGAGGTTCGTCATATTCCTATTATTATACTTGAGGTGCACAGCATGTGGTGTGCTGACGGACGCCGGGTTAGGGTTGGCGGCCGCGCTCGCTTTTTTCCCATAGGGGCCAGAAGCCGGCTTGTTTCAATTCTTTGTCGAGGCCGGTCTGCTGGAATAACTGTTCGATTTGCGGGCGGGATTGGCGGGGACCGATGCGCTCGGCGCGATCGGCAAGGGCGAAGGCGGTGATGGCGGCGACGGCGACGCTACGCTTGAGTTCCTTGAAATCGACTTTGTCGTAAGTGTCGGATGCGGCGTGATAGTTCAGCATGTAATTAGCGGGCTCTTGATTTGCTTCCAGCGTGGGAACGCCTTCCAAAATGAAATCGAAGTTATCGGTGTCCATACCGGCGTCGAAAGTGAAATCCAAAGGGGCAAAAGTGTGGAGCGGTTGCAGAGCCTCACGCACGGCTGATTCGATATCCTTGCGGCCGCCAAGGGAGTAGCCGGTAATGCGTCCAACGCCCGAATCAAAAATTATGGCAGCGACCATGCGATCGAGTTCCGCGCGATGAGCGTGCGCGTATGCGGCGGAACCTAGCATTCCTTGCTCTTCCCCGGTGAAGAAGGCGAAGCGGATCGAGCGGCGAGGGATGGTACCGGACGTGTGGATGACGCGGGCGGCGTCAATGAGCATGGCCACGTTGCAACCGTCATCAAGCGCACCGGTGCCCAAATCCCAGGAATCCAGATGCGCGCCGAGCAAGACGAATTCGTCCGGCTTTTCGCGACCGCGAATTTCTCCAATGACGTCTTCGGATTCGGTGGGACCGCCGACGTGGTTTGGCATATCGAGACGGGCGCGGACTTTTTGTCCGGCGGACAGAAACCTGGCGATGCGTTCGGCGTCTTCGCGCGCCAAGATTGCTTGTGGCAAGCGCTCGAGTTCACCGTTTATGGATACGTTGTGGCGATACAGCAGGAGATTGGGACGCGTGGACATCCAAAATATGGCAGCCGCGCCAGCTTTCACGGCACGGTCAACAATTTCGTGGTCCACATCGTATTCGGTGATGAGGTCTTCCCAGCTGACCAGCAAATTCGTGTGAACCAGAACGATGGCGCCGCTTGCCAGCATGCCGGCCTTGGCGAAACCGTCGTCGCTACCATTTCCGACGTCGACAACATCCGCGGTGATGCCTCCGGCTGGCGTGGCGGGCGACCAGCCGATCGAAACCATGCGAACAGGAAAGGGCGCAGGCGACAAAATGTCGATGTGCGAGTTGCCTTCGCTCCAGCTAACCGGGATGGTGAACTTTTCGGTGTGGACTTCGTCCACTCCGGCATGGCGCAGCGCTTCGACGGCCCAGCCTGCAGCACGGTCGGCTGCCGGCGAGCCAGTGGGGCGCCCGCCGATGGAGTCGGTGAGGTAGCGCAAATTTTCTTCGAGAGGCGAGGGGCCGAGGGCGCTTTGAATCATCGAAGGGGCCAGGTCGTCGCAAGATTTTTCGACGGAGCAGGTGCCGGATCCATTGGGTACTTGCAGGGGGGACGGAAGCGTTGGGGGAAGTTGGGCGAATATGCCGATCGGGAACAAGGTTAAGAAGGGCAAGAGTAAGAGGATGTGCAGGACTTTTTTCACGAACAATTTCCTTTCAGGATAAGTGCTGGGCGAGACTTGGCGAGCGGAGTTTACCCTAAAAGACATGCTGGGTAGTACTCTCGCGTGGCGTTTATCGCGAAACGATTTGCTCCGGACAGCAGAGCAGCTTGATTGCGAGCTTTCACACGATTGAAACAGAATTTTCGGAACATTTTGCTGCTTGCGAGAAGTTTCTACCTATGAAGAAATTTTCGCTGGATTAAGGCAGCCGAATATCTGTCTCATTTTGAGTCATTTAACCTTTGGGGAGAGTGGCACACTACCTGCCGTGGCCGTGCTTCTATCCGCGTTTTGGTAGAACGGTTCTCAGGGCAGTTGGATCAGGGCGACCGTCATGAGAGCTGCCGTAAGTCCCGTATGCCGTAGTAATAGGAACAAAATCTAAAGACTTCACCGGATAATCCTGGGGGAGCAGACGGGAAGGCCTTAGTGAAAAAATTACGCGTGTTCGAAAAGCCAGCGCAGCAAGAAAAAAAGCAAGAGAACAAGCCTAACTTCTTCGTTTTCTGTGAAACAAGCACGGGAGTCGCTCAATTCCGCACCGAATCGACAGCCGATCATCCTGAGGCCACAGTAGAACGGGTGGCAGGGCTGCTGGCTATGCAGTGTCTGGTAAGAGGCCAGAATCCGAGCGATTTTCAGGTGCTGGTTCCGGCCGAGACGGCCTTAAAGGGTCGGTTGGTATCGAGAGCGGAGGAGCTTCTGCAGGAAGGGCGATCGATCACCTGTCCGGCGTCTTTAAGCCCACGGCAAAAGGAAGTGCTGCATTCAGTGCTCTCGAATCGGGCAAACAAGGAAATTGCATCCAAACTGAATATTACGGTGCGCACGGTGAAGTTCCATATTTCGACATTGCTAAGCAAGTTTGGCGTCGAAACTAGAACCGAATTGGCGCGCCGGGCAGCAGGGTTCGCGAGTCCTACATTGCTGGAATCGGAGACTGCGCAGGACGACTCGGGAGAGCAGCAAAGAAATCCGGGGCCACTGGCGATTGCTCGCCAAGCGCCGATTCCGATGACGAATAAATCACAGAGCGTCCGATTTCCCGGACGCGCGCTGATGGCCTAGGCAGGTCCGAAAGAGCTCGTAGAACTCTGGACCCTTTAACGGCCGAAAGAATAATATTCGAAGCCGAGGGCTTTCATCTCCGCAGGGTTCAGGAAGTTTCGCGCGTCAATCAGTAGGGGCCGAGCCATATCGTTGTGAATGCGCTTCCAATCGAGGCGCTGGAATTCGGCCCACTCCGTGGCCAGGACGGCGGCATCCGCGTCCTTGAGCAGCTCATAAGGATCCTTCGCGAACGAAATTTCGGGGAACAATTTGCGGGTTTTTTCCATGGCTTGAGGGTCATATGCGCGCAAATGCGCGCCTTCGGCCAAGAAACGCTTGGCGGCGTCGACGGCGGGCGAAAAGCGAATGTCATCGGTGTTTGGCTTAAAGGCCAATCCGAGCAGCGCAATTTTTTTGCCTTTGAGCACCCAAAGAGCTTTGCGAGCTTTGGCGAGGAGCAGATCGATGCGTTGCTTATTGACCTGTTCAGCGGCCTTCAGCAAAGTGAAATCGATGCCCACACGTTCGGCCAATCGAACGAAGGCTTGAACGTCTTTGGGCAAACAAAACCCTCCGAAACCGAGCCCGGCTTGCAAAAACTGCGGGCCGATTCTGGGATCCATTCCTACTGCGGCGGTAACTTCCTGGACGTCAGCGCCTAGCTGGTCGCACATATCCGCCAGAGAATTTGCAAAAGAGATCTTCAGGGCGAGAAAAGAATTGGAGGCGTGCTTGATTAACTCCGCGCTATTGACGGTGGTCACGACGAAAGCGGGCGCGGCGGAATCGGGACACTTGCCGTTGTGCGCGGGGCAAGTGAATTTCTTGTCCAGGATGGGCGCGTAAACTTCGCGAAGTTTTTTGGCGGCGGCTTGATCGTCCACGCCAATTACGATTCGGTCGGGGTGAAGAAAATCGGTGACAGCGGTACCTTCGCGGAGGAATTCCGGATTGGATGCTACGGTGAAATTCGTGCCGGTTTTACGACTGTAAACAGTGAGCGCGCGTTTTAACTCCTGACCGGTTTGAGCCGGTACGGTGCTTTTTTCCACAACTAATTTGGGACCGCCGCCTTCGGTGGCGATCATGCGGGCAACGTTATCGATTGCGCTTAGATCTGCATCGCCATTATCCAAGGGCGGGGTTCCGACACAAATGAAGACAGCTTCGCTGGAACGAACGGCTTCACCGGCGTTGCTGGTGAAATGCAGGCGTCCTTCGCGGATGTTCTTTTCGACCAGAGAATCCAAGTGCGGCTCGTAAATCGGCAGCTTTCCAGCGCGGAGCGTCACGATCTTGGATTCGTCGTTGTCGGTGCCGGTGACATGGTGCCCGATTTCCGCGAAGCAGGCGCCGGTTACGAGTCCAACGTATCCACAGCCAATTACTGAAATTCGCAAGATTCAGGACTCCTGAGTGGATTAAGTTTTCTTCCTAATAAGATAAGTGCAAACTCTCGATTGCGCACAGCCTATCTAAATCAGTGAAACAGCCCTGAAATGAAAAGTCACGATAATATGATGGATTCAATTCGTCTGAGTTACGAGCGACACCGTTCTCAGCCCATTCCCGTCTAGCCCGTGGTATTTTTGCGATACCACGCCACTGTTTGCCGCAGCCCTTCCTCCAGCGGAATTAACGGCTTCCAGCCCAGCTCAGTCTTGATTTTGCCGGAATTCAATGCGTAACGGCGGTCGTGGCCCGGCCTATCCGGAACATGCGAAATCAAACTTTCCGGCTTGCCGATGATTTTAAGAAGATCGCGGGCCATGGTGAGATTGTCTTTCACGTCAGCACCGCCAATATTATAAACGTGACCTAAGCGGCCGCGCTCCAATACCGCGAGGACTGCGCGACAGTTGTCTTCGACATGGAGCCAGTTTCTTTGCTGCAAGCCGTCTCCGTATATTGGCAAAGGCTTCCCAGCTAATGCGCGGACAATCATTAGCGGCAGAAATTTTTCCGTGAACTGATGCGGGCCATAGTTATTAGAACAGCGCGTGAGGAGCGCAGGAAAGCTGTAGGTGCGCACGAAAGAGAGAACCACGAGGTCGGCAGCAGCTTTCGAAGCGGAATAAGGACTGCTGGGGATGAGGGGAAAGTTTTCGTCGGAGAAAGAACCCTGCCGGATATCGCCGTACACTTCGTCGCTCGAGATGTGGACGAAACGCTCGATTTGCAGTTTGCGAGCAGCTTGCAGGAGGACGACGGTGCCTGTGACGTTCGTTCGAATGGCGTCGGCAGGTTGAGAAATGCTGCGATCGACGTGGGATTCCGCTGCGAAATGGACTACGGCGTCGCAGCCAGCCATGGCCGATTCGGTGGCAACTGCATCGCAGATGTCACCTTTTGTAAATTTGTAATTGGGATTACCGGTTACGTTGTTGAGATTTGAGAGGTTTCCTGCGTAGGTCAACTTGTCAAAGTTGACGACGGTGTGGCCCTTGTCGAGCGAAAGGGCCAGCCGAATAAAATTTGAGCCAATGAAGCCCGCGCCACCGGTTACAAAGAGTTTCATCAGGCGTCCTGATGAACCCGTACGGCAGCTGGTAGTTCTTCGTCGGAGCGAATCCACAAAAATCCAGCAATGACCTGTAAAACGGAAAATAAGAAATTTGAGATGGAGAAGGGCCGGCCGCTAACGCGCACAAGAATCAGTTCAAGAAGAAAAGCGGGAACAACCGAGTACAAAGCGAGTGACAAGATGACCATTGCGTTCGACTGGGTTCGTCGTTCGGCGGCTATGCCCAGAATAATGCCCGCGGGGAAAAAAACCAGAAGACAATAGATATCACTGTAGCCTTCCAACTCGGAGGGACGGATCCTGCGCAAGAGCCGTGCCAGTGCCGCGCCAGGCCCGAGATGATATAAGCGCGTGCTCTTTTTTCCATCGATGTAGAGCGAGAGATTCGCGCCATCATAGGAATAGACGATATTGCGCGGTCTGGAGTCAGTGAACACGTTTGGAACGTACCACGCCAGAGTGGCGTGTTTCACGGAAAGCGGGCTGCGAAACCAGAAAACGAGGTTTGCTTCTTCCTGCTTGAGAGTTAGATCCGTGAACGAGGGCGAACGCGATATAGAAATAATCTGGCCGCTTCCAATGTGAGGTACAGCGGCACTACAGATTATATGGAGAGTGAACTGATTTGATGTCTGGATATCTGCAACCAAGGCGGCGACGGAGGAACTGGAGGTTAGCCACGATTTGCCGTTGAGAGCAAGGGCATCCGTAGATGCCGGAACCGGGGCGGAAGGTGTCCATGAGAGAGCGGGAAGAAATCCGTTGCTATCGTTGAATGGAGGGGAAGCTTTGAAATCATATTGGGCGCGCCAGGACGGGACTTCCGGGCTGGTCAGCCCGGACGACAAGTGAAGAGCGCCAGACTCGGGGATGGCACGATCGGCAATTTGTAATTGCTCGACCTGACCTTTCCAAGGATTCTGGCCTGTAGCTTCGTTTCCTAACAGCAACAAACAATCCGTGTACCAACTGCCGAGTCGTGTTTGCGCTTGCAGCGCGGCAGAAATCACAAACCATGAAAGGAAATAGAGAGGAAGCAGAACCGCAATGCGCCTAAGTGTGAGCCATGAACGGAGAGCGGCTTCACATTGGGAGAGAAAGCGTATGACTGGCGCGCCTAATAGTTCAAAAAGAAAAAAGCCCACAACAGAACCCGTCGTGTTGGTAAATACATCTTCCCAACCGGAATCTCGCATCGGGATATAGATCTGAGTGATTTCGATTGCGTAGGAAAGAATGGCGCCTGTAGCCAGGGCCATCCAAAAGATAGCCATCCGAGACATCTTCCGTTCACGCAACTTCTCCGCTAACCCAAACCCCAAGGGAACAAACAACAAGACATTCAGGAAGATATCGAGCGGGCCGCCAATCTTCGTAGCCGAGCCCAACAAAAATGGGGAGGTATTACCCGGGAGCTTTGCGTGGAAATCGAAGCGGAAGGGAGAAAGCGTCAGAAACAGGATTCCTGCGAGCGCTGCGATTAAAAAGCGGTTCGACCAGCTATCACTTTGGGCTGGTGAACGAAAGGCGGCAGTGTGAATCGGTGTTGAGCTCAGAAGTAAGGATTCCTCGTTACGCATTCAAAAGTTTAGCATGACCAGGGCATGGCCAGTTGTTCGCCGGAATGCCGCCTGCTAACTTTCAGGGGCTTCCAATTGGAAATTGCGCCGAAACGAAGCACTGCCGCTAAGTAGCTGAGAAAAAGACGGTAAGCGGGCCTGTACTTTGCCTCGGCCAGTGTTCATTTGTACTTTAGGGCAGGTGAATCCGCCTGCACTTCGTTGCTTCTTTTGACCAGTAGTTCCGTTCCGTCCGTGGTCCCTACACTGTGCGGGACATGAAAAACTCCGAGCAGAATTCAACAAGACAGATTCAGTCGCAGAAGCTAAGAAGCCGGTCCTGGGGCGCTATGCGCTGCGGACCGCTGCCTACCATAGCGTTCCTCGCCGCTATCGTGGCGATCGGCGGGCTATCAGGTTGCGTTGGATACACGGGCGCCAAAACAGGCACAGGCAAGTCCGGGGTATTGTCGGGCAATAGCGCAACCGTTGCTTTTGGCAATGTAGGAATGGGCAAGACAGCGACGCAGAGTTTGACGGTAACCAATACGGGAACAGCAGCTGTAAACGTGTCTTCGTCTTCGATCACAGGTGCAGGTTACACGGTGGCTTCAGGAAGTCCTTCTGGTTCGCTCGGCGTGGGACAAAGCGTAACCGTTCAGATTGCGTTCGCGCCCCAAGCGAACGGCAGCGCGACTGGTAGTTTTACAATTGCAAGCGACGCTTCAAATTCGCCTCTTACTGTCGCGTTGACAGGCACGGGAACGCAGCCGGGCCTGGCGAGCACACCGGCATCCGTGAGTTTCGGAAATGTGGTGGTAGGGGCGACCGGGTCTGTGTCAGTAAACCTGTCTAATACTGGATCAGCGAGTGTCACGATTAGCCAAGCCAGCGTAACCGGGACGCGTTTTACCATCGTTGGATCGCCGAACGGGCAGACGATTCAGGCAGGCCAAAGCTTGAGTTTCACGGCACAGTTCTTGCCGACATCTGTTGGAAATGCAACCGGAAGCATTTCGGTGGCTAGCAATGCGCCAAATTCTCCGGTGACGATTGCGCTGACGGGAGCGGGCACGGAAGCAGGATTAGGTGTTTCTCCTTCGGCGGTCAACTTCAAGGGAGTAGTTGTGGGTAGCAGCGGCACGGCCACGTTAAATCTGTCGAATAGCGGATCCTCGGCTGTGACGATTTCTCAGGCGAGTGTGGCTGGAACAGGTTTTACGATCAGCGGATTAGCGGCGGGCTTGACCATCCAACCGGGACAAAATTCAAGTTTTACGGCAAAGTTTCTGCCAACTTCGACGGGAAGCGCGAGCGGAAGCGTCTCAATCTCAAGCAATTCGCCCAATTCTCCGATGACTATCGCTCTAACCGGAACAGGGACCCAACCTGAAATTGGCGCGATCCCATCGAGCGCACCCTTCGGAAATGTAGCGGTGGGAAACACTAATTCCCAGACGATTACACTGACCAACGGCGGAACGGCAAACCTGATAATTTCGCAAGGAAGTGTTTCGGGCAATGGTTTCAAGATTACAGGACTAAGCACTCCCATGACGATTACGCCGGGCAGCAATGCGACGTTCAATGCGGTATTTACTCCTACTGGAGCTGGAAAAGTTACCGGGTCCATATCGTTAGCGAATGACGCGCCAAGCTCGCCCTATACGATCGCCTTAAGCGGAACGGGCGTGGCTGGAACCCTGCTATTGAGCTTCAATGTGTCGAGCCTGAGCTTCGGGAACGTGAGCGTGGGGAGTAACACCAGTCTGCCGGCGACTTTGACGAATACAGGCAACTCCAACGTGACAATCTCCTCGGCAAATACGACAGGCGCGGGCTTCACGGTAAGCGGCGTGTCGTCGGGAGAGAGTTTGAATCCGAACCAATCGATCCCGGTTACCGTTCAATTTGCGCCGAACGCAGCGGGTGCAGTGAACGGAAATCTGACGATAGTGAGTAATGCAACAGATTCTCCAACATCGATCGGATTAACGGGCACAGGAACCCAGCAGACAAAGGCGGTGGCTTTGGGATGGACTGCCAGCACGTCCAGTGTGATCGGCTACAACGTTTACCGCGGAACGGCGACCGGCGGTCCGTATTCCTCGAAGCTCACTTCTTCGCCGGTGGCATCGACACAATTCACCGATAGCGCAGTGCAATCCGGACAGACTTACTATTATGTGGTCACGTCAGTCGATTCGAGCGACGCGGAAAGCGTTTACTCCGGGCAAGCTACCGCCACGATCCCTTAGATTCAGGGCGAATCCAGAAGTGGGAAGATAAGAAGCAATATCCAAAGTAGTGTAGGGAATGTTCATCATCCACTAAGACCGAAACGAATATGTTTAACGGACAGGAGTAACCCCTGTCCTCCCCCGTGTACCCCTGGCCAGTAGTTTCCGGCAAGTTCCTTCGCGCAGAATGCACCTGCATATGAATGGTGTCTTGACATTGAAGAAAGCGCTTTCGATAACAGTCCCGCGTACTCGAGCGGCAACGGCCGCGAGGTTATTTGCCACGATTCTGTTATTCGTGGGGTTGTTTGGCACTTCCGGTTGCGTAGGTCACGCCGGAAACCCAAACACGCAAACTCAGAAGGGAAACCTCGTCATTACACCCAACGCTATCAGTTTCGGGAGTGTGGGAGTTGGATCAAGCGCGAGCCAAACGGCAATCGTAAGCAACCACGGTACGGCAGATGTGACGTTAACGAATATTACGGCGACAGGATCGGGATTTAGCGTTACGGGTTTTTCAGGACCAACGATGTTGACGCCTGGCCAGACTATAAACCTTACCGCGGCCTTCAAACCCAAATCCTCCGGACAACAAAGCGGAAGTATTTCGGTCACGATCGCGCGGCAACCGACGCCGGTAACAGCCACGCTAACGGGTACAGGAACGACGAGCAACTTAAGTATGACACCCTCCACGGTTGATTTCGGGAATGTGAACTTGGGAAGCCCGGCGTCGCAGACGTTGAAGTTGACCAACGAGGGCTCAGAGAGCGTGGCGATCAAATCGGCGAGTGTAAGCGGCAATGGATTTAGCATCTCTGGGCTAAATACTCCACAGACGCTCACCCCCAATCAATCCGTAATTTTTACCGCGAAGTTCGATCCGAAGAGCGCCGGCAGCACGACGGGAACGATTTCGGTGACGGTAAGCGGCGGCACAGAAGCGGTCGAATTGAGCGGAGTCGGAGTTTCTTCCAGCGTCGGTCTGAGTGTGAGCGCGACTAGTCTCACGTTTGGAAACGTGAAGGTGGGAAGCACCGTGACGCAGACGGTAACCTTGAAGAGCACGGGAAATTCGAGCGTAGACATTTCGAACGTTTCTATCAGTGGAAGCGGCTATACATTCAGCGGAGTAGCGCCGAATACGGTGTTGGATCCGGGCCAGAGCGAAGTGCTGAGCGTGAGTTTTGATCCAAAGACGACGGGAACTTCGCCGGGAATGGTGGCGATTTCCAGCGACGCTCCAAACCCGAAAATGAACATCACGCTCTCCGGTGCTGGAACATCCAACCAGCAACCGTCTGTGGAGCTGAAGTGGCAGCAGAGTACATCTTCTCAGGTGGTTGGGTATTTCGTTTATCGAGGCACGAAATCGGGTGGTGCGTATTCGAAGCTAAATTCTCAGCCGGACTCGGGGACAAGTTACACGGACAACACGGTGGCCAGCGGCCAATCATACGTTTACGTGGTGACATCGGTTGGTTCCGACGGAGTTCAAAGCGCCTACTCAAGCCCGCTAGACGTAAGTATTCCGGCAAACTAACAGGTAGAAGCGCAGCGGAGAGTTCACAGCTCGCGGAGAATCTTCAACATCCGCCGAAGCGGTTCGGCGGCACCCCACAGCAACTGATCCCCAACAGTAAAAGCCCCCAGAAATTCCGCTCCGAGTTTCAATTTATGAAGACGGCCGACCGGTACATTCATGGTGCCGGAAACGGCCGCGGGAGTGAGGCAATGCGTGGTTGATTCCTTGTCGTTGGGAATCAATCGCACCCAGGGATTACTGTTTACCAAAATCTGTTCGATATCGCGGAGTGGCAAGTCCTTCGTGAGCTTGATGCAAAGGCCCTGGCTATGGCAGCGCATGGTTCCGACGCGCACACAAATACCATCGACGGGCACCTGCGGTTGCAAACCCATGATCTTGTTGGTTTCCGCCATGCCCTTCCACTCTTCGCGAGTTTGTCCACCTGGCATTTCGCGATCCACCCACGGAATCAAGCTGGCCGCGAGAGGGGCGCCAAATTCTTTTGTGGGCAAGTTTGAGGCGCGTTGGGCTTGGGTCATTAAGCGATCAACTTCCAGAGCGTTTTCAGAAGGGGTGGCGCGATTTGGTGCGGTGAGAAACTCCATCTGCTTGACGAGTTCCAACATTTTAGCGGCGCCAGCGCCGGATGCGGCCTGATAGGTCATGGTGCTGACCCATTCGACCAGACGGGCTTTAAAAAGACCGCTGATGGCCATCAACATTAAACTTACGGTGCAATTGCCACCTGCAAACGTGCGAAGGCCGTGGGCCAGACCGTCTTGGATTACTTCGGCGTTTACAGGATCGAGAACAATTAAGGCTTCGTCGTTCATACGTAAGGTGGAAGCGGCATCAATCCAAAAGCCTTTCCAACCGCTATTGCGCAAAGGGCCGTAAATTTCGGCGGTGTACTCGCCGCCCTGGCAACTGATCAGAACGTCGCAGGTAGCAAGTTCACGGAGATCTTTGGCGTTTTTGAGAGAACCGCTACTGGATTCTCCGGGGGCGGCGCCTGCGATGTTGGACGTGGAAAAAAAGATCGGTTCGAGGCCGGCAAAATCGTTTTCTTCACGCATTCTCTGCATGAGAACGCTGCCGACCATGCCTCGCCATCCGATAAAGCCTACTCGCGGTGTCACTGCGTTGAGTCGCACGGTATGGTTGATTATGCCATTGCTCAAGGGATTTTCGCGGGGAGTGCTAGCGAATGGGCTCGTCGAACTGGAGTTCGCGATGAACAGTGGTAAGCGCTGCCTTGACGTCTTGCTGCGCTACCACGAAGGAGATATTACTCCCCGAAAAAGGATGAGCTATTCCGAAGATTTTTAGGGTATCGCGGCAGAGAGCCTCGGTTAGACGACCGACGATATCGCATGCATCGCGGAGGTTTCGGCCGACCAAAGTTACGATCGCGACCGATGGATTGAGGGTGATGTGTTTTACCTTTTCGCGCTCCAAATCGTGCGCGAATTCGCGGCGCAGGGCTTGGAATGCTGATTCGGCGTGATCCGATGAAACGACGATGCAGACCGCGTTTTTCGAAGAAGACGATTGCGGTTCCAAGCGCACTGGAACTGGAACGGCCGCTACCGTCGCAAGCGTTCGGCGCAAAGTATCCGGAGTTTCCAAAACGCTGGAAGCACGGACGGTGATCAAGGCGGAATCGCAAATGACCGTGACCGCTTTTACGCCCGCTGCGTTCGAAGAACCGTCCGGCGTGATTTTGGTTCCCGGTCGATCGGGAGCGAATGTGTTGCGTATTGAAAGTGGGATTCCACTTTGCATCAATGCCTGCAGAGTTTTCGGATGCAGAACTTTGGCTCCCAAGTTTGCGAGATCAGAAGCTTCACGGTAAGACATTTCAAGTATGGAAGACGCGGAAGGGACCAAGTGCGGATCGGTCGTGAGTATGCCGTCGACGTCGGTCCACAAGGTGACTTCGTTTGCATTAAGGGCTGCGCCCAAAATGGAGCCGGAATAATCGGAACTGTTGCGGCCTAGAGTTGTTGGTACTCCCTCGGCTGTGGCGGCGATGAAGCCAGTAACCACTGGGATGATTCCCTGCATCAAGAGCGGGCGTAAACGCGCTTCGCAGCGGTCACGCGTGAGGTCCATGTACGGCTCAGCGGAGCCATAGCAAGAATCTGTGACGATTAGTTCGGTAGCGTCGAGCGCGTGGCTGCGCAAACCTCGCTCTTCCAATGCGGCAGCGACGAGAGGAGCCGAGAGGCGTTCACCAAAACCGGAAATCGAATCTCGCGCACACAAAGTTAGTTTGCGTTGCAGGACGATTTCCTGACAGAGGCTGTCGGCCTGTTGAATTAGTTCATGAATTTTGCGGGAGATGGTTTGTCGCTTATCGGTTGACTGGATCAACGCATTTGCAGCAGATTCGTGCCGCTGGCGCAATTCTTGAAAAATTGCTGTGACGCGATGCTGATTGCCGGCCTCGGATTGGGCTGCGGACTCGATCAAAAGATCTGTTACGCCCCGCATGGCGGAAACAACTACTACAACATCACTGTCTGATGCGGCGGCGTTAATGATGTCGGCGACTTTTGCTATGCAGGATGCGTCGTTGACGGAGGTCCCGCCAAACTTCATGACTTGCAACGGTCTGTGCGCGTTCGTGCGAGGGTGGCCCGGGACCAAGTGGGGTTGCAAAACGCGCGCAGGATAACGGTCTGAGGTGGCCACAGAGACTTTCACTCGTTCGGCGCGATCTCTTAAGGGCTTTGTCATATACGAGGTTGGCGCGCCATCGAAAGAGCTTGGACGCGACTTTGTTGTGAATACCAGGCGGCCTGCTTTCGACGGGAGCGAACGCAGGCGCGAATCAATTCTGGTTTATCCCAAGGAACATCGTGGTAGGCCGATTGCAAAAACGGACTGGCCGGATCTCTAATCCATTCCTGCGGGAAGAGCGCAATGGTGTTTTCCTCAGTGACTTTCGGAGCCGGAGAGATTGGCTGTCCTGACAAGACCGAATACAGAGCCGCAGGAATATCACGTCCGAGCCCCAACGTCAGATGCATCACTTGCGTCAATCGGGGATTTATTTCGATGAGATAAGCGTTCTCGGTTTGTTTTTCGAGCATAAAATCAAACCCGTGTAGCCCTGAAAGATTCAGGCGAAGCGCCATTCTTTCGGCAGCAGCGGACATTTCCGCGTTTTCGATCGACTGAAGAACCGTCGCATGCCCACACGAAGTAATTTTATTGACCACTTCAAAATGGAGACTGGCCAGGACTTCACCTTTCCAGCAAGCAACTGAAGTTGTGGCTTCACGTCCCGCCACAAAGGTCTGCGCGTTCACGACAGAACGGCGACGAAGCAGCGAAGGCCAGACGAGTGTTCTGTCTTGATCGACCAATGCTCGTTTGACAGCGCGCGCGAGAAGAGGAGGAGCTTGCAAAGAACGCAAGGCGCGTTTGGCGTCTTCGAAGGTACGCACAATTCTGACGCCGTCGCCACCTGAAGTGCCGTCTGCTTTCAGGACCATCGGGAGATCTGTTTGAGCGATCCATTTTTTCAGATCGGCGTGGTCATTAATTATTCCGGTCTTTGGAACGCGGACGCCTTGCTCCTGAGCCAGTTGAATAAATTTGGTTCTGGCGTACAAGACTGGGAAATTTTCTGAGGCTCCGAGCGAACGCTCGATTAGGGCGCAAATCGGTTTGCCTGCGTCGCCTTTGTGGCGTTCCTGGTCATAGAGAAGGTGCAAGTGCTGAGTGGCGCGGTCGTCTCCCGGAACAATTAAATCGGGCTTTGCGGCGGAGATTGCATCTGCAAATGACGTTAAAGGATCAAGGCCGTGGTAACTATGTGTTTGACGTATTGCGTCGGTGTTGGCGAGCAGATGTTTAGAAGGGCAAACGGCGTCGATTACAAACCCGGCGTTTGCGAGAGAAACGGCCAACCTAGCGGTCGGTATCCAGCGAGTCGTTGTAGCAATGAGGACCGTTGGTTTCACCGAGCTCCAGCCTCCCAGATTATTAAAACCCCGATCGAGCTACATCGATGCTGCCGGGGGCGCTCATATTCGAAAATGGTACGACGGTTTTAAAACGCAATCTACCAACCAAACTGGCCCTTCCGGAGATGACTCCTTTGAGCGCTAACTACATTGAAAACAGGCTAGTTACAAGGATATTGGGTATGCCAGATGGGTACTAGCAAGCGGTAGGCGGAAATACTTTCTCTTCGTGGCAAATTCATTCCTACAAATCCCCCTTTGCCGACAGGTTGGTGAGCGGGCGGAAGGCTAAAACGCCATGTTAGACTTCCGGTGACGAAGGCCTTTCGTTTTGTCTAGTTGCTCGATTTCCACGATTTACCCGGAGATACATACTGATGTCGCCGTCGATATTTCCTGTCCCCAAAGTTTTGTTCACGCCTGAATTTGTGCAAGACCCTTATCCGACATATCGAAAGCTGCTGGAGGAAGGACCGCTGCACTACGTGGAAGTAAGCGGCGGCATGTGGGCGGTGTGGGCAGTGTTCGGCTACGCGGACTGTTTCGCAGCGACGCGCGATGCACGACTTTCAGTGAAACGCACGGGAAGACTTTTGTTGACCTTGCCACAAGAACAACAGACGGAGTTTCAAGAGTTAGTCCGGATGATGGGGATGTGGATGATTTTCATGGATGCGCCGGAGCACACACGGCTGCGGAAGCTGATGAACAAAGGATTTTCGCCGGCGGTGGTGGAGTCGCTTCGTCCAAAGATTGAGGCCGTAGTAGATCGGATGCTGGAGCCGCTCGCTCGCGGAAGCGAAGCGGATCTGATGGCGGCGGTTGCCAACCCGATGCCGGTACAAGTGATTGCGCGAATGTTGGGAGTTCCGGAAACGATGTACGCGCATTTCATGGAATGGTCAGAGGCCATCGCGAATTTCATGGGGAATCCTGACCGCACGGCAAAGCACGCGCGTGTAGCGCAGGAAGCCGTGTTAGCACTCACTGATTTTTTCAGACAAGCGGTGGCCGAGAGACGGCGGAGTAAAGGGGACGACCTGATCAGCCTGCTAATTGATATTGAGGCCGATGGAGAAGCGTTAAGCGAACAGGAGCTGTACGCGCAATGCTTGATGCTTCTTTTTGCCGGGCACGAAACGACACGAAATCTGGTTGGCAATGGAATGTGGGCGCTGCTGCAAAATCCGGAGCAGACGCGGGAGCTCCGGGAAAATCCCGAGATAATCCGCACGGCCGTAGAAGAGCTATTGCGGTTCGAAAGTCCCATTCAGTACACGGCACGAATCGTGAAGGACGAAGCAGAGATTTGCGGAACACGGCTGCGGCGCGGGCAAACGATTCTATGTATGTTGGGAGCGGCAAACCGGGACGCGCAACAGTTCAAAGAGCCTGACCAGGTGAATCTGAAACGAGTGAACAATCAGCATCTGGCATTTGGCGCGGGCGCACATTTCTGCGTTGGGAATCAACTGGCTAGGTTGGAAGGACAGGCAGCAATTTTGCGGATGGTGCAGCGGTTTCCGGAGATGCGGCTGACGAAGCAGCGGCCAGCTTGGGCTCCGAATTTCGGATTCAGGGGACTGAAGACACTTCCGGTAGTTCTGTAATTTGTGGGTGAGTGAAAGGCCGCTCTTGGAGGAAAGCTTGAGGCGAAAGCCGCCCGGCACTTTCGGTATCTGTTCATGCTTCCGGGCTGCCAGCAGGTTTGCATAGTTTGTCCGATTTTTCCATCCATAAAAACACGGGCAAGAGAATGAGCAACGCGATAAGGAAGAAAACAAACCCACCTTGCCTGTGAAGCCTTCCGTACAAGAAACCAGGGTCCACATAGACACTCAGTAATGTAAGGGTGGTGATCCGGATACCATTTTTCACGACGGATAAGAGCAGGCCTAAAATCACAAAAACCAATTTTTTCCAGGCTGTACGAAGGTACAAATGAGCCGCAAGAAGACAGGTGATAAAAAGCGCGATGCTGGAACGAATGCTGCTGCATTCCTTGGCAACCTCAATCGTGACACCCGGCACGGAAAGTAGGAATCCGTGGCGCGAGACGGGAGTGCCGACCAATTGGAAAATGAGATAGGAAATTTCAGTGGAACCTGACTGTAAAGCATAAATCGCGCGATCCAAAATTACATTCGGCAGCGGGACCATTAAAAGGAGAAATAGCAGCGGGAAAGCGGCCGCGCGTAAGGCGACGAAACCATAACAGAGTAGAAATCCTGCTATCCAGACCAGGACCACGCACAGGGTTTCCAGGCAGAGCCGCCAATTCCCCTCCAGAGGAAAGGAACTCCGGTTAACCAGCCAGTAGAGAAGTACATCCAACAGCGCCAGGCTGGCTCCGGGAGCTACACTGGTGCGAGTGATGGAAAATATTTTTTGCTTTTCCAAGTAGAGCAGAAAAAAAGAGATTATAGGAATGAGAACGATGTGCGAACTGGAGTCGCTGCTGGCGAGCGAATACCGGATTACTGCGCTGAGTGTTTTGTAAAAGGCGAGGCTGGAAATTACGATAAAAGCGACAAACATAGCGTGCCTTCTGGAGTCCCCGGCAAGCGCATGCGTCGCAGTAGTGGATATCACCATCAGGCCCCTAAGAGAGTTATTCTATCCGGTCTTGGTTTCTGCTAAGCGAACTTAGAAACGGGTGTTGCCAAAAGGAACTTGGGGAACGAGTGCGATCACATTTGATGCAGAAGGCTCCAACTCAGGGTTACTCATTGATTGTAAGGAGGTTAATTGGTCGGCGTGGAACTCCACTATTGTTTTGCCTGTCCCGCGTCCCGAGTAGCACGGGCGCCTTTCTTGACGCGGTCCATCGGTTCGGTGATGCTTGGCATATGTGCCGTGATCCAGACGACTGCGCGGTTCACAAGAGAAAGCGGAAAAATGACCGGACGCAGTAAATCGACGAAGAGCACCACACGATAAGAATCGGAGTCGTTCCAAGCTTCGTGTAGGTGACTATCGTCGAAGACCAAGCTCTTTCCTTCTTCCCAACTCCGCACGTCCTGACCGACACGAATCCTACAGCTGCCCTTGGGCCCTGGAATAATCAACCCGAGATGGTAGCGCAGCATGCCTTTCCACATACCGCGATGCTCGGGGATGTGTTTTTTTGGCGCGAGAATAGAAAACATCGCCGTCTTCATCCCCGGAATACGCTTTAGTATCCGCACGGTCTCAGGACATCGCGCGCAGTTCTCCTCAGCCTCGACGCCGTATCCGTATAGAAAGAAGGTTTTCCACTGATCACCTTCCGTGAGAGGTTTCTGTTTTTCGGAAAGGTCCTGGAAATTCGGAATCTCTTCGCGGCGCACAAGAAGGACGTCCAATTCCTTGCGAATAGCCATCCAGTCCGCTTCTACAGCGCGCACCCAGGGATACGAATCAGGATCGAAAAACGTGACGTTTGCTGTAGGAAAGAACAGCACTCCCTCTGCTAAATCTCGCAACATTGGCTCACCTCACAAGCAATGACGTAAAAAGGTATGCATATCGGGGGGCCCTGAAACCTGTTGAGAGGCACGTTATCAAATTCCGGATATAATGTCTTTCTTGAAATTTCCGGGTGTGCAAATGGACCAAGGCAATTCTTCCGTTCGAAACATTTCCGATACAGCGCGTTGGGTTGCTTATTTTCGCGCGCGTGAAACGCAGCGGCCGGACGCATTATTCCGCGATCCGTTCGCCGAACGGCTGGCGGGCGAGCGTGGCTTTCAAATCGCGAACACGCTGGCGCAAGGGAACAAACACGAGTGGGCCTGGGTGGCGCGCACATACTTGTTTGACCAGTTTATTTCCCGCGAAATTCAGGAAGGGACGGACTTAGTGGTTAATCTCGCAGCAGGTCTGGACGCGCGGCCATACCGCATGGACCTTCCTTCCACGTTGCAATGGGTAGAGGTGGATTTGCCGGAAATCGTCTCTTACAAAGAAGAGATTCTGGGGAACGAAAAGCCAAAATGTGGACTTGAAAGGATCAGTCTTGATTTATCGGATGTGCCGGGGCGCCGCGCTCTATTCGAGCAGCTCAACCGCCGCGCGAAAAAAATTACAGTTGTGAGCGAAGGCTTGCTCATTTATTTTTCTGCGGAGGAAGTTGCATCTTTATCACGTGATCTCACGCTCGCAGACCACTTTCAAAGCTGGATCATCGATCTTGCTTCACCGGGCCAGCTCAAATTAATGCAACGCTCAACGGGGAAACAGCTCAGCGAGGCGAATGCCGCATTCAAATTCGGACCACCGGAAGGAGCAAGTTTCTTCATAGCCTGCGGGTGGAGGCCGACGGACATTCAGGGATTTTTGAAAACCGCGGCGCAGTTGGGTCGGGCGCCACAAGAGTTACTTTCGCTATTACCAGAACCGAACGGGCCACTGGGGAATTATCCGTGGACTGGTGTTTGTCTCCTAAAGAGGGGCTAAGTCGCTGAGGCATCGGCAAATATCCACCGATTTGCCATCCAGGAGGCAAAAAGTTTCTCATATCCACATCTGGGACGAGGAAAATGAGGCTTTGGGCAGAGAACTCTCCTGTAAGTCCTTTGAATGCAATGATAATGCCGGTCAGTTTCATCAGATTGTTACGAGGTATGGCCGAATAATTGCCGAAAGATAAGATCTACATGCCTAACAGTCAAAATGTGTCTCGCTATGCTGTTTCGATACTTGCTGCCGCAACCTTACTTTCAGTCGCGCTCTTTCCTGAACCGACGCGTGCGCAAGTAAGCGTGACGTCGGAGCGCTATGATACTTCGCGCACTGGGGCGAACCTCAACGAAACGGTACTCACAACATCGAACGTTAACGTGAATCAATTCGGGAAGCTTTACAGCTATACCATCGACGGCTCGATCTTCGCGCAACCGCTGTATGTTCCAAACGTGGTTATACCAGGTCAGGGAACGCACAATGTGGTGTATGTGGTGACGATGAACGACGTGATTTATGCGCTGGATGCGGACAGCAACACGATCAATGGGGGTGTGCTGTGGAAAGTGGATTTGCGGAACCCTGCGGCCGGTGTAACTGCAATTCCGATCGCTAACATTGTGGGCTCGAACGGATTGAATATTGTCGGCAATGTCGGCATCGAGAGTACACCTGTCATCGATTTGACTTCGAACACAATTTATCTGGTTGCAAGAACCATGGAAGTTTCTGGTTCCACTACGAACTATGTTGCGCGGCTGCACGCGCTAGATATAACAACGGGTAGTGAAAAACTTGGTGGGCCGACTGTGATACAGGCGTCCGTGCCAGGTTCGGGACAAGGAAGCTCAGGAGGCACGCTAACTTTTAGTTCTTTCTTTCAAAACCAGCGGTCGAGCCTCGTTCTGGCCAACGGTTCAGTGATTTTTTCGTGGGCTTCCCATGAAGACCAATTCGATTGGCATGGCTGGGTGATGGCGTATAACGCTCAGTCCCTTCAGCAGACAAGCGTATTTTGCTCGACGCCAAATGGACAGAACGCCGGTATGTGGATGTCCGGGCGCGCGCCCGTGGTGGATGCAAGCGGAAATCTCTACTACGCAACAGGCAATGGTGACTGGGACGGCGTATCTAGTTTTGGAGATAGCATAGTCAAGCTAAGTACAACCGGTGGAGTCCTCTCGCTAACGGACTACTTTACTCCCGACAATTACCAGATGCTCCAAACCGAAGATTTAGATCTGGGTTCGTCCGGTCCGATTCTGATCCCTGGGACAACCTTCCTGATCACCGCTGGAAAAACGTCAGAATTCTTCTTGCTGCAAAGTACGAATCTCGGTCACGAGGCGAGCGGGAACACGACTGCTCTCCAAGATTTCCTCGTGAACGGAGCCATTCACGCGGGTCCAGTATTTTGGAACAGAACAACAGGCGCCGGTCCTACTCTTTACGTTTGGGGAGCCAATTCGAACCCTCTTAAGGCTTTACAGTTTACCGGTACCAGTTTCAACACGAGCCCAATCTCGGAGAGCACAATTCTGACTTCCACAGGTGAGACCGACGGAACGATGAGCGTATCAGCAAATGGCAGCACCATGGGCACCGGGATTGTTTGGGCTACCACAGGCGCTGCTAACGGAGATCACGGAACTGTTGCAGGGACACTTCGCGCGTTTGATGCCGATAATCTCGCAACAGAGTTGTGGGATTCCCAAATGAACGAGGCGCGAGACGACGTTGGCTTATGGGCGAAGTACAGCCCGCCAACTGTCGCCAATGGTAAAGTTTATCTCGCTACGTTTTCCAATTTGCTGAACGTCTATGGACTGGAATCCTTCGGATTGTCTGGGTCACCGGAAAGTCAGACCGTGGCTGCAGGAAGCAGTACGACTTTTACTGTGTCTACTACGGCATTTAATAATTTTAGTGGAAACATAGCTTTGTCGGTAAGCGGCCTTCCTTCCGGCGTTTCTGCATCGTTTAGCCCCTCCACAGTCGCGGTGGGTTCGAGTTCGACCCTTACGGTGTCGACGACAACGGGCACTCTTACCGGCGGTTTCAACATTAATATCACGGGAACCAGCGGCTTGCTGACCAACACAATTACAGTGACTGTTAACGTGACCGGAGGAGCGTCTTTCACGCTCGCGGCTACGCCAAATTCTCAGTCGGTAAATCCAGGTGCAAGCACTCAATACGTCATCAACATGAGTACCGTTAGTGGCTTTACTTCCTCTGTTAGCTTAAGCGTGAGCGGTCTGCCCACTGGAGCGACTGGGACCTTTAGCCCCTCCTCGATAAGTACAGGAGGGAGCTCTACGCTGATGGTCACTGCGGCGAGCACCACTCCAACGGGCGGTTTCACTTTGACTATTACCGGCACAAGTGGGTCGCTCAGTAATACGACTACGGCTACCCTTGGTGTGACGGCAGCCAGTGGGTCAGGCAATGCGATCAGCATCGACTTCGTCGGTGAAGACGTTGCCATGGCCTCGACCGAAGCTGCGGGAGTAGTAGCAGAACCTAACTGGAACGATGCAAGCGGCGCCACTAGCTCTTCTCCCCTTGCTTTGGTCAATTCCACCGGCACTGCCACGACAGCGACCGTTACATGGAGTTCGAATGACGTTTGGGAGACGCCGATTACGGATCAGCCCGGGAATGCGCGCATGATGAAGGGCTATCTGGATACGAGCGCTTCCAGCACGACGACCGTGAGCGTCACGGGGCTACCAACTAATGCAGCAGGCTACCAAGTTTTTGTCTATGCGGATGGCGACAATGGGAGCGCGACTCGTACCGGTATTTACACAATCAGCGGAGTTGGTATCACATCGACAACTATCGATCTGACCGACGCGGCCAACACAAATTTCAGCGGGACGTTCACGCAGGCCAATAATTCGGCGGGCAATTACGTTGTGTTCACCATCAACGCGACAGGCTTCACCCTTTCAGCTACGGGTGGTACTGCCAGTGACGGCTTCCCGCGTGCCCCGATTAATGGCATTCAAATCGTGCCGATAAACCCCACGCCCAACTTTGCGCTGTCGGCTACGCCCAGCTCACAGACGGTGAATCCGGGCGGCGGCACTTCCTATTCCGTGAGCACTAGCGCCTTGAATGGTTTCACGGGCTCGATTGCTTTGAGTGTGAGTGGGCTGCCGGCCAATGCGACAGCTACCTTTAACCCGACTTCGGTCAGCGTGGGGAGCAGTTCGACACTGACAATTACTACCGCCAGCAACACACCGACGGGCAGCTTCGCCCTGACTATTACCGGCAAGAGCGGCTCGCTTACGAGCACCACGAACGTAACTCTCAACGTTAACCCACCACCGTCGTTCGCGCTGTCTGCTGCGCCTAGCTCACAGACGGTGAATCCTGGCGGCGGCACTTCCTATTCTGTGAGCACCAGCGCTGTGAACGGCTTCACCGGAACTGTCAGCTTGAGCGTAAGCGGCCTGCCTACTAACGCCACGGGAACGTTCAATCCGACCTCGGTGAGTGTGGGAAACAGCTCGACACTGACAATCACGACTGTGAGCAACACGCCGACGGGCAGCTACCCTCTGACCATTACCGGCACCAGTGGTTCTGTCACGAACACGACTACTGTGACTCTCAACGTTACTGCGGCAGCGTCGTTCACGCTTTCGGCTACGCCGAGTTCTGAGACGGTGAATCCAGGTGGAAAAACTACCTACACAGTGAATACCAGCGCGATCAACGGCTTCACTGGCTCCATCAATTTAAGTGTGAGCGGGCTTCCGGCCAATACTACGGGGACATTCAGCCCGACTTCGGTCACCGTGGGGAGCAGCTCAACACTGACAATTACTACAACGAGCAACACTCCTATAGGTAGCTCTACTTTAACCATCACCGGCACAAGCGGTTCGCTCACCAACACGACTACGGCTGTACTGAACGTGACAGCCACGAGCGGCTCGGGCAATCCGATCAGTATCGACTTCGTCGGTGAGGATGTCGCCATGGCGTCCACTGAGGTCGCCGGGGCGGTGGTGGAACCTAACTGGAACGATGCTAATGGTGTTAGCAGTACCTCTTCCCTTGCTTTGTTGGACAGCACGGGCGCCGCGACGACCGCGACGGTTTCGTGGAATTCTGCTGGTATTTGGGAGACGCCAATCACAGACCAGCCCGGGAACGCGCGGATGATGAAGGGCTATCTGGATACCGGCAGTAACACGACGACAACGGTTACGGTAGCTGGTCTGCCCACCCATACAGCAGGCTACAAAGTGTACGTCTATGCAGACGGAGACAATGGCAGCGCCAGTCGCACGGGTATATACACGATCAGCGGCGCGGGTATTACGACCACGACCATCAACTTAATTGACGCGGCGAATACGAATTTCAGCGGGAAGTTCATACAGGCCAACAATTCAGCGGGCAATTACGTTGTGTTCACTATCAACGCGACGGGCTTCACTCTTTCTGCATCTGGTGGCACGGCGAGTGACGGGTTTCCTCGAGCGCCAGTCAATGGAATTCAAATAGTCCCACAGTAGATTGCGTTCCTCGCGAAGCGGGGACTTCGTGTTCTTGCCACCCCAACTATGAAAGTAACCTTACGTATTGCTTCTGATCGCTGCTTGGCCAGAAATTTCTTCGTGATCTGCCTACTTGTGTTTGCTTTGGCTTTTGTATCGGAAGCTCAGGATGTCACTTCGAAGATTTCCGATTATATGAATGCTCAAGTCAAAGTAAATCACTTTAGCGGTTCGATTCTGGTCGCCCAACATGGAAAGGTACTGGTGAAGCAGCGATATGTCTCAGCGACGACCGGCTCCTCTATCGCCCAAACCGAGATGGACGGCAGATATCGTGTGGGGTCCATTGCCAAGCAGTTCATTGCAGCGGCAATTTTGCAACTTCAAGAAAAAAATAAATTGCAGTTGCAAGATTCGGTGTGCAAGTACATCGCGAAATGCCCGAACGGTTGGCAGGAAATTAAAATTTTCAATCTGCTGGTGCAGTCGGATGGAATTCCCGAAGTGAACTCCGCCCTTGACCCACAGACCGGGAGGCCGCTCAATACGACTTCAGGCCTTTTGGTATATCTCGCAAAGCGACCGCTGGAGTTCAAGCCGGGCGAGAGATTCAGATATGGAAATTCGGGCTATGCGGTTTTGGGAGCCGTGATCGAAAAAGTCTCTGGCGAGCCATATCTCGAGTATTTGAAGAATCACATTTTCGTTCCTTCGGGAATGCGCGAGACGGGACATGACGACGCTGAAAAGGTAGTTCCCGTAGATTTGGGAAAATCCGGTTCGATAACGCCGAGCGATCTTGAGTCGACTGCTCCGTACAGCTGGGGCAGGCTGTACGCCACGGTGGACGATATCTACCGCTGGGATCGCGCTCTGGACAGCGAAGAATTGCTCTCGAAAAATTCTGTAAATGCAATGTTTACGCCATATGTCGATGGTTACGGATTTGGTTGGGTAGTCTTGAAGGAATTCGATCGGACGATGGATACGACAGCCGGTGGTATTTATCTTTTTCCATCGGCAATTCGACGTTACCTGGCAGACGACGTCTGCGTGGTCGTGCTCAGCGACTCTGTTAATTCCGATGCGGGGAGAATTAGCCGGGACTTGGCGGCGATTTTCTTCAAAAAGCATTACGAACTACCCGTTGAGCCCCAGGCGGTTAATCTAAGTCCGGCCACTCTCAACTCCTACCTCGGGCGATACGAACTAAGTTCCGGATTAGTTTTAGTGGTGAGCAAAGACGAAAACGGCTTAATGATTCAAAGGTCTGACGAGCCGAAGATTAAGATCTTTCCTGAATCGGAAACGCGGTTTTTCGTTAAGGGACTCGGCACAATTATTAATTTCGTTACGGGACCACAGGGGAGCGCGACGCGTCTGGTGTTACAGCAAGGGGGCCGCGAAATTCCAGCACCGCGAATCAATTGAGGGTTATCGCTTCGCTTGAGCTGGCTAGCTTCCCTACCTAGCGCCTGATGTCCAAAATGAGCGGTTGCGATGGAAAGACATTTCCTTCCACCTCTCCCGTATTTCACCCAAGTATTTAATTCTTAAAGGCTTACCTGCACATCGCTGAGGTAACTAGATTGCATTTCAATCTCTGGAGGTCATGCCTCCAAAGCTACAGGTTTGCACACAGTAACTAGACATAAACGGGATTTCAGGCCAGTATCGAGGATGGTCCCTTTGGCAAACCGAAGACCACTTTCAGAATCAACCGAAGGGGTTTCATCCCAAGACTTATGATAGAAACCGCAATCATTGGCGCAGGTCCTTACGGGCTTTCTATCGCCGCACATTTCCGCCGCCGCGGTATCCCGTTTCGGATTTTTGGGCGTCCGATGGATAGCTGGATGGCGCACATGCCGAAAGGCATGATGCTGAAATCGGACGGCTTCGCTTCGAACATATACGATCCCGATAGTAAATTCACTCTAAAGCAATTTTGTGCGGAGCGCGGAGTTGAGTATGCCGACATGGGAACCCCGGTGCGGCTGGAGACCTTTGGCGATTATGGACTCGCTTTCCGCGATCGCATGGTTCCGGAACTCGAGGATAAATTAGTTGTCGATATAAAGCGCGTGGCTGACGGATTTCTTTTGCGATTGGACGATGGTGAAGAGGTGAAGTCCAAGCGTGTGGTGCTCGCGGTAGGGATTACGCATTTTGAATATGTGGCAGAGAGTTTGGCGCACCTTCCTGCTGAGCTTCTATCGCACAGCTATCGGCATCATGAACTTTCAAAATTCAAAGGGCGAAACGTGGTTGTAGTCGGCGCCGGCTCTTCGGCCATTGATCTGGCAGGACTGTTACGGGATGCCGGTGCGGATGTACAACTTGTCGCTCGTGCCACGGCATTGAGATTTCATACCGGGCCGAAGCAAGGCAAGCCTCGTTCCTGGTGGCAGAAAATACGGCACCCGGATTCGGGACTTGGACCCGGGCTGCGGTCGCGCTTCTTTGCCGATGCGCCAGCTTTATTTCATTATTTACCGGAAGGCTTGCGCATCAATCTGGTTCGAAGAACGCTCGGGCCATCGGCAGGATGGTTTGTGAAGGATAAAGTCATGGGACGCGTGCCTCTGGTACTTGGGCACTCAGTGGAACGCGCCGAAGCCGAGAACGGCAAGGTACGGTTGCATCTACGGGAGTTGGATGGATCCGCGCGCGAGATCGTGACCGACCACGTGATTGCGGCGACTGGCTATAAAGTCAATGTGGAACGGCTGGCGTTCCTCGATTCAGGGATTCGATCGAAGCTCAAATGTGTCAACGCGACGCCGCTATTGTCGTCCAATTTTGAATCGTCGGTTCCGGGACTTTATTTCGTCGGAATTGCGGCGGCGAACAGTTTCGGGCCGGTGATGCGTTTCGCTTTCGGTGCAGGTTTCGCAGCGAAACGACTGACGCAGACAGTTGTGAAATCACTCGCACGGAATCCAGCGTCCGCTCGAGCTTCCGGCGTTGCGACCATCACGGAATAACGTATGAAGCGAGAGACCATCGCACTTCACGTAGGCTACGATGGCGATCCCACCACGAAAGCTGTGGCTGTGCCGATCTACCAGACCGTCGCGTTTGAATTTGACGACGCGGCGCATGGCGCAGCGCTCTTCAACCTGGAAGTTCAAGGAAACATTTATACCCGCATCGGCAATCCCACCAACACAGTACTGGAAAAGCGAGTGGCAGCGCTGGAAGGCGGGGTGGAAGCGCTGAGCGTTAGCTCGGGTATGGCCGCAATTCACTATTCGCTCATCAACATCGCGGAGATGGGCCACAACATTGTTTCAACGCCACAGCTTTATGGAGCGACCTACACGCTGCTCGCGCATATTCTGCCGAAACAAGGAATTGCGGGAAGGTTTGCTGAAAGCGATCATCCGGACGCTGTTGAAAAATTAATCGACGAAAACACGCGAGCGGTCTTCTGCGAAAGTGTGGGCAATCCGGCCGGAAATGTCGCTGATATCGAGGGATTGGCGCGTGTGGCGCACAAACATGGCGTGCCGTTGATCGTTGACAACACGGTGGCCACGCCGATTTTGTTGAGGCCGATTGAGTATGGCGCGGACGTGGTCTTGCACTCGATGACGAAATTCATGGGAGGACATGGGACGACACTAGGCGGAATGATCATTGATAGCGGGAAATTTCCGTGGCGCGATCATCCGAAGCGCTATTACATGTTGAATGTGCCCGAAGTTGCGTACCACGGCGTGGTTTACACGGAACATTATGGGGCGGCGGCATATGTCGCGCGATGCCGGACCGTCGCACAGCGCAACACGGGATCTACACTTTCACCGTTCAACGGGTTCTTGTTGCTGCAAGGGATCGAGACCATGGCGCTGCGCGTGGAACGCCACGTGGAAAACGCTCGCAAAGTGGCTCAATTTCTGCGCAACCATAACCGGATAGCTTGGGTGAATTACGCCGGATTTCCGGATAGTCCGTTATATCCGATGGCTCACAGGTATCTTGGCACGCAGTTCTGTTCGCTACTGACTTTCGGAGTAAAGGGCGGATTTGAGAAGGGCGTAAAATGTTTTGACGCGCTGCGTTTGTTCAAGCGCATGGTGAACATGGGCGATGCGAAATCGCTGGCTTGTCATCCAGCGTCCACTACGCATCGTCAACTGACGCCGGAAGAGCAGTTAAAGGCGGGCGTGACGCCGGAAATGCTACGCCTGAGTGTAGGTATTGAGCATATTGACGACATTATCGCGGACCTAGCGCAAGCGCTGGATAAAGCTGCTTAATGGTCTGACTGACGAGAATGAAGTATGTGCGGCCTCGGAGTTAGGAAATGCCGATTGTAATTGACGGAGGGCGCGTTCCCAAGCTTTTGGCGCTGAAATGGCGTGCGCGCCCCGAGCGGCCAGCTAGCAAGCAAACCGACTACATCCGGATTGCGCTGATTAATAACATGCCGGATTCGGCGCTGGAAGACACCGAAATTCAATTCTACGAACTTCTCGACGCGGCGGCCGGCGACATTCCGATTTCACTGAAACTATTCTCGTTGCCGGAGCTTCCTCGAAGCGACGTGGGACAGCGTCATCTGAACAATTTTTATTTTGATATCAACGAGCTTTTGAACGGCCGATTTGACGGTGTGATCATGACTGGAACCGAGCCGCGCCAACCGAACTTACGCGACGAACCGTATTGGCCGGCTTTGACGAAGGTTCTGGATTGGGCCGAGACCAATACAGCGTCGACAGTTCTGTCATGTCTGGCGGCTCACGCTGGTGTTCTCCACAGCGACGGCATTCCGCGCCACCGGCTTGGCGACAAGCAGTTCGGCGTGTTCGAGTACAAAAAGGTTCGGGACCACGCGCTGACGGCCGGTGGCGAGAACGCGATGCGAATTCCCCACTCTCGATGGAACGAAGTGCGAGCGGACGCGCTGGATTCCTGCGGCTACGAAGCGCTGGTGCAATCGGAGCAAGCGGGCGTTGATTTATTTGTGAAGAAGAAAAGGGAGAGTTTGTTCGTGCACTTCCAGGGACACCCGGAGTATGGGACGCGGACTTTGTTGAAGGAATACCGCAGAGACATCAAGAGATTTTTACGGGGAGAGAGAGAAACATATCCCAACATGCCGCGCGGATATTTCGATGCAACGGCGACCAAACTTCTTTCTGATTTTATGGACAAGGTCACGGCGAATCCGCGTGAGGAACTCTTGACTGAATTTCCCGAGACCGCCGTTACGAGCAGACTGCAAGAGACCTGGCAGGCGTCGGCTGCGTCGGTGTACCGAAAGTGGCTGCAGTATTTGATTTCAAGGAAGGCTGAGACTTCTTCGCTCTCGTCCATGACTCCGGTCGTACGCTGATAGGATTCGCTGTGTCGTCATCGTTTTTGCCCGGCTCACCGAACACCGAACCCCGCTCGACGGCAGTTTGCGACCAACTGGTATGATATGGGCTCATGACTGATATGCAGGCGTCCGAGCTATTGAAATCCCTACCGGGAAATATCAGCGATGTCATTAAGCCATGGGCGGAGCGCTCGCCTGATCGACTGGCTGTGGTCGAGGCATCCGGGTCGCTGACTTATCGCCAACTGGACACTGTAGTCGGCGAAACGCAATCGTGGTTACGGGAATTAGGCGTGCGGCCGGGCGATCGAGTCTTGTTGGTGTGCGAAAACTGCCGTGCGTTCGTCGCGATCTTCCTGGCATTGACAAGGATGGACGCGTGGCCGGTACTCGCAAATGCGCGGCTTTCGGCTCGCGAGATCGACGATATTCGAGATCACTGTGGCGCTCGGCGTGTGATCTATATGGCTGGCGTTCCACCGCACGCTGCGCAACATGCGAAGCGGCATGGCGCGATTATCGAAGAACGAGCGGGGCTGGGTTCGATTGGTGTCGGCCAACTAAACGAAAAGGTGGAACCCGAGCCGATTGCGAAGAATAGTGCTGATCGCGTGGCCGCGCTGATCTATACCTCAGGCACTACCGGGCTTCCAAAGGGCGTTGTGCTGACGCACAGGAATTTGCTGTTCATTGCGGCGGTGTCGGCACAGATACGTTCGCTTATTCCTGATGACCGCTTGTATGGTGTTCTGCCGATGTCACACGCTGTGGGACTTTCGGTGGTTTTGTTGGGGACACTGTTGAGCGGGGCGACACTTTATTTGTCGCCGCGATTTGACCCGGTCGCAGCGCTTGCAGCATTGGAACGAGACCGGCTCACAATCGTGCTGGGCGTGCCGGCGATGTTTGCGTTGCTGGTCGATTACGCAAAAGCAAAGAAATTGGTGGGCCCGTTGAAATTTCCGGCGCTTCGCATTATTTCCTCTTCCGGCGCACCCTTACAGATGGCGGTGAAATCAGCGGTCGAGAGCCTGTTCGGAATGCCGCTGCACAACGGGTACGGGGTTACGGAATGTTCGCCAACGATTGCTCAAGCCCGAGTCGATGAGCCTCGCACTGATCTATCGGTGGGGCGCGTGCTGCCGGGGGTTGAGATCAAGCTGGTGGATTCGGACGGACAGAACGTGGGAGATGGAGAAGTGGGTGAACTATGGGTGCGCGGGCCCAATGTTGCGAAAGGTTACTATCGCGCGCCGGAAGAAACTGCCGCTGCTATCAATTCCGAGGGATGGTTCAATACGCGCGATCTCGCGCGCGTCGAAGGCGGGCATCTTTTCATCGTTGGACGAACGAAGGAATTGATCGTTCGATTTGGAATGAATGTTTATCCGGCGGAAATTGAGGCGGTGCTGAATACTCATGCGGCGGTGGTTAATTCCGCTGTGATCGGGCGAACCGTACAGGGAGCGGAAGGAGGCGAGGAGGTTATCGCTTTCGTACAATTATCGCCAGGGTCGTCCATTTCAGTTGCCGAGTTGGCCGAACATGCTGCCCGGAACCTGGCACCTTATAAACGGCCCTCGCAGATTTTGCTGGTGCGCGAACTGCCTCTAACTCCAACCGGCAAAGTACGGAAGGACGAGCTCAGCAAGATGGCGGCATCACCAGCACCTGAGTCTGGCGCGCGATAAAATTTCTCAACAGAAGTTGATACTTGGGATTTTTTACGGAACTTCTATAGCGGAACTTCAATCAACGACGGTTCACCGCTCTCGAATCCTTCTTTTAGTGCTTTTGCGAATGCATCCATTGAAGTGACACGGGCGGCGGGTACGCCCATTCCTTTTGCCAAATGAACCCAGTCAAGAGTGGGACGTCCGATGTCGAACAAACCGGATGCGCGAGGTCCCGGAGCGCCGACGCCGAGGCCTAAGAATTCTCGCTGCAGAACCGCGTAGCTTCGGTTGGCAAAAACTATGGTGGTTACGCGCAAACCTTCCCGCGCCAGGGTCCATAGTCCTTGCACGGTGTACATTCCACTTCCATCCGCAGTGAGGCACAACACGTGCCGACCGGGGCAGGCCACGGCCGCACCTACCGCTAGCGGCAGAGCGATTCCGATCGAGCCGCCAGTATTTCCGAGCCAATCGTGAGCGGGCGATCCCGCGGTGGCAGCCATCAAGCCACGGCCTGACGTCATGGCTTCGTCAACCACGATCGTATTCTCAGGGAGCAGCGCTCCCACTGCGGTTGCAAGGCCCTGCAAAGTGATCTCGCCACTTGGTTGGGGAGGCCGTTCGACCTTCGGTCTGATCAATCTATTTCTATTTGGGAGCGATAACGCGGATCCCAGCGCCTCGAGTGCGCCGATGTAATCTTCTCCGGGTCTCGCCAGAGTATGGATTTCACATTCCGGTGAAGTGAGCACACTACTTTTGCCGGGATAGGCAAAGTAGGAAACGGGAGCGGCCGCGCCGATCAGAATAAGTTTGCGGATATCTTTCAGGAATTCCACCGCTTGCTCGGGCATATACGGGATGCGTTGCACTGAGGGGAAAGCGGCTCCACGTTGAACGCGCACGACGGGATAAGACACGAGTAGTTTGGCGCCAGCGGCCGCCGCAATGCGTCCAGCCACTTGGAGGCCATCACCATACAGAGCATTTCCGGTTAGTAATAGCGCGGCAGGCAATCCGGAGCGAAGCATGGATGCGGCATGGTTGACGGCTTCAGAAGAGGGTGAAGTTGCGTGCGGCACGGCGGGAATTTCAGCGACGACACCACCTTCACTCCAAGCCACATCGGCGGGAACGATCAGCGTGGCGATTTGCCCGGGAGCAGTGCGCGCGGCGACGATTGCTTGGGCGGCGTTGCGGCCAAGCTCATGAGAAGTGGCCGACGTTCGTAGCCATTTGGAATAGGGACGGGCAATCGCTTCGATATCAGAGGTGAGCGGTGCGTCGTAGCGCAAATGATACGCGGGGTGTTGGCCGACTAAATTTACCACCGGGACTTGTGCGCGGCTCGCGTTGTGCAGATTGGCAACACCATTGGCGAATCCTGGACCCAGATGCAAAAGGGTGCAAGCCGGTTTTTCGGTCATGCGCGAGTACCCATCTGCAGCCCCGGTTACGACACCTTCGAAAAGGCCGAGCACGCAACGCATTTCCGTTACGTGGTCCAGCGCCGCAACGATGTGCATTTCCGAGGTGCCTGGATTCGTGAAACAGGTATTCACTCCTCCGGCGATTAGCGTACGGATCAGACTTTCGGCGCCATTCATGTTATCGGAATGTGCTCCTCGTAGATCCCTAGCATATCGGGTTTGCGATTAAGAGGAAGCTTCATTCACGTAGCGGGAAACTACGGAAGCAAGGTTTTCGAAATGGACGCCGAGAATTCCCAGGTGGTCGCCTGGAACGGTTTCGGCCTGAAACTTTGCAGCGAGGTGGGACCAAACTGCTTGAGGATCGTCCGGGAAGTCGGTTAAGACCTCGGCCCGGACGAATTTAATCGTGCCGTTGTAAAAACGAGGGCGGTAGCGAGTCAAGGCCCGGTAGGCATGCTCGCGAGCGCGTTGCATAGCTGGGGTGTGCGCCGCCCCAGCGGGTATTTGACTCGGCGCGCTACCGTTATTGTCTCGCGAGACATACAACCTGCGTGCCGATGGACGAATAATGTAAGAGAGCGCGTCGCGTATCGGCAATCTGCCGACCGTCGATGCACGCTGATTGGCCAAACGCGTACCGAGGCGAATGCGCTGCTTTAACGAAAGAAATCGCGGATGCGGATAACTTTCCAGCATGGCCAGCAGCGCGACCGTTTCTCCATCCTTAATCAGGCGCTGAGCCATCTCCAGTATGACGAGGCCACCTAACGAATAGCCGACGAGAAAGTATGGTCCGTGCGGCTGCAATTCCCTAATCGCGGCGAGGTAAAACTGCGCCAAGTCTTCGATGCGGTCAAACGGCTCGTCCACTCCGTCTGTGCCTTTGGCTTGCATGCCATAAATGGGCCTTTGAGTTTGAAGGTGTTTGACGAGCTGAAAGAAATCCATGGCTGTGCCGCCCAGTCCATGCGCGAGAAAAATCGGCGCTCCAATGCCCTCTTTTAGTTGCAAAAGAGGCGGGAAGCGCGGCGCCGAAGGTTCTTCGAGAATTTCGGCGAGCGCAGCGATTGTGGGGGCGCAATAAATCGTGACAGGCGCGAGTTCTCTGCCTGACACTCGCTCAATTTCGGAAAACAGTTGGACGGCGAGCAAGGAGTCGCCACCGAGATCGAAGAAATTGTCGTCGGGGCGAATCCCTGGGCGCAGCAGCACACGCTCCCAAATCGGAGTGAGCACTTCGGCCAGACTTGAGGTGGATTTGTGCATCACGCGGCAGCTGGATGAGTGAATTTCGAAAACTTCGCTTCGGGCAGGGAGCAGCGCATTACCGATCGAGAAACTAGCTCAAGGCTTTCGGCAAAAATTAAATCAAGAATGCGCGAACGCCCAATATAACTCTCGTGCTTTGGCATACAAGGGACCAAATGGAAGTGTACGATCATCGATACGCGTAACCGGAACAACTTTAGAGTAATTTCCAGTAGAGAATATCTCGTCGGCCTGCGTGAAATCGTTGTAGGCGAGCGTTTTCTCCACCACGGTTACTCCTGCCCCACGCAATAACCCAATTACACGCTGGCGAGTAATACCGGCCAAGAAAGTTCCGTTCGGAATCGGAGTTAAAACTACACCATCCTTGGCCATGAAAATATTAGACGTGGCCAGCTCCGCCACGTTTCCGAGCATGTCGCAGACGATGGCGTTATCGAAGCCTCGCGCATGCACATCAAAAAGGGCGCGCGCGTTGGTGGGATATAAACATCCGGCTTTGGCATCGACCGGCATGGTTTCGATTGTAGGCCTGCGATAGGGAGATAGTGTGACGGAAAAACCCTTCGGGGGACGCATGGGCGCTTCATAAATACACAGACACCAGCAAGTGGATTCCGGATCGTGCGCTTGAACCCAGGGCCCTTCGTTCTCTGCCCAGTACATGGGACGGATGTAGAGCGCGGCATCTTTATCGAAGCGGGTGAATCCTTCTCGCGCGAGTTTGACCCAAGTCTCCGGCGACACTTTGGGCTTCAAGAATAGTTTCGCGGCGGACTGATTCACGCGCGCGCAGTGAAGATCGAGATCGGGCGCAACCCCTTCAAAATATCGCGCGCCATCGAACACCAGGGAACAGAGCCACGCAGCGTGTGTGCGAGGGCCCATGATTGGGACGTTGCCCTCATGCCAAGCGTCCTCAAAGAAAGTCCAGGTCTTAGACCAATTTGTTCCGACCGTCATTCAGGACCTCTCAAACTAAGTGCGCGTTAACCGAGCTTGTAAAACGCGAAGCAAACTGCTCACTTGCGCCATCATCTCGCAAAACGTGCTGCTAACAATATTACTCCGAGTATTGTCTGTTCGGGATTACGCAAATTGCTGGGCGCATCACAAGTGCAGGGGGTCAGAAGGTCCTGTTATTCACGAATCGCGCCGTCGATGGCTTTTCGCAAGGCGACAGCGAGGTGCTTGACGAATGGTTCGAGAAGCATACCGGCGGGATAAACAGGAAGAACGACAACTGTTTGTCCTTGTAGAGCGAGGCGATCCCATTTCGCATCCGGCTTGTCGAAGGCGCGATATTGTTTCAACGGCCGAAAGTCCGTGACAACTCCAGGAAAAGGCTTGGGAACGTACCTCTGACAAGCGAGGTCATTTGCTAGCCAGATATTTCCAAGAACGCGGGATCCGGAGGTCGTTGCCCTAGGATTTTTTTCGAACTTGCCGAGTAGCATTCCCCACCACACCGGCAGACGATTCTTCAACACCTGAATCTTCTCGCGGAAGAAACTGACTTTCCCCTTGAAGTCGAGGCGCATGAAATTGGCAGCATGAAACCACACACGTTCCCAAGAGTAGTAGGCGCGGCTCCAAATCGAGAGAGGAGGGATGTGGGAAAAGTTCATGGTGTCCAATAACGCAAGCAGGGCTGTTTCCTCGCCCTCACTTTGCAGTTGCTGAGCCACCTCAAAAGCAATCAGCCCACCGCCGCAGTATCCGCCGATCAGGTAGGGCCCGTGAGGTTGACGGCGCCGGATGGCCTTCACATACAAAGCCGCCATGTCTTCGATTCGTGTCAGCGGTGGATAGGCACCATCCAAGCCCTGGGATTGCAATCCGTAGAACGGCTGGTCTGAGCCCAAGTTTTCCGAAAGTTCACGGTAGATTAAAACGTTTCCACCGGCACCATGAACGCAGAAAAATGGAGGACGCGAACCTGAATCTCGAATCGTGACGAGCGGGGACCAGCCATTTGACGGAGCTTCGCTGCGAAGAATTCCAACCAGCTCCCGGATGGTGGGAGCTTCGAAAAGCGTAGCCAGTGGGAGCTTAACTTTGAATACCTTTTCAATTTCAGCGAACAGGTGGACGGCCAGGACGGAATCCCCGCCGAGATCGAAGTAATTCTGGTCGACACCGACAGACTCAACGCCAAGTAGCTGTTGCCAAATCCGAGCGAGCTCTCTGGTGGTGGCATTCTGCACGTTGCTGGTTGTGGCGGCTGCTAGTTCAGTGACGGGTTCCGCCATGACGTTTGTAGGTGTCACTTCTGAATCCATTTGTTCTCAATGCCGACGCAATTTGCTAAGCGCGCATCGGAATCAACCGCGAGTCACATGCCGAGAACGAATGGTGCAATTCCCGGACCATCCGAAAGGCCGAAGAACCTCTTGAAAACAAACGCGATGACCAAGTGCAGGTCATCGATTTCCGTTGTTGCACGGAAAGGTATTTCCCTAAATAGACCCGTTTGTACCGTAGCGTACATCGCAAGCTCGCGCGCGAAAATCGATTACTTTTGCACGCCCGGAGCGCGATCTAGGAACTCAAGAAAGTCTACCGGACTTTGCTTTGATATCTAGAACCCAGAGAGTCAGAAATTTGAACGCGAGTGCTATTTGGCAAGACTAGCGCACTTAAGCGGCGTGAGGCTGCGTCTTCCAAGAATAGATTGTCGAGATGTGAAAGCTGGACAGTTCCGTGAAGAAACCTGTAAATAAAAGACGTCAACAGCCTCATCAGTTGTCTAGCAGCGAGAAGGAAACAAGCCGATCTCTGAATCGATTTCTGTTCGCATGTTCTCCACATAGATGAAAACATGCCTAAGCGCTCGCGATAGTTCGCGCGCACTCTTACGCCCATTGAAGCGATAATGTCGTAGGTTCTGCCTTCCTGATATGCGGACCAGAGCGCCTTGAGAAAGTAATCCGTTAACGATAGCGAAGTGGCATGTTGTACAACCGAATTGGCAACGAAATACGGAAGTTCGCCGCCCTGCATCAGGTTGGCCAACACCAGAGTGTCTTCCGCTCTAATCGCGGCAGGTTCAAACGCAAAACCTTCGGAATTCACTCGTGAGCGCCGAATCGCGAAGCCGGCAGTATTCAAATATCGGATACAGCCGTTCGGCTGAATGAGGTTCTCTTGGAGCGTTGTAAGGCGTAGCTCCTCTGTTTCGCCAACAAACGTGGAGCGATCGCCAACCAAGCGCAGTTGAAAACAACTGTGCTCCGGGGAGTCAGCGATGGTTGTGGCCAGGGCCGACAAGCAGTTTGTTTGAAGCCTGCAATCCGCATCAGCGAACAACAGGATCGAGCCTTTAGATATCTGGATCCCGCGATTTCGGGCGGCTGCGACGCCGGCGTGCGCTTGCCTGACGATTGTCAGATGGTAAGTACGTTCCCAGCGGCGAATTAATTCAGGGGCAGATTCGTCACTGCCGTCGTCCACGACGATTACTTCGAAAGTTGGCCCTGTTTGCAGTGCTAACGAGGCAAGACAGTTATCCAGCGGTGTCCAATCGTTATACGCCCCTATAATCACGCTGAAAAGCGGAGAGGCGGGCGAGTTCAGGTCGTCTGTGACCATAGAATGCAACCTAGCCAAGGACATGCACCATGTCCGCAAGATAGCAAAGGACAGCCGGCTTTGCTAGCCTGTAAGACAATGATACATACGAGATTAACTGCTTACAAGAGTACTGCAGTACCAGAGCACTTAGGACCCATGGTTTACGAATCTAGAAACCCTTTGAAATCAGAAAAGTTCCGAATTCTGGCTGCCCGGTTACCACGCGCATGAGCGCTGGGGCTGAGTGGGTAGCTGCGGCCGCCCCCCCTGAATTGTTGGATAACGAAGTCCACATCTGGCGTGCATCGCTCGAGATGGATTCGCCGGCGTTAGGACGTTTTGAAGGCCTACTGGCGGACGACGAGAGGATCCGAGCTGAACGATTTGTCTTTGATCGCGACCGAAATCGTTTCATTGCCGCGCGGGGGGTTCTCCGCGATGTACTTGGCCGATACCTACAACGTCCTCCGCACGCCATTGATTTCGTTTACGGACCGCGCGGCAAGCCCGCGATTGCGAGCGGCGTAGAGCGGCCGCCCATTCATTTCAATCTTTCGCACGCGCATGGACTCGCGCTTATCGGGATAACCCGCAAACGTGAAATCGGAATTGACGTTGAGCTAATTCGCCCCGATTTTGCAACTGAGGATATAGCGAAGCGTTATTTCTCTCCAAAAGAAATTGATTGCCTAAATCGGCTGCCTGGAGAACGAACAACCGAGGCATTTTTTCTCTGCTGGACTCGAAAGGAAGCTTACATCAAAGCTAAGGGTGACGGATTGCACGTTCCGCTGGACAGCTTTGAGGTTTCACTTTCTCCGGACGAGCCTGCTCAACTTTTCAGCGCAGACGAATCGCGCTGGAGGATCGAGGCTTTCGTTCCGTCCATCGTTCCGGAAGAACGATATGCCGGGGCAGTCGTTGCTGAAGGAAAAGACTGGAGGGCCCTCTATTTTGAATGGAAACAATAGGGCTCACACGACGGAATGTTTCACGATTTTTATTTAGCTTCGGCTGCCATCGAGGCTATTTGTGCACGTTCTCTTGAGCAACCTCAGCAAGTTCATACTTCACGCGGCCGCGATCCAATACAGCGTAGGCTAACCGAGCCCGTTCTTTTTCGGGGCCTTCAATCTCCCAACTACCGTCGTGCGACACTACTTTCATCTGGCTCCTAGCCCGCCACCAGCGATCCACATCCCCTGGCACGGCTGCCCAAATATTTTCGCGGACAACCATTTGGCGAAGGTACTTCAGCAACGATTCATACACGCTGCGGTTTTTTCGGTTGATCAAATAATCGGGATGGGCAATGAAACTCATCAACCCATTTCTTTTACGGATCAGATCTAATTGCGTCTTCCAGAGATTGATGGAGTGGTCGTTCAAAATATAAAACAGCGAATAATCTTGCGTGGTGGTGAGAGGGAGCTCCAGTATTTTACCCACAAAAAACGGCATCACCGTACAGCAGCCGCCGCGCTGCGGCTCCAGATGGGCCACGTTCGGCACCGACATATCGTAGGAAAAATCGTAGGCTTCGTACCAATCGAGATCGCGGTACATAACTCCCGCACGGAAACCGCGTGCGTTGTATTTCTTGTTGTACTCATTAATTCTTTTGGCGCGCTGAAGAAATATATCCCGCTTTTGATACAGCTGCCCATCATGACTGAGGTCATGCACGTTGAACTCGCATCCGTGGGCCCGAATACGCTGTATATATTCTTCCGGGACTTCATAACGCTCTTCCGGAACGACCTGGTACGAGGCTTTTATTCCGTAAGAAGTGTCCAGGTCCATCAGCTCGGAGGTAAAGTCGCGGCCAGCGGAAGTCTCCACGTCGTGAGTCATTATTAAGCAGCCGGAAGCGCCCTCCGGCCAGAACCAGATAAACGGCACCTTTTTCGTGCCGCTCTTTTCCATGAGTAAGCGCAAGAGTTCGTCATGCAGATTATCCACGGTGAAATCCACCGGCCAGGCCGGGAATCGAAGCTCTTTCCAACGGCGGAGGTAAATTTTCTGCAATTGACGCCGCAGCCAGACAGGCAACCACTCGCGGACAAGGTAATAAATCTTGCGGACGGTTTTACCCGCGGAGAATGATTTCCTATCCGCATTCATGTTCCGCCGATAACGTTCCCGGCGAAGATTCTCGATTACTTCAGAAAAATCAAACGGAAGTTGGATAGTATTACCGTCGATCCGAACATCCTTGGACGCGTCGAATTTGCCGGCGTCTGCCACATTCGCAGAAACGCTCGACCGGTTTCGACCATAGCAAATATTCTTATCGCCGAATTCGAAGAAGCCGTTTTCTCCCGCGGGAGAATCGATAGTTGGAGATACGCTGCCAAACAGGTCGGCAGGAAGGCGGTAGTAGTCTAAGAGCGCTCGAATCACGATTTGGTCTAGCCTCTTTTTTCTACTGCGTAGAGCCTGCAGAGCCACATTACAGCACTTCAACTGATTGAAAGCCCTTCAGTGCCCTCAATTGGCAAACCACAAAGCCGAGCATTCGAAATTCGCTAGTCCTATCCGATATGGCGATAAATCAGCCTGCCCGTGATGGTAAGCAATCTGCCAGGCATGTAGGAAAATATGCGCTTCGCCATTTTCAATTTCCAGCGATCGAATGAATCTACAGCAGAAGAATCCGGGAATTTCCAATACACTAATTGTTCGGGCTGACGAACCCAATGGTTTTTGAATGCCAAGAGGCCGGCATTGTCCTCTTGCGTGCGGCCCATATCGAATACGTTGGCTCCATTCAGTTTGCCGGATTCAATAGCTCTCCACAAAAGCCATGGTATGGCCCCAAACTTATTGAATCTCGTATCGGAACATCCGTACTTGTAATACACGACGTCCTTCGATTTCAAAGTGAGAATAGCAGCGACCCGGACATTATCCTTGTAGGCCACACGAATCTCGAGCGCTTCGCCTTGGCACTGGATGAGATTCGTAAACCAGTCATACGGAATCGGAGGAAGGCGGTGCCGACGTCGCGTTATCACAAATAGAGCGTAAAAGTCTCTCAGCAGATCGTCGGACCTCCCGCATTTCTCAACGAGGTCTGCCCTGCGGGCGCGCTGTATTCGACGCTGAACAGAATCGGCGTCCAAACTTTTGAACAGAGCGTTTATGTGTGGACGCAGATCGAGTCTATGCAGGAAATACTTTTCTCTCGGTAGAAAGGCCATGTGGTTCTCAGCCAGTCCGAAATTGCTCTGAACTGGCCGAAGCTCCAGATATTTCCATTTCCGTTTAACGGAAGCAGTTTGCAGTTGCTCAATCAAGAAGTTTATATCTTCGATCGAGTCGCAAAGCGGTTCACAATGATCTGAAAAAGGTAAAGATACAAGGCGGTTTCCGGTGAGCCAGCTATTGATGTGGCAGAACACAATGCCATTTTTCAGCTCCTCGGTCGGCGGTGATGTAGTGAAAGCCACGGGCGTATAGCCGTAGGTTCGTTGCAGCGTCTTAAGCCAGCCTACCGTGTGGAATATCGAAGAATTGGAGTGACGCTCGACAAGCTCCGCCCAGCGGGAGTCGGTTGTCGGATCGATTTGGTAAAATTTCATCGGCCTTCTAATAGCTGAAGTAAGAAAGCCATAAAATCAGCTGCCATCTGCCGGCGGCGACAAGTTACTACTGCGTTGCGCCCTGATCTTCTTTTTGAATGTTTGATGATAGTGCTCAGAGATTTGCCCGGCACAAGCCCAAGTCTTGAGCTTGCAAATGAAGCGTTGTGACGGCTCAACAGTGACCATCCATCGCAGCGAGTTCGCTATTAAACCACGAAATAATCGGAGTGGAACGCCGAAAACAGGCATATGATTAGCCTGAGCTCCAAATTCTACGACGTCAGACCTCCCTTTATTAAACCACCATTCCAGAAAATACTTCTGACGTACTCGAGACTCACCCACGGGGTGATAGGTAACAGCCGACGGCTCATATCGAAGCCGCCGACCCGACGCAATTATACGACGGCAGAACTCGCTTTCCTCGCCGCTTAACAGGCCCGTGCCAACTCGGCCCAAATCCGTACGGAACCCGCCATGCACGTCAAACACTTCCTTTCTAAATGCCATGTTGGCCCCAGCAACATCGTTGAGTTCTCCCGCTTCCGTACCTCGGTCGAACATGGCAAGGGGTGCCGATGTGAGGTGGCTTTGATCCGATAACCATCTCGGCCGAGAACAACTCCATTTTGCTACAACGCGTCCACCGGCTCCGGACCATTCGCTGCTGTCCAAATTAGCGGTGAGATTCCAGAGCCAATCAGAACTAGCCGTTTCGTCGTCATCTATGAAAGCCAGAATTTCCCCTCGAGCATGTCGAATCCCTAGATTACGTGCTTGCGATATCCCCTGTTTTGATTCAAACAAGTACTGGATTCGAGGGTAGCGTCGCGCGAGATCCTCCACTATCTGACGGGTTTCATCGCTTGAATTGTTATCGACAACTAGTATCTCCCAGTCAACAGATTGCGGAAGAATTTGCGTGGCAATACTTTTCAACGCTAAAGCCAAACTTTGGACACGGTTATGAGTACACAAGATCACTGTAATTTTTGGAAGAGTCGTTTCGGAAGTCATTGCTTTCTCATCCTTCACTGGAGCGCCACAGTCGCCTTGACCGGATGAACATCTGTTTGATCGCGATCTCTTCTTATTGCTGCTTTGAAATATTCTCGCTCAACTGGATTGAACACGACCAACCACGATCCAATCGCATATGTCACAGTAGCGCAGGTCGCTGACACGACCAAAAAAGGATAACTTGGCCGCAAACCCCACGCCGAAATTGCGATGGCCGCTCCCATTAAGAGGGAGCAGTACAACAGATTCCGACCGAGAAATCTCATATAGATGGGGTATGCGATTCCGTTGACTCTACAAACCCACCAAGGCTGCAACACAACTCGGATAAGAAAGGCACCAATCAAAGTTCCCAACGCGACGCCGAGAATGCCCATGGGCTTGGCCAGAAGCAAGCTGAATGCCAGATTGAGAATTCCTTCGGCCCAATTCGTATATGTATAAAACCGATGGTTAAATGTCGCATACAGCAGGTCAATCGACGGTTTCTGGCATACATCGAGCAAAACTGCCAGCGACAACACAACTAGGGGCCAGTAGGCGTCTTCATATGCCGAACCCATCCAACGAATGATAAACGGCCTTCCCCAACCAATGAGAGCGAGACAGATGAAAATGGAAATACAAGATGAAAGCTTCGTTCCAAAAAAGAAGACCTTCTCAATGCCAGACCGGTCTCCCGCGCCATGCAGCCGGCTAAATACCGGCTGCAACATGCCCACGGAAAAAATTATCATTTGCATATAATATTGCGCGAACACGCCAGCGACTCGGTAATGCGTCACCATGGCCAACCCGATGAGACCTGAAATGACAAGAGGATCGATTTGGAATCGTATGGTATCGGCAATGTAGGCCAAAAAAGTATAGACACTATAAGAAGAAAGACTCTTTGCAATTTTTAGCTCGACGGCTTTCCTCTCAATACGCGCCCATGAAGCTTCACGTCTCGCGAACCAGATTTGCAGAGCGTTGGTCGGCAAACTTGCCAACAGAGTCACCCATGCTAATGCCAAGAGACCATATCCAAGTAAAATGACGCAAACGATGAGTCCCGTGCGCAACACCAAACCAAGAATCGTTAACCACGATTGAATATCAAATCGGAATTTCGTATATAAGACACCTCCATAAACCCTCACTGGGAGCCCAATCGCCGCATTAACTCCCAAGATCGCTATCACGCTTTGAAATAAGTGAGCATCAGAAGGGTTGTGGGAAAACCACGGGGTAACAGCTACTATTGCGGCAGTCACCAACAGGGCAATGCCGGCCAATAAGAGGTTAATCCGTAAAGCCGTGTTGAAAACGCCACGGCATTCCGCATCATCGTTGCGCCCGATTGCCAGAGACATGTATTGGGAAACGGCGCTCGAGAGCCCGAAATCTAATAAGCTGTAGTAGCCAATGAACGAGAGTGCGAGAGCCCAGAATCCGTAGATCCGATCCCCAAGGTGATGCACGACGAATGGCATCAAGCAGAACGCAGTAACGGCTGTGGCCACCAGGTTGCCCATTTGCAACACAGAACCCGAGAGCAACCTATGGCCTACCGAGCTGAATTTGCCAGTCATTTATCTAAGGACACTCCCAAATGAAACCTTCCATCTCGCATCGTGATCAGTAGGGCTGACTCAAACTGCTTTGCCTACGTAAGTTTTCAGCCGCCTGCGTCATAAGAATGTTTTTGCCGCAAGCAGAGTCTAAAATCAGATCAGTCTACTGGGGAAGTCTTCGCCGCCTCACGATTGGTTAATTCTGTAGGCGCGGCCAATCGAAGCAAATTCGAATACACGCTCATCGTCAGTCGGCCAACCTCGTCCCAGGAATGTCGTTCTAATGCAAAATCTCTGATCCCGTCTCGTCGGCCACTTAGATTGGTAAACAAATCGCTGGCGAAATAACGCTCGATCGTTGCAGCCAAGTCAACCGAATCCTCTGGTTTAAACACGAATCCTGTTTTGCCTTCGGCAATCTCTTCTCTGAGTGCGCCGACATCGGCCGCGATAACAGGTAAACCAAAGCTATAGCCCAGGAATAAAACGCCGCTCTGGTAGATGTGCCGATAAGGCAGAACGAAAATGTCTGCAGCTTTGAAATAAAGCTCGGTTTCCTCGTCGGGAATGTAATCTGCTCGAATGGTTATTCGTCCTTTCTCCACTTCTCCGCGGCTTGCTTCCCGAACGGAGGCCCAATAGCTTTCGCAGTTATTTGGCCTACCGACAATGAACAAGCGATAACCGGCGTGCCGGGCGACTAGTTGTTGAAACGCAGCTACGATGTATTCGAGACCTTTGTAAGGATTGATGCTGCCGAAAAAGAGAATTGTTTTTTCATCCGGCCGAATCCCAAGCTTTCGCCGTGCTTCGCTTGGGGTTAGAGCTGTATTCGGAACTGAATTATTTATTCCAAACGGAATCACAGTGACTCGGGCCTGCGGCACGCCAAACACTTCCATCAGCTCTAACTTCATCTTTTTCGTATGAACAAAAATGTGGTCGGCCAGCCGATATTGAGTTCGCAAAGTAAGCCGGTTTACAAAGGTATCTTTCGAATCTCTACGGCCTGCATTCACATTGTGCACAGTGAGAACGATTTTCTTTCCCAACAGTTTGTAGAAAACCATGAGCAGAGTGCGATCGAACAACTCAATTTTGTTGTTCCATAGGATATGAAATATTTTTGGCTTGGCCGTAGCAGCGTAGCGGATAAGCCTGGCGTAGTACTTGGCCACCCTAGTCACTTTACTCACCACGCTTGCATCTGGGTTCTGATCGCCTCGAAGATTTAGGAAGTTCATCCTGGGGTTGACATGAAATTCCGGGTAATCCACGTAATCGCTGCCAATCAGATCCACGACCGCATGTTTTGAGAGCAGTTCCGTCGCGAGGCCGTAAACGTATGGTCTATCACCGCCGCCGGTGAGCACAGTGACTGAAATCCCGGAAGCCTTTTGCGGCGTCCTTGGATTGGAGACTTTGTTGGCGCCGAAAGACTTCACATGATCCCCACGGATTTGAAACTCTTGTTTCATGCTCTAACGAGCCTCTCCTCTAGAAGCTCGCAAATTGTGTGGCCGATCATGATGTGCATCTCTTGCATTCGCGGCGTGGATTTGCAGGGAACGCACAAACAAAGGTCGCATGCTGCTCGCATGCGGCCTCCCGTTTCACCCGTCAGTCCAATCACAGTAACTTGGCATTGGCGAGCCGCTTCGATAGCGCGCAGGATATTCTGGCTGTTGCCGCTGGTGGATATTGCAAGCAATACGTCGCCAGGGCGCGCATGCGCGGTGAGTTCGCGTGCGAATACGTGCTCGTATCCGTAATCATTGCCAACCGCCGTGAGACTTGAAGTATTGGCGTGCAAAGCGAGCGCGCGAAATGGACGACGCTCAATTAAAAAGCGACCAGTCAGTTCAGCGGCGATGTGCTGCGCGTCGGCAGCGGATCCGCCGTTACCAGCGACGAGCAACTGGCCACCAGCGGACATCGAAGAATAAATGAGGTCGACAGCACTGGATACGGCAGACGCCAAACTCGGAAGAGTCTTTGCAACTTCGAGATGATCGTTCCAGATTGCGATGATCCTATCTACTTGTTCCGTGCGGCTCGCCACGTTGTGATCTCCTAACCTAATTCTTCCGAGGGATGTTTCGGCCGTCGTTGCCATTTCCGGCGACGGCTTCGCGCGTTTCTAATCTATACATTGCCTTATCCCAAGACCTGACGACCGAAGCCTTAAGCTGCGGAAGCACCATTTGAGCTCGTTTCGCAGCTTCAAACCCGAAGATAGGTTCCATCCACGCATATTTTCCCCGGAGACGAGGCGGCTCAAGGTGGCCCTGAAGTTCAGCAGCTAGAGCCTGCAATTCCGCCACAACATCCGGCCGTTCGGGGTAAAAGTTGGGATACCAAGTCTCCAGGTACTTCAAACAAGCAGTTCGCACACGTTCGCTCTCTTCGAGAGAACGGAGATACTGAATATGTAACTTCATCGAAAGGAACAATGAATCCTTCTTCTTGTCTGATGTCCCGACGTAGCTGACGCGGTTCGACGAAGTAATTCTATAGAATACTTTTGCCTCTGGGACAAACCGTGTCCCTTCCGAAGCCAGAAGCACTCGGCAGTAATATTCGCCGTCATCATCGCTGCTGAGTCGTATGTCCCACGGTCCGGCAGCTTCAAATAGTTCGCGGCTGGTTAACCACGTGCCCGTTTGCATGTGCAGGTTTTCGCTCATCTTCCGCAGAAGCCATTCCACAGGCGAAAGATCCTGGTAGAGCGACGAAGCGACGAAGCGGGCGCGGCTGGCCCGGTAACAGAAGTGAGCCCAGGGTGAAGACAACAGTATTCGTTTGTTCGGAACTTCTCCTAGCGCTTGGAGCTGCTTCTCGATCTTGTCGGGAGCCAACAGATCATCGGCATCCAGCCATTGGATATAGTCCCCCTGGCTGAGCCGCAAGGCGTGGTTGCGCGCCGCGGCGGCTCCTCCGTTTTCTTTGGTGACTACCGAGACTTCCTTCGAAGCAAATCGCCGTGCCAACTCAGCTGTTCGATCGCTGGACCCGTCGTCGACAACGATAATTTCCTTGCGTGGCCAAGTTTGGGCAACCGCGGACTGGAGGGTATGGGTAATCCACTCCTCGGAGTTGTATGCGGGAATCAGAATCGAGACTAGTGGCTTCATGGCGAAGGACATCGGTCAATTTGTTTAGGCCTGGAAAGGAGCTTAAAGTTCTGACCTTTGCTGCCAAAGCCCTGAACAGGCGCACTATTTGGCTTTTTACGGTAGCATCAAACTTGATTCACTCGCATTCAAAAGTCCCTGATCAGCCAGTAATCGGAAGGACACGCGGTCGGTTTGGGACGGTTAGAAGCTGTCCCAAGACTGTCCGGCGGTACAGTGGATTATGTCGTGCTTTCCGCTCAGTATGGAGCTTGGAAGACCGCAACATGCGGTATCTGTTGCTGGTGAGGAACGGTTTTTAATGAATAGAAAATTAAAGTGGTTGTTATTTGCCTTCTTTTTGAGCGCTCTTTGCAGTTCTGAGGTGAAGGCCAATACTTACACGGCTGCGACTTGTTCCGAATCTGACGTCGCCAGCGCTGTTGGAAAAGCGACGAATGGCGATACAGTGGTAATTCCGGCCTGCTCTGCAATCTGGACGACAGAACTTGTAGTTAATGTGGGAATCACGCTCCAGGGACAAGGCATTGGCAGCACCGTTCTGATCGACAATGTGCCTAAGGGAAACAGCAATTGCGGCAGCGCCTACCCGATGATCAGTTTCACGGTGAATTCCCCAAATGTCTTCCATATAACGGGGTTTACACTTCAAGGAAGTGCTCCGGACACTTACATCTGCCAGCCAGGTCATATGAGTCTCTCGGGCACTTCCACGGCGATTCAGGTCGATCACATAAGCTTCCTAAATCAGCAGACAGTCGGAATCCGAACTCATGGTTCCTTGTTGGGGGTAATAGACAACTGCGCATTTCAAGGTAATCACAAGCAGGGCATCATCGTTCAAATGGACACTTGGGGAGGTGATTCATACGGCGACGGCTCCTGGGCTGCCCCTACACAACTAGGGACAGCCAATTTTCTATTCATCGAGACAAACACATTCACCGATCCGAGTGCAGTTGGCGCGGGCGCGTTTGACGTATTTGGCGGCGGCCGTGTGGTTTTCCGCCACAACACCGCCAGCTTCATCGTGGGCCACGGCACCGAGTCGGCCCAACGCATGCGCGGGATGCGAGCGTTTGAAATTTATGACAACACCTTTACCGCTATCGAGCCTTCACAATTTGCTGGCTTCTACGTACGCAGTGGAACGGGGGTAATTCACGATAACCAATTCATCGACAACGGTTCGAATTATTACAACGGAATCATCAATGCGATCAACGATCGAGACAACTCTGCCTTCCCACCTTGGGGAGCTCCAGGGGGAAGCGGCAATCCAGGAGCGTGTGACGGCACCGGGCCCTGGGACACCAATACCGGAACCGTATACGCGAGTGGAACTGCTTCATCAAGTTCATCAGCCAATAATTTGGTTGCGAACGGCTCAGGAGCTTGGGCGACGAATCAATGGGTTGGAAACTACGCAATTCGCAACGTTACCCAAGGATGGGGCGCGCTCATTAGATCGAACAGCGGCAATTCCATCACAAACGTGGGTTCGGCATATGCGCAGAACCGAAATTGGAACAGCGGCGATACATTTCAGGTGATGAGCGCCCATCCGTGTATTGACCAAGTTGGACGCGGCCAAGGAGCCCTACTCAGCGGCTCGATTCCGACCCCGACAGGCTCGGTGAACGAAGGACTTGAGCCAGTATATCAATGGAACAATACTCATAACGGCTCCTCAAATGTCACCATCTCAAGCCAGTCTTCCAGGATTGTCGCGAATCGAGAGTACTACGACAACACACAGATGCCAGGTTACACCCCATATCCCTACCCTCATCCTCTGACTCAAGGTTCTGGAACGCCTCCGGCCCCTCCGACGAACTTGACAGCCACTGTTCAATGATAAGCACTATATGGCTGCGTAAATCTCATCTCCATCGAGACTCGTCAGTTGTCTATGAAAAGCCGATGGAGGAGTTCGAGAGTTAACACTTTATGGATTTCAGTAGTGTAGTTTCGATCCCCGTTGAGATGACCTTGGACCACGGCCTCCAGACCCTTTCGCTCAATATAAGGCCTGGTAAGGCTGCGCTCGTCGAGTAGCATTGCCCGTAGGTAACCACTCAAGGAATCACGGTACCAAGTTCTGAAATGCGAGATTTTATGCCTGCCGAGGAAAAGGCGTTCAAGACGTAACGGCGAAAGCATATGGTCACCCCAAGCCAACCACTGGGGCATTCCCATGTCATATGCATATTCGGCTTTAAACTGGAATTCGAGGAGACCTCTGGAAGCCGCCCCAAGGAGGCGGCCACGGTTTCCGGCCAGGCCACGATCAGTGGGAATCCGCAGAAGAGCTTCGTTTCCGTCGGCAATTAAACGGAGGGAAACTTCATTGCTCGCCAGCGCCGACTCGGGTGCTCTAAATACAGTCCGAACAAAATCATTGTCGAGGTATGGAGAGCGCAGAGATAGCTGTGTTTCCTCCAGCGCAAGCACGCCGTAATGATTCCACGGAGCCTGCTTGAACACTGCAAAAGAAAGGGGGTGCTCGCGAAGAAGCGCTGCATAAGTCTTAGTGGTCTCTCGAACATTAGAAAGAAATTCGCCCTGAAACAGTCCCGGTAGGGGCTCCACGGGCTTAAAGGTGCGGACTCGACGCAGGACCTCCCCGCCATAATTTCCCGTCATCCTGACGGGCGCAATCGCGCGCGCCCGCTCGTTCAGATAGACGTCAGGAGCACGTCCTACATCGAGGCACCCATCAGTCAGGTACACCGCGCGTTCGGCGTAATAGGGAAATCGCGCGAGGAACTCATTCGCTATCGATATCACTTGGTAGGGCTGTTCGCATACGCTGGCAACCTGCCGGGCCGTTACGACGTCCTGACAATCGCGCAGCATTCCGCCGAACGTATAACAGGGAAGCGATCCGGCCCGGGGCTTCTGCCAGGCCATAATCATTCGGGTATCGAGTCCGCCGGTCAGAGACATCGCGATCGGCTGATGGCCATCGAAATACCGCGGAAGATTGCGCGAGAAAACATCTCGAAGTTCCCGGTAGTATGGCTCAGCCTCTAAGCGCTCTTGGTTCTCCCATTCCGTAGGATTGAAGTATGTTTCTTTTTTCGGCGAGGAGCTTTTCTGGAAGATCCATCTGGACGCTCCAGGCAGTGCCTGAACTCCTTCAAAAAAAGAACGGCCCTCAAGGGTGCAGCCGCAGGCGATGAACTCTCCCGTTCCGCGAGAATCCATCTTTCTTAGTTCAGGACGTACAGCAAGAATCGCCTTAGCTTCAGAAGCGAAATAGAACGAGTCGCGCGATTCGTGGTGGTAGATCCGGTGCATCCCATAGCGGTCGTTGAAGAGCATCGCGGTTCCGCGGCTGCGGTCCACAAGAAGTCCCTGATATCTACCGTTCAATCCCGCAGGGAATGACGAGTCTTCTTCGTACAGATGGGCAAGGTAGGATGGTCCGACTGCGTCTAACTGGTGCCCTCGTTCTTTAAGACGCTGGATCGTCCCAGGTTCCGGAAATTCCTCGCCTGAAAAGATCAGCACGACGTCTCCACGTTCGTTTTGTACCGGCATACTATCGGAGAAAGAATTGTTTCGGACAATCCATCCGACGTACACGCCAAGCGATTCGTCCACCGAGGTGCCCGTCACGTAAAAGTTCTCGTGACGTTGCGCCTCAACCATTCGGAGGAGTTCTCGTTCTGCCTCTTCGCGCGGTCTCCTCGTAATCAATCCAACAATTCCCGGCATTGTCCCCTTACGCGGACTTCTGAACAACGTCCGCTGTATATTTGTGCAGCGCCTTGGGCGAAAGAGTCCTTTTGAGCAATCCTCCCGAATTAAACCAAGTTGTTGCGGATCACGAGGGGGACTCTTAGCCTGACCTTGATCACTACTAAGCGTTCTGGAGACGGGAAGACTTTCTGTCGTACCATTGTT
>Ga0209009_1000054_pt1 | contig 50512 bp, 49 predicted proteins | sample BlaSpr_A8_OM3_M2_FD_187979 | JGI IMG/M metagenome (GOLD analysis project Ga0209009, IMG submission 187979) | Forest soil microbial communities from Thunder Bay, Ontario, Canada - Black Spruce, Ontario site 2_A8_OM3_M2 (SPAdes) (version 2) | ecosystem: Environmental > Terrestrial > Soil > Boreal... | reverse complement strand
AGAGGCGCCCGCCGACGATACCGAGGACGGCGGCCACCAGGGCGACGTTCATCAGCTGGTCCCGACTGATGCCCCGGCGTGTTGCCTCGCGCAGGCCGACCTGGATGCCCGCGTAGAGGCCAATCGCGATCATGATCCCGTACCAGTGGATCTTGAGACCCCCGATCGTCACGAGCACGGGGTCGATCCCGATCTTGATCAGCACCGCCCCAGTCTACGAGGTCAGGGTTGCGGGATTTCCCGAAGGTAATCTGACGTCATGGCGGTCCGGGCGTCCTTCACCGATGAGGTCAAGGCGGAGCTCGCCAATGTCCAGCCGGCGCGGCCTTGCTGCCAGGAAGCCGAGCTCGCCGCTATTGCGGAGGCGCTGGTCGGACCGAGCGACAGCACTCCGTTGACGCTGCGTATCCCCCGCAACGCGGTAGCGCGAAAGGTCGTCCACCTGGCCAAAGTTGCCGGCGGCCGGGTGGAGACGGTGCGCAAGGGCGCAACCGAGAAGCGGCCGAGTTACCGTTTGCGCCTAACCCTACCGGCGGGACGTGGTTCCGATGACACCTGCTGCGCTCGCGCGATCCTGCGAGGGGGTTTTCTGGCTCGTGGGCTGATGGGCAACCCGGCCGACGCCTATCACCTGGAGCTCGCACTGCCCGAAAGAAGTGGGGCGCTGGTCTCCGCGGCCGCGGCCCGCACCGGCATCCCCCTAAAGCGCACCACGCGGCGTGGCCGGACGGTCTACTACCTGAAAGGCGCGGAGCCGATCTCCCGCCTGCTTGGCCTCATGGGGGCCAACCGCGCCGTGATGCGCTTCGAGAACGACCGGATCCTGCGCGACATGCGCAGCCAGGCGAACCGGCGGGCCAACGGCGAGACCGCGAACCTCGACAAACGATTGCGCGCGGCGCTGCAGCAGCGCGAAGCCGTTCGCCGCCTAAAGGCGCGCGATGCCCGACTGCACGCGCTCGCGCCCGCGCTCCGCGAGATTGCGGAGCTCCGCTGGGCACATCCACGGGCTGGACTCAAAGAGCTCGCCGAGCTGGCGCAGGTCAGCAAGTCCGCGGTCGCGAATCGGCTGCGACGATTGGTGGTGCAGGCGAATCGAAATGGTCTAATAGGTTGACATGCGGGAAATCCCGCAACCCTGACAACAGCGAGGAGAGGCGTCATGGCGGTAAAGGTTGGCATCAATGGGTTTGGGCGCATCGGGCGCAATGTTTACCGTGCCGCCCATGGCCGTCGCGACCTCGAGATCGTCGCGGTCAACGACATCACGGATACGAAGACTCTAGCCCACCTTCTCAAGTACGACTCCATCCTCGGCAACTTCGCCGGTGCGGTAACTGATGATGGTGATCACCTGAACGTGGACGGTTCCCGCGTGAAGGTCTTTGCGGAGCGGGACCCGAGCAATCTCCCCTGGCGCGACCTCGGGATCGACATTGTTGTCGAATCGACCGGCCTCTTCACCGACGCCACCAAGGCCAAAGTCCACATCGACAAGGGTGGCGCCAAGAAGGTCATCATCTCGGCGCCGGCAAAGAACGAGGACATCACCGTCGTCCTCGGCGTCAACGCCGACCGGTATGACCCGCGTCAGCATCACGTGGTCAGCAACGCCTCGTGCACCACGAACTGCCTGGCGCCGGTGGCGAAGGTGCTGCACGACAGCTTCGGCATCGAGGCCGGGCTGATGACGACGGTCCACTCCTACACGAGTGACCAGCGGCTGCTCGACGCGCCGCACAAGGATCTCCGCCGAGCCCGGGCCGCGGCCCTCTCGATGATCCCGACCAGCACCGGCGCGGCGAAGGCGATGGCGCTGGTCATGCCGGAGCTGAAGGGAAAGTTCCACGGCATCTCGCTGCGGGTCCCCACACCGAATGTCTCCATCGTCGACCTTGCGGTGATGACCCGGGATCCCGTCTCCGCCGAGACGATGAACGAGGCGTTGCGGGAGGCGGCCGCCAGCGACCTCAAGGGAATCCTCGCGGTCACCGACGAGGAGCTCGTGTCCAGTGACTTCAAAGGCAACCCGTTCTCGGCGGTCGTCGATGCTCCGCTCACCATGGTGGTCGGTGACCGTCATGGCAAGGTCTTTGCCTGGTACGACAACGAGTGGGGATACTCCTGCCGCGTCGTCGACCTGACCGTGTTCATGGGCGACCGGCTGAACTGACTACGGACATGCGGGAGAACCCGCAACCCCAATCGGGACAGACGATCGGCGGCGCGCTGCACAAAGCCACCATCCGCGATGTCGACGTTGCCGGTAAATGCGTGCTTGTGCGGGTCGACTTCAACGTCCCGATGGAAGGGGGCCGGATTGTCGACGACAGCCGGATCCGCGCGGCGCTTCCGACCATCACGGACCTGGTCGAGCGGAATGCCCGGGTCATCCTGATGACGCACCTGGGCCGTCCGGACGGCCAGGTCGACGAGGCGTACAGGACCTGGCCGCTGGCCGAGCGCTTGAGCCAATTGTTGGACCGTCCCGTCCGTCATCTCGATGACTGCATCGGTCCGGCGGTTGAGGCGGCCGTCAGGGCCATGCAGAACGGCGACATCCTGATGCTGGAGAACGTCCGCTTCCACCCGGGCGAAACGAAAAATGACCCGGTATTCGCCAAACAGCTCGCCGCCCTCGGCGACCTCTACGTCAACGACGCTTTCGGCACCGCGCATCGCGCCCACGCGTCCACCGCTGGGATCGCGCAACACCTGCCGGCGGTCGCGGGGCTGTTGATGGAGCGCGAGATCAGGACGCTCGGCCGGATCATGGTTGACCCGCCGCATCCGCTGGTTGCCATCATCGGCGGCTCGAAGATCTCGACCAAGATCGGGGTGGTGCGAAGCCTGCTGAAGCGGGTCGATCGCCTGTGCATCGGCGGCGCCATGGCCTGCACCTTCCTCAAGGCGAAAGGGCTGGAGATGGGCCGCTCGCTGGTCGAGGAAGACCAGCTCGACGTCGCCCGTTCGCTGCTTACGTCGGCCGGCCTGGTGTTGCCGCTCGACGCCGTGATCGCGACCGATGCCAGGCCGGACGTGAAGGTCGAAACCGTTGCCATCGACGCCGTTCCGGCTGACATGAAGGTCCTGGACGTGGGCCCGATGACCGTCGAGCGTTTCCTGCAAACCTGTGATGGCGCGCACGCCATCGTCTGGAACGGTCCCCTCGGGGTCTACGAGGTCCCACCCTTCGACCGGGGAACCGATGCGCTGGCCGGAGGGCTGGCCGGTAGCGACGCCGAAACGATTATCGGCGGCGGCGACCTGGTGGCCGCCTTGCAGAAACAGCATCTGGCCGATCGCATGTCCTTCGTGTCAACCGGTGGCGGGGCGACGCTGGAGTTCCTCGAAGGCAAGATTCTGCCCGGGATCGCGGTGCTGCGTGACAAACGCGATGCGTAGGCCGCTGATCGCCGGCAACTGGAAGATGCACTTCACCGTCCCCGAGGGCGTCGACCACGCCGGCCGGTTGCGGGGCGCGCTCGAGCCGTACGCCGACCGGGTCGACCTGCTCGTGCTGCCCCCGGCCATCATGCTGTGGGAGGTCTCGGGGGTCCTGCAACGCTCGCCGCTCCAGGTGGGCGCGCAGAACGCCGGCTGGCAGGATCAGGGCGCGTTCACGGGCGAAATCTCGCCCAAGATGCTGGCGGGATGGTGCCCCTATGTGCTGCTCGGGCATTCCGAGCGCCGCAAGATCTTTCGCGAGACGGACGTCGAGATCAACAACAAAGTGAAGGCCGCCTTGGGGCACGACCTGCACGTCGTGCTCGCGGTCGGCGAGAGCCTCGAGGAATACGACGCCGGGCAGACGGGGGAGATTATCACCGCCCAGCTCGAGGCCGACCTCGAGGGCGTCGAGGTGAGCGATGCCGCGCAGCTCACGATCGCCTACGAGCCCGTGTGGGCGATCGGCACCGGCCGCGCCGCGACGCCGGAGTACGCCAACGAAACGATGGGCTGGATCCGTTCGCTGCTCACCCGCGCGCATCCTCGCCATGCCCAGGTAATGCGGGTGATCTACGGCGGCAGCGTGACGCCGCAAAACACGCGGAGCCTGATGGAGCAGCCCGAGATCGACGGCGCCCTGGTCGGTGGCGCGAGCCTGAAGGTCGCCGACTTCGCCGCGATTGTGCAGGCCACGGCCGAGGTCGTCCAGTCGGCGCGAGCGTGAACGGGGCGCCGGCCCGTCCCCTGGTGCTCGTGATCATCGACGGCTGGGGATATCGCACCGACCGCGTCGGGAACGCGATCGCGGCGGCGAAGACGCCGAACTGGGATGCACTGTGGCAGCGATGGCCGCATACGACGCTAGCCGCCGCCGGTCTACCAGTCGGCCTGCCCGAGGGTCAGCAGGGTAACTCCGAGGTCGGCCACCTGAACATCGGCGCCGGCCGCATCGTGTACCAGGACCTCACCCGGATCAACCGTGCCATCGAGGAGCGCAGTTTCTTCACCAACCCGGTCCTGAGCGCCAGCATGCGGTCGGCCGCCAAGGGCCACGCGTTGCACCTGATGGGCCTGGTCTCCCCGGGTGGCGTCCACAGCTCGATGCAACATCTATATGCGCTGCTCGAGATGGCGCATTCGCTGGCGTTGCCCGAAGTCTTTCTTCATGCGTTCACGGACGGCCGCGACGAGCCCCCCACGAGCGCCGCGGGCTACATGGCCGAGCTTGTCGAGCGCATCGGTACCATCGGCACCGGCCAGATTGCCTCGGTCAGCGGCCGGTACTACGCGATGGACCGCGACAAGCGCTGGGACCGCACCGAGCGCGCGTATCGAACCGTGGTGGAGGAAAAGGGACCGACCGCGCCCGACCCGGTCACGTTCATCCAGCAGAGCTATCGGGACGGCATCACCGACGAATTCCTGGTGCCGACCCGGATCGTGCCGCCGGGTCAGTCACCCCCGCCGCCGATCGGCGACGGCGACAGCGTGGTCTTCTTCAACTTCCGTCCGGACCGGGCGCGTCAGTTGAGCCATGCGATCCTGGACGAAACCTGGGACCATTTCGAGCGCCGGCACCGGCCCCGGGTCGCGCACTTCGTGACCTTCACTGAGTACGAGAAAGGACTTCCGGCCGAGGTCGCCTTTCCCGATGAGCCGCTGCCCGGGGTGCTGGCCGAGGTCGTGGCCAACGCCGGCTGGCAGCAGTTCCACACCGCCGAAACCGAAAAATATGCCCACGTCACCTATTTCCTCAACGGCGGGCGCGAGGCACCGTTCCCCGGCGAGGATCGACTGCTCGTTCCCTCGCCACGGGTGCCAACCTACGACACGCACCCCGAGATGAGTGCTCGCGCCGTCACCGATGAACTCCTCGACCATGTGCGAAGCGGCCGGTATCGCTTCATCGTCGTGAACTTCGCGAATCCCGACATGGTCGGGCACACCGGCGTCTTCCCGGCGACGGTCAAGGCGGTCGAGGTCGTCGATGCCATGCTCGGCCGGATCGCGGACGTGGTGCTTCTAGCCCGCGGCATTCTGGCGATCACGGCCGACCACGGCAACGCCGAACTCAAAGTTGATGTAACCGGTGCGCCGCTGACCGCCCACACCGCGAGCCCGGTCCCCTTCATCCTGGCCGGAGATGACAGCGTCAAAGCTCTTCGGGACGGGGGCAAGCTGGGGGACGTCGCGCCCACGTTGTTGCATGTGATCGGGTTGACCCCGTCGGCCGAGATGAGGGGCGACGACCTCACGGTGCTGACAGCACCCAGTCCTGCTCGAGCCGGCTGAGGAAGACGCGCGCCAGCGTCGCGTCGCCCACCAGGAGGTCGAGCTCGTGGTTTCGCGTAAATCCCGAACGCGACCAGTTGCAACTGCCAAAGAGCACGGTCTGCCGGTCGAAGATCCCGAGCTTGGCGTGCAGCAACTCATCGCCCGCCTGACGATACGAGCGCACCAGCGCACCGGCCGATTCGAGTGTCGCCATGGCGGCGGCGTTCTGCGGTTGGGTTGGGTCGAGAACGGCGCGAACCCTGACCCCTCGACGCGCCGCGGACGCCAGCGCGTCGAGCACGAGGGGGTCGCTGAGCACGAACATCGCGACGTCGATCGAATGCTGGGCGGCGCCAATGGCGGCCAACGCCGCAGCCCGAATCCCCTCGCCCGGGTGGGTCACCAGCACCTGAACCTGCCGGTCGGGCGCCGGCGGGGGTAGCGCAGCCGCCTCCCCGGCGATGGCAAGATCCTGCCGGAAGACCCGCTCCAGGTTGTCGACGACCGGCCCGACCACGAGCACATCGACGTCGTGGTTCAGGCTCGAATGCGTGCCCCAATTGATCCCGCCGACGATCGCCTCGACGCCGTCGACGATCAGGAGCTTCACGTGGTCGATGGAAAACCGCTCCAGCGGAAACGCCACGACACGGATGCCGCCCTGCTCGAGTTCGGCCCAGATGGGCCGGCTGCTCCGCTCCGAAGGGTCCTTGATAGCGGTGACCGCCACGCCGCGGTCGTGGGCATCGAGCAGCATCGCGGCCAGGTCGGGGCGCTGAAACTCGTAGAGCTCGAGATCAATCGAGTGACTCGCGTGGCGCAGCTCGCCGGTGATGGCCGAAAACGCGCTCGGCCCGTCGGGTAACGGCACCAGCCGGTCGGCGCCGCTGACGATCGGCGCCGCCGGGATGGAGGGGATTGGGAGGGCGAGGGTGACGGCGGACGGGGTACGGCCCGGGGCACAGGAGGCGGCCAGCAGCGCCAGGAGGAGGAGGGGCAACCGGAGGCGGTGGACCGGGCCGTACACGCCCGGATACTACTACGGATTTGTGTATATGTCAACGCGATACCGTGCAGGCGCTTCGACCTATGGCGCGGCGAATTGGCGGTATAATTCAGCGGCCCTAAATACGATGAAAGCCTTTCTCGGTATTGTCGAACTCTCGCTCGCACTGCTGGTCATGCTCGGCGTACTGCTGCAGACGCCCAAGGCGAGCGGGCTCGGCGGCACCATCGGGGGCGGCGGAGATTCGGGCGGCGGCTACCGCACCAAGCGCGGGCTGGAGAAGAACCTCTTCTATGCCACGATCGGACTGGTCGTCCTCTTCGTGGTGATTTCCGTCGTCTACATCCGAGTTTGATCCGGCGCGGGCTGCTCGCCACCGCGGTGGGCGTGCCGCTCCTCGCACTGCTGACCGTTCTCGTCCTGGTGTTTCGGGGCGTCATCCTGGCGCCCGAAGCTCCGCGCAGCGGCGGCAGCTTTGTCGAAGGCGTGGTCGGCTTGCTTGGCTCCCTGAACCCGCTCTACGGAGCGGCGACGGCGGGGTCCAACGACCTTGACGCGCTTCTCTTCGAGCCACTCGTCCGCGTGTTGCCGACTGGCAGTATCCAGGGCCGGCTCGCGTCGCAGTGGGACGTGAGTCCGGACGGGCGGACCTACACCTTCACCATCCGGCCGGGCGCCCGCTGGTCGGATGGAACCGTGGCGACCGCCGATGACGTCGTCTTCACCGTCCGCACCGTCCAGGACCCGCTGTTTCCCGGCACCGTGCTCAACCAGAGCTGGAAGGACATCATCGCGACCGCCATCGATTCGAATCACGTTCGCTTTGCCCTGCCGGGACACAATGCCGGGTTCCTGGCCAATCTGGAACTGCTCGACATCCTGCCGTCGCACCTGCTGGCGGGAAAGACGATGGGTGAGCTCGCGTCGGCCTCGCCCAACCTGAACCCGGTCGGGACCGGTCCCTTCCGGCTGGTGGCCAACCTGGGCGATCGGATCCAGCTGGAACGTAACGAGTTCGCCTGGCGGCGACCGTGGCTCGACACCATGACGATCCGAAGCTTTCCCTCGCAGGCGGCCGCACTCGACGCCCTCGACCGTGGGCAGATCGACGGGCTCGCCAATCTCACCCCCTCCGGCGCGGCCCAGGAGCAGGCCAACAAGCAGGTCAGCGTGCTCAGCGCCTCGACCTATCAATATGCGGAGCTGCTCTTCAACCTGAAGAGCGACGAGCCGTACTTCCAGGACGTCAAGGTTCGCCAGGCGATCGCGAAAGCCATCGACCGGGCCGCCATCATCCGCGACGTGCTCGGCGGGCAGGCGGTGCCGGATGACGGGCCGATTCCCCGCTCGATCACATGGGCCTACGACAGCGCCGCCCAGCAGCCGGCCTTTGATCCCACCGCTGCCGGCAAGCTGCTCGATGACGCCGGCTGGGCGCTCGTCAACGGTATCCGCACCAAAGGCACGGTGACCCTCAGCTTCGGGCTCACGGTCTCGAGTGACGTGCCGCCTTATGAGCGCGTCGCCGCCAGGGTGGCAGACCAGCTGGCCCAGGTCGGCATCGTGGCCGAAGTACGGCCGGTGACGACCGCGTCGCTGATCCACGACTACCTCAACCCGCGGACTTTTGACATGACGCTCACGGCCTTCGACAACGGGCCCGACCCCGATGTCTACACCTTCTGGCATTCGTCCCAGTCGCACCCGGGGGGATTCAACTTCTCCGGCATGAAGAAGAATGTCTTCATCGACAGCGACCTCGAGGGAGGCCGCGCCACGCTCGACCTAACGGCGCGGGCCAAAGCCTACACGACGTTCCAGGAGGACTTCGCGAAGGAAATTCCTGCCGTCTTTCTCTATAGCCCGCGCTACGTGATGGCGATCAGCCGCCGGTTCCATGGGGTCCACATCGACTCGGCGGTCGAGTCCGAGGAGCGCTACGCCTACGTCAGCGACTGGTACTACGAAGTCGGGCGTTAACCTGAGAGCTGGAGTGCGGCTGAAAGGACTTGAACCTTCAAGAGCTTGCGCTCACCAGGCCCTGAACCTGGCGTGTTTACCGATTTCACCACAGCCGCGTCGAACTACAGATTTTGCCACAGCCGGCCATGGCGCGCGCGCTCGCTGAGCTGACGGCGGCGGAGCTGGGGGTCTTCCGCCGGCAGCTGAACACACCGGCGAAGATCCAGCGGTTCCTGGACGAGATTCGGTACAACACCGAGGTGCACGGCGAGACCTTCCGGTCGCCGCCGCGGGTCCTTGCGGATCGGACCGCGAATTGCATCGAGGGCGCGGTGCTGGCGGCTGCGGCGCTGCGGGTCCAGGGCGACCCACCCCTGATCATGGATTTGACGGCGGTCCGCGACGAGGATCACGTGATCGCGGTGTATCGAAAGGGCTCCCTCTGGGGCGCGATCGCGACCAGCAAGTTCACCGGGCTGCGCTATCGAGAGCCCGTCTACCGGACGGTGCGCGAGCTGGCGATGTCCTACTTCGAGCAGTACTTCAACCTTGCAGGGGAGCGCACCTTACGTGGGTACGGCCGCCCGGTCAACCTGGCTCGTTTCGACCGGTTGCACTGGATGACGAGCGTTGAGGACCTATGGTGGATCGCCGAGCACCTCGAGCGGATCCCGCACGTTCCGCTGGTCCCGCCGGCCGCAGCTCGCGGGCTGACGCGCCTCGGCCCCCAGTTGCGGGCCGCCGGCCTGCTCGTGCATCCCACGGCCGGTCCAGGGCGCCGTGATTGACATTATCGGTAACACTTGTTAAATTAGCGAAACTATCATTCAAATGGCACGGCAAAACCAGCCGTGCGGGGCAGTCGCTGCGGAGGAAGGGAATGAAGAAAGGCGCAACGGAACCGGATATCCCACTGGAAGCCGTCCAATCGCTCTTGACGCGAGTCATCTGGCAAGCTGTCGCCGATCTCAGCGTCGAGGCCTACCAGACGGAAGCCCATCGCTTCTTTGACGGCCAGACCTTCGTCGAGTACTGCGACATCCTTGGCTGGAACGTGCGCCGCGCCCGCGACAGCCTGGGGAAGTTCCTGGACAGTGGCTCGCGGATCTCGGGCAACCACCTGCTTACGGGGCCCGATCTCGCCAGCCAACGCGGCTCGGGCGCCTCGGCCCTCGCGATCTAACCCAGCTTTTGGCTGTTACCAAAAGCTGGTCGGCCGAACCGCTAGACTGGAGCCGAACAGTCCATGAACCTCCTCCTCGTCGAGGACGAGCGAAAGCTCTCGACGCTGCTCAAGCAGCTCCTGGAGGATGAACGCTATGCCGTCGACATCGCGTCGGACGGCGAGCGAGCCCAGGAGCTTGCCGAGACGGCACGCTATGACGCGATCATTCTCGACCTCATGATCCCCAAGAAGGACGGCATGGAGGTCTGCCGCTGGTTGCGCCAAAACCGGATCCAGACGCCGGTCATCATGCTCACGGCGCGCAGCCAGATCCACGACCGGGTCGCGGGCCTCGACGCCGGCGCCGATGACTACCTGCCGAAGCCCTTCGCGTTCGAGGAATTGCTGGCCCGCCTGCGGGCCTTGATGCGACGCGAACAGAAGAATGGGCACGCCAACCGGTTGCAGGTCGCCGATCTCGTCCTCGACTTGAAGACGCACCAGGTCCGTCGAGGCGATGCTCCGATCGAGCTGACGGCGCGGGAGTTCGCCCTCCTGGAGTTTCTGATGCGCCATCCCAACCAGGTGCTGACGCAAGCGCAGATCGCGGAGCGCGTCTGGGACTACAACTTCGAAGGCACCACCAATCGCGTCGCGGTTTACATCTCCTACTTGCGCGACAAAATCGACGAGGGCCGTTCCCCGAAGCTCATCCAAACGGTGTATGGGGTCGGGTACCGGCTGTCGGGATGATGTTCCGGGGCGCGCTGGTGCGCCTCGCTGCGCAGTACTTCGTGCTGCTCGTTCTGATCCTGGGATTCTTCGACCTGATCGTCTACGTCACCGTTTCTCAGTCGCTGCAGGCGAAGGCCGATAACGACCTGAAGCACGCGGTCAGCCAGGCCGCCAAAGAAGTCGTCGCGACGGATACGGTCTCCGTCAATGCGCAGGGTCTGCTCGACCCAAGCGTCGCCGACACTTTCGTTCGCGTCCTGGACGTCAAGCTCCAGGAAGTCGGCCAGCCGCAGCCTGCGCTCAAGAAGCTCTTCAACAGCCCGAGCCTGACCGATCCGATCGAGGGCGCCAAGGCGGGCCAATCCGCCGACACGCGAGTCGCGAACGGCACCGACCTCTATATGGTGCACACCAGCGCCGTCCTCAACCCGAAGTCGAAAAAGGTCGTCGGTGTCATGCAGGTGGCGCAGCCGATCTCGTGGGTCGGGGACGCGCTGTCGGGCCTCGTGCGGCAACTGGTGCTGGCCTCGGCGATCGCGATCATGCTCGGCGCGCTCGCGTCACTGCTGATGGCGACCCGATCGCTGCGGCCGATCAGCCGTGCCTTCCAGCGCCAGCGTGAGTTCGTGGCCGATGCATCGCACGAGTTACGCACGCCGCTGACCCTGATCCGGACCAACGTGGAGGCCTGGCTGCGACGCTCGAATGGCCATACACGAACCTACGCGCAGAGCATCGTCGAGGAGGTCGAACAGCTGAACCGCATCGTCGGTGATTTGACGACCCTCGCGCTGGCCGATGCCAGGCAACTCCGCCTCAATCCCAAGCCGGTTGAGCTCAACGAGGTGGTCAGGGGCCTGATCACTCAGGCCACGCCGTTGGCCGATGAACGGGGTGTGCAGCTTCGCCCAGATCTGAATGGCGGGGTGCGTGTCGACGCCGACCTGGTTCGTGTCCGCCAGCTGCTGCTGATCCTGATCGACAACGCCCTCCTGCATACGCCCACCGGCGGCGAGGTATCGGTAGGGGTGGCGCGCCAGAACGGCCGCGCGCAGGTCACGGTGACCGATACCGGGGAGGGGATCCCAACGAGCGATCTTCCGCATATCTTCGAGCGCTTCTACCGAGCCGACAAGGCGCGCACCCGCGAGAACGGCGGCAGCGGTCTCGGCCTGGCGATCGCCAAGTGGATCGTCGAGGCGCACAAGGGCGACATCGCGGTGACGAGCACCGAGGGCCGGGGGACAGAGGTTGCCGTCAGTCTTCCCGCGATCGACTGAGCGCTTGGCAGATTCCTGGCTCGGTCCCGGCGTCCGGGCGCGCTACTCGACCTTGATCTCCCGCACCGGCTGCAGAGTGAGCAGGGCGATCAAAAAGAAACCGGTGACGATCCCGAACATCACGCGATAGCCGATCGCGCTCGTGCGGTTGTTGTTGAAGGCGTCGATGATCGGTCCCAGGATCGGCCGCGCAATCAACCCCGCGCTCGCGGTCGCGATATTCGAGACCCCCATGTAGCGACCGGCCTCGGCTTTGGGGATCAAGTCGGTCATGAAGGCCCAGTCGACAGAGAGAAAGGTGCCGAGGGAGATGCCGACGATCAGCCCGAAGCCCAGGATCCACGGGAGGCTCGGAGCGAAGATCAGCAGTGCCGAACCGACCGCGCCGATCACGCAGGCCGCGGCGATCAGCCGCTTCTTGCCGTAGCGCTCGGCGAGGAAGCCGGCGGTCATACAGAGCACGGCCGCGAACACCAGGATGGTCGCCTGTAGGGCGCTGGCGTAGAGCGACGCTTTTCCTTCGGAGTAGTGGAAGGTGTAGCGGATGAAGTTGAAGGCGTAGGTCCCGATCGCCACCGGCGCCATCAGGAAGAAGAGCCGAGAGACCATCAACCAGGCGAAGTCGCGGTAGCGCGTGGTGTCGATGGCGACGCTCAGCAGCACCGACCGATGCAGCTCCTGACTCGCTACGGCGGTGCGCCGTCGATCGGGCACGCCGAAGATCACCAGCGCTCCGGCAATGGCAATGACGACCGGCAGGGTCAGGATGGCGAGCCGGAGATGATGGGTCGGGATCAGCAGCGCGCCGACCACGAGGAAACCGATGATGGTGCCGACCATGTTCATCAGGCCGTAGTAGCCGGAGGCCTCGCCACGCTGGTCGGGCGTCACCTGGTCGGGCAGCATGCCCTGGTAGGGGCCCTGGGCCGTGTTGGACGCGATCTGGAAGAAGACATAAACCAGGAGCAGCGCCCAGTACGAGGTGACAAACGCGATCAGCGTCAGGAAGATGATGTCGCCGATGACGCCGATCGCGATGAACGGGCGACGCCGCCCGAGCGCGAACCGGCTGTTGTCGCTGATCGCCCCGATCGCGGGTTGCCAGACGATCGCGAAGGCCGCGCCGATGGTGTCGAGCACGGACACGTAGGTGTTGACGTCGAGTGGAAACGAGAGCGGACCTAAGTGGGCCGTCATCGGATGGGTGAAGCGCGCCACGAGCAGCGGGATGATATTGCCGCCCAGGGGTTGCATGGTGTAGGCGATCGCAAACCAGAATGAGCTGAGCACGAGCATGCGGGGCCACGACAGATGCGTACGCACCGCCGACTCGTGCAGCGTCCGCAGAAAGCGCCGTTCGGTGGCGGCCATCCCGACGGAGTCTAACGACGCTCGACGTGGATTTGCTACGGTAGCGTGCGGATGGGTCGCTCGAAGATCACGGTCGTCGGCGCCGGCAACGTCGGCGCCACTCTGGCACAGCGCCTCGCTGAGCGCGGCAATGCGGACATCGTGCTGGTCGACATCGTGGAAGGCCTGCCGCAGGGCAAGGCGCTCGACATGCTGGAGGCGGGGCCGATCGTTGGCTATGACTCGAGGATCACGGGTACCAACGGCTACGACGAGACTAGTGGCTCGAGCATCTGCATCATCACCTCGGGCGTGCCGCGCAAGCCGGGCATGTCCCGCGACGACCTGGTGAAGACCAACATGAACATCGTCCGCGGCGTGACGCAGGAACTGGTGCGCCGATCCCCGGACGCCATCCTGATCGTGGTCAGCAATCCGCTCGACGCGATGGCACAGCTGGCGCATGAGGTCAGCAAGTTTCCTCGTGAGCGCGTCGTCGGGATGGCGGGCGTGCTCGACACGGCGCGCTTTCGCACCTTCATCGCCCAGGAGCTCAATGCCTCGGTGCGGGACGTGGAAGCTTACGTACTGGGTGGGCATGGTGACACCATGGTCCCCCTGGCGCGCATGTGCACCGTGGCCGGCATCCCGATCGGCAAGCTGATCAAGCCGGATCGCATCGAGGCCATCGTCAAGCGGACCCGCGACGGCGGCGCCGAGATCGTCAACCTTTTGAAGACCGGCAGCGCCTACTACGCGCCCTCGGCGGCGGTTGCCGAGATGGTCGACGCGATCATCTTCGATCGCAAACAGATCCTGCCCTGCGCCGTCCGGCTCGAGGGCGAATACGGCATTCGCGGTCTCTTCGTCGGCGTCCCGGTCAAGTTGGGGGCGGGCGGCGCCGAGGAGATCATCGAGCTCGAGTTGTTAAGCGACGAGCGCGCCGCCCTGCAACGATCCGCGGACTCCGTCAAGGAACTCGTCGGCGTTATGGGCCTTTAGTTCTGGAGCCCGTAACGGTATCCTTGAGTCAGTGACCATCGAGATCCGAAGCGGGTATATCCCAGCGTCTAAGCGTCTGATCGAGAACCCGATCGCCGAACAGCTTCGAGAGCTCACCGCCCGGATGCCGAACGCGCGGCTTACCAACTTCGATAACTACAACGTCCAGACCCGCGTAGATTCACGAAGTACCAAGAGCACCTACATCGTCACGGATCGGCCACAGGAGCATACGGCGCAAACCGTGACGCCGGAAGAGGGCCGGAAATGGGCCAAGCTCCAAGACGAGTACATCCGGGGCCAGGAAATGGTGCTCCTCGACGGCGTCATCGGTAACGATCCCGCCTTCCTGACGCCAGCTCGACTCATCATCGAGGCACACAACGCCAACGTTGCGGGGATGCAGCGCCATCTGTATTACCCGCCCGCCCGCGGCCAGCAGCCCGAAGTCACGATGATCATCACGCCGAATCTTCCAGCACCCGGTTATCCCAACGACCGGTTGATCCTGGTCGACCTCGACGCCGGCATCACGCGCGTCTTCAACTCGGACTACTTCGGCGAGTCGAAGAAGGGCGGTCTGCGGATGTGGAACAAGAAGGTCTACGAGGCGGGCGGCCTCGCCATGCATGCCGGCTGCAAGGTCATCCCGGTGGGCACGCAGCAGCGCGTGGTCCTCATCGTCGGGCTGAGTGGGACCGGCAAGACGACGACCACCTTCACCCGGCAAAACAACTCCAAGCCCGTGCAGGACGATTTCATCGCCCTGATGCCGCACGGAAAGATCTACGGCACGGAGAACGGCTGCTTCGCCAAGACCTTTGCGCTGGACGCGAAACACGAGCCGACCATCTACGGGGCGGTCACCAAGCGCGAGGCGTACCTGGAGAACGTCTCACAGAAAGAGAATGGTGGGCCGGTCGACTTCTTTGACGCGAGCTACACCCAGAATGGCCGAGCAACCTTTGAGCTCTCGGCGCTGGGCTGGGTCGAGGATGCCCGCAATATCGGGCCCGCCGACATCCTTCTCATCCTTAATCGCAATGAAAACATCATCCCCGGCGTGGCGCGGCTCGACTCCGCGCACGCGGCGGCCTACTTCATGCTGGGCGAGACCCAGGGCACTTCAGCCGGCGGAAAGGATGAGATGGGCAAGGCCCTGCGCGTGCCGGGCACGAATCCCTTTTTCCCGTTGCGCCACGAGCAGCAGGGGAACCGCTTCCTGGAGCTGGTTCGATCCCGGCCGTTCGAGGTCTACCTGATGAACACCGGCAGGGTTGGTGGCCCGGACGGGTCGCCGGACAGCAAGAAGCTGACGATCGAATACTCGAGCGCCATCGTCAAGGCGATCGCGGAAGGCACGATCATCTGGACCGTGGATCCCGATTTCGGCTACGAGGTCGCGCAGTCCGTTCCCGGCATCGACGATATCGAGGTTCTCCAGCCGCGGCGGCTCTACGAGCGGACTGGTCGCGGCGACGAGTACCGCGCCCTGGTCCAGCGCCTCAAGCAGGAGCGGGTCGCCGAGCTGCAAAAGTATCCGGGCCTGGACAAGGAGATCGTCGCCGCCGTTCGTTAGGTGGATGCCAGGCAGGTCGCGTACCCGGCTGACGGTCGTCAGCGTAGCGGCGGCGCTGGCGCTTGCCGGCGTGACGCTTGCCGTCGCGCTGGGCGGCCGCGTCGGACTCGAATGTCCACATATTTCGCGCTCTAGAGCCATCAATTCCGTGATCGGAAAGGCAAGCGGCTATTCGGCCAGCGCCAGATTGACCACGTTCGGCGAGTTCCAAGCGGCGGACCCGAGCATGGGCCACGGTTCTTCGCAAGAGCTCGGAACTCTCGTGTGGGTTGTCGCCGTGTCGGGGAAGATGCCCAACTTCGCCGTAGGGCCAGCGCCCGGCCGGCCGAAGCCACCGTTGAACTGGATGGTGGTCGCCTCCAATGCATCGACGGGGGACATGATGCTACGGGAAGGCGGATTCATCGGTTCCTGGCCGCCTTACTTCAGCCAGCTTCCTGATCGTGCCTGGTTCTGTCCGGGTTAGGCTTCCGCCTCCCCGATGCGCCGACCGTAGTAGTAGGCCACGATGATGGCGAGTAGTACGAGGATCGCCAGCGGGATGGTGAGCGGACCGAGGGCGCCCGCCACCTTCTCGTAGTTCTGGCCCAGCTTGTAGCCCGCAAACGCGAGAGCCAGGTTCCAGGGAATGGCGCCGGCGACGGTCGCCAGCGTGAAGGGGACGACCGTGATGCGCGAGAGGCCCGCCGGAAACGAGATGTAGGTGCGGATGACCGGCAGCAGGCGACCGAGGAAGACCGCAAACAGACCCCAGCGCTCGAAGAACCGGTTCGCGAGCCGCAGGTGACCGGCGGTGAGGCCGACGCGCCGGCCCGGGCCGAGGATCAGCGCTTCGCCGTAACGGCGGACGAGCAGGTAGGCGACCAGGGAGCCCAGCAGGTTGCCGGCGCTGGCCGCCACGACGACGCCGAAGAAGGAGACCTTGCCTTGCGAAGCCAGCGCGCCGCCGAGCGGGACGACGATTTCACTGGAGATCGGGATGCCGGCGCTCTCCGCCGCCATCGTGAGGAAGATGGCGATGAGGCCCCCCGCCGTGATGATCTGGATGATCTGATGTGACATCCGGCGAAGCCTAGCAGCTACCCTTTACCGAACATGCCCGCGAAAAGCCCGCGCGACCTAGCCGATGACGCCCTCGGCCAGCTCGTCGAGCGGCTCACCACCTCGCACCACCGGCGTCGGCTCGAGCACGTGGGCTGGACCAGAGCGATCGATGCCACAGCGGGCGGATGGGCCGAGGGAGACCCGCCGCCACGGCCGGGGAACGCGCTGACGGTGCTGATCGACGGAGCTGACGCACTCCAAGTGATGGCCGCGGCCATCGCGGAGGCCCGATCGCATGTTCATGTCACCGGCTGGCACATCACGCCGACCTATGCGATGACCCGCGGCGACCGGCCGCTCGTCTTGAAACAAGTGCTCGCTGACGTTGCCGCACGCATCCCCGTCCGGGTATTGATCTGGGCAGGCGTACCGGTGCCCATAATGAAGCCCTGGCGCGGCGACGTCCGCAAGGTCCGCGACGAGCTCATTGCCGGCAACCATATCCAGTGCGCGCTCGATGCCCGGGAGCGGCCGATGCACTGCCACCACGAGAAAACGATCGTGATCGATGATCGGATTGCCTTCGTTGGTGGGATCGACCTGACCAATTTCCATGCCGACCGATGGGACACCCAGGCGCATAAGCCGCGCGGTGCGGTCGGCTGGCACGATGTCGCGACCCGACTCGAGGGACCCGCCGTGCAAGACGTCGCGGAAAACTTTGCGATGCGCTGGCGGGCGATCACTGGCGAGGCGCTCGCGCCGGTTGCGATGCCCTCACCGGCGGGCGACATCGAGGTGCAGGTCGTGCGCACGGTGCCCAATGGCACTTACCCGCAGCTTCCCCGCGGGGACTTCCGCATCCTCGAGTCCTACCTGCGCGCGCTGCGTGCCGCGCAGCGCTTCATCTACCTGGAGAACCAGTTCCTCTGGTCGCCCGAGATCCTCGCGGTCCTTCGCGAGAAGCTCGCCAAACCCCCGACGGCGGACTTCCGTATGGTGCTCGTCCTTCCCGCCAAACCGGACAGCGGGAGCGACGATACCCGAGGCCAGCTCGGCACGCTGGTCCAGGCCGACGGCGACGGAGGCCGGCTGCTGGCGTGTACGCTCTACGCGATCGGCGGCGAGCGGGACTGGCCGGTTTACATCCACGCCAAGGTGGGGATCGTTGACGACGCCTGGATGACCGTCGGGTCGGCCAACCTGAACGAGCACTCGCTCTTCAATGACACGGAGATGAACCTGGTCACCCACGACGCGCGTCTGGCTCAGCAAACCCGCATGCGCTTGTGGTCGGAGCATCTGCAGCGGCCGGTTAGCGAGGTGGCCGGTGATCCGACCGACGTGATCGACCGGGTGTGGAAGCCGATCGCCCAGGAGCAGGCGGAGCGTCGAAAGCAAAAACAACAAATGACGCGCCGGCTGATCATGTTGCCCGGGATATCCCGGCGCTCGCGCCTCCTGCTTGGTCCCCTCCAGGGCCTAGTGGTCGACGCCTGACTAACGCGCCGCGAAGCGCTCCTTCAGCTCTCCCACTGCGAAACGGGAAGAAAGTACGGGTAGATATTGCAGCGCCAGCCGATCAGAGGATGCACGCCCAGCCGGCCCGGCGGATCCTCATCGACAAAGGGTTGGCGCACTTCCTGCCAGTTGGGCTCTCCGTTGCACTGCGGGCAGCGCACGGGCGGCCGGAGATCTTCCATGCAGAGCAATGGTATCTGGCTCATGGGATTTTCCCTCCCCGTTGCGGGGGAGGGCAGGGTGGCGGCTTCCGGCTCGATAATGGAGCGATGAAGTTGCTGGGTTTTCAGATTCCGAACTACACCTTTCCGGGGGTAACAAACGACAAGCTCTTCGATCATGTCGTGATGCTCGCCAGCGCGGCGGAAAAGGCCGGCTTCGATTCCGTCTGGGTGATGGATCACTTCTATCAACTGCCCAACATCGGGCCACGGACCGAGCCGATGCTGGAGGGCTACGCCACGCTGGCTGGGATCGCCGCGCGCACGAAGAGGGTGCGCCTCGGCACCCTCGTGACCGGCGTGACGTACCGCAACCCGGCCTTCCTGGCAAAAGAGGTGGCGACGCTCGATGTCGTGTCATCGGGCCGCGCGATCCTCGGCCTCGGCGCGGCCTGGAACGAGGACGAGCATCGCGGCTATGGCTACGACTTTCCACCGGTCGGTGAAAGGATCAGCCGGCTCGAGGAAGCCCTGCAGATCTGCCGGGCGATGTTCCGCGAAGAGGCGCCGACCTTCGAGGGTCGGTACTACCGGATCCACGGCGCGCTCAACTTCCCGCGGCCCGTCCAACCGAACGGCCCGCCGATCATGATCGGCGGCGGGGGCGAGCAACGCACGCTCAAACTGGTCGCGCAGTACGCCGACATGTCGAACATCTTTGGCGACGTGGCCATGGTTCGCCACAAGCTGGAGGTGCTGGAGCGGCACTGTGAGGCGGCCGGCCGCGATCCGAGCACGATCATCAAGACGCGACTCGGCAGCCTGATCATCCGCAAGAGCGACGGGGAAGCCCAGCGACTCTTCGAGCAGGTCTTGAACCTACCGGGAATTGACAAGGAGCGAGTCCGCACCAGCTTCATCGCGGGAAGCCCTGACCGGGTGGCGGAGCAGGCGCAGCAATTTCTCGATGCCGGGCTCGACGGGCTGATCTTCAACATGCCCCGCATGGAGGATCCCGAGGCCATCGAGCTGGCGGGTCAGACGCTGGCCGGCCTGCGGCAAACGGCCGCCGCGGCGCGGTAGCGTAACAGGCGATGGCGGAAGAGCGGCTCTACTCGATCACGGAGGCCGCTGAAAAGCTGGGCGTCTCGCCGGCGACGATTGCGACCTGGATCCGGCTTGGCATTGTCACGGCCAGCCGCCAGGACGGGCTCGGCCGGAATCGGTACACGGAAGCGGACATCAAAGAGATGGAACGCCGCTTTCAGGAGCGGCAGGCTCGCAAGCGCGCCGCGCAACCTCCGTCGCCCTGACACGTACAATACGGAGGTTTTGCGAGGGGGCGAGGAGGACGCATGCAGGCACGGCTGCTGACCACCGCCCCTGAAAAGGCGGAGGCGGACGCGCTCATTCTGCCGATCTTCGAAGGACAGGCGAAGCTGCCATCGGAAGCGGTCGCGCTGGACAAGAAGCTAAAGGGCGCCATCTCGCAACTGCTCGCGGACCGGGAGTTCCGCGGCAAGTTCATGGAATTGGTCCCCGTCCATAACCTCAATACCGTGCCCAGCAAGTGGACCGTCCTGGTCGGCGTCGGAAAATCCGAGGACCTGGACATGGTGCGGCTGCGCAACGCCCTGCAGTCCGCCGGACGGGTGCTGCGGAAGCGCGGTCATCGCCGAGTTACCGTGATCCTCCCCAAAGACGTGGCTGCGAGGGCCAGCGCTGCCGACGTGGCGCGCGCCGTCACCGAAGGGATCGGGCTCAGCAACTTCGACGTGGGCTCGCTGAAGACGCGTCACGAGCACGCGGTGACGCAGCTCAGCTCCCTGAGCATCGTCGGCCTCGACGGGGACAAGGCGGCGTCGGCCGCGGTGAAAGCCGCGCTCGTGCTCGCCGATGCCACCAATCGCATCCGGGAGTGGGTCAATGCGCCGGCGAACACCTTCACGCCGACCGTCTTTGTCGAGAAGGTGAAGGAGGCCGTCAAAGGAACGAGCCTCGACCTGAAAGTCCTCGAGGTCGACGACATGCGCCGGCTGAAGATGGGCGCGCTCCTCGCTGTCGCGCGTGGCTCCGACGAGCCGGCAAAGATGATCGTGCTGCGCTACACCGGCGGACGCAAGGGCGGCCCCATGCTGGCGCTCGTCGGCAAGGGCATCACCTTCGACAGCGGAGGCATCTCCATCAAGCCGGCCCAGAACATGGAGATGATGAAGTCCGATATGGGCGGCGGCGCCGCCGTGGTCGGCGCCATGCTGGCGATCGCCGAGCTCGAGCCCAAGATCAATGTCATCGGCATCGTCCCCACCACCGAGAACATGCCCTCCGGCCATGCCATCAAGCCCGGCGATGTGGTGACGGGCTCGGGTGGGAAGACGATCGAGATCATCAACACCGACGCCGAGGGTCGGCTCATCCTGTCCGACGGCATCACGTACGGGGTGAAGGAAGGCGCAACCCACATCGTGGACATCGCTACGCTGACCGGATCGATCGCACGGACCCTGGGTCCGCTCGCCATCGGCGCCTTCAGCAACAACCCGACGCTGATGGACCAGGTGCGGCGCGCCGCGGATCTGGCGGGCGAGCGGCTGTGGGAGCTTCCTCTGTGGGCCGACTACGACGGATTGATGGATAGCCAGATCGCCGACCTCAAAAATTCCAGCGTCCCCTGGGCTGGCGCGACGACGGCGGCGATCTTCCTTCGCGAGTTCGTCGATGGCAGACCGTGGGTCCACCTCGACATAGCGGGGAGCGCCTGGCAGGACGCGGCCGAACTCAAGACCGTCCCTCGTGGTCCCACCGGTTCGGGGGTGCGCGTAATGGCGCACCTGGCCGAGCTCCTCGCAGAGCGTTAAGCCATCTCCGACGTCACGACGCTTGGCGTCCCGACGGAGGTCCGAACCGACCGGTTGCTGCTGCGACAGTGGCTTGAATCGGATCTCGATCCGCTGGTCGAGATCTATGCGCAACCCGACTACCTCGCCCACATGCCCCCCCTCGATCGGGATGGAACGGCCAAGCAGATCGAAGCGTTTATGCGCAGGTGGCGAGACGACGGTGTCTGCCAGTGGGCGGCGGTCGACCTTCCAACCGATCGGCTGATCGGGCGGATCGGCCTGTTACGGCACCACGATTGGCCGGTCGAGCCCGATCCGATCGAGGTGGGCTGGACCCTGCATCGGGATTACTGGGGCCGTGGATTGGCGACGGAAGGCGGCCGGGCGTCGATGCATATATGGCGCGAGCGGCTCCTGGGCGATCAGCGCCTGATCTCGATCACGGTCCCAGAGAACACGCGGTCGCGTGCCGTCATGGAACGTCTCGGCCTGACAATCCGCGGCACGGCGCCCTGGAGAACGCTCGACGTCGTCTGGTACGCGATCGAGCGCTGAGGCCTAGCGCTTCGCCCATCCGGGGTCGGGGTACCGAAGGCGCGCGGTGGCGATCTCGGGTGGCCAGATAAGTACCGTAAGGCCCGACTGCACCTGCTGAACATAGACCGGCTTCGCGACGTTCGCCCCCCGGTCGTCGAACTTGATCTCGCCGAAGAAGATGTTCAAGTCCATGATGGCGAGCGCATCGTGGACCCACCTCGGTTGCGTCGAGTTGGCCTGTTCGATCGCCACCTCGAGCGTCAAGCAGGCCGCGGTCGCGGCGGCGGCGTACTGGTCCGGCAGGTGCCCGAATTGTTTGGCGAAGGCAAGCGAGTAATGGAAGCTATCGATGAAATAGCTCGTACGGTTTCGGACGCCCGGCGCCCACTGCGTGGTGCCCACGCTGTAGTTCGCCGCGGCCCGAAGGTCCTCCGTGAATTGCGTCGTGCCCGGACCATCGCTGAAGGCCAGCATTTTCGGCTGAATCTTCATTTGTTCCGCCTGTTCGACGGTGCGCACGCTCTCGGCCGGGTGCCCCGCCTCGAGAAGGAGGTCGGCGCCGCTTCCGGCGGCCCCTGCCAGCTGGGCGCTCAGGTCGTTGACCCCGGAGGTATAGCTGGAGCCTGAGACGAGGCGCAGCCCCTTCGCCTGGGCATAGCTGGCCGTGGCGGTGGCTAGTTCCTGGTTGAGGCTATCGCTTGCGAACATGATGGCCAGCGACTGGGGTTTCGGGTCCTGGCTGAGGGCCATATCGATCACGCCCTGAAACTGGCGGTCAAGGGGCGCCAGCACACTAAATAGATAGTGGTAGTGGTTGTCGAAGATGGCGTCGGACGACGCGCCGCTACTAACCATCGGCACCTGGTGGTGCTCGGCGACCGGCGCGGCTCGGCTGGTCGTGGCGTCGTTCGACGGGCCCAGCAGCAGGGTGTCGTGGTTCTGCGAGATCAGCTGTTCGGTGACGGCCGCGGCAATCGACGGGCGGCTCTGGTCATCCGCGATGTCGATGTTCAGGCGGTGGCCGGCGCCCTTTACGGTGACCCCGCCCTTGCCGTTGATCCAATCCTGGCAGAAGAGATAGCCCTCCTTGGCCATCTGACCGCTGTCCGCCTGGCTGCCAGTAAGCGACAGGACGGCGCCCACGTTGATCACGCTCCCGAGCGGGGCTACTGTCATCCCAGGGATCGGGGCGCAGGCGGCAAGGAGTGAAATCAGGACGATCAGCCCCGCCAGAGGGAGCCGCGATCTCCGCACGATGCGTGATTATGTGCCCCTCGCGCCGCGGCGGCGCGGCAAGCGGCTGACAAATTAGGTGATAGCCGAACCGGAAGGGGCGGAGCGCCTACTAAACTATGCGATTGGCTGGGCCGGTGGCGAGTTAGCCAAGTGGTAAGGCAGAGGTCTGCAAAACCTCCACCGCGGGTTCGAATCCCGCACTCGCCTCCAGTTTTTGAATACGATTGGACGCCTGCCTCGCCATTCTCATCGCGGGTGACGGCAACGGTTACGGCAACCTCGATGAACTCCGGCGAACTCTAAGGTGTTTCGAGCTCTCGGGCGCCCGGCTTAGGGATCGCCAGGCCCTCGGCGGTAGCGGCCATCACCCACCAGGCCTGTTGAGCATTAAGACGCAGGTGGCGCTATTCTTAGAAGCGAACTGCACCGTGAAGCCTAGCCCGGGTCAGCGGGTGCTGGCCGCGAGTGAGAAAGCCGTTGATCAGAGGCGGATCAAAGACCGAGGCCGCCTTGCGATCCCTCGCTAGGCGGCTCTGCTATGCCGGTGGCACGGTAATGGTGGCGGCCTTGGCTCTCCGGTTTGCGTTTCGGGTCCCCGGCCCAACATGGCGTTACGTTGTGGCAATCGGGATGTTGTTTGCAGGCCTAGGACTAGGCATCGTTTCAGTGCAACGTGCAGATCTTCGCCGCCTGGCAGGGGTCCTTTCGGCGGCAGTGTTTTTGGCGGCTATTTTGGTGGTTCTGACGGCGATGAGGGTCTCCTGGGCTCGCCCGGCGCTTGCAGTTGTCGGCCTTAGTGTCGGGGTAGCCCTTGCCACTGGTTGGAAGCGCCTCTCGCGTTTTAGATAAGTCAGCACTAAGTGTGGCCCGACGATAGAGCGCGACTTGTTCTGGCACATAGAAAGGCTGTAGACGGCGGTCTTTGGCCGGTCTAACGTAGCTGGAGCGAATGAGTCAGGTCGGACGTCAAACGCCAGCGGCCGCCAACTTTATTGGCGGCACCGGGGCCGGAGCTCGGCCGCAGAGTAACTAACCGTCGACGGACTCTTTCCCCAACACCGCGTTGAGCCAGGATCATGATGCGCATAGTGGTACCTCCGTGTGGTTTTTCTGACTCGGCTGGGGATACGGGCTCTTGCGGCCCGCGAACCCTGCCTCCACAAATGAAAACGAATGAGGGCTCGGGAAATCGACAATAAACGTCGGAGCTGTTGGACGGTGACGGCCAGCGACCCTCCCAGGTCGCGGTCGGGCTGATGGGGGACCTTGCCCTCCCGGTCCTTGGAGCGGTGTTCATCGTTTCGGCTGCTGTCATCTGGTTCGCCGGCATCCAGCTTTCGAGGACCACCGACGAGATTGACTCGCGCTTCGGGCTCGGGGAAGCGCTGGGCGGGCTGATCCTGTTGGCGTTCGCCACCAACCTGCCCGAGATCGCGATCGTGAGCGCGGCGGCGGTCCAGCACAACTTCGACATCGCCACCGGCAACATCCTGGGCGGCATCGCCATCCAGACCCTCGTCCTGGTGGCGCTCGACGGGTTCGGCGTCCCCCGCCGCCCGCTGACCAACGTCACCGCTTCCCTGGTACAGGTGCTGGAGGGAACGCTGGTGATTGCCGTGCTGGCGGTGGCGATCGGGGCGATCCTGCTCCCCAAAGGAGTGGTCGTGGGCCGCATCGACCCCAGCGCGCTACTGATCGTGCTGCTCTGGGCCGGCGGGCTCTACGTCGTCTGGCGCGCCAGCAAGAGCCTCCCCTGGAAGGTCATCGGCGGGGCCGGGCCGGACGCCGGCCCCCGGCGTCGGGCGAAGGCGCGCAAGCCGCGACCAACCGGGGTGACCCTCGGCATCTTTGCCGCCGCGGGGCTGGCGACACTTGTCGCCGGAGTCCTCATCGAGGAAAGCGGCAGCGCCATCGCCACACAGATCCACCTCAGCGGCGCGGTCTTCGGCGGGACCGTGCTCGCGGCCGCGACGGCACTCCCCGAGCTATCCACCGGCCTGGCCGCCGTCCGCATCGAGGATTTCGAGCTCGCGGTCAGCGACATCTTTGGAGGGAACGCCTTCCTGCCGGTGCTCTTCTTCCCAGCAACCTTGCTCGCGGGCCAGTCGGTGCTCGGTAACGCGGCCAAGACCGACGCCTTCCTGGCCGTTCTGGGAATCCTGCTGACGGCGGTCTACGTCGCCGGGCTTGTAATCCGCCCCAGGCGGCAGTACCTGCGGCTGGGCCCCGACTCGCTGCTGGTCCTGGTTCTTTACGGCGCGGGCATCGCCGGCATGGTGCTGGTCAGCCAGTCAGCTCACTGAAGAAAAACGCGGCGGGCCGTAGCCCTCCCCGCTGTGCGGGCCGGCGCTTGTAGGTGGCACGTCGTCAAACTTGAGCCCGGATCAACCCAGTTACCTACATGTTTCGGCAGCGACTCGCTGCGGTCCCGGGATGCCGGTGATCCAAGGCGTGGTTGACGGCAACGGTGACGGCAACACCGCTGAACTCTGGCGATATGCAATGAACAACAATGAACCGTACACGCTGAAATTCAGTCCGCAATGAACCTCAGCGAACTCTGGCACTGCAGATTGCGATGCAAAACCTCCACCGCGGGTTCGAATCCCGCACTCGCCTCCAGTTTTTTGTATTCGGATTTCGGCCTAGCCGCTGATCCCTTGTAACAATTGACTGGCATTCTGACTGGCAAGCCGCACATCCTGAGCCCATCTTTTGGGGCCAGAAGGTGGGCTTTACCCGGCGCGACCTGATCCGACAAGCTTGCCGACGCCGGGGATTGCCAGTCAGGGCAGGAACGCAGCCGCTGCGCGCTTACCCGGGGCAAAAGTCGGGCCCAATAGCGAGAGGTCGAGCGGCTATCCTTCGACGCTGCTTGAACTCCTCGTTTCTAAACAAAGGGAGTATGCTGCGAACACCATTTCAAGGGCGCTTTGCCCTCCGACTCAAGATCGTCTGCGCTTGAGCCGCTCAAAGTTTTCCCAAATCCGGGGATGGGCAGAGGCGGTGCTGGCGATGCCAGATTCGCCGATCCGAGAAGAGCGCCGATTCGTAGCAGCGGCGCGCCATGCCGCCCATGGCGCGGGAAACCCCTACCGATTGATGGACGGGGAGAATCCGGATTCGCTCCAGCCCGCAGATGCGAAGCATTGGGTCAGCATCTACTTGGAACTGTTGGCGTTCAAGCAGAAACTGCTCGATCACATGTATCAGGATCTGATGGACATGTCCGGGCCTGCCAATCAGGAGATCAGGCGCATCGATGTGCCCATCATTGAGGGTGAGCAACTCCGCTATCGGAAACGGATCCGTTTTTGGCAAGCTCGCACTCGCCAACTGGCGCGCCCCGCTCCATTTCACTCACCATTCCGTTAGCTAACAACGCCAGCTACCTGGCGCCGATCGAACGATTTCGTCAGCCCGAAACGCCGTCGGACCTGCAAGGAGGATGCGTGAGCGGTCGGAGCTGGACGGGACGATGGGGCGTCGCGCATCGAAATCGGCAACCGCGTGGGCGGTCGGCCCAGGGGCCGATCCTGAATCGCCTGGCAGGCCGAGAGTACCGGATCAACGAGAGCCGTGACGGTGAATGGACGGTGAAGTGGCTTGACGCGGACGGCGACGTGGTGGCGTGGTTTGGTGGCGACGTCAGGTTAGTGTTTGTGGCCCTCGATCATTTCGCCAGCAGAACCGATAGCGAGTTCGGGATCGTCGTGGATCCGGTCTGGCAGAGGGAGCCGGAGCTCTCCGCCGAAATGCGATCGTTGAGCAAATGGGCCGAGGCGGCGCCGCAAACCGATTTGAAAAAGCGAATCAAGCGGCAGCGACGAAAATAAGCTACCCACTTCTTCCACGCGGCGTCCATTACCTGGTGGCCGAGGCACGACGGGCCATCATTAACAGGCGCCTCCGGGGCTTCCCAAGAGTGCCGGCGCTTGAGCCCATGCGGTTCCCGGCATAATTGCAGCAGCCATCAGCCTGATGGCCCCTCGCGGTGGCTCCCAGTCGGACAGGCCCGTCGCGTCAGGAAGCTTGTTCGAAAAGGAGGAGACATCAGATGACTGAAGGAACCATCAAGAAGATCGTGCCCGATCGCGGGTTCGGCTTCATTGCGGCCGACGACGGAAAGGAATACTTCTTCCACCGCTCCGGCGTCCAGGATTTCGACGCCCTCACGGGCGGTGAGAAGGTTTCGTTCGAGATCGAGCCGAGCCCGAAGGGTCCTCGGGCGAATCGAGTTCAACTGAGCCAGTAGCTCGCATTAAAAGACGGAGGGTTCGATCGCTCGGCCCCTCCGTCACTCCCCCGTAGACCAGCACAACGGGGAGCCACGATGGAAGGTACCAGGATGCCGCAGCGCCCGGCGACACGTCGCCTTACGAGGTCACTCCTGAGTGCGAAGGGCGCTCCAGCCGAGGACTCCGGTGACCCCCTCCAGCCGGTCCTTGATGGTGAGGCCATGCGAATCGATCGCATACTCGAACACGCCCTTGTCGTGGTTGCTGGTTCGCATCTTGATGACGTTCAGCGCCCGGCGGAGTTCCGAACCGATTTCGAGGTAGCGGAGCATGATCACGTTGTGGAACAGGAAGGACAATCCACCGATCGGTTCCGTCATGGGTCCCAGGGTGGTCGTTTCACTCGTGATCACGACCGAGGCGCCGGCGGCACGGATCCACCCCACCAGGCTGCGGGAATAGGCGGGGAACCGTTCCGCCTCGCGGGCCGCAAACACCAGCTCGGCCAGACTGTCGACCACCACCCGGCGAACCAAGCCCTTGGCGAGCTCGCGGCGCACGGCGCCCGCGATCGTGTCGAGGTCCAGCTCTCCAATTGGGACGTAATGGATGGCCAGCTGCCCTGACTTCCAGGCGCCTTCCATGTCCCACCCGAAGCTGGTGCCCTTCCTAACGAGCTGGTCGCCAGTTTCCTGGAAAGAGACGTAAAGGCCGCGCTCTCCGGCCTCCAGGCCCCGTGCGATGAATCGGAGCCCAAGGATGGTCTTGCCGGCGCCGGACGGTCCGAGGACGACCGTCGATTGGCCGGCCGTCATCCCGCCGCCCATCAACTCGTCGAGCCTGGGGTTGCCGCTGGAGACCTTCCCCGTGGCCTCGGCGGTGTGCGTTGGCGCCAGCGTCTCCAATCGAGGGAACACCTCGAAGCCCGTCTGGCCAATGCGAAAGGAATGCTTGCCGACCAGGTGGTCACCACCGCGCAGCTTCACCACCCGCAGCCAGCGGCGGTCCACCGGCTCATGGGGCTCGTACGCCAGTTGGACAATTCCGTCCGCCAGCGAGAACTCGACCCCGCCCTCGATCTCCGCGGGCGTGTACTCACCCACCAGCAGGAGGAGCGCCTCAGTGTGCGCGACCCGGCTCGCGAGGCCATAGAGAGCGGTTCGGAGCTCGTGCTCGCTCACGAAGTCGCGAATCGCCTTGGCGCTATCGATCACCACCACGGCCGGCCTGGTCTCAAAGCACTTCCGGACCACTTCCGATACGACCGGTTCGAGGCCCTCTGTGCCTGCTTCCGCCACCAACTCGCCCAGGTGGATGAAGTCCACGCTCTTGCCGAGCGCTGCTGCCTTGAAGAAATCGAACGGCTCAAGGTGCCGCACGAGCTTCACGTGCGGCTCGGACAGCGTGGTGTAATACAGCGCCTTGTGCTCCGGCGTGGCGTTGGCGAAGCAGATCTGCTGGGCGAGGATGGTCTTGCCGGTGCCCGGGGCCCCGGCGAGGATGACGAGCGAGCCCGGCTCGAGCCCGCCCCCGAGAATGAGATCGAGGTCCGGAATCCCGGTTCGCAGCCGTCCCATGTCAGCCGCCGTCTTCTCGGATGAGGTCGGCCGCGGTCAGCAGGAGTTCATTCGGCAGGAATGGTTTGCGCAAGACCGCATCGGCCGCGGTGGCCAGTTCGGAGTTGCCGCTTACGGCCAGGATCGGGATCGCCGCCGTCTCTGGATCCGACCGCAGGCGCGAGATGAACTCGAGTCCGCCCATCGTCGGCATCATGGCGTCCGTGATCACCAGGTCGGGGCGCGTCGCCTTGACGGACTTCAAGCCAGTCCCGCCATGGCGCGCCTCCATGACAGTATGGCCGGCGCCCTCGAAGATCAGCCGCATCATGAACCGGATGTCCGGCTCGTCGTCGACGATCAGAATCCGTGCCACTCGGTAGTCCCGTCCTCTTCCGGACTCGACTCTTTGGACGTCTATGAGCGGGGGAGTGACGTGATCTAGATTTGCTGCCCCACAGGCCGTGCACGACGCCCTTCCGAGACTCATGAGGCCGGCAGCTGCCGACCTAGCTCACCTTACCCCTCCGGCGGTAGACCTGCCGAAGACCTGACGCCCGTGCCGTGGGATTCTGCTGAGCGTGTTAGAGTGAGGTTCGCGACCGCAGGTTGCTGAAACTAGCCTCGTGAGCAAGGACTGCCCGTCGTCAGGGCCCGCTCGGCGAGGTTCATCTCGTAGGCGGCAGGCGTAACCCAGCCGTCATCGACCAGAGGAGATGAGTTTCATGTTCGCACGCATTGTTGAAATGACGAGCGACCCGAACCAGCGGGAGAAGAGAACGAGATGATCGGCTCCGTCGGCTAATTGACGGAGGTCCCTGCTTGTACCCTTTTGAACGGTTCACGGAGCGAGCGAAGAAGGTCCTGACGCTGGCCCAGGAAGAGGCCGAGCGCTCGAACCACTCCTACATCGGCACCGAGCACCTACTTCTCGGACTGCTCCGGGAAGGCGATGGGCTGGCCGCCAAGGTCCTGAACAACCTGGGCGTCGAGATCAACAAAGTCCGGGCCACCATCGAGTCGGTCCTGGGCCGCAACGAGCGCACCATCATCCAGCAAATCGTCCCCACCTCAAGGGTGAAGAAGGTGATCGAGATCTCCTTCGAGGAAGCCCGCCGGATGGGCAACAACTACATCGGCACCGAGCACCTGCTGCTCGGACTACTGATCGAAAGTGAGGGGATCGCCGCCCACGTCCTCGACGACCTGGGCGCCAACCTCGAAAAGGTCCGCGGCGAGATTGATCGCCTGCTCCATGAGACCGGCCCGAACGAGGAAGTGGCGAACGCGAAGAAGCCCTCGAAGACACCTCTGCTCGACCAGTTCTGCCGTGACCTCACGGACCTGGCCACCAAGAACTCCCTGGACCCGGTCATTGGCCGCGAAACGGAGATCGAGCGGGTGGTCCAGATCCTGTCGCGGCGCACCAAGAATAACCCCGCCCTCATCGGTGAGCCGGGCGTTGGTAAGACCGCGATCGCCGAGGGACTGGCACAGCAGATCGTCCTGGGCAACATTCCCGAGTCGCTGCGAGGCAAGCGGGTGCTCACCCTCGACATGGGCGCTTTGGTCGCGGGCACCAAGTACCGCGGCGAGTTCGAGGAGCGCCTCAAGAGGATGCTCGACGAGATCCGTTCGAGCCGGGAGGTGGTGCTGTTCATCGACGAGCTCCACACCCTGGTCGGCGCCGGTGCCGCCGAAGGAGCGATCGACGCCGCCAACATCCTCAAGCCAGCGCTGGCCCGAGGCGAGATCCAGTGCATCGGCGCCACTACGCTCAACGAGTACCGCAAGTACATCGAGAAGGACGCGGCGCTGGAGCGCCGCTTCCAGCCTGTCTTCGTCGACGAGCCATCGCTGATCGAGACCATCTCCATCCTGCACGGTTTGAAGAGCCTCTACGAGAAGCACCACCGGGTGACCGTCACGGACAAGGCGATCAAGGCCGCGGCCGAGCTGTCGGTGCGCTACGTCTCTGACCGTTCGCTTCCGGACAAGGCCATCGACCTGATGGACGAGGCTTCAGCGCGCGTGCGCATGAAGCTGACAACCACGCCGCCCGAGATGAAGACCATGCAGAAAGAGATGCGCGAGCTGCAGATCAAGAAGGAAGAGGCGATCGTCAACCAGGACTATGAGACGGCTGCCTCCTTCCGCGACAAGGAGAAGAAGCTCAAGGACACGTACGTCAAGGAAGAGATGGAGTGGCGCGACAAGCTCGGTGCGACCGTGCCCGAGGTCAACGAGGAGCACATCGCAGAGATCGTCAGCGCTTGGACTGGCGTGCCCGTTTCCCGGCTGGTCGAGGAGGAGTCCGCCCGCCTGCTCCGCATGGAAGTCGAAATCCACGCCAGGCTGATTGGCCAGGACGACGCCGTCAAGCTGATCTCTCAGGCCGTGCGTCGGGCGCGGGCCGGCCTTAAGGACGCACGGCGTCCGATCGGGTCGTTCATTTTCCTCGGACCGACGGGCGTCGGCAAGACGGAGCTGGCTCGCCAGCTCGCCCGCTTCCTCTTCGACAATGAGGAGGCAATCGTCCGGCTCGACATGTCGGAGTTCATGGAGCGCCACTCGACCGCGCGGCTCGTCGGTTCACCACCCGGCTACGTCGGCTATGAGGAGGGCGGCCAGCTGACCGAGGCGATCCGCCGCCGACCCTACTCCGTCGTGCTGTTCGACGAGATCGAGAAGGCACATCCGGAAGTCTTCAACATGCTCCTCCAGATCCTGGAAGACGGCCGGCTCGCCGACGCTAAGGGCAAACAGGTCAACTTCGCGAACACGATCGTGATCATGACCTCGAACATCGGCGTCAGCAATCTTCAGCAGGCGACGACCTCGATGGGCTTCCAGCCCTCGATGCCGAGCACCAGCCAGGAAGAGAAAGAACACGGCAAGATGCGCGAAAAGATCATGGACGAGCTGAAGAAGACCTTCCGACCCGAGTTCCTCAACCGGGTCGACGCTGTCGTCGTCTTCAAGGCGCTCTCGCCGGCCGAGATGCGGCAGATCGTCGACCTGCTGGTCTTCAAGGTGGCGCAGCGGCTCGAAGAGCACGAGATCAAGCTCGAGGTCACCACCGAGGCCAAGGATTATCTGGCCAAAGAGGGCTACGACAAGCTCTACGGCGCCCGTCCGCTGCGACGCGTGATCCAGCGGCTGATCGAGGATCCGCTGTCAGAGACGCTGCTGACCACGAAGTTCGGCGCAGGCGACTCGGTGCTCGTGGAGATGGCCGACGGCCAGATCAAGCTGACCCCGATACAGACGCAGCGCGAGCGGAAGGCTGAAAAACCGGAAAAGCCGGAGAAGCCGCCGAAGGAGCCCGTCGCCGGCAAAGGCACCGGTGAAAGCTAAGGCGATCTGAGAGGTGAAAACCGCCGGGTCTCGGCGGTTTTCCGCGTCTTCATAAGTGAGCACGCTAAGGAATGGATCGTAAGAAATGATCCCAATAATGGCGGAACAACAGGAGAGCGACGCATGAACCCCGAACGGCTGAGTCGGCAACCGGAAGTGGTCATCCCGATGGTGATCGAGACCACCAACCGCGGAGAGCGCGCCTTTGATATCTACTCGCGGCTGCTCAGGGACCGCATTATCTTCATCGGCACACCCATCGACGACCAGGTTGCCAACGTCGTCATGGCCCAGTTGCTCTTCCTGGCCTCCGATGACCCGAACAAGGACATCAATATCTACATCAACAGCCCCGGAGGCGTGGTCACCGCTGGGCTCGCCATCTACGACACCATGCGCTACATCAGTCCGCGGGTCTCGACCGTATGCATGGGACTCGCCGCCAGCATGGCGACGGTCTTGCTGACCGGCGGCGCCAAGGGTATGCGCTTTGCCCTTCCGAACACCCAGATCCTTATCCACCAGCCCTCCGGCGGGTTCGAGGGCCAAGCGACGGACATTCAGATCCATGCGCGGGAGATCCTGCGGATGCGCAAGACGCTTAACGAGTTGCTCGCCACCCACACGGGGCAGCCGATCGAGAAGATCGAGCGGGACACCGAACGCGACTTCTTCATGACCGCCCAGGAAGCGAAGGAGTACGGAATCATCGACGACATCATCGTTACCAGCAGCCGCGACGGCCGGTCGGCGGCGAAAGACGGCCGCCTGGAGCTGGCGGCGCCCGGCGGGGCCAAGCCGGAGCCACGGCTGGAACCCGAACGCGAGGGGCCGAAGACCTCAGCATGAACGAGCGTGAGAACCGGCGGCATACACGCTGTTCCTTCTGCGGGAAGGACCAATCACAGGTCCGCAAGTTGGTCGCGGGACCGGGGGTCTATATCTGTGACCAGTGCATCCCCCTCTGCCGGGAGGTCCTGGAGGAAGACTCTAAGACCGCCTCGCAGAAGCGGACCAAGGGTGGCCTCATCCCGAATCCCAAGATCATCTGTGCGGGCCTTGACCAGTATGTGGTCGGCCAGGACCACGCCAAACGCGTCCTCTCCGTCGCGGTCTACAACCACTACAAGCGGATCGCCCACAGCAAGATGGCCGGTGACGTCGAGTTGCAGAAGTCGAACGTCCTGCTGGTGGGGCCGACCGGGTGTGGCAAGACGCTCCTGGCACAGACCCTCGCCAGGATGATCGACGTGCCGTTCTCGATCGCCGATGCCACGTCACTGACCGAGGCCGGCTATGTTGGCGAGGACGTCGAGAACATCCTGCTCCGCCTGCTCCAGGTGGCGGACTTCGATGTCGCCCGAGCCGAGCGCGGCATCATCTACATCGACGAGATCGACAAGATCGCGCGCAAGTCGGATAACCCTTCGATCACGAGGGACGTCTCCGGTGAGGGTGTGCAGCAGGCGCTGCTCAAGATCCTGGAGGGCACCATCGCCAATGTCCCTCCACAGGGCGGCCGCAAGCATCCCCACCAGGACTTCATCCAGATCAACACCACGAACATCCTCTTCATCTGCGGTGGCGCCTTCGACGGCCTGGAACGGCTGATCGAGCACCGCATCGGCCACAAGCAGATCGGCTTCGGCTCGGAAACGCACGGTAATCGCGACAAGGAGAGCACCAAGTTCCTCAAGCAGCTGCAGCCGATGGATCTGATGAAGTTCGGCTTGATCCCGGAGTTTGTCGGCCGCCTTCCGATCACGGTCACCGTGGACTACCTGGATGAGGCCGACATCATTCGCATCCTGACCGAACCGAAGAATGCGTTCGTCAAGCAGTACCAGAAATTCTTTGCCCTGGACAATGTCCAGCTGGTCTTCGAGCCGCCGGCGCTCACGGCGATCGCCCGCAAGGCGCTCCAGCGCGGGACTGGAGCCCGGGGCCTAAAGAGCATCATCGAGGATATCCTGCTGAACTCCATGTTTGAAGTTCCGTCACGCCCGGACGTCAAGCGATGCGTCATCACCGAGAAGTCCGTCCTTTACGGCACCGAGCCCGAGATGTACGCGGAAGGACAGCTCGGGGAACTCGCACCCGAGCAAATCGCACCCGAGCAAATCGCACCCGAGCAAATCGCATAGCATTTCCGCTGGTCACCTGCGGGCCGTGACGGCAATCCCGCCTGAAGGGCGGCAAAGCTCGATCCGAGTTCAAGCGGCCCGAGTGTGGAGGGGCACGTCGTCAAACTTGAGCCCGGGTTAACCCATACCTACATATGTGGCAGCGACTCGCTGCCGCCCCTGGATGCCGGTGGTCCAAGGCGTGTTTGACGGCAACGCTGACGGCAACGCCAGCGCACTCTGGCGAACTTCGGGCGGAGGTCTGCAAAACCTCCATCGCGGGTTCGAATCCCGCACTCGCCTCCAGTTTTGAATACGATTCGACCCTAGCCATGTCTGAATCGACGATGGGTGTCGGGATCATCGGGGTCAGCCCGTTCCGGGGATGGGCCGCCACCGCTCACATCCCGGCACTGCGCGCGCTGCCGAACTACGAGATCCGGGCGATCAGCGCGCGCACTACGGAATCCGCCCGCGCAGCCGGCGAGGTGTTCGGGGTCAGTGCCGTCTTCTCAGACCACGAGGAGCTGGTGACGCAACCAGACATCGACGTGGTCGCCGTTACGGTCAAGGCCCCGCACCATCGAGAGCTCGTTTCCGCCGCGCTTGCTGCCGGCAAGGCCGTCTACTGCGAGTGGCCACTTGGCCGCGACCTCGACGACACGCGAGCGATCGCCGCGCTCGCCGCCGAGCAGGGCGTGCGCACGGTCATCGGCTTGCAGGCCCGCCAGGCTCCCGCAGTCGAGTTCGTACAAAAGTTGCTCAGGGAGGGCTACGCCGGGGAGATCCTGTCCACGACCATGGTCGGGCTGTTGGTGCCGGGCGACGTCGTGGTCCAGCCCAACGCCTACATGCTCGACAAGGCAAACGGAGCCAACCTGCTGACGATCGGCGTGGGCCACAGCCTGGACATCCTTAACTATGTACTCGGCGAGTTCGCCGAGCTATCGGCCGTGTCGGATCTTCGCCGGCCGCTGATCACCATCGAAGAGACCGGGAAACAGATCATGAAAACGGCGGCCGACCAGATCGCGGTGATCGGCACCCTCACGTCTGGGACGACCGCCAGCGTCCACATCCGCGAGGCAGTCGCTGGCGGGACCGGGTTCCTCTGGGAAATCAACGGAACCGAGGGAACGCTCCGGATTACCGCTGCCGCCGCAGTACCTGGGATCTTTCCCTTGACCGTTGCGGGAGCACGCGGGCGGGACGAGCCCGCCGAGCTTGCTGTCCCGGCGGCTCTGATACATAAATGGCCCGCGCTCGCGAGCCTGGAAGGAGCGCCTGCCTTCAACGTCGGACGCGCCTACGCCGCGTTCGCGGCAGACATCGACCATGGGACTCACACGGTGCCTGATTTCGCCGACGCCGTCCGGCGCCACGAGGTTATCGCCGCAATCGAGAGGTCCGCCACGGCGGGAGAACGTGTGAAGCTGTAGCCGACAGCGCCGAGCCGAATGCACCGTCCCGCCGCTCTGCATCTACTATTTCTGGCATGAAGGTTGCGCTGGCTGCCCGTCCACCCGTCGACAGCACGACAGCAATCGTTGGGTTGGGGCTCACGGCTGTGACCCTGGCCGCATGGGCAGGGGTGCTGGCGCAGAGCCGCTCCGGCGGCGGCGCGATGGCCGGTCCGATGAGCGCTCACATTCAGCTCGGGGCGCTCACAGGTTTCGTAATTGCTTGGCTGGTCATGATGGCCGCCATGATGCTGCCGTCGGCCGCGCCCCTTGTCCTGCTTTATCGCGTTGCCGGGCCGGGCGCTCGCGCGATCAACACGGTGTTCCTCGGGGCCGGCTACCTGATCGTCTGGGCGGCCTTCGGCCTGCCCGTTTTCGCCGTGCAGCAGGCCCTCCTGACGGCGGCGCCCGGTGGTTCGATGGTCGCACGATCCCTGCCCTACGCCGTGGCCGCCGTACTGGGGCTCGCGGGGCTTTACCAGTTCACACCTCTCAAGGAGGCTTGCCTGCGCCAGTGCCGTAGCCCTCTCGATTTCATGATGCAGCGCTGGCACGGCGGAGGGCCCCTCGCTGCCCTGCGACTTGGTTTCGAACATGGCGCCTATTGCGTCGGCTGCTGCTGGGGCCTCATGGCCGTTCTGGTGGTGGCCGGTTCGATGGGCCTCGCCTGGGTGACACTTATTGCGCTGCTGGTTTTCGTCGAGAAGGTGCTACCGTTCGGTCGCAGGGCGGCTCAGCTATCCGGCGGGCTCCTCTTGTTGCTGGCGGTCGTCGTCGCGATGCGTCCGGATCTGGCCGGCCTGCTGCGCGGGACCGGCATGGGGATGTAGTCAGCCCCTGCTAGCGAGTGGGAAGGAGAGAAACAATGGCAACCCAGGCCGCGACCAGCTGGAAGCTGAAGGGGATGGTGCTGATCGCTTGCAATTGCGATTACGGGTGCCCCTGCAACTTCAACGCGCTCCCCACTCATGGTCACTGTGAGGGGGGCTGGACCTGGCATATCCAGGAGGGGAGCTACGGCGATATCGACTTGAGCGGGCTCAGTTTTGCCGTCGCGGCCGACTGGCCGCAGGCGATCCATCAGGGGAATGGCGAAGCCGCCGTGCTGATCGATGAGAAGGCCAGCGAGTCCCAACGCGGCGCCGTCCGCACGCTGGTCTCGGGAGCCGTGGGCGGCCCGTGGGGCATCCTCAAGAACACCTGGACCAAAGTCCATGAGCCGCGGTACGTGCCATTCGAGGTCGAGCTGGCTGATCAGCGCAGCAGGGCGAAAGCCGGCAACGCCTTCGAGCTCGAGATGCAGCCCATCAAGAACCCGGTGACCGGGGTTGAGGCGACGCCAAGCGCCGTCTTACCGCAGGGCTTCATCAGCAAGAACATCCAATTGGCGGCCTCCAAACTCTTTCGCGTCCAGGATGGCGTGCACTACGACCACAGCGGCCAGTACGCAGCCGTAGGTCCGTTCGAGTACAGCGGGCCTTAAACCGGCATCAGCGCTCGAACATAACGGCACTCGAGTCGAACCCGGCCACCTGGCTGGCGGTCTTGCCCGGGAAGATCTCGAGCTTCAGGCTGCGCGCAGCCATCAGCTGCATCAGCACCGTGCCGATCACGCCAGGTGACGCTCGGGTGCGAATGTGAGGGGCATAGGCCTTGCCGTCCCACCGCAGCCCGGTGGTCAGTGAGTAGGTCTCAACGAAACCAAGCTGATATCGGACCGGACCGGTCGATTCAGCGACGGTGGATGGATCTGGAGAATTGCCGATCACCGCAAACTGCCGCGCCGTTCCCTGGTAGTTGCCGATGGAGACGTCGATTTGGCTGGGATCGTTTCCATCCGGGACCACGGCCAGGTGACCATCCCAGTAGCCTTCCTGCATCGGGATCAGTCCCCGATATCCCCCTGTGCCAACGCGGAACCAGTTCCCGACCAGCCGCCCATCGATGTCATAGTCGATCTTTCCCCAGCGCGGCGTGGCATCGCGCTCGTCGAGTGCTAGCAGCTGGCTGCGGAGCGGCTCTTGCGTGTGATCGAAGAGGTCGGTCATGTGGGTCTTCCAGACTTCGGCCGCCGTATATTGCGCCGGGTTGATAAAGCCGGTCAGCGTGACATCGTCGTCCTCAACCCAGACGTCGATCCCATAGGCTGTCGGTAGACCCGTGTATCCAATCAGCTCACCGGCCTTGACCGCATAGTTGGGGTCCTTCGTTTGGTTGGCCGGTAACTCGCCGATGGCGTCACCCAGGCCTCCTGCGAATCGCACGAGGTTGCTAAAGCGAACCCGGAAGGTGCAGGTGGCCTCGATGGTGACGGCGTCGTCGTCATAGGTGGGCGCGTTATTCTGGCCACCCAGACGGACGGTACGGGTGACCGTCGAGATGTTTCCACTGAGCGGCGCGTAGACCGCTGTCTGTTGCGGCGGCGTCGCCACCGCCCCTTTCGTGTAGAAGTAGCCGTGGTCGATCGGCGTGACGTGGCCTCCCGCCTCCAGACCCATCGGCTGGATGAAGGCGATGTCATTGAGAGCAATGGGGGAGGCCGTGAGCGTGCCAGGCCCCTTGCCTTTGCATCCAGGTGAACCGCGCCCGTTGTCCTTGATCGCGCTGTTGTCGCAACCGGTCGCGGTCATCGTTGTGCATGGAGGGAGGCCGCTGCTGATCTGCGTCGGGCGCGTGCTAGTCGGAGTCGGCTGGGCAGGGACCGGAATCGACGCCGTCCCGCAACCGCCGATTAGGATCGCCGCCAGCAGCAGAATGCTCGACCGGACCGCTCTCGACATCCTTGTGTACGCCGCAACGGCTCGATGGGCGGATCCTTCGCTTTTGGCGTCCAAACTAGGCAACGCCTCGGGAAAAAGGAATTCGGCTGCCAGACGTATGGCTGTATAGAGTCCCGACCAAGGAAGGCTGTGAAGGATCCCGATTCGGCGCTCAAGCGCTCTGCTGTGGCCGGCGACCGCGTGGCGGTCGAGCGCCTCTTCCGGGAGCTGTATCCGCCGGTCTACGGGTTCTGTTTCACGATGACACGCAGTAGAACCGATGCCGAGGACCTCGCCCAGCAAACGTTCCTCAAGGCGTTTGCAAGCCTGCGGCAGTTCCGACCTGCGCACCCGATCGGCCCGTGGATTCTGCGGATTGCGCACAACCAGTTCATCAGCCAGCTCCGGTCGCGGCGGCCTCAGACCGGTCTGGACGACCCGGCGCTCGAACCGTTGATGAGCAGCGACCCAGCGCCCGAGGCAGTTGCGATTTCGGAGGAGACGCGTAAAGAAGTCCGTCGAGCGTTGCGATCGCTGGCGCAGCCGATGCAGTTGATCCTCGTCCTGCGGTACCAGCAGCAGTTGTCCTACGTAGAGATCGCCGCTGTGATCGATGCACCGGTGACCACCGTTACGAATCGGCTGTTCGAGGCCCGCCGCCAACTCGGCCGCGCGCTCGGCAAAACCGGAGAAGGAGGAAGCGATGCATTCCAGTTGGTCGGATCCTGAGATCGAGTCGGCGCTGGTCGCGGCGATGCACCCGATCGCGGCACCCCCTGGCGCGATTGATCGCATGCTCGCACGGCTCCCTGCCCGGGTACCGGCGGCACCGTTGTGGCGTCAACGCCGCGTCCGGTTTGCGGCTGCGCTGGCCGCGGCGGCGATTGCGCTGATTCTCGGCGCGATGCCGCAAGCCCGAGATGCTGTCGCAAACACGGTTCGCCAGCTCTTCTACTTCATCCCGGGCCAGGGCATTCGAAGCGCGCCAGCAACCTCTCTGGTCCTGGATCATCCGGTCGTCGTGTCGCGCGAGGGCATTACCGTTCGTGTGGTTGGCGTGCTCGCGACCGAGCGGTACACCACGCTGTCGCTCACGGTCGCCGGCCTGCCCGACGTCAAGACGGGATATCCGTCGGGTCCGCTCCCTATGCCCTATCTGCAAGATGCCTCCGGACACCGCTACGACGGAAACAGCGCGGGTGGGGGAGGCAGCTACTGGAACTATGGGTTCTACGCTCTTCCTCGTGGCACGAGACACGTCACGCTCGTGGTGGACTCGCTGATGCTGGGCATGCCGAGCGCGCTTGGTGCGCACCTTGGGGTCTGGCGGATCGACCTGCCGCTCACGCCGGTCACGTCCTCGGCGCTTTCGCAGGCGTCGCCGGTGGGCTCATCCGTCACCGTCCACGGGGTCACGGTCGTCCTCGGCCAGATCGCACGGAGCAATGACGGTCTGCAGGCGCACCTCACCGCCGGCGGGTCCCGCTCTTCTCAGGTGGAGTACCTCGAGTTCGCGCCACCGCTCTCCGAGCAAAACTACCTACCTGGCAGCGGTCAATCGGGTCAATGGGATCTCGCCCTCCCGGCGAACCTCACGACGATTGGCATTGCACGGATCCACGACGTCGAGCCCGGGAATGCATCCGTATCCTTCAATATGCCGGCGAACGGCACCCTGCCACTGGGTCGCTCCGTGCAGCTTGGCCGCTATCTCGTCGTGCTCGAGCGCGCCGAATGGTTCGACGGTCCGAACGGGCACACGCTGCGCGTGTACTTCCACGCAGGCCCGCCGATCGACGGTGGCCAGGTCACGAACTTCGAGCTGGACGGGGTCAACTCGTACAGCTTCGTTTGGGCCGACCAGCCGACCGGCTCAGGTTATCTCGAGCTCCTCAACAAGCCAGGTCCCGGCCGCATCACCCTCCGCATGAAGAACCCGCACGTCGTCGTCGATGGGCCGTGGGAGCTTCCCCTGCCGGTGAAGTAGGCGTCCCGGCCCTGAGTCCCTACCATGAGGGGGTGACGAGCGCCACAGTCGTTGCCAGCATGCCCGAGCCGGTGGTCGACCTGCTAAACAAGGCCCTGGTCGGGGAGCTGACGGTCATCGATCGCAACGGGGGCTTTCGGACTGATCCCCTGATCCCGTTGTGGGATGGCCGCCATATCCTGATGACGTCGAGCATCCTGTTCTCGCGCAAGCTGGAGGACATCAAGCGCAATCCCAGGGTCTCGTTGAGTCTGTCCGATCCCGTTGGCGTCCCGGCGCAACCGTTTTCTCGCGCCACCATCCAGGGTGATGCCCGCGTCATCGACGACGACCTCCACCAGGGCTGGTACCGCGTGCTTCCCCTCTGGGAAGCCAAGGAACCGATCATCAAGACCTTGATCACGCCAATGCAAAAGCTTGGCTTGCCCCTCTTCTGGGAGCGGGCGATCATCGAGATCATGCCGAGGCGCGTGTTGTGGTGGCCGAACGGGGACACCACACGCGATCCCGAGGTTACCGACCTGCAGGATGCTTCGACGTGAAACTCGGGGACGCGCTGGCCCGGCTCCCGGGATTCTCGCACGCGGTGTTGATCGTTCCTGACGAGGGCGGCTACCCGCTCAGCGTCGCCACCTCGTTTCGAGTCGTCGATGGCAGCGTGGTAGTCACGCCGGCGTCAACTGGCCAACGTGCCGTTCGCGATACCGTCGAGGCCCGACTGGTCGTCAGCCACATCCGACCCTACCCCGGCGTCGGCTATGACCAGCGACGCTACATCGAACTAAGCGGCGCCCTCTCCGTCGGCGGGTCCGCCTGGCGCTTCGACCCCCAGGGCGCGCGCGGCTGGGATGAGAAAGACCTTTCCTTTCCTGAGCTCTGCCAGCGGGCGCTGCCGCAGGCGCGGCGCTATCTGGCAGCCCTGAGCACCGAGCGCGGTCACGAGGTCAAGCCGCAGATGGCGGCGGGATGGCGCTTCTTCCTGGCGACCCGGTTACCCTTCTTGACCGCGACCATCGTGCCCGTCTTTCTCGGGCTCGCCGCGGCGGGCTACGATCGGCACTTCTCGCTTGGCCTTGCGGCCCTAACGTTGCTGGGCGCCATGGCCGTGCACCTCGGCCTCAACGTAGCCAACGATGTCTTCGACACGCTGAGCGGCGTCGATGACGTGAATTTCACCCCGACCAAGTTCAGTGGCGGCTCACGCGTGCTCCAGTACGGCCTGGTCAGCCTGCGCCAGATGATGACGCTGGCAGCCGTCTTCTACGTGGTTGCCATCATCGTTGGCCTCGTGCTGGTGGCGATCAGTGGGCTCGGCCTGCTCTGGCTTGGCGTTGCCGGCGTTCTGATCAGTTACTTCTACACGGCGCCACCGCTGCGGCTGGTGCACCGGGGGCTGGGCGAGCTATGCGTCGCGCTCGGTTTCGGGCCGATCATGGTCCTGGGCACGTACTTCGTGCAGACCGGACACTATGCGTTGCGGCCGCTGATCTTATCGATTCCCGTCGCCATTCTCGTGATGTTGATCCTTTATGCAAACGAGGTCCCCGATCGATTCGCCGACGCGAAGGCGGGGAAGGGCACGCTGGTTGTGCGCCTGCAACCGGCCGCTGTGATCCGAGGGTACGTCGCCGCTGTGGCGGTCGCCTACCTGGTCGTCATCGCGGGCGTCGCCTTCGGCATTCTTCCATGGCCGACCCTTATTTCACTCCTTACTATTCCGCTTGCGTACCAGACCTGGAAGGGCTTGAAGGCGCACTACGACAGCCCCTATCAGCTCATGTCGTACCTGGGCAAGAACGTGAATCTGCACCTCTACACCGGGGTGCTGCTCGTGATTGGCGTCCTGCTCGGGATCCTCGTTCGCCGGTAACGATCAGCATGACCGCGTGACCTCACACCAGACCGCCGTCATCGTTGGCACCGGGCTGGCTGGCGGAAATGCTGCCGTGACCCTGCGGGAGGAGGGCTGGTCGGGTCGCATCGTGATGCTGGGAGCGGAGCCTGGCATTCCCTTCGGCCGACCGCCGCTTTCCAAAACGTACTTGCGTGGTGAGGAAGGCCTCGATGGCTGGCTGGTCAAGCCACCGGCATGGTATGCGGAGAACCGCGTGGAGCTTCGCACCGGGGTCACGATTCAGGGTGTGGACACCAGGCTAAAGAAGGTGACCCTTCAGGGTGAGGAAACAGTCGCGTACGACAAGCTTCTCCTTTGCACTGGCGGCCGGAACCGGAGATTTCAGGTGCCCGGGGCAAAGGCACCGGGCGTATATCAGCTTCGGACGATGGCGGAATGCGACGCGATCCGCCGGGCCGCGCATCCGGGGGCACGAGCGCTCATCGTCGGGATGGGTTTCATCGGGTCCGAGGTGGCGGCCTCACTGCGCCAGCTGGGTCTCGAGGTTACTGCGGTACTCAGCGGCACGGCACCGCTGACAGCGATGCTTGGTAGGGATGTTGCAGAGGTGTTCGCCGGCATCCACCGAAGCCACGGCGTCCGGCTCGTGACCGAGGATCAGGTGGTCGGATTCGAAGGTTCGGAACACCTGGCACGCGCCATTACCGCCAAGGGCGCACGGATTGAATGCGACCTGGCGGTGGTGGCGGTTGGGATCGAGCCCAACGTCGAAGCCTTCAGGAGCAGCGAGATCGCCATGAACAACGGCATCCTGGTCGACGAAACATGCCGAACAAGCGCGCCGGACGTCTTCGCGGCAGGCGATGTTGCGAATCACCTCCACCCCGTGTTCGGCCGGGTGCGCGTCGAGCATTACAACAACGCTGAAAAGCAGGGTCGTGCGGCCGCTCGGGCGATGCTCGGTGACCAGCGACCCTACGACGATATCCACACGTTCTGGTCTGACCAGTACGAAGACAAGCTCGAGTACGTGGGTGACGGCCGAACCTGGGATCAGATCGTGATCCGAGGCAGTCTGGCGGAGTCACGGTTCCTGGCCTTCTACCTATCGAAAGGAATCATGAAGGCCGCTTGTGGACTCAATCGGGGCGGGGATCCGGAGCTCGATGCCGACGGCGAGTTACGGGCGTGCCTGGAGCTGATCCGGGCCCAGGCGACGCTAACCGAGGGGGTGCTCGCGGACACCGATGTTGACCTGAGGTCGCTGACCGTCGCCGCTGCGAATCGATAGGATCGTCATGAAGCTATGGCGGGACCCAAGCTGCGAATCAGCCGTCGGGAGGGCTTCAACGCTGCCCACCAGTTGTTCGATCCGGCGCGTTCGGATGAAGAGAACCGTCGACTGTACGGCAAGTGCGTGAACCTGCACGGTCACAACTATGTGGTCGAAGTCGTGGTCGCCGGCGAGATTGATCCGGCGACTGGATACGTGATGGACTTGAAACAGCTGTCCAATCTGATAACCAGCCAGATCATCGAACAGGTCGATCATCGCAACCTGAATACCGACATCCCCTGGTTGCGCGACCGGATTCCGACCGCTGAAAATCTCGCGGTTGCGTTCTGGGATCGGCTCCGGCCGCACCTGCCTGGGAGTTCCCTACGCACCATACGGGTGTACGAAACGGAGAAGAGCTGGGCCGAGTGCAGTGTGGACGGCTGATCGGGTCCGCACGGGTCAGCTGCTCGAGCGATATACGCGGGAAGACGTTGCGGCTATCTCGCTCGATGAGCGTCGTCGACTGTTGATTGAGGACGGCGCCAACGCTCAACGCGATCCCGACCTCGCCTGGGAGTTGCTCTACCGCCTCGAGCCCGAGCTTTACGACCGTCTCGTCGTGGCTGAGCGCCTGCATCCGAATATCCTGCAATGGCTCCCGAATCACGTGGAACGAATCGTCGAGGTCGGCGCCGGGAGCGGGCGGCTGACCCTCGACCTCGTGAGCCGTTGCCGTGACCTGACCGCGATAGAACCAGCTGCCCCACTGCGCGAAATCCTCGCCAGGAAACTCGAGCGGCGCTCGGCTGATGGGGCCGCGAGCGGTCAGCAACCGGCACAGGTTCGCGTCATCGACGGGTTCCTTGATGCGCTTCCAGTGGCCGACCAATCGGCTGAGCTCGTTGCTGCGTGCTCCGTGCTCACCCCGGAGCAATCGCACGGCGGTAACCGGGGACTGTCTGAAATGGAGCGGGTCTGCTCGGCCGGGGGCATGGTGGTGATCATCTGGCCGAACCATCCGGAATGGCTCTCGGCGCATGGCTATCGCTATCTTTCGTTTGCCGGGGACATGGCGATGGATTTCACGTCCATCACGGAAGCGATCGAGCTAGCGCAGATTTTCTACCCCCAGGCGGTTGACGCGATCAGGCGGCGAGGCGAGCGTCACGTGCCCTACAAGTTGCTCGGCGTCAACCCGCCGCGTGACCTGGCCTACAAGACGATCGCCTGATGCGCATCGCCGTTGTTGCCCCGCTGGTCACGCCGATTCGAGAGCCCCAGCTGGGCGGGTCTCAGGCGGTCGTCGCTGACTTGGCGCGTGGCCTTGCGGAGCGGGGCCATGAGGTGGAGGTCTATGCGGCTGCTGGTTCAGTGATTCCCGGCGTAACCGTCGTCGACACCGGGGTGCGCGCTGACGAACTGTCGAGTCTGTTGTACCGAGCGGACCGCTCGTCGGCACCTTACAGCCATGCCGGAGACGCCGCCTTCCGCACCGTCTTCGACGCGGTCAAGCAGGTTCGCTACGACGTCGTCCACAATCACGCCTTCGATGCGCCGGCGGTGCGATTCGCCTGCACGCTGGAGTCGCCCGTCATCCACACCTTGCATTTACCTCCCGACGCCTCGATGGCAGCCGCGCTTGACCAGGCGTCGCGATCGGCGAATCCACCGACCGTTGCGACCGTCTCGACGTCCGCGGCAGCAGGCTGGCGACGACTGACGCACGTCGACCTTGTGCTGCCTAACGGCGTGCCGGTAAATCAGATTCCGTGGTCCGAGACCGGGGGCGCCCATCTTCTTTTCGCTGGCCGGTTCAGCCCTGAGAAAGGAGCGGCCCATGCCATTGCGATCGCCCGAGAAGCAGATGTTCCGATCGACCTTTATGGAGAGCCGTACGACGCGGAGTATGCTCGCGACGAGGTCGACTGTCATAGCACCGAACCGGGCATCACGATCCATGGCGGTGTGCCACGCACCGAGATCTGGAAGCTCATGGCTGGGGCCAGTGCGGTCCTCTGTCCAGCGAGGTGGGAAGAGCCGTTCGGAATGGCGGCCGCCGAGGCGCAGGCGGCTGGGACGCCAGTAATTGCCTACGACCGCGGCGCCCTCGCCGAGGTCATCCGTCATGGGAAGACGGGCTTTCTCGTGCCAGCAGATGATGTCGCCGGCGCGGCGCATCGTGTCAGAGACGTGGCCACGATCAGTCGGGCCGATTGCCGGCGTCACGCCGAAGCGAACCTGAGTCTCAAGGCAGCCGTTACGGCCCACGAACGGCTCTACTACCAGGTCGGATCCAGGACCGGTGCGCAATCCCGTGGCTGATTCACCAAGCTGGCTGAACGGGCGGGTCGCCGTGATCACGGGCGCCGGCAAGGGAATCGGTCGGGCCACCGCAGAGGCCGTTGCTCGGGCGGGCGCGCACGTCGTGGTCGCGGCTCGTACGGCATCACAGGTCGAGGATGTGGCCGCCAGCATTCGAAGAGCCGGTGGCGCCGCAACGGCCGTGTCTGCTGATGTTGGCCGGCCCGCTGATGTGGATCGGCTCTTCGAGGTTGCGGTGGGCATCGGTCCTCCAACCGCGCTGGTTTGCGCCGCGGCGGTCCTGCACAAGGCTGCCTTCGATGCGACGAGCCTCGAACGCTGGGAGGAGACCATTCGCATCAATCTCACCGGGGCCTTTCTCTGCTGCCGGAAGGCATTCCCCTTGATGCGCGACGCGGGCGGTGGCCGAATCGTGAATCTGGGGTCGCTGTCCGGAATTTATGGCACGGAAAAATTCCCCGGGCTGGCTGCCTACAACGTCTCGAAATACGGCGTCATTGGTCTGACCGAGGCGCTCGCCGTGGAGGGTCGTCCCCATGGCATCAGCGCCATCTGCCTAAGCCCGGGCGCTGTTGAGACCGAGATGCTTCGGCGCGCAAACCCGCAGCTGCGCGCGAGCCTAACGCCGTCGCAGGTCGGTGCGCTCATCGTCAGTCTCCTCGAAGGTCCCGTGGTTCCGGCGAGCGGTGCCAACATCCCCCTCTTTTCCAACGCCTAGCAAGCTCCGTCCTCCGGGGGGAAAGGGGTTAATTACCCCGACGAGCGACTGGAGTGGTACTGTCGCGTAACGCAAGCGTGACAGAGGCGGCGGCCAGCGCTGCTTACGATGCAAGGCGACCCCATGGGTGTCGATCCCGCCCTGCTTGCGGCGTTGAACGAGGCCCTGCAAAAGGCCCCTGACTCGGTTCCTCTCCGCTTGCACGTGGCCGGGTTGCTGATGCAGTCGGGCGGGGAAGAGGCGGCCCTGCAGCACTACGTCACGATCCTTACCAAGGACCCGGCGAGTGTCCCGGCGCTGGAGGGCGCCGCGGCAGCCGCCGAGGCAATTGGCGATCCTACCCGAGCGAGTGGCTATCGACGATTGCTGGCTGCCCTTCGGGGAGCGGCGGCTGAGCCGCCACCTGCTTCCACGCATCCCGAATCGGTGTCGCAGCGGACTGAGCCGGTGCCTGTTGCCCAGGAGGCGGGCGGCTCAACTCCCTGGTGGGAGGTCGAGTGGCCGAATCTGCGATTGAAGGACGTGGGCGGCATGCAGCAGGTGAAGCGCCGACTCGACGTGGCCTTCCTTGGGCCGATGCGTAATCCGGAGCTGCGCAAGGCCTATGGCAAGTCCCTGCGTGGGGGACTCTTGCTATACGGTCCGCCCGGCTGCGGAAAGACCTTCATCGCTCGAGCAACCGCTGGCGAGCTGGGAGCGCGCTTTCTCGGCATCGGGTTGTCGGATGTCCTCGATATGTGGTTCGGAAATAGCGAACGTCGGTTGCACGAGATCTTCCAGCATGCGCGTCGAAGCGCACCATGTGTCGTCTTCTTCGACGAACTCGATGCCATCGGGCAGAAGCGTGCCAACCTTCAGGGCGCGGGTTCGATGCGCAACGTCGTGAACCAGCTGCTCGCCGAGATGGATGGCATCGGCCCTGACAACGAGGGCGTCTTCCTGCTCGGCGCCACCAATCATCCGTGGGACGTCGACAGCGCGTTGTTGAGGCCGGGACGCTTCGACCGGATGGCCCTCGTTTTGCCTCCCGATGAGCCGGCGCGCGTCGCGATCCTCGAACACCATCTGAAGGGAAAGCCGGCGACCGCGGTGGATGTCCAGACGATCGCATCCAAGACCGAAGGCTTTTCGGGTGCTGACCTGGCACACCTCTGCGAGTCCGCCACCGAGCTGGCGATGGAGGAATCGGTCACCAGCGGAACGGTGCGGTCGATTACAACGGCGGACTTTGGGCAGGCGCTCCGCCAGGTCAAGCCAAGCACCCGCAGCTGGTTCGAAACCGCCCGCAACTTCGTACTCTTCGCGAACCAGAGCGGCACCTACGACGAGCTGCAGGAGTACATGCGCAGCAAAAAGCTGCTGTGAGGAACGACGCCGCCGAGGCCAGGGCCCTGATGGTCGCGCAGCGCTTCGACGAGGCGATCCCCCTGCTGCAGCGCGCGATCACCCAGAACCCGGAAGACCCCCAAGCTCGTTGCCTCCTCGCCCTCTGCCTCATAAACGTCGGTAGGGCCAAGGAGGCGGTTGAGATGGCGGGAAGCGCGATTGCGCTCGATCCGCACGCAGAATGGCCGCATTTGATCCGCAGCCAGGCGCTCGCTGCCATCGGAAAAAGCAACAAAGCGATGCAGGAGGCGGAAGAGGCCGTGCGCGCCGATCCGAATGAAGCGAGGGCCTTCTTCGCCCTCGGTGAGCGGCTGATGCAGCGCCGCTGGCGTCTCAAGCAGGCCGCCGATGCGGCGAGGCGCGGTCTTGCACTCGATCCTGATTCGCTCCAGGGTCACGACTTGCTGGCGCGCATCGAACTGCGTCGCGGTCACTGGAAGGAGGCGGAGATGGCGTATCGAAAGGCGCTCGAAATGCAGCCGCAAAACTGGGTCCTGATGAACAACCTTGCGATCGCGCTTCGCGGCCAGGGCCGCCAGCAGGAGGCGATCGCAATGCTTGAGAATGCGGCACGAGCGAACCCACGGTCAACGCTGGCACAGCGCAACCTGTATCTCGAGACCCGCCGCTACGTGGGTATCGGGCTCTTCGGGTTCCTCGTGCTGTTCAACATCGGGCGCGTAGTGCTTGGCAATCTGAAGGACCCCGTCGCCGCCCAGGGGGTTCTGGAGATCATCGCCGTGGTGGTCGTTGTGCTGTTGTTCATCCGATGGAGGCGCCGGCGCAAGCTCAGTCCAATCGCGAGGACCTTCTATGCGGCTGAGAGCCATCGCGAGCTGGTTCGGACCGGTCCCTTCGTTGCGGTCTGGCTCGTCGGAGCGCTCGGTGTGATCTTTGTCAGCCTGATGCTCTTCCCGGCGCTACAAATGGGCGCGCTCGTGTTGATGGTGGGTGGGGTGCTCGCCTGGTGGTTTGCCTGGCGCTATCTCTGGCTCACGATGGTGCATCCCTGGCTGCGGACTCGCCTCTAACAGCCATGGAAAACGAGCCGATCGAACGGGACGACGCACGGGCCTACTTCGCGCTCGGCGAGTCATTGTTGAAGAAGCGTTTTCGCTTGAAGCGGGCAACGTTGGCGGCCGAACGAGGCCTCGCGCTGGCACCTGATGCTGTCGCGGGCCATGACCTTCTCGGACGAATCGCCCTTAGACGCAAACGGTGGAGGGAGGCTGAGGTGGCTTTTCGGCGTGGGCTCGCGCTCGATCCTGAAAACTGGGTCTTGATGAACAACATCGGCATTGCGCTGAGGGGCCAGCGGCGTCAGCCCGAAGCGATCGAGGCCTTCGAAAATGCCGCCCGGTTAAACCCACGGTCTGAAGTCGCGCGTGCCAATCTGCATCTTGAAACCATCCGTTCGCTGGGAGCCGGCGTGCCACTTTTCTTGTTCGCCTTGGCGGAGGCCCGACTTGTGACCCTGGTACCGTCCGACCACTCTGGGTGGATCCTTCCGATGGCCATTCTCGTGCCAGTCATGGCCGCTCCGCTGGTGGTGATATACCTCCGCAGCCGCCGGCGGCTGAGCCCAACGGCGCGTGCATTTCACGCGGTTCAGAGCCGGCGCAGCCGGAAGATCTACGTGCCTGTTGTGACGCTCACCCTGGCCGGGGTCGGGGTCATCGTATACATGGGCGGCCGATCGTTCCTGGCGCAGCCGACGATTGGCAGCGTCATCGAGGTGACGGCTTCCGTGATCCTCTGGACGACCAGCTTCCCCCTGCTGGCTACACTCTTTGTCCGGAGAGTGATTCCCCTGTTCGTGGCCTGGTCACGGGTGCTGTTGCGGCGCGGTACCGCCGCATAGGGCGCGCCACCGTCGACGAATAATCGAACCAGATTGCGCAATGGCCGGCGGGTCGCTCCTACAATGCAGTTGATGGCAAACGTATCTCCCGAGGAGTTCCCCGAACCCGTCGTTGACGCCAAGCTGGCCGACAAGTCTGGACAGAGCCGCGCCATTCTCGCCGGCGGATGCTTCTGGTGTGTGGAAGGGGTCTACAAGAATCTCGACGGGGTAACGTCCGTCAAGTCCGGGTATGCGGGCGGCACTGCCGACACGGCTGACTATGAGACCGTCTCGAGCGGCACGACGGACCACGCCGAATCCGTCGAGGTCGTCTACGACCCGAGCCGAATCACCTACGGTCAGATCATCAAGGTTTTTTTCTCGATCGCTCACGACCCGACGCAGCTGAATCGGCAGGGTCCTGACACGGGCCGGCAATATCGCTCCGCCATCTTCTACGCCGATGATGAGCAAAAGCGCGTGGCCG